>Ga0335082_10001554_pt1 | contig 24498 bp, 17 predicted proteins | sample Lox_Sample_41_FD_206718 | JGI IMG/M metagenome (GOLD analysis project Ga0335082, IMG submission 206718) | Soil microbial communities from Loxahatchee National Wildlife Refuge, Florida, United States - Lox_Sample_4.1 | ecosystem: Environmental > Terrestrial > Soil > Wetlands | place: USA... | reverse complement strand
TCCGAGATGCTCAAGCTCAATCGCTTCAACTTTTCCCAACAGTATCTCGACTACGGATACAAAGAACTGACCATCCCCGCTGGACCAGATGGAAAGCATGTACTCGAAACGAACGGTCTTCATATTTGGCCGCGGGGTAACTACATGTTGATTGCCCTGCCCAATGTCGACGGCACGTTTGGCTGCATCCTGTTTCTTCCCTTTGAAGGGCCCGACAGTTTCGCTCAATTGACCACACATCATGCGGTCTACGAATTCTTCCGCCTGCGTTTTCCCGATGCCCTGGAAGTGATGCCCAATCTCCAAGAAAACTTCTTCGCGAATCCTGTAGGCGCGATGGTCACTATCAAATGTTCGCCATGGCATTTCTCTGGGCAATCGCTCTTGCTGGGGGATGCGTCACATGCGATCGTCCCTTTCTTTGGACAAGGGATCAATTGCGGTTTTGAGGACTGCACGATCCTGCTCGAGCTGCTCGACCGCCACGGCGCCGGCTGGGAAAAAGTGTTCGCCACGTTTGAGGCGGCACGAAAAGATAACACCGATGCCATCGCCGATATGGCCGTCGAAAACTTCGTCGAAATGCGCGACCGCGTTGCCGATCCTGGATTCCTGCTTCGGAAGAAGCTCGAACTGGCTTTGCAGGCTCGATATCCGGACCTGTTTGTGCCCAAGTACGCCATGGTGACATTCCATCGTGTTCCTTACTCGACGGCGCTCCAACGTGGTCAAATCCAGGACCGAATGCTGACAGAATTAGGCGCTGACCTTGAGAGAGTCGACGATCTGGACTGGAGCAAGGCTGACCGGCTGCTTCACAGCCAACTAACTCCACTGGAGCTGTCGTGAGCAATCCTCCGTTTCGGGCTGGACCGGAATTCGCCGCTGCCATGGACGCCAGTGATCCGCTCGCGGGTTTCCGCCAGCGTTTTCACATTCCCAAATCTGAGAACGGTGAAGATTGCATTTACTTGTGTGGCCATTCGCTCGGCCTCCAGCCGAAAACAGCGCGAGCTTACCTCGATCAGGAACTCGACGATTGGGCGCGACTCGGAGTGGAGGGCCATTTTCACGGCAAGAATCCGTGGATGCCATATCACCGCCTGCTGACCGAGCAGACTGCGAAACTGGTAGGCGCCGAGCCGTCAGAAGTGATCGTGATGAACTCCCTCACGGTGAATCTGCATCTGATGATGGCGTCGTTTTACCGCCCGACTCCGCAACGGCACAAGATCTTGATCGAAAACGGTGCATTTCCTTCCGATCAGTATGCGGTTAAGTCCCAAATCCATTTCCATAATTTCGAGCCGGCGATGTCTCTGCTTGAGCTCTCACCCCGGGACGGCGAGCCTTGCTTGCGCAATGAGGATATCGACGAATTCATTGAGCGCGAAGGCGAATCCATCGCACTCATCCTTCTGGGTGGTGTGAACTATGCCACCGGACAGGCCTTCGATCTGGAGCGAGTGACGAAAGCAGCGCATGAGAAAGGATGCATCGTTGCTTTCGATCTCGCGCACGCCGCTGGCAACATTCCTCTCCGTCTTCACGAATGGGGACCTGATTTCGCAGTATGGTGCAGTTACAAGTATCTGAACGGGGGACCGGGGTGCGTCGCGGGATGCTTCGTTCATCAGCGCCACTCCCGCTCGTGGGACTTGCCCCGTTTTTCTGGATGGTGGGGGCACGACGAAAAAACTCGCTTTCAAATGGGGCCGCAATTCAAGCCAATGGCAGGCGCCGAAGGCTGGCAACTTAGCAATCCACCGATTCTGGCACTGTCCCCTCTGCGAGCTTCGATGGAGATCTTCTCCGAGGCGGGAATGGAACGCCTGCGTGCCAAGAGCCTCTCACTCACCTCCTACCTGGAATTCCTGCTCCGCCGAATTGAGTCGTCAAAGTTCTCGATCATCACTCCCCCCCGCGAACAAGGAAGAGGAGCGCAGCTTTCCATTCAACTCTTCCCCCAGGGCCGCGAACTCTGTGATCGCTTGGTTGCTCAAAGCGTGATTGGCGATTGGCGCGAGCCAGATATCTATCGCGTAGCACCGGTGCCGCTCTACAACTCCTACTCAGAGGTCTACCGTTTCGTCCAACGTTTCCACGAAGCCCTTCACTGACCGCGAACCACAGGCGGTTACCTCAGTAATCCTGGGAGCCTTTCTTAGAAACATACAATCTGTACCGTGGGTAGTTCTGCGCTCCAAAACGGCCGAAAATGGACCATTTGGATCAGCACACTCGTGTGCTTCCATGTTGCCCTGTCTCTATTACTGACACGCGGCTTTCTTCTCACCGCGATCGGCGACATTCTGCAGAACATTGTCCTCCTCTGCGCCACGATTGCCCTTATTTCCAATGTCGTGAAGTCGGCTCCCAAGTCTCGCCTCTTCTGGATCCTGATGACTCTCGGGCTGACGATGTGGCTCGTTTCGCAAGTGATGTGGACCTACATCGAAGTCTTCCTGCGACACGAGGCGCCCAATCCGTTCGTCGGCGATGTCATTCTTTTTCTGCACATCGTTCCCATGATGGCTGCGGTCACCATTCAGCCACACCTGCGGCAACAAGATCGCGCGCTCCGGGTTGGAACACTGGATTTTGCCCTTTTGCTGACCTGGTGGTTGTTTCTCTATCTGTTCGTAGTGATTCCCTGGCAATACGTTCAGCTCTCAGAAAGTGTCTACGGCAGAAGTTTCGACCTGTTGTATGTGAGCGAGGAAATCGTGCTCGCTGCCGGATTGTTTCTGGTTTGGCGACGAAGCCAGGGCGCGTGGCGAAAGGTCTACTTCCATCTATTTGGCGCAACATTACTGTATTGCGTCGCATCCCTCGCCGCCAGTGAAGCGATCGACCTGCATCTCTACTACACCGGGAGCCTCTTCGACGTGCCACTCGTCGCGTCGATGGCTTGGTTTGCACGGATTGGCTTTTTGATGTCCGAGCCCGAGATTCACAATCCAGCCCAAGGTTTTTCGACCCCCAGTTTCGGAATCTGGAAGGCGCGCTTGGCCATGGTCGCTGTAATCAGCACGCCGCTCATGATGGCCTGGGCTCAGTTTGCCGGTAACGTACCGCAACGAGTACGCAGCTACAGATTGTTTCTGACCGTGGCAGTCATGCTGGTGATGGGTGTGCTTGTGTTCATAAAACAGCACCTGCTCGATCAGGAATTACTCACCCTACTGCGCTCCTCACGAGACCACCTTGATGAGATGTGCCGCCTGAAGGACGAACTGGAAAACAAGGAACAGTCACTGCGCTGGCACAGTCTCGAACTCCAAAGAAAGAACCTGGAACTGCAAGAGATCTCTTTTACCGACGTATTGACAGGCATATGGAATCGCCGGTACATGGACGAGATTCTCACCGCAGAAGCCGGGCAGGTCCTGCGAAACTACCAGCGTGCCCGTGGAAGCAATATCAAGAAGATGGATCATCGCGACCTTGTGTTCATCATGGTCGACATGGACTTCTTCAAAGAAGTAAATGACCTCTACGGACATCCAGCCGGCGATCGCCTGCTTCAATTGGTTGCACAAAGGCTTTCCACCGTCGTTCGCAAATCTGATGTCCTGGTGCGCTGGGGAGGCGAAGAGTTCCTGATCATGAGCCGGTCAACTGATCCCTGGGGAACGCCAGCCTTTTGCAGTCGTGTGCTCGAAGTGATTTCCTCCGAACCATTCGATCTGGGCCATGGCATCGTTGTCCGAAAGACTTGCTCGGTCGGATGGGCGGCGTATCCGTGGTGCCGCACCGCCTACGAGGCGATCTGCGCTGAGGAATCGATCGCGCTGGCGGATGCAGCCTTATATCGAGCCAAAGCGAACGGCCGGAACCAGGGCGTTGGCATCGTTTCCAACGATTCCGCTGCAAAGAATTCGGACCTGATTACTCTGAGCTCGATCAGGGAAGGTAAGCCCCCTCTCGCCCGAATGATTGAAACAGCATGTCCAGTGGCCGATCCCGCCGCCACTGTGTCAGGTACCGAAGCCGAATCTCTCAACAGAGCCGAGTAATTCTCTCCGACGCTGGAACCACCGGCCCTTGACCTCCTCGAGTGTGGTTCAATACATTGAGGTGCCGGTTCATTGCTACCTGAGGCATAACTCCGAATGAAGAATTCATCGCGAAAGACTGGCCTTCGTCAGAAGGCACAACTAATGTCTGCATCTGAGATTGAACGAACGCTGGTGCGACTTGCGTACGAAATTGTTGAGAAGAACGGCGGAGTCGCTGCCTTGGGACTAGTTGGAATCCGGCGTCGCGGCGTTCCCATCGCCGAGCGCTTGGGCAAAATCATCACCCGCATCGAAAACGCCAAGGTTCCAGTCGGAACTCTCGATATCACGTTTTACCGGGATGACTTATCGACTCTAGGTCCAAAGCCCGTTGTCCAGCAGAAAGAAATTGGTTTTGCAATTGAAGACAAGAACATCGTGCTGGTGGATGACGTTCTCTTTACGGGACGTACGACACGAGCCGCCTTGGATGCCTTGTTCGAACACGGCCGCCCAAGCAAAGTGCAATTGTGCGTTCTGATTGACCGCGGTCATCGCGAGATCCCGGTAGAAGCGACCTTCGTCGGCCGCAACGTGCAGACCACTCTCAGCGAGGTCATTGAGGTCAAGCTGACGGAAATCGATGATGCAGAAAAAGTCCTGCTAATGGAAAAGTAAGAGCGGAGCTGGAAACAGGAAGACGGTGGCCGAAGCCACCGTCTTTTTTCTTGCCCATCGACGCTATGCGATCCGCGTGCAAACCGCCTTCGTCTGGGTGTACAGGTTGAGCACATCGTGGCCCATTTCGCGCCCCCACCCGGACTGCTTGTAACCTCCAAACGGCATTGCCGCATCGAATATGTTGTAGCAGTTGATCCAGACGGTTCCAGCCCGAAGTTGCTCAGCCATCCGATGCGCCTTGCTGATGTCGCGCGTCCACACGGCTGCCGCGAGTCCATATTCGCTGTTGTTGGCGCGCGGGATGATCTCTTCGGGATCGGTGAACGGCATTGCAACGACCACCGGGCCAAAGATCTCTTCCTGCACGACTTTCATCTCTTCCTGAGTGTTGACGAGGACCGTAGGCTCGACGAAGTAGCCTCGATCGCCAGCCTTGTGTCCGCCCACAACGGCCGTCGCGCCCTGCGTGAATCCGGATTCCAGGTATCGACAGACGCGATTGAGTTGTTCCTCCGACACGAGCGGGCCCATTTGCGTATCCGGCTCAAGTCCCGAACCAACCTTGATCTTCTTGGCGTGCTCCGCGACTCCCTCCACGACTTGATCGTAGATCGCCTTCTCGACATACAATCGCGAACCCGCGCAGCAGCACTGGCCGTGATTGAAGAAGATCGCGCTCGCTGATCCTGGGATTGCCGTCTCCAGATCGGCGTCTTTGAAGACCACGTTCGGCGACTTGCCTCCAAGCTCCAAAGAAACCTTCTTCAGGTTTCCAGCGGCCGCGTGGACAATCAGTTTGCCGACCTCCGTCGATCCTGTGAATGCCACCTTGTCCACATCGTCGTGAGCTGCAAGTGCGGCTCCCGCCGTTTCTCCATAGCCGGGCACGATATTCACCACACCTTCCGGGAACCCCGCTTCCTGCACGAGCTCACCCAGTCGAAGCGCGGAAAGCGGCGTCTGCTCAGCCGGTTTCAGCACTACCGTGCAGCCCGTGGCGAGCGCCGGTCCAAGCTTCCATGCCGCCATCAAAAGCGGAAAGTTCCACGGAATGATCTGTCCCACTACGCCAGTTGGCTCCCTGAGTGTGTAGGCGAGGTACTTCGCACCCGGTGTGTACGGCACCGAGAGCGGGATGGTGTTGCCTTCGATCTTGGTCGTCCATCCCGCCATGTATCGGAGCAGATCCACAGCAAGCGGAACGTCGGCTGCCTTCGCGATAACCAGTGGCTTTCCGTTATCGAGGCTTTCCAGGTAGCCAAACTCCTCAGTATGTTGTTCGAGCAAGTCGGCGAGTTTCCAGATTAGCCGGCCGCGCTCCGATGCAGTCATTCGTCGCCATGGTCCGTTATCGAACGCTTGACGTGCCGCTTTCACAGCCCGATCAATATCTTCTCGATCACCTTCTGCAATTTGTGCCAGTACCTCGCCGGTTGCCGGATTGTAGGTCGGGAATGTCTTGCCCGACGCGGCGTTTACCCACTGGCCATTGATCAACATCTTCCGGGGTTTATCAATAAACTCCGCGACTTGCGGATGAATTTGCGGGGATACTGCGATGCCCATAGGTCCTCCTTGGTCAACATGGACTTACAAGAGAGAATGAAGCCGGGCGCAATAAAGTCAGGAAAACTTTCGGTATGCTAGTCCGCCTCGAGGAGAAAAGCAATCCCCGAAACTACTCACCGTAAGGAACCCAGATATTCTTTACCTGTGTGGCGTGCTCAAGGAACCAGCGTCCCTCGGCGACTTTCGGATTGAACCAGTCAATCGCGCGGCCTTCGTTGGTCCAGACCTGTTTCAAATTCCCGATCGACATGGCCTTTGCAGAAGCCGTGATTGCCTCATCACCGTAGCACCATATGGCGTCGAGGTCGTCGTGCTCTGCTAGCGTCTTCAGAAGCTGCGAGACGTATCCCGTCACCATATTCACCGCGCCTCCCGGCACGTCGCTGGTATCGAAAAGCTGATAAAGATCGCCGGCAATCAGCGGATACTTCTCCGAGGGCACTGCCACGACCGTGTTCCCCACAGCCAACAAGGGCATCACCAACGACAAGAATCCAAGCAGCGGAGCCTCTACAGGGCAAATCACCCCTACCGTCCCGATAGGTTCATTCATCGCGATCGCGATGTTCCGAAACGGTGGGTTGTGTACCCCGCCATCGAACTTGTCGGTCCAGGCCGCGTAAGAAAAGATTCGTTCAATGCCGAGATGTACTTCTGACGCAGCTTGCTGTTCCCCAACAGCACCCGCTAGCCGGTGGACGATTTCATCGCGGCGCAGCGCCAGGTTCTCTGCACAGTAGTACAGAACCTGGGCCCGAGTGTGCGCGGTCGCTTTCGCCCAACTTGCGGCTTTGCGTGCGGCCTCCACTGCATTACGAATGTCTTTTCGGTTTCCGAGCGAGACTTCGCCCAGCAGTCGCCCGTCGGGCGACCGCACTTCCATGCTGTAGCCCGAATCGGGCCGCGCTTGTTTCCCACCGATGTAGAGCTTCACCGTGCGGTCAATGGCAGGGGGGGAAGATGTATCGTCAGAATCTGAATCCATACTCCGCGCAGATGAAGGTAGAGGGCTCGCTAGCTTCGGCGCATTCTTGAACCATTTCGGTTCCATGTACTCGAGCAATCCTTCGCGTCCACCTTCGCGTCCAAATCCACTCTCGCGATACCCTCCGAAACCACAAGCGGCATCGAACAGGTTCGTACAATTGACCCACACAACGCCGGCTTTCAACTGCGCCGCAACGTGCAGTGATACGTTGATGTTCTCGCTCCAGACACACGACGCCAATCCGTAAACCGTATTGTTCGCCAGTTCAACCGCCTCACTGGGTGTACGGAACGTCATGGCAGCGAGCACCGGGCCGAAAATCTCCTGCTGCGCGACGATCGAAGTGGGATGTACGTTGCTCAGCAACGTTGGCGGATAGTAAAAGCCCCGCGATGGCAAAGCGACTTGTGGTTGCCAACAGGTCGCGCCTTCCGCCACGCCTTGCGCCACCATCCGTTCAATGCGGTCCAGTTGGACGCGCGCAACGATCGCCCCGATATCGATCGCTTTATCGAGTGGCGGACCAATGCGCAGAGTGCTCATGCGATCGCGAATCTTGCCGATCAAGGTCTCAGCAATGCTCTCCTGCATCAGAAGCCGCGACCCCGCGCAGCAGACCTGACCCTGGTTAAACCAGATTCCGTCCACCAGGCCTTCCACAGCACTGTCGAGATCTGCGTCCTCAAAGATGATGAAAGGAGACTTGCCGCCAAGTTCGAGAGAAAGCCGTTTATGACTGGTCGCAGTGGCTGCGCGAATCGCACGTCCGACCTCGGTCGAGCCCGTGAACGCGATTTTGTCGACGCCGGGATGCTTCACCAAAGCCTCGCCAGTGGAGCCATCGCCCGTAACAATATTCACGACTCCCGCAGGCAGTCCGGCCTCTTGACACAGTTCAGCGAAGACCAACGCTGTGAGCGGAGTAAACTCTGCCGGTTTCAGGACAACCGTGTTCCCAGTCGCGAGTGCCGGGGCAATCTTCCACGCGAGCATCAGCAGCGGAAAATTCCAGGGAATAATTTGCCCCACAACGCCGCAAGCTTCGTGCTCAGGGAATTCCTGGTCAAGTATCTGCGCCCAACCGGCATGATAGTAAAAATGACGCGCCACCAGTGGGATGTCGATGTCGCGGCTCTCGCGAATCGGCTTGCCGTTATCCATAGTTTCGAGCACCGCAAGCAGCCGTGAGTGCTTCTGAACTAGCCGGGCAAGGGCGTACAGATAGCGAGCGCGGACATGTGGAGTCAATCCACGCCACGTCGCGGATGCTGCTCGTGCCGCGCGAACAGCGGCGTCGACATCAGCCGCACTCCCTTGTGCGATGCTCGCCAGTTTCTCGCCGTTCGAAGGATCGTGTGTGTCGAAGTATTGCCCTGCGGTCGGAGCTTGCCAGGCACCGTTGATGAAGTGGATGAATTGGCGGTTATGCCGCTCCAGCCACGTGCCCGCTTCCTTGGGATCTTCCGTCGCGGGACCGTACTCCATGGTTGCGAATTTTTCGGCGATGCTCATTTAGCTTGGCTCGACCCCTTGCTTTCCTGTGCTAAGCGATCGGATGTCGATACTCTGCCGAATACCGGCCCGTCGCGTAATGCTCCAGTTGTCGCTCGATGTCCCCCAATAGGCCGCTTGCGCCAAATCGAAACATCTCAGCCCGCAGCCACGAATCTCCCAATTCCTCTTTCATCAGCGCAAGCCAATCCAGCGACTGTTTTGCTGTTCGAATCCCGCCCGCCGGCTTAAAGCCAACTGCCATTCCCGTTTGTTGCGCATACTCGCGAATCGCGCGCAGCATCACGAGACTGACAGGGAGCGTGGCATTGGTCGGCTCTTTTCCTGTAGAGGTCTTGATGAAGTCCGCGCCCGCCATCATGGCGACGAGGCTCGCCCGCGCGATGTTACGAAGAGTGAGAAGATCGCCGCTGCCCAGGATCGCCTTCATATGAGCCGCGCCACAAGCTTGCTTGAATGCTGCGATCTCGTCGTACAGTGCTTGCCACTTCCCGCCAAAAACATGACCGCGCGTGATGACGATATCGATCTCATGTGCGCCGGCTTCTACCGAGCGCCGAATTTCCGCAACCCTTTCAGAAAGAGGCGAAAGTCCGGCAGGGAATCCGGTGGAGACCGCGGCAACTCTGACACCGCTACCTTCCAAAGCGCTCACAGCAGTTTCAACGAACGTGTGATACACGCACACAGCGCCGACCTTCAAATTCAATTCTTCGATGCCGAGCTTTTCTACCAGTTCTCGCTGGATCGGTTGACGAGCCTTCGCACACAATCGCCGCACGCGTTCTTCCGTGTCGTCGCCCGAGAGCGTCGTCAGATCCATGCACGAGATGGCGCGCAGAAGCCAGGCCGCCTGCCATTCTTTCTTCACCGTTCTCCGCGCAACCTGCGACTGAACTCGTCGTTCCACGGCGCTGGTATTGACGCGAACTTCCTGAATCCAGTTCAGGTCCAGGGGTATGGCGGAGTTTGCCAGCAGTGCCCGGCCATGTAAGGATGCGATCGGGTCTGCGGAGTGCTGATCACGCGAACAGATCTGATCTCCACCCGTCCGCGAAATGTTCGAAGAATGGCGACTACCCAACATGTGCGGATTGCCTTCCCACCTGCCGCCAGTAGGCCTTGGACGCTGGCGCCTTGAGATGCATTGTACGGCAGCGACTCTTTACTTGGCGAAGGGTTTACAATGGCGCACGATTTAGCAAACGAAACGAGAATTCATAACCTGGTATGCGAGGCACCAAGACCTCATCCGCGACGATTCGCAAGACGTTGGAAAAGACTGCCGCTCGAGTGATGAAAAACGCTCATGCCCCATACTCGAACTTCAGAGTCGGAGCTGCGATCCTCCTTACGAACGGAACAGTCTTCAGCGGATGTAATGTCGAGAATGCTTCCTACGGCATGACGAATTGCGCCGAAAGGACGGCGATCTTTACTGCCGTCGCAGAACTCGGTCCCAAGATCGAAATCAAAGCGGTCGCCGTCACCAACGATCGAGGAGTTCCTTGTTCGCCCTGTGGTGCCTGCCGGCAGGTGATCTACGAATTCGGGCCCAACGCCACTGTCTTCTTCCAGGGGTCGGACGGACCCAAGCAAGCGCATATCACTGAACTTCTACCCGAAGGGTTCCGCCTCAAGTGAGTCAGACATCATCGTCCAGTTCAACGTTTCGCATGATCGATGTCATCCGCAAAAAGCGGGATGCCATCGAATTGACCCGCGACGAAATCGAAGGATTGGTCGCCTCGTACACAAAGGGCGAAGTCCCGGACTATCAAGTCTCCGCGTGGTTGATGGCAGTCGTGCTCCGCGGCATGTCAAGAGCTGAAACCGCTGCCCTCACCGATGCGATGCTGCGCTCCGGTGAAGTTCTCGATCTCTCGTCGTTACCCGCACGGAAAGTCGACAAACATTCCACCGGTGGCGTCGGCGACAAAACTTCTCTGGTACTTGCTCCACTTGTAGCCGCTGCCGGACTTCACGTGCCCATGATCAGTGGCCGCGGATTAGGCCACACAGGCGGCACTCTCGACAAACTCGAAGCCATCCCCGGCTTCAACGTAAATCTTTCAGTCACCGAATTCCGCCGCCTGCTCGAAGTGTGTGGCTGCGCCATGATCGGCCAGACCGCAGAAATCGCTCCCGCCGACCGCAAGCTCTATGCTCTGCGCGACGTCACCGGTACCGTCGAGAGTCCGTATCTGATCTGCGCCTCCATCATGAGCAAGAAGCTCGCAGAAGGCATCGATGCCCTTGTCCTCGATGTGAAGACCGGTTCCGGCGCATTCATGAAGAAACAGAACGACGCGGAATTCCTCGCCGAACTAATGGTGGAGACTGGCGAGCGCATGGGCAAAAAGGTTATCGCGCTGATCACCGACATGGATCAGCCATTAGGAAACATGATCGGCAACGCCTTGGAAGTAGTGGAGGTCATCGAAGTTCTCCGCGGCCAGGGTCCGGAAGATCTCCGCGAATTATGCCTCCATCTCGCCGGCTGGATGCTTCATCTCGGAGGACTCTCCAAATCCGTCGCGGAAGGCAAGCAACGCAGTACAGATTTGATTGCCTCCGGCGCAGCCTTGGAGAAGTTCCGACAGATGGTGGGACTGCAGGGTGGAGACGCCAGTGTGATCGACGACTCGAATCGTCTTCCCCAAGCGCGTCATACGATGCAGGTCCTAAGTGCCGACTCCGGCCACATTTCGTCGATGCAGTGCGAACAGATTGGCACGGCTTGCGTCATTCTCGGTGGCGGACGCGAACGGAAGGAAGACTCGGTGGATCCGGCAGTCGGCATCGTTCTACACAAAAAAGTCGGCGATCGAGTCCACACTGGAGAACCTCTCGCCACGATCTACTACAATGCCGAAGCGCGTGCTGAGCGGGCCCGGCAATTGATCTCCCAGAGTTGTGCAATTGCCGAAGCCGCGCCCCTCAAGCGTGCACTGATCCACAAAGTCATCGGGAAGTCCACGGAGAAACTCTGATGGGACGATTCACCGGAATTCTTGGGCTTCTGACCATGCTCGCTTTGGCGTATGTGTTCTCTACCAATCGCAAAGCGATTCGCATCAAGACCGTCGCTTGGGGACTAGGCCTGCAGATCGTCTTCGCAATCTTCGTACTACGAATCGAATACGGCCGCCGCATGTTTCAGACTGCTGGGGACGCCGCCAATCGCGTGCTCGCCTATGCGTTCGTCGGTTCAGAATTTGTTTTCGGTCCTCTGGGCAAACAGGGCTCCAGCATCGGATTCATCTTCGCGTTTCAGGTTCTGCCCACCGTAATCTTCATCTGCGCACTCTTCGCAATTCTCTATCACTACGGCATCATGCAATTCGTAATTCGCATCGCAGCCTGGGTCATGACGCGCGTGATGGGCGCAAGCGGCGCGGAGTCACTGAATGTCGCCGCCAGCATTTTTATGGGCCAGACCGAAGCGCCAGTGACCATCCGCCCGTTCCTGCCGGACCTGACTCGCTCCGAACTCATGACCGTGATGACAAGTGGCATGGCGCATGTCTCCGGCTCGATCATGGCCGCGTACTTCGCCTTCGGGGCTGAACCGCGTCACGTTTTGAGTGCCGTCATCATGACTGCGCCCGGCACAATCCTTGTCTCCAAGATGCTTGTGCCCGAAACCGAGCAGCCAAAAACCGCAGGTCGCGTCGTAATGAGTGAAGATGAGACAGAAAAAGAGAGTCAGGAAAATCTGCTGGGCGCTATCGCGCGCGGCACCGGCGATGGATTACACATGGCGCTCAACATCGGAGCCATGCTGATTGCCTTCCTCGCGCTCGTTGCGCTGCTTGACGGAATTCTTGGAGGCATCCACCGTCACATCACCTGGTTTCCTGCCAGTCTCGAAAGCGTGCTCGGCGTCCTTCTTTCTCCAATCGCATGGCTGATTGGAATTCCATGGCGCGATTGCCCGGCGATCGGCAATCTGCTCGGAACTCGAATGGTGTTGAACGAGCTGGTAGCTTTCTCCATGCTCGGGCCACAGAAAGCTGCTCTCGATCCCCGCTCCTTCACCATCGCCACCTTCGCGCTCTGCGGCTTCGCTAATCTCAGCTCCATAGGAATTCAAATCGGCGGCATCGGCGCCCTCGCTCCGAACCGGCGCGGCGACCTCGCTCGCCTCGGGGTCCGCGCCATGCTTGCAGGAACCATGGCCAACCTCATGTCGGCTTCCATCGCCGGCATGCTGCTATAGAATTCTCTGCTTGACTCTCAGAGGAATAAACTGTGAACCGACGCCTGCTTCCGCTCGCCCTTGCAATCCTCGCTTTCCTCCCGAACACTTTCGCCCAGTCGCCGCGCCGCGTGATCATCGATACCGATCCCGGTGTGGACGACGCCATGGCGATCTTCCTCGCCCTGAACTCGCCGGAACTCAAGGTCGAGGCGCTCACGGTCGTCCCGGGAAACGTGGAGGCCGCGCAGGGTCTGGAGAACGCTCTGAAGTTGACGTCTCTTGCCGGACGCTGCGATCTCCCCGTCGCCGCTGGAGCCCAGCATCCGCTGAATCAGAAACTCATCACCGCTCAGTTCTGGCACGGCAAGAACGGTCTGGCGGGAGTTGAACTGCCCGCTCCAAAATGTAAAGCCGATTCACGTTTCGGCCCCGACCTCATCATTGAACTAGTCCATAAATATCCGCACGAAATCACTTTGATCCCGGTCGGCCCACTGACCAATATTGCGCTGGCCGTCTCGAAAGATCCGTCGATCGTTCCGCTCGTCAAAGATATCGTCATCATGGGCGGATCCATCAGCGGCGGAAATGTAAATGGCGCCGCCGAAGCAAATATCTATGGTGATCCCGAAGCCGCGTCCATCGTGTTCAATGCCGGATGGATAGTCACCATGATCGGCTCCGATGTCGGCGAACGCACGCTGATAACGCGCAAGCACCTGCAGGAACTCCAATCGATGCACGGTCCGGAGAGCGACTTCATCGCGAAGCTCGCGGATTTCTATATTTCACGCTCTGAGGCCAGCGGTTACGCAGGAGCCGCAATGTACGATCCACTCGCCGTCGCCACCGTAATCGATCCAAAGGTCGTCACGCTCAAAGACATGCACGTAGACGTGGAAACGAAAGGGGAGTTCACGCGGGGCGAAACAGTTGCCAATCGAATGGGCTCAAACGAGAACAACGTGCTGCACGGCGATCATTACGAGATCGAAGGCACTACTGATCTAAAGGCGAATGCGCGCGTTTGCCTCTCCTCCGATGCAGATCGCTTCTTGCAGCTTTTCATCAGCCGAATTAAAGGGAAATAGCGTACCGCGTGTAGCGCGACGATCATCCGTTCGAGTGTGCCACTAGCAAAATCGCCAGAATATAGAAGGCGAACATCAGCCCCAGGTAGACTCGCGCCTGTGTGCCGGAGCCCTCGAATTCTTTCCATGCAAACAGCCCCCAAAGCGCAGCTACCATGGGAGCGGATTGCCCGATTGCATAAGACACAGCGAATGCAGTCGAACTCCCCGCAGCAAGATTGAATACCGTCCCAAGTCCCCAGATGCCCCCGCCAAGCAGTCCGAGTAGATGACCCGATGGTGGTCCGCTGAAGAATCCACTGAAACTCACGGGCTCACCGACAAGCGGTTTCTTCATGAAGTAAATGTTCCACACGAAGCATGAAAGCAACGCTCCCAGCGTCAAAAATGTGGCTGCACTGTAGGGCGTGAGAGAGTGTCCGCGCGTCATCGCATAGGTCATGAACGGACTCCACAATCCCATCAGTACACCAGATACGACGCAGACAATGATGCTTTTGCGCGACGCCCCTTTCCCCGTGCGTGGAAGATTTCCATAAGCTTTGCCGTCCATGATTACGGCGATCAGTGCGCATACAACGCCACCCATCAGCAGCAGCGCACTGCCCTTGGGTTGCAAAATGTAGTTCAGAACGACTCCCACCACCAACGCGATTCCAATCGAAACCGGAAACGCAACCGCCAATCCCGCCATATCAATCGCAGCCACCAGTAGAAGATTTGCGAGATTGAAAATCGCCCCGCCCACCAGCGTCGACACAATGTTCGACCCGTCTGCCGCCTGAACGTTGTTCAGGAAACTCGAGGCATCGTGCCCCGTACTTCCCATCGTGAACGCAAGAATCAAGGAGATCAAAAAAATGCCAATGGCGTAATCCCAATAGAAAAGTTCAAAGCGATAGTTCTTGACTCCCTTAAACGTATTGGCCCAGGAACCCCAGCAGATGGCGCTGGTAATCATCATCAGCAACGCGATGGTAAGAGTTGGCGGCGTGAACATTCGCGATCTCCGTTGCGATCTCAGTTGCGATCGTCGTTGAAAGACGTGTAACTCTACTCTTCTTTTTGCCCAGTCACAAGTTCCAGCCAACCCGTTGCACTCTGCTATTCTTACGCCGGAATTTAAGATGACACGCACGTTTCTGATCGACACAGACACAGCATCAGACGACGCAGTCGCGCTCATCATGGCTCTGCGCGCCCCCGACGTGCGCGTGGCGGCGATCACTGTTGTCGCCGGAAATGTGGATCTCGACCAGGCGACACGCAATGCTCTCTATACAGTTGAACTTTGTGACGCAACCGTCCCGGTGTATTCCGGAGCGGCGAAGCCCCTGTCGCGCGATCATCAGAGTGCCACGTGGTTTCACGGACGCGACGGCCTCGGGGATCATGGCTATCCTGCCCCTCGACAAACCGCAGAAACGCAGACAGCAGTCGATGCCATCATCGAAACCATCAAGGCGAATCCTGGCATCGTTCTTGTCACCCTCGGCCCGCTGACAAATCTCGCGCACGCCCTTACCAGAGATCCGTCGATCGCACAAAAAGTCAGCCGCTGCGCGGTGATGGGCGGCGCTCCTTGCTGTGAAGGCAACGTCACACCCGCGGCCGAATACAACATATGGGTAGACCCGGAGGCAGCAAGCGTCGTGATGCGTAGCGGGCTTCCGGTGGAATTAATTGGCTGGCAACTCTGCCGCGGAGAAGCAGTACTCAATGCAGGCGATATCGCCCAGATTCAGGCATTCAATACTCCACTCGCAAATTTTGCGATCGAGTGCAACAGCCACGCGCGCGAAGCATACAAGATTCAAACGGGCGAAGATGGCATCTGCCTGCCCGATCCAGTGGCGATGTGCCTTGCTCTCGATCCGAGTACCGGAACCGATTGGAGCGAACATTACGTTGAAGTCGAGACTCAAAGCGAGCTGACGCGAGGAATGACGGTGGTCGACCGCTTGAACGTTGCCGAAGATGCAAGGAATCGCGTGGTATGGCATCGCCCGATTACCAGCGGCTGGAAAGCGCGCGTCTGCTGGAAAATTGATAACGCTCGATGGAAGCACGCCCTCCACAGGGCCCTCCGTTGACATTGCTGCTCGTTGCTGCATAGACTCGCCCTTCTTCTGAATCCTCTCGCAGAAAGCGAAACGAACATGGCAAAACGGCCTCGAATCGCGGTGGTTGGCAGCGCCAACATTGACCTCACCACATTCACCAGCAGGTTCCCCAAACCGGGTGAGACGATTTTCGGTGACAGCTTCGATCTTGGATTCGGCGGCAAGGGCGCGAATCAGGCCGTAGCTTCACGCCTCTGTGGTGCTGAGGTCTTCATGGTCGCAAGAGTCGGCAGCGACCTGTTTGGGCCTGCTACCATCGAGAACTTTCGAAAACAAGGCATCGATCCCACTCACGTAAAACAAGTTGAGGGATTGTCGAGCGGGGTAGCGCCGATTTTCGTTGAGCCAAATGGTCAGAATCGGATTTTCGTTGTGAAGGGTGCCAACGATGCTCTAAAGCCCGCCGACGTCGATGCCGCCGCCGATGTCCTGAAGTCCTGCGACTGCGTTGTTCTCCAATTTGAGATTCCCGTCGATACCGTTTACTACACCATTTCATTCGCGCGAAAGCACGGCATACGCTGCATCCTGAATCCTGCACCCGCGCAACCGGTCGACACCGCCGCGCTCCGTGATCTGGACTACTTTGTTCCGAATGAAAGTGAAGCGGAGACCATCACAGGCATGCCTGTGAAGAATGTTGACGACGCCAAAAAGTGCGCCGAAACATTGGTGGCTGGCGGCATTCGTCGCGTCATCATCACGCTAGGCGCGAATGGGTCACTCCTGGCCACTAGCGATGGCTGTGAACACGTCCCGGCTTTCGAGGTGAAGAGCCTCGACAGTACCGGCGCGGGCGACGCCTTCATCGGCAGCTTTGCCGTTTTTCTTGGAGAGGGGCTACCCGAGAAAGAAGCGGTGCGTCGCGCCAATCTCTATGCCGGATTATCCACAACTGGCATAGGAACGCAGAAATCGTTCTACGAGCGTGCGCGATTCGATGCAGAGTGGTCCGCCCGTTCCTGACACGAACATCGCAACGGAACGATGTTGCGCAGGTTGTGGAAATCTTCACCCACAATGCATAACTGCCACTGTTTCTTCGATCAGGTGCCGCAAAAGAATGAACAGTGTTCCCAGCTTTCCGCGACGAAACCACTTGACTTACCCGTGAGAGGCAATTTATAAGCCGAGTCTGCGGTGGGGGAAGCCTCTAAATCTCACAATTCTGTCAGTGTGCTTTTCTGAGGGGGCAGACCGCCCGAAAGGGGTAGAGCATGTCGAGCAAGAAAACGCTCTTCGCGATTTGTTGTCTCACCTTGGTCAGTCTGTCAACTCAGATTCTCCACGGCCAGGCGACCGGAAGCTTCTCAGGCACAGTTTCAGATAACTCCGGCGCGGTCGTGGCAGGTGCAAAGGTCACAGTAACGGCCCAGGCAACAAACGTTTCCCGCGAAGCCACCACCGACGACACCGGTCACTACCTGATCCCACTTCTCAGCGCTGCCCAATATTCCATCAAAGTCGAAGGCTCAGGATTCAAAGTAGCGGAGGCCAAAGATGTCCGCCTGCAGGTTGACGAGCGCCGCGAACTCAATTTCACCCTCCAACCCGCGTCGGTCAGCACCAGCGTGGAAGTAAATGCCACGGAAGTAGCGATCGAAACGACGGCGCCGACCTTGGGCCAGGTCATCACATCGGAGCAGGTTGCCCAACTGCCATTGAACGGGCGCAACTTCGTTCAACTGGCGACTCTCACCCCCGGCACGACTCAGGAGACGAACCCCAACAGCTTCTTCACCCAGGGGGCCAGCAGCGAAGTGGCAGCGCGCGGCATCTATTCGCTTTCCGTTGGCGGTTCCCGCGCTCAGAGCACGGACTGGCTTTTCGACGGAGTAGACAACAACGAACTGACGGGAGGCGGTCTGGGTGTCGTCCCTTCCATCGACGCCATCCAGGAATTCAAGGTCCTTACGTATAACTATTCGGCCGAGTTTGGTACTCGCGCCGGTCCAACGGTTCTGATCACGAGCAAATCCGGAACCAACCGGCTCCACGGTACTTTATTCGAGTTCTTCCGTAACACCAGTCTCGACGCGCGCAGCTATTTCGCCTCCAGCCGCGAGCAATTCAATCTCAATCAGTTTGGTGGTGCTCTCGGTGGGGCGATTAAGAAAGACAAGACTTTTTTCTTCGTCGACTATCAGGGAAAACACCAGCGGCATGGAATTCCCTTCATCGGCTTGGTTCCCACCCCCGCTATGTTGGCGGGCGACTACTCGGACGATCCCCTTGGGACAGCACGGCCAGGCTGGGATACTGAAACCGGTGACCCCAACCCCGGTCCCAATGCTAACGGCTTTGGCAACATCAATAGCCCTTACACATTCGGTCCTTTCCAATGCGACTCGCCGGATGTTGCCACCCAGCAACCTTTGGCCCCGCTTTCTGACGGAAGTCAGCCAGCGGGTTCTCCCTGCAACAAGATTCCAGCCGCTATGTTCGATCCATCTGTCAATGCGAACGTGGACCCAAGCGGTCTGGCTATGATGAACTTGTATCCCCAGCCGAACTCCGTCAACACCGCCACCGGTACGAATTACGCCAATGTTCCGGTTAGAAGGCTGGACGAAAATGAGTTTGATGTCAGAATCGATCACACGTTTTCGGCCAAGGACACGCTTTTTGGTCGGTTCAGCTACGATCAGGCAGCATCATTTGTCCCCGGAGGCTCGCCGGGCTTCGCGGAGGCCAATGCATTCGGGAGTACACAAAACATCACCAATCACGGCCGCAATCTTGCACTCTCCGAAACTCACATCTTTTCCAGCCACAACATCAATCAGTTCACCTTCGGCTACAACAGAATCTTCAATCACATCCTGTCCTTCGGCAACGGGACATGCGAAGCCGCGAATATCGGAATTCTCGGAGCGAACCTGAACAGCAAGTGCCCGAATGCTCCTGCCGACGTAGTGACCCAATCGACCAAGGATTGCGTGAGCTGCGGCCTGTCATCAACGCTCATGAACAATTATTGGGCGTTAGGGGATCGGGGATTCGCCCCCTTCCAGGGCGGAACAAATGTGTTCCAGATTTCGGATTCGTTCGACATGATTCGTGGCAAACACGACTTCAAAATCGGCGGCGGGTACCGTGCCCAGCAGATGAACGTAGAGACGAATGCCTTCCAGGATGGTTTCTACATCAATTTCGGGCTGACTGGCGATGCCACTGCGGACCTGCTGCTGGGACAGTTGGGTGGCGGAATTCATGACCAGACCTTCTTTGGCGCGACCACTGGTCGCCGCTGGAAGTTGTACCGCCCCTTTGCGGAAGACGTGTGGCGTGTGCGCCCCGATTTGACCTTGACCCTGGGCGTCGCCTGGGCCTTGGTCACGCCAATCACCGAGGCGCAGAATCGCCAGGCCAACTTCGATTTTGATAGCGGTAAGTTCTTTGTTGCGGGCAATGCCGATTTCGGCGACTGCACCATTTGCGTCCGCTCCGATGGCCGAGTTGGCATTCAAATGGACAAGGGAGCCATAGAACCGCGCATTGGTATTTCCTGGAAACCGTTTGGATCGCAAAAGATGGCAGTCCGCGCTGGATACGCCATATACCACGATTCCTCGTGGAATCAAGGAGGCCAGGGCCTCTGGGAGAATCCTCCCTATTTCGCCGAATCGGACAATTTCTTTGGCCCTTGTCCATTTAACAACTCGGGACAGGCGCAGCCTCTAAATTGCGGAAATCGCTATCTTTTTCTGCAACAGGATGAAGAGGGAAATCTAGTTCCCATAACAACGCCACCGAGCCCGCAGTCGTTTCCAGGTACTCTGCAATCGCAAAATCTGGATTTCAAACAAGGGCGCGTCCAGCAGTTCAATGCAAACCTCGAGTATCAGTTACCCGGAAACATCGTGCTCACGACTGGATATGCGGGAACACGCAGCTCTCGCATTCTCATGGACGGAGTGAATCTGAACGTTGGATCGCCCGCCGCGTGCGGCGAAGTGTCTGGATACACCTTGGGTTGTGCTCCTGATGGATCGGCGTTCGGCCCAAAATGGGGAGCGCCCACATTCCTGTTTCCATTGACAATCGCCAACAATAACGACGTTGGCCAGGCAACCTACAACTCTCTCCAAGTGAAAGCAGAGACGAAGAGTGTGCGGCACGGGCTCTACGCGCTCATCAGCTACACATATGCCCACACGTACGACTCAGGATTGCCGGACGGCTTGGGTTCATTCCCCGGCGCTACGTACTGGCCGCTTCCCGGTACTCACAACGCTGACTGGAGCCGTTCGCAACTCAATCTCGACCATCAGTTCTCCGCCAGCGTGACCTACCAGTTGCCATTTGGCAAGGGAAAGAAGTTCGGCAGCGACTGGCACGGAGCGACAAACGCTATCTTGGGGAACTGGGAGGTCGATGTAATTCAGCGCATAACCTCAGGCTTCCCGCTATTCGTGGTGAACAGCAACAATGCCTCAGGGGTAGCCTTCTCCTGGAATGGTAACAATCTGAATCGCCCGGACATGGTCGGCGACCCGAACAAAGCAGGACCAGTTGCGGGAAATCCAGGGTGCGACGCGCCCTCGCAGATTCACACTCTGGAGAACTGGTTCAACCCCTGCGCTTTCGTCCCCGCCGCAGATGGCGAACTCGGAAATGCTCCCCGCGCACCCATCAGCGGCCCGCACTTCGTGAACACCGATCTATCGCTGATCAAGCAATTCCTGCTGCCCTGGGAAGGCACGAGGCTCGACTTCCGCGCGGAGTTCTTCAACGCCTGGAACCATGCTCAGTTCTATCTTCAGGGCGGTTCCAGCGGCATGCAGGATATCAACGCGTTCAGCAGTTTCGGCGTTGTGAATGGGACGGTCAACAACCCGCGCGTCGTGCAATTTGGCTTGAAACTGTATTTCTAAACCTTCGCAGCTCCCCGGCTGGCAACCCTAGTCGGGGAGCTGCGACGCAATCCGCTTTCTGCGTTACTCACTCTCACCTCGACCGGATATATAATCTTGCTGCTTCAATGGGCGTCCCACGCATTGATTTTCGCGTACTGCTGCTTGTCCTAGTTCCCGTGTTTCTGGGCGGACCTAAGAGCGCGGCCCAAAGCGAGTCTTCTCCTCCCGCAGTCACTGCCGAAGCTCATCTAGGCAAAGGCTACGAAGCGCTGAAACAAGATCAATATCAAGTCGCCGCCACTGAATTTCAGGCAGCCTTGTCCGCCGACCCAACTCTTGGCGAGCGCGCCCGGTTCCCATTGGCCGTCGCGTTTTTTGAGATGCACAAGGCAGCAGATGCCCGTCGCGAGCTGGAGTTCTTACGGCGAGATCTGGGAGATCATCCGAACATTCTTTACTACCTCGGCAGATTGGATTTTGAAACGAACGACTTTCCCAGCGCCGTTCAGAACTTAAGCAAGGCGGCGCAGAAGCCGCCTTTTCCCGACACCGCCTACTACCTGGGATTCGCGTATCTGAAACAACATGACCTTCCGAATGCAGAGAAGTGGCTGAAGACAGCACAAGAGCTCATGCCGCACGATTCTCGCGTTGAGTTTCAGCTGGCGAAGGTATATCGCGAGCAGGGCCGCATTGACGAGGCCAACAAAGCTCTGGCGCACTCAGAGGAACAACGGCACCGGGATCAAGACGATGTTCGCCTCAAGCAGGAGTGCGCACAAAAGCTGGATCAAGGTCTTCGAGAAGAAGCGCGTGCTGTTTGCGAGCAACTCTACGATCCCAACAATGCCGACAGATTGACCAGCTTGGGAACCATGTATGGGCAGCACGGCGATCTCGACTCAGCTCTCAAATGTTTTCGGCAAGCCGCCGAGCTGGCACCTCAGTCTCCGCAGATGCAATACAATCTGGCCCTGACCTACTATCAGCGAAATGAGTTTGAGAAAGCGCGAACGCCGCTGGAACACGCTTTGAAGCGATGGTCCGACTTATTTCCGTTGAATGCCTTATATGGCGCGGTACTGGTGAAGCTCGGCGAAGAAGCTCCAGCGTATCAAGCGTTGCAGCGGGCGTATCAACTCAACCCGCAGGACTCGGGAACAACCGATCTGTTCTATACAACGGCTCTGAAGCTTGCCCAACAAAGCCGGGACAACAAAGAGTACTCTCGCGCACTGAGTTACTTGCAGGAGGCGACGAAGTTGCGGCCGCAAGAGGCGGAGCCACATCAGCGCATGGCCGAGATCTACTCTCGCACTGCTCGGCCCTCACAGGCGAATGCCGAGCTGGCAGAGGCCAGGCGCCTGACCAAGAGTTCCCAGAACTAATCGAGGATCCGAAGTCCGATCCTCGTAGGACTTCTTATCTCGATCGGATGACTGTCGGGGAGAAATAATCTGATGTCTAAATTGAAATCCGCCATCTTTCTCTTTTTGTGTCTCTCATCCACCCTCTCCGCCGCCGCCCGCCGCAAAGTCATCATCAACGAAGACTGCTCCGGCCCCGGCGGCAGCAACATGCAAATGCTCGTCACATTGATCCAGTCGCCACAGGTCGAAGTGCTCGGCATCACCGTTGTCAGCGGAGATCAGTGGCGCGATGAAGAAGTCGCACACACTCTCCGCCTCCTCGAAATCATCGGACGCACCGACATCCCCGTGGTCCCCGGAGCGGCATTCCCGCTAGTCCGCACGCGGGAAGAATCCAAGCTGTGGGAAAAACGTTACGGCAAAGTCGCCTACGCTGGTGCGTGGGACGACCGCTGGTGGCACGAATCCTCCGTTGTACCCAAGCTTGCAGAGGGTACTCCGACCACCAAGTCCTCCGACGAAGACGCGCCACACTTCCTCATCCGTATGGTGCACAAGTATCCGCACGAAGTCACTATCTACGAGGGAGGGCCAATGACCAACCTCGCGCTGGCCATCTCAATCGATCCCCAACTCCCCGAACTTGCGGAGCAACTCATCTTCATGGGCGGAAGCATCAGCCCTCCGAGCGATAATCCCGAATTCATCAACAATCCACGCCACGAATTTAATTTCTGGTTCGATCCCGAAGCCGCTGCCGTTGTGCTGCGCGCTCCGTGGAAGAAAATCGTCTGCACACCCACCGACATCTCCGTCAAAACGCACATGACGACGGCGCTCGTGAAACAGATTGAAGCAGCCGGAACGCCCCTATCCCGCTACATCTCTCAGTTCGCCATGCTGACCCCAGGCGCTGACATCATGTGGGACGAGCTGGCCGCCGCAGCCTGGATCGATCCCAGCATCATCACCAAAAAAGAGGTCCGCTTCATGAGCGTCGACATCGATCACGGTGCCGGATACGGAAACACTCTCACTTGGGCCGCCAACGACAAATCTCATCCCGCCGTGCAGTCGGTTGAAATCCAGTTCGACCTCGATGTCGAGAAGTTCTACCGCATGTTCGTCGGCCTGATGACGGCCCCCACTCCACCGCGCTGATGATGGCCCTCGGCTGGCACCGAACCCTCGAACGGCATACAATACAACTTTGCACACGTTTCCACGCCCCAATATGTCTCCCATTCCAGACGACCTGACCACCGTAAAAGATGACATGGTTGCCTTCATCGAAGGCCATGGCATGCGCCGCTTCCACGGCTTCGTGGACTATGAAGAGGTGCAGTGTGTCATGTGGGATATGGGTGACAATCCCGACGGATGGAAGGACTTTGTTGAACTCGCCAAAGCCGCCGGCGCTGCCTTCCTCACCATGCACTCCTGGGCTCTCGAACGCACGGAACTCGATGAGATGGTGCAGCGCCTGACCAACTCCGAGTTCACCGACACCGATGACGTCGAAGACGCCCGCTGGCTCCGCGCCCACGTCGGCAAAGTCGGATATTTGCAACTAGGCTGGGCCTACCAGGGATCGATGTTTCTCTGCGAGGTCAGCACCGACTGGTATGACCGCTATCAGCACCTGCTCGAAGTCTCCGACGAGTTCGGCGGACTCACCATGGACGAGCCCGATCAGGACGACGAGAACTAGCACTAGCAGAAGTCACGTAGGGACAGCCGCCTCGGCTGTCCTGGTTTTTGAATCGCTTGACACCTGAGTCGTTGGAGTAAACTGCTGCATTGCCCATGCAGTGGAATCAAAAACCTTCGGATCGCTCTGCGGTCGAAAGCCTGATCACCGCACTCCGCGCCGATCCTGTATTCCGTGGGCATCCCGCCGCACGCTCCGCATCCATTCTCGCTCCGCTTTTAGTCCGTCGCGGCATCGCTGATGCCGAAGCCGCCCACCGCTTTCTCTCTCCCTCTCTCTCCCATCTTCACCTGCCTGAGCAGATGACGGGCCTACGCGCCGCCGTCGACCGTATCGATGCCGCCATCGAGCGCCAAGAACCAATGCTGATCTACGGCGACTACGATGTC
>Ga0335082_10001553_pt1 | contig 24504 bp, 19 predicted proteins | sample Lox_Sample_41_FD_206718 | JGI IMG/M metagenome (GOLD analysis project Ga0335082, IMG submission 206718) | Soil microbial communities from Loxahatchee National Wildlife Refuge, Florida, United States - Lox_Sample_4.1 | ecosystem: Environmental > Terrestrial > Soil > Wetlands | place: USA... | reverse complement strand
GTCCGGGAGGGACATGAATCTCGATCCGACGACTTTCGATCGCCATCACGATTGTGGAGGTTGCGAACCGGGAGAAGGTGGAGGATCGGCAGGAACCGGCGCGCTCCCGATAACAGCGGATGAAACCGGGCCGTCGATACCGATTGGAGCGGGTTGATGAACGGTGCGGCGGTGTGAAATGAGCATCAACAACACACCGCAGGTCACTGACGCGTCGGCGATATTGAATACCGGCCACCGGGTCATGTGATATCCGAAGAGATTGACATCAAAAAAATCCGCATCGATGAAGTCGACAACCTTTCCGTAGAACAATCCGCCGTCATTGAACAGGAGGCCGTAGAACACCCGGTCGATGAGATTTCCGACCGCGCCTCCGAGGATCAGCGCAAGAGATATACGGAAAAGGAGGTTTTCGTTTCTCGCCTTATAGAGATAGAGCAGGATACCGAGACTTGCAATAATCGAGAAGACGGAAAAGAACATCTTCCCCCCAAAATCGATCCCGAAGGCCATTCCCGGATTCTCGATATAGGTGATACGGAGAAAGTTACCGAAGATGGGTCGCGTACTCCCCAGACGCAAACCCTGCAGTTGAATTCCGAGGGACGGAATGTCGATGCCCTTCACCATCAGTTTCGTGATCTGGTCGCTCAGAACAACGAACAAACTCACATTGAGTATCTTCATGCTCTATCCGGCAATATCATTTCTGCGAACGGAGCTTGCAGTCGAGACACTGACGCGCATGCGGAACGGCTTCGAGGCGTTCTTTCTCGATGAGCTTCCCGCAGGTTTCGCAGCGGCCGTATTCCCCCTTCTCAATTCTCTGAAGAGCGTCCTCAAGATAATTCAGGAACTTCCCTTCTCTGGATGCAAACAGAAACGTCTTTTCCCGCTCCATGGCATCCGTTCCCTGTTCCATATGAGTCGAATACATCGAATTTTCGCTCGCGTATTCTCCGGTCGTGGTATCCATCATCGTATCACGGAGTGTTTCGAGCTCTTCGAGGATCTCCTTCTTCTTTTCCAGGATGATTTCCTTGAAGCGGTCGAGGTCCTGCTTTCCGTACTTCTGCTGCTTGACGGGAGGTTTCGGAGCTTCGGGTTTCACCATTTTCACGACCTTCGGTTTCACCGGTGGTTTCGGATGAGGAGGAGCGTGCTTGCGCTTTTTCGATTTCTCCTTCAGGAGTTTAATCGCCTTCTCTGCAGCTGCCGATGATTTCTTTGACTTTGCCATGGAATTTTTCCTCTGAGATAATTGATTCGAACTCAATAGTACCCGATGCCCTTTATACTCCGTTTCCGGACAAACGCTGAATGGTAATGGAGCAGCGCTCTCCGTTGATATCCCACTCTGCTGAAAATCCATTTCCGCCGCTTCCCTCAATGAACTCCATTGCAAGGGTCTCATTCTTGACGTATTCTTTCTGAGCGCGAAGGGCCTCTGCAAGCTTCTTGTCGGAAGTGTAATGCAACCGGATCCGGTCGGTTACTTCAAAGCCGGCGTCCTTCCTCATGTTCTGCACGCGGTTCACAAATTCCCGTGCCAGGCCTTCGTTGACAAGTCCCGGTGTGAGTTCGGTATCGAGCGCCACCGTCATCGTGCCGTCCGATTCCACAACCCAGCCCTTGATATCTTCATGAAGAATTTCCACATCCTCGCGGAGCACATCGACACCGGTCCCGTTTGCTGAAATCGGGATCCTGCCTTCTTTCTCTAGTCGTGTGATTTCTTCCGGCCCGAATTTCCTGATCGCCGCCGCGACGGCCTGAACTTCCCTGCCATATTTCGGCCCGAGGATTTTGAAATTCGGTTTGATCGACTTATGAACAATACCGGAATCATCCTGGACAAATTCCATGTCCTTCACGTTGATTTCGTCGAGAATGACATCCTGCATACTCAGGATGGAAGCACGGTCCTTCGTCCCGGAAACCGGAACAATGATCTTCGAGAGCGGTTGACGCACCTTGAGATTCGATTTGTTTCTCATTGCGCGCACAAGAGTGACAATCCGTTCGGCCTTCTCCATTCTCGATTCCAGCTCAAGATCAATTGCTGCACGATCGACGTCCGGCATCATCGCCAGATGGACGGACGGGCTCTGCTCACGGTTCGCGGGGGTATTCAGATCCCGGTAGAGCTCATCGGCCAGAAACGGTGCGAACGGTGCCATCAGTTTTGTGATGGTCAGGAGGCATTCGTACAATGTCTGGTACGCTGCGAGCTTGTCCTTGCCCATCTCGTTCTTCCAGAAGCGTCGCCGGTTTCTCCGCACATACCAGTTGGAGAGCTGATCGATAGTAAAATCGCTCACCGCACGTGCCGCTTTTGTCACGTCGTACTCATCCATCGCCTCTTCATACATTTTCACGAGCGAATTAAGTGCCGAGAGAATCCAGCGGTCGATCTCCTGCCGCTCCGCTACCGGGATAGTCGCTTCACGATACTCGAAGCGGTCGATATTCGCATAGAGGCAGAAAAATGCATATGTATTGAGGAGCGTGCCGAGGAATTTTCTCTGGACCTCGACGAGCCCGTCTTCGTTGAAGAGCGTCGCACGCCACGGAGGACTCGTTGCCACGAGATACCACCGCGTCGTATCTGCTCCGAACCGCTGAAGGACATCGAACGGGTCAACGGCATTCCCCTTCGACTTGGACATTTTCTGTCCTTCTTCATCCAAAATGAGCTCGTTCACGATGACGTTCTTGAATGCCGGCGCATCGAACAGAAACGTGCTGATCGAATGAAGTGAATAAAACCATCCGCGTGTCTGATCGATCCCCTCGCATATATAATCCGCAGGATGCTGGTCGCCGCTGTCGATCAGATCCTTGTGCTCGAACGGATAATGCCATTGTGCGAACTGCATGCCGCCCGAATCAAACCAGACATCGATGAGTTCGGGAGTTCGTTTCATTTCACCGCCGCACCGGCACGTAAACGTCACATGATCGACAAACGGTTTGTGGAGATCAAGGGGTTCCGCAACACCCTTCCCCTTACGATATTCTTCGACACTTCCGACGCAATGTTGCGTACCGCATTTTTCGCAGATCCAGATCGGAAGAGGCGTTCCCCAAAACCGGTCACGCGAAAGTGACCAGTCCTTGTTTTCTTCCAGCCAGTTTCCAAATCGCCCGGATCCGACTTCGGGCGGATACCAGTGGATTTCATTATTCAGTTCCACCATCCGCTTTGCATACGTTGTGGTGGCGATATACCAGGAATCGCGCGCATAATAGAGAAGAGGAGTCTTGCACCGCCAGCAATGCGGATAACTGTGCGTAATCGTTTCCTTCTTATAGAGGAGCCCGCGCCCCTTGAGATTCTGGATAATGAGGGGATCCGCATCTTTCACAAACAACCCCGCAAAGTCCGTCACTTCCGGACCAAACTCTCCACTCTTATTGACCGGATGGATGGTCGGAAGTTTATACACTTTTGATGTTTGATAATCGTCTTCTCCGTACGCAGGAGCCATATGCACGATCCCGGAACCGTCTTCGACGGTCACAAAATCCGCGGCCACCACGTACCATGCCTTTTCCTTCACTTCGTGATAATTGAACAATCGTTCATATTCTTTGTTGACCAGCGACTTCCCGGTAAACCGCTCGACGATCGAATACTCCCCTTCCAGAACCTGCAGTCGTGCCTCAGCGAGAATGAGATAATGATCCTTGTGGAGAACTTTGACATACGGTATTTCGGGGTGCACGGCAAGGGCAACATTGGAAATCAGCGTCCACGGGGTCGTCGTCCAGACGAGGAAGAAGGTATTCTCCATTCCCTTTGCCCGGAACTTGACATAAACGCTCACGTCCTTGACGTCTTCATATCCAAGAGAAACTTCATGAGAGGAAAGCGGCGTTTCACACCGAGGACAATACGGTTGAATCTTGTATCCCTTATAGATCAGACCCGCGTCAAAATACCGTTTCAGCGCCCACCAGATCGATTCAATATATTCGTTGGTAAAGGTAATGTACGGGTCGCTCAGGTCGACCCAATACCCCATGCGTTCCGTGAGTTGTTCCCACTCGGCTTTGTACTTCCAGACTGACTTCCGGCACTCTTCGTTGAATTTGGCAACACCGAACCTGACAATATCGTCCTTATGTTTGAAGCCGAGCATTTTCTCCACTTCAATTTCCACGGGCAAGCCGTGCGTATCCCATCCGGCCTTCCGGTGAACCTGATAGCCGCGCATCGTTTTGTACCGGCAGACCAGATCTTTGAGCGTCCTGCTCATGACGTGATGAATACCCGGCCGGCCATTTGCCGTCGGAGGACCTTCGTAAAATGTGAATCCCTTTTTCCCTTCGCGGGTGGAGACACTCTTTTCGAAAATCCTGTTTTCCTTCCAGAACTTTAGGATGGAAAGCTCGATTTCAGAGTAATTGATCTTATCGGACAACTCTTTAAACATCAACTCTCATTTCTTATTCAGTAATGAAATAACCCAGAGGACAACACTCACCGCCACGCTGATCAGAATGCTCGTCGTGATGGGTATGTAGAGCTGAAAATTTTCTCTCTTCACGCTGATGTCACCTGGTAAGCGGCCGAGATATGGTATCTTTTCAGAAAACATCATCAGGAATCCGACACCAGTGATAACAATACCGACGAGAACGAGCATTTTACCGAAGGAGGAAATCATATCAGAATCGTGCAACCATCTCCTTCATGATCTTCGTCAGCTTGGGTTCGGCTTTATTCGCAACGGCAATAACCTCTTCTACGGTCACCGGCTGCAGCGTATCAGGAAAACACTCGTCGGTAATAATCGAGATTCCGAAGCAGCGCATTCCCATATGATTCGCGACGATCGCTTCCGGGACGGTGGACATGCCGACTGCATCGGCCCCGATGCCTCGCAGAAAGCGATACTCCGCGCGTGTCTCGAGGTTGGGCCCCTGCACGGAAACAAAAACTCCGCTCTGCACCCTGATCTTCAGATCATCGGCGACCTTTCCCGCCAAACCGATGAGCTCGCGGCTGTACGGCTCCGACATGTCGGGAAACCGCGGACCCAATTCTTCATCGTTCGGTCCGATCAGCGGATTGTCTCCCTGCAGATTGATATGGTCGGTGATCACCATGAGATCACCTTTTCGGAATTCCGGATTCAGCCCGCCGGCGGCGTTCGAAATGAGGAGAGACGCTACTCCGAGCCCCACCTTTTCCGACATCACCCGAACGGGAAACGTCACCTGCTGCAGGGTGTATCCCTCGTAATAATGGAATCGACCCTGCATTGCCACAACGTGCTTGCCGGCAAGTGTCCCGAAGATCAATTTCCCGTGATGTGATTCAACGGTGGAGACGGGAAAATGCGGGATATCCTCATATTCCAGCTCGACCTCCCGCTTGATTTCCTTTGCGAGACCGCCGAGACCTGTTCCGAGGATGATGCCGATTTCCGGCTTCAGCTTCGTTTTCCTGCGGATGTATGCAAGGGCCTCACGAATCTGTTTCCGAAGATCCATACTCATTCCGATACCGTTACAGAAAATTCCATTTACTGTTTCCTGATCCGTTTTCCAAAAATTCCCGTCCCAATTCTGACGATTGTCGATCCCTCTTCGATGGCGATTTCGAGGTCGTTCGTCATTCCCATGGATAAGTGTGGAAGAACAATCCCCTCAGTCGCAAGCGAATCTCTCAGCTCCCTCAGCATCCGGAACGCCGGACGCGCAGATTCCGGATCGGGAAGGAGAGGTCCGATCGTCATGAAACCTGACAGGCGGAGATTCGGCAGTTCGGCAAGACGCCGCGCCAGTGCCGGAGCTTCTCCGGGCTGAACGCCGAACTTCCCCGGTTCACCCGAGGTATTCACTTCCATGAGTACTTCGACGGTTCGGTTCGCTTCAAGTGCCCGTCGGGCAATCTGCTCACCGAGACCGAACGAATCTACTGTCTGGATCATGTGAATCCAACCCGCAATACTCTTTACTTTGTTGGATTGCAGATGTCCGATAAAGTGCCAGCGAACGTTGCGATTTTCCAATGCTTTCTGCTTTGAGAGAAGTTCCTGAACATAATTCTCTCCCACATCGGAAATTCCCGCATCCAGCGCTTCTCTCACCATCTCGCCGGAAAACGATTTCGAGACCGCGAGAAGCCAAATTTCCCCAGGATCTCTTCCTACCCGTTCACAAACCGCCGCAATTCGTTCCCGCTGGCGCTTAATATTGTCTGCGATCATCAAGATCCAAATACTTAATATACTCCATTTTTCTACAAAAAACAACGGATTTCACGCAACGTTTCCGGCAATTCACTTGACTTCGCCTTCACTTTTTATTTATATTCACTCAAGATCATTTTTCATTCTCCACACCACGCGCATGAGCAATTTCGAGTACGAAAATCTCGACGACGAACCAGAAGAGCACGGCGATAATCGCGAGCGGTTCGAGGAAGAGATCAAAAAACTCAAAGATCGCCTGCACGACAGCGGCGGGGGTTCCACCAATATCGAGGTGCTCGAAGAGATCGTCGCCTTCTATTTCGAACATGAGAGATACGACGAAGCTCTCCACTTCATCACGCTTCTTCTGGAATACGTCCCGTTCAGCGCCGACACCTGGCAGAGAAAGGGATCCATTCTCAACAGTCTCCAACATCACGAAGAAGCCCTTGAGTGTTTTGACCGCGCCCTCCAGTTGAATCCGGTGGATATCGATCTCCTCATCAGCCGCGGGTGCACTCTTGATGCCCTCGCGCGGTATGAAGACGCAATTCAGTGCTACGACAAAGCGCTCGAAATCGACGGTACCAATGATGATGCGCTCTTCAGCAAAGCCCTGACGTATGAGCGCATGGACCGCTTCGAGGACGCGGCAAAGATTTTTCATTTCATCCTCGACGGCAATCCGCAGCACAAGGAGGCATGGTACGAGATGGGATTCTGCAACGACTGCCTCGACCGCATGAGTGACGCCCTTGCGTGTTACGATAAGCATCTCGACCTCGACCCGTACAATTTTAACGCCTGGTATAACCGGGGAATCGTCCTCAACAGAATGAGCCAGTATCCGAAGGCGATCGAAAGCTACGACATGGCACTTGCCATCAAAGAGGATTTCGCCGCGGCACTCTACAACAAGGGAAACACGTTCGCCAATATGGGCCGTTTGTATGATTCCGTCGAGTGTTACAAGTTGACGCTCCGGATCGATGAAAAGGATGTGCCCGCATGGCACAATATGGGGAACGCCTACGAAGAGCTCGGGATGTACAAGGAGGCAATCAAGTGTTTTACGCAGGCGCTCCGCTACGACGTGAATCATTACGAATCGTACTTCGGCCGGGGAAGCTGTTACGATTCGCTTGAACAATACCGGAAGGCGTATAACGACTACAACCGTGCGCTCGCACTTTGCAAGGACTATCCGGAGTTGTGGCATGCCAAGGCGGATGCAGCGTACAATCTCGGAAAATGGCGGGAGGCACTTTACAGTTATAGAATGGCGGTGAAATTCGATCCCTCCAACACCGAGGCATGGCTTGATCTGGGAGAAACACTGCTCGAGTACGGATACTTCCGCGAATCTCTCAAGGCATTTAATAAGTGTATTGAGCTGCAGCCGAAATGGGCCGATCCCTATTACAGCAGGGCCAAGGTCCTGTTTCTCCTGCGGAAAACGTTCGACGCGCTCGAGTCGCTCAAGACGTCGTTCCGGCTTGATCCCGAAAAACGCAAGACGTTCGAAACGGAATTTCCCGGCGTTCGCTCAGTGAAGGAGTTTACGAGTCTCTTGGAAAAATAAGAGCTCTTTCGTACCTTGAAAGCGATACCGTTCATCATCCGGTATCGCTTTTGTTTTTATGAAACCCGAACTCGTACCCAAATACCGGCATCTCCAGACGATCCTTCACGACCTTGAAAGCGTCGTCATCGGGTATTCGGGAGGCGTCGATAGCACACTCCTCCTCAAAGTTGCCGTCGATACTCTCGGCAACAATGCTCTCGCCGTCATCGGGAAATCCGAGACCTATCCCACCGAAGAATACAAGGAAGCGGTCCGCCTCGCCGAGGAATTCGGTGCTCGGTTCATCGAGGTCCGCACCGAAGAAACGGACAATTTGAAATTCAGGGAAAACCCCGCCGACCGGTGCTATTACTGCAAGACCGAACTCTTCTCCAAACTCCAAGGGATCGCCTCCGAGCAGGGCATACGCTGGGTCGCCGATGGGACCATCACCGACGATTTGAAAGATTTTCGTCCCGGGATGAAGGCCAAGAGCGAGAACAACGTTCGATCTCCTCTCCTGGAAGCGGGACTCAGCAAGGCCGATGTGCGGGAAATCTCAAAAGAGATTGGAATCCCGATATGGAACAAGGGTTCGTTTGCGTGCCTCTCCTCCCGGTTCCCGTATGGATTCGGGATAACGAGAGAGGCGCTCTCAAAAATTGATGCAGCCGAGACACTATTCCGGTCATTGGGGTTCCGTGAATTCAGGGTTCGCCACCACGACGAGAAGACCGCGCGCATTGAAATCGGAGCCGGTGAAATCCCGCGCCTGCTCGATGACCAGCTCCGTTCCAGGATTCTCGACCACCTCAAGAACCTTGGGTTCGTCTACGTTACACTCGATCTCCAGGGTTACCGTACCGGGTCGATGAACGAGGTCCTTCCTCATCGTGAAGCCCCGTCTCCTCTCCAACCCGGAATCGGTGAGAACACATCGCGATAAACCAATCTCCATCGGGTACTGTCCATACCATAATTTCTGCGCGACAAACGAAGCCATTTCTATGTTCTGAATAGTGGTGATTTCGTCAAAATTCAGGCCGATATTGCATTTACAGGATGTGTTTCGTAATTTGACGTGAGGAACAAGGATACCTTCATGCGTTCATTTCTTACGTTTGTTGTCGCCACGATTGTTTGTTGTGCTGCATTGCATTCCTCCGCTTACTCCCAGGAAACCGAATTCGGACAGAACAAAGTACAATACAAGACGTTCGACTGGTCGTTCATCCAGTCGAGTCATTTTGATGTCTATTTCACAAACGGGGGCGAATATCTTGCAGACTTCACCGCGGATGCGGCAGAGTCGGCATATGTTCTCATCAGCAAATCATTCCGGTATCAGATAAATAACCGGGTCTCTATCGTCATCTACAATTCCCACAACGATTTCCAGCAGACAAACGTTGTGAACTCGTACCTCGAGGAAGGCATCGGCGGCGTCACCGAACTGTTCAAGAATCGGATGGTCCTCCCGTTCGAAGGGGATTACAAGAAATTCCGCCACGTCATTCATCACGAGCTCGTCCACGCGGTGGTCAACGACATGTTTTATGGCGGATCAATCCAGTCGATTATCACGAACAACATCACGCTGCAATTGCCGATCTGGTTCAACGAGGGACTGGCCGAATACGAATCGCTCAAGTGGGAGACAGATTCGGACATGTTTTTGCGCGATGCGACGATTCATGAATATCTTCCGCCCATCGACCGGCTCGGAGGATATTTCGCCTACCGCGGCGGGCAATCGGTGTGGAATTACATTGCAACAAAGTACGGCGATCAGAAGATCGCAGAGATACTCTCGCGTATCAGAGGAACGAGAAGTGTGGACCAGGGCTTTCGGGCCGCCATCGGATTGAGCATCCCGGAATTATCGGATCGCTGGCAGAAGGAACAGAAAGTTCTTTACTGGCCCGATATCGCGAAACGCCAGGAACCGGCAGACTTCGCAAAGCGGCTCACCGATCACACAAAGGACGGCAGCTTCTATAATACCAGCCCGTCGATTTCTCCCCAGGGCGATCGGATCGCATTCATTTCCAACCGTGACGACTACTTTGATGTGTTCATCATGAACGCGGCGGATGGGTCCATCGAGAAGAAGCTCATTAACGGCCAGCGCACAGCCGACTTTGAAGAGCTTCACCTGCTCACGCCGGGGATGGCGTGGTCCCCCGACAGCAAACGGCTCGCTCTTGCCACAAAAACGGGAGAACAGGATGCCATCATTATCATGGACGTAAACTCGGGCGACGAACAGAAAATCGAGCTCGGGCTGGACGGGATTTTTTCTGTCGCCTGGACTCCGGTCACGGAGCCCCATCACCCCAACGGCACGCTGGCCTTCGTCGGCACACTCAACGGCCGATCCGATATTTATACCTATGACATCGATACGAAGACGCTTTCAAATCTTACCAACGACGTCTTCAGTGATGCAGATCCCGCCTGGTCTGCAGACGGGAAAGTAATCTATTTCGCTTCCGATCGCGGTGCAAATCTCGACCCTGCGGCCGTCCCCGCGGATTTCAAGATGCAGCATTACGATTTCCATCAGCTCGATTTATATAGTATCGATGTCGCTACGCGCAAGATCACAAGAATAACGAACCTTCCGGGAAGCGATGAGACTTCGCCCGTTGCAACCCCGGACGGGAAGCATATCATTTTCATATCCGACATGAACGGGATCAACAATATTTACATGAAGGATCTCGACAGCAACACGATCTATCCCCAAACGAACTCGCTGAGCGGAGTCTACCAGTTGTCTCTGAGCCATGACGGCAGCAAGATTGCGTTCAACTCTCTGAACAATGCCGGATTCGACCTTTTCCTCATGCGAAATCCCCTGGACCGTGAAGGTAAGCCGACATCCCTGGAGCCGACGGAATTCGTGAAGAGAACACTCGAGACTCGCCGGCCCGATACCGTCGTGGTGAAGAAAGATAGTGTTCACTTTTCTGACGATGTCGTCATCAAGACATCAAAAGAAGATACTTCCGCCCTCTATAACAATGAAGTGAAGATCGATCTGCGGAACTATGTGTTCAGCGATAATTTCCGCGACCGTCCCGATCAGCATATCGATTCATCAAAGCTCACGGTAACAAACAATCTCGACGAGAACGGGAATTACAAGATCAATAAGTACAAACTGAATTTTTCACCCGACATCGTGTACGGCAATGCCGGATACAATACCTATTATGGGGTGATGGGATCCACGGAAATGGCGTTCAGCGACATGCTGGGAAACCATCAGATCTATCTTCTCACCAATTTGCTGTTCGATCTCAAAAACAGCGATTATGCACTGGCGTATTTTTACCTCCCGAAACGGCTCGATCTCGGCATACAGATATTCCACAGTGCACGGTTTCTCCTGCTGAGCGATCTCTCCGGAAATAACGACACGCTCTACCGGTTTACAAATTACGGCCTGACGGGTATCGGGCTCTACCCGCTTGACAAATTCAATCGGCTTGATTTTGCGGTATCGTGGTACAACATCGCGAAGGACAACATGGATGATTCCTTTGCCCCGTCGGAACAACGGTCGGTCATTGTGCCCTCGATCAGTTATGTTCATGATAATAGTCTTTGGGGCATCACCGCACCGGCAAACGGCGACAGGTATAATCTTACGCTCATGGGAAGTCCGAAGCTAGGAAATTCATCGCTCGGGTTCTATTCGATAACGCTTGACTACCGCAACTACTACCGGCTCTGGAGGAATTACGCGTTTGTCGTGCGGCTGGCCGGAGGCGGAAGTTTCGGCGAAGATCCCCAGCGATTCATCATTGGCGGGGTGGATAACTGGATCAACCGGGAGTTTCAAAACAATCGGATTCCGATCGATAAGCCGGAAGATTTTGTCTTCCTGACGGCAGGGATTCCACTGCGGGGATATGATTATAATGCGCGCGTCGGAACAAAATACGGACTTGTCAATCTCGAACTGCGGTTTCCGTTCGCAGGATATTTTTCAGCAGGACCCTTGCCGGTGTTCTTCCAGAGTCTCGGCGGGGTGATCTTCCTCGATATGGGAAGCACCTGGACACTGGGAAGAGATGTGAAATTGTTTGATCGCGACTCCAACGGGGTCTATATGCGCGATCTGCTGGCAGGTACGGGGTACGGGGTTCGCATGGTGTTTCTTGGATTCCTCCTCAAGCTCGACATCGCCTGGTCGTTTGATCTTCATCAGACCTCGACTCCGAAGTACTATTTCTCCGTGGGAGAAGACATTTAGCTCTCTCTCGGAGGGACGGCAGGGACGCTTCCACCTGGCTGGAGCGGGAGTGTCACAGTAAATTTGCTGCCCCGGGAAGGCTCGCTTTCCACCTCGATGCGCCCCTTGTGCAGTTCCACAATCCATTTCGCGATCGAAAGACCGAGACCGCTTCCTCCAAGCTCGCGCGAACGCGCCTTATCGACCCGATAAAATCGGTCGAAGATATTTCTCTGCTCCTCTTTCGGTATCCCAATGCCGGTGTCTTTCACACGGATAACAGCATTTCCATTCTGTCGTTCCGACACGACAGTGATCATGCCGCCTTCCGGAGTATATTTTATTGCATTGTCGACCAGATTCATCAGGAGTTGCTGGAGCTTGATACGATCACCGGGGACTGTAACATCCTCATTTTTTACAAGCTCAAGGGTAATATTCTTTTTCGTTGCAATGACTTCGAAATCTTCATACAGCTTTCCGACGAGATCATGGAGGTTTACGTGTTCCAGATTGAGCGTCTCGCCGCGCCCGAATTCCGCCTTCGACAGCGTCAGAAGATTATCGACAATTCTTGACAGCCGCTGAATCTCCTCGAGATTACTGACGAGAACTCTGCGATATTCCTCCGAGTCCTTCGGTCGGCGGAGGGCGAGTTCGACTTCCCCGCGCATAATGGTCAGGGGCGTCCTGAGCTCATGGGATGCATCTGCGGAGAACTGACGAATCTGGTCGAAGGAGTTCCGCAGGCGCAGGATCATCTCGTTAAACGTAGAGACAAGCCGGCCGAACTCATCGTTCACCGCACGTTCGGGAATCCGCCGGTCCAGATTTTGTGCGGTAATTTCGTTCGCGGCCCGCGTAATTTCGTCCACCGGTTTCAGGGATTTGTTGGCCAGCCACCATCCGCCACCGACGGAGATAGTCACCATGACCGGGATGAGGACGAGAAAAATGGCATAGAGATCGTCCAGGACTTCGCGCAGTTCGGACAATGGATACGCCACATAAATATCGAGGTCGCTCGTGCGCGTTGCTGCGACGCGAAGGTCAGTGCCTTTCGGATCATTGACCGTCTGGAGCTTGATCGTATTGAGGGGGATCTCGCCGATACCAAGCGATTCGACTTCAACCGGAAATGAGCGGAAGACAATTGCTCCCCATTTAATGCTCGTAACTTCAATGATGGTCTTCTTCGGATTGACGAGAGCATGCTCGTAAATCTGGTTCCACAAGAGCTCGTCGGACTCGTTTGCCGCCTGGCTCGCAAGCGTCGAGTCACTCCCGGGATTGGGAGCGGGTTCTCCCTTCTTCGTGGAATATCTCTGGCTCGGCTTGGCAATCTTCAGCTTACTCTCGATGAAGTTCTTCACCCATCGGACTTCGTTCTGGAGTGAACGATCAAGATTGTTCGAGAGCTGCTGGCTGGAATATGTGTACGAGATGAGTCCGAAAGCGATCGCCGTTGTCAGAAATAGGAAGGTGTACCAAAGGGTGAGTTTTGCGCGGATCGACCTGAACGGGCGAAACATATTACTCTTCTTTCATGATGTATCCGACGCCGCGCACGGTATGGAGGAGTTTCCGTTCAAAGCCTTCATCGATTTTCGATCGCAGGTGATTGATATAGACATCCACGATATTCGTCCCGGTATCGAAATTATAGTTCCAGATATGCTCGGAGATGAGCGTGCGGGTAAGGACGCGGTTGGCATTTCTCATGAAATACTCGAGAAGCGCGTACTCTTTCCCCGTGAGCTCGATGAGACGTTCGCCGCGACGTGCGGTATGCTTGACCATGTCGAGTTGTAAATCGGCGATCTTGAGTGTCGTCGCCTTTTCGGGTCCGCCCCGGCGAAGCAATGAACGGATGCGCGCAAGGAGTTCTTCGAAGGCAAAGGGTTTCGCAAGATAATCATCCGCTCCGGCATCCAGTCCTTCCACACGATTGTCGATGGAGCTCTTTGCCGTCAGCATGAGAACGGGGGTTGCATTCTGTCGGGATCGCATTTCCTTTACCAGGGTCACGCCGTCCTTCTTGGGAAGGAGGATGTCGAGCAGGATAAGATCGAACTGCTTTTGCTGAACATTCAATGCCCCTTCCTCTCCATCGTAAGCAACTTCAACCTCGTATCCTTCTTCCTGCAATCCCTGCTGAAGAAAATTTGCCACTTTCCGTTCGTCCTCGACGACAAGAATTCTCATGAACAGATTCCTTGGATATTGATAATCACCTAAAGGTAATTGTTTGTCGTGTCAATAAAAAATTAAAACATTTTAAGAGTATCGCATTTACCCGTTCCGTGTTTGTCAAGGGACCATTTTTTACTCTTGCAGGGTTTTGTTATATTCCGGTTGCGCCATGCGAAAAGCACTCATCTTCCTTGCCGTCACCCTGACGGTACCGCTCTCCGGATGTCTCCAGCAGATCGCCGTAAGCTCGCTGGGCGGGATCATGGAAAACGGCTTCACTGTTCTCAACGAAGAGCAGGATCTCACCATTGCGGAGCAGAGCGCATCTTCAAATCTCAAGCTCCTGGAAGCGGTGTTACAAAGCGACCCGGACAATGAGCGCTATCTCCTGCTCGCCTCGGAAGGGTATTCCAGCTATGCGCTTGCATTCGCCGAGGATGAGAGTGCTGACCGCGCCCGCCTCTTTTACCTCCGGGGAAAATCCTATGGCATGCGAATTCTCACCCATCACAAGGAATTTGCCGATGCGGTCTCTCGCGGAGAAGAGGAATTTGCCGGTGCACTCCAGACGTTTTCACGGAGCGATGTGCCTGCCGTATTCTGGACCGCCGTCGGATGGGGAAGCGCCATCGGTCTCTCCCTGACAGACCCTGCGGCAATCGCCGATTTGCCAAAGGTCGAGGCGATGATGAAATTCGTTGCCCAATACGATTCGTCGTATTTTTACGGAGGTGCCTATTTCTTTCTCGGAACGCTCGCGGGGAGCCGTCCTCCCATACTCGGCGGCGACACCACACGCTCCCGCTCGTATTTCGAACGATGCCTGGCCACGAACAACGGGAATTTTCTCATGACGTACGTCTATTTCGCCCGGTCGTATGCAGTACAGACACAAAATAAGGAGTTCTTCGAACAATGCCTCACCAGAGTCGATACTACCTCGATCGATATTTTGCCGGAGGCCCGGCTCTCGAATGCCGTGGCGAAGAAGAAGGCACATCTCCTTCGCGCCAGAATCGATCAACTTTTTTGACCGCGTTTCTCTGTATCATCAGAGGGGATAAACCTTGAACCAACGGATGATCATCACCTTCCTGTTCGCCCTTTTCCTCATAGAGTCTTCAGCCGCTGCTCAGGAGTACATCATTAAATTTGCCACGCTGGCCCCGGAAGGGAGCACCTGGATGAATGTCATGCACGAGTTCGATCAGGCAGTGCGCACCGAGAGCAGCGGCGCGCTCGGCTTTAAGATCTACTCCGGAGGTGTTCAGGGCGATGAGATTCAGGTCCTGCGCAAGGTCAAGCTCGGCCAACTGCAAGGCGCCGGCATAACGGGCGTTGGTATCACCAGCATTGCCCCCGAGGCGAGAATCCTTGATTCTCCATTCCTGTTTAAATCATACGGCGAGGTCGACTACATCGCCGAAAAATATCGGAACGAGCTGAACGCAGCGTTTGAAACAGGCGGATACATCAATCTCGGCTGGGCAGAGGTCGGCTGGACGTATTTGTTCACTAATGCACCGGTCAGAACGCCGTCAGATTTGAAGAGCGTCAAAATGTGGATGTGGGAAGGCGACCCGGTGGCGGAAGCGATGTTCCGGGCAATGAGCATTAATCCGATTCCGCTCTCGGTGACGGATGTGCTCACTTCCCTGCAAACCAAGATGATCGATGGCGTCTATTCGCCGCCGCTGGCTTTAATTGCCATGCAGTGGTTTTCCCGTGTCAAGTATATGCTGAATGCCCCTCTTGCCGATGCTACCGGAGCTGCAGTGATTGCGAAGAAGAAGTTCGACGAGCTACCTCTCCGGCTCCAGGAAATTCTCCTTCGCAACGGCAAGAACTACATGGCCAAGCTAACACGATTAAGCCGTGAAGATAATGCGAGGGCCCTGGAAACCCTCAAGCAGAGCGGCATCACCATTATCGATCCTCCGTCAGCGCAGGCAATTCAGGCATACGAAGAGATGGGAGTGCAGGGAAGAAAGCTCCTCGTCGGCAAGCTCTATTCAGACGATCTTCTTCGTCGCGTAGAGAATGACCTCGCGGAACATCGAGGTACAACCAAAGCAAAATGACACCGTTGCACACAGGAATGACGTCCGTGACGTTCCGATTGGATCGTCTCATACAGAAACTTCGGGGAGAAGTGCTATGAAAAGAGTTCTTCTTCTTTTGATGTTCCCGTTGTCGCTTGCCGCACAGGAAGGGCGATTGATCCCGAATCCCCTGCGCGACATCCCGCGCTGGGCGCGTGAAGAATTCCAACGTACGATGGCAGATAAGTATACGATTACGTATGGACTCTTTCCTCGTTGCCTGCGAGGCGACTTCGACGGTGACGGCAGGAAAGACGTCGTCCTCCAGGTTTCGGAAATTCGATCCAACATGGCCGGATTCATGATCCTCCACGGAAGGAAACCACAGGCCCTCTACATCGGGAAGACCGTTGTCGGAGCCGGAAGATCGATCGGCGCATCGGGAGACGATCTCTCCTGGGTGAATCAATGGAGCGTCGTTCCTGCCCGTCGGCTTGCAACATCCGGATTTGGATCGATTACCGATGCGAAAGGGGATGCGCTGATCTTTGCCAAGAGAGGTGTGGAGAAGTTTCTCCTCTACTGGAATGGAAAAAGATTTGAATGGCGCCGTGCGGGGAAATGATCCCCCTCAGGGATCAGTTCCGAATGAGAAAGGGCTTCCGGTCGCTGAAATCTCCCGCGATCATGCGATACGTATAACGTCCCGACTTCAGCCGCGTCGTATTTGCTGACGCAATATACCTCCCGGGTTTTTGTACCGCGTCCACAACCGTAACGACTTCCCTATTCTGATCATCCACAATTTTTAGGATGACTGCAGCGGCATGGTTAATCTCGTACGGAATGGAAACACGTGATGAAGCCGGACTCGGATAGGAGGCGCCAAGCCGATTCTCCAGCATGAGCGATCGCGCAAGACCGGCCAGTTCCGGGATCTCCACACCTTCCACCGCAGGAGAACTTTCGTTATTCCCCTTATCAAGCGCGGTGACCGCATAATAGTATTTGAGTGATGCAATGCTGACGATCGTGTCCGTGAATTCCATGCTCGATGCAGGGACCGTCGCCACAAGATTTTCAGGATCGTTGAGATCGATTTGTGGAGCGCGTGACCGGTACACGCTGAATGCTTTGGCCCGGTCACCATCGATGGCAGGAGATGGTTGCTGCCAGGAGATGGAAAAGATACCATCCTCGACATTTGCGACGCGGACGCCGCGCGGAGCTTCGGGGGGAATATGATCTTTCCAGACCATCGGAGGTATGAGGGATGGGTATCGAAATCTTCCCGCGAGATCAAGTTTCCGGCTGATGCTCTCATACCGGAAGAAGGAGATGCCGTCTGCACCCAGAGCACGCGACGTATCAATCAAAATGGGAAGTTCTTCATAGACTTCGGACTTGTATGCTCCGATACCGAAATAAATCTGGCGCGTGTAGGCATTGAGAGCCCAGTCTTTCGCCACGGTGACAAAATCGGGATTCGCCGGCTTGTCGCCGAGCGACCAGTAGATTTGCGGCGCCAGATAGTCGACGAGCCGCTCCTGCAGCCATCTCCGGGAATCCTGATACACATCGGAGTAACTTTGCAACCCCCGCATCCTTCCCATATTGAGATAGACGCCGATGGGTGCCGCACCGATCTTCAACATCGGCTTGTAGGTCGATGCGAGATCGTGAAATTCCCTCAGGAACTTGTTGACATTTTCCCTGCGCCAGTTGTCGCGCTGCATTCCCCCGCCGAACTTCCGGTATGTCGCATCATCCTGTAACGTTTTCTGCGGATAACGTATATAGTCGAAATGAATACCATCAACGTCATAATGCTGGATGATGTCCATCGCAACGTTGACCGTATATTGACGTGCGGCAGGAATCCCCGGATCGCACCAGTATTCATCATCTACGGCCTGTACCCATTCCGGGTGCGCAAGAACCATATGCATGGGCACCGATGGTGTCGGCCTCGGACCCGATTTCACGAGGAACGTATTGAACCAGGCATGAACCTCCATGCCGAATGCATGCGCCACGGCGATCACGGTATCGAGAGGATCCCAGCCCGGATCTGCTCCGAGCGTCCCCGTGAGCTGAGCAGACCACGGTTCGTAGCGTGACCGGTAGAGTGCATCTGCTCTCCCCCGGACCTGAAAGAAAATCGTATTGAACCGGGCGCGATGGAGTTGCTCGATCATTTCCCGCAACGAGTGCTGCTGCTCATTCCGATCGGTGGATTTGGGCCAGTCCAAACCTGAAACAGTGGTAATCCACACCGCGCGCACTTCCCGTTTTGGCGGGTGCGGTTCGGAAGCGGAAGATGGAACAGAGACGAATGCGAAAAAGAGAAGATTCAGGAACACCAACCGCATGGAAACGACGTTCGTCAGGATGTATGATGGATGACCAACTAGTGAGCATCAATATATGCTCATGGATGACGAGAATCAAGGAAAAAGAGTCGGCGAGTGTGGAAAGGAGGGCCGGCGGCATTCCCGCAAAACCGATTGACTTTCAGGAAAATTTGCATTATATTTTTAACTCGATACGAAGAAACTGACCTCATTCTTATCACCTTTTAGAGCTAGGAGTTGAACAACCTCACGTGAAGAAAAATCGCGGCAAACTCATTTTCATACTCGTCTGCATTTTCCTCTCCGTCTATTTTCTCTATCCGACTTATAAAGACTATCAGTTCAGCAAGGATCTGCGGGGACTGTCAACAGAGGATAGTCTGAAATTTGTCGACCAGCACGATAATGCGATACGAGATGCCAAGACAAATCGTATCAAACTGGGCCTTGATCTCCAGGGGGGAATGCGCGTCGTTCTCGAAGTGAACGTCCTTAAGCTCCTCGACGACCTTGCAAAGAACAAGGATGACAACTTTAACACCATCATGGATCAGGTACGCAATGATGCGAAGAATACGGACCAGGATCTCATTGAACTTCTCCGCAAGCGGTTCCAGGAGAAACAGGTTCGCCTGAGCCGGTATTACGGCAGCATCCGCGATAACGATGATGAAGTCATCGGCAAGCTTCGGGACGAATCCACGAATGCAGTCGACCGCGCGATGGAGATTGTCCGCAACCGCGTCGATCAATACGGTGTCTCAGAACCGTCCATCCAGAAGCAGGGCGGCAGCAGGATTATCGTCGAGCTTCCCGGCGTGAGCAAGGAAACGGAAGTGCGGCAGCTCCTCCAGGGAACGGCGCTCCTCGAGTTCAAACTTCTGATCGAACCGGAAATCGCAATCAAGGTGTACAATTCCATCGACAAGGCGCTCGCCGGAAAATCCCTTGATTCACTCGGGCTTGATTCGTCAAAGACGCTCGCCCAGAACGATACGAGCACTGTAGATACGTCGGTATCTTCCGACTCTTCACTTGCACAGCTTCCTGAAGACCAGGCGAAGAATCTTGCACGGGCGCAGAAGGAGCATCCGTTTTTCGCCCTTGCCGGAACAACCCAAAGTCAGAACTGGGACGGTCAGCTCTACTCCATGGATGAGAACCGCGGCAAGGTTATGAGAATCCTGGATCGACCGGATATTAAGCGGCTCATTCCCTCCGACATGGCATTTGTCTGGTCGGCGAAGCCCATGGAGGTTGCCGAAGGCAAGCGCTGGTTTGCGCTTTATGCGGTAAAAAAGAGTGCAGAGTTGACGGGCGGAGTAGTCACCAATGCCCGCGCGACGATTGATCCGATCTCTAGCACGCCGGTCGTGAACATGGAAATGAACAGTGACGGAGCTCGTGACTGGGCGCGTATCACCGGCGCAAATGTCAACAAACGCATCGCGATCATCATGGATAACGCCTGTTTCTCGGCTCCGGTTGTCCGGAACAAGATCACGGGCGGGAACTCCCAAATCGAAGGAATGAGCGATGTCGCTGAAGCGAAACTTCTCGAGATTGTTCTCAAGGCCGGAGCCTTGCCGGCACCAGTCGAGATTATTCAGCAGGCGACCGTCGGTCCTTCGCTCGGAGAGGATTCGATTAACAAGGGTGTGTGGGCTGCCGTGCTCGCTCTCGGGCTTACTGCAGTATTCATGATTTTCTATTATAGTACGGGCGGTACTCTGGCCGATGTCGCCCTCCTTCTGAACATTCTGTTCGTTCTCGGTGTATTGGCCGGATTTCATGGTACACTCACACTGCCCGGCATCGCAGGACTGATCCTGAGCGTTGCCGTCGCAGTCGATGCCAACGTCCTGATTTACGAACGCATCCGTGAAGAATCGGTGACCGGCAAAACACTCCTGGCCGCCGTCGACGCCGGCTACACGCGGGCATTCTCGGCCATCTTTGATGCGAACCTGACCGCACTCATCACCGGAATTATTCTCTATCAATTCGGCAGCGGTCCGGTTCAGGGATTCGCGCTGACGCTGATGATCGGGATCGTCGCCAGCGTTTTCAGTGCCGTGGTCGTGAGCAGAGTCATTGTCGAGATTCTGATTGAGCGCGGCGTCCACGTCACTTTCGGTTAATACACATCGGAGCATACATGCGTTTCTTTCGCAAGACAAGCATAGATTTTATGGGAAAGCGGAACATGTGGTACATGATTTCCGCGCTCGTGATTCTCGCCGGCATTGTTTCTCTGGCAGTGAAAGGATTCCATTTCGGAATCGATTTCCTCGGGGGAACCGAAATGATTGTCGAGTTCTCTCAACCGCCCGAAATCGGTAAGGTGAGAGACATGATGGATCGGGTGGGCTTTCCGAAATCCGAAATCAAGATGTATGGTCAGGAGAACCGGCTTCTCATCCGGACGGAACTGCAGGGAGAAGGAACCACGGTAGGAGACAAAATCCGGACTTCGCTCCAGCAGAACTTTCCCGAGCTCCATCCGTCGGTCCTTCAGGTCCAGAAGATCGGACCGCAGATCGGGCAGGAATTGCGGCGCAATGCCCTCTTTGCAGTCCTTGCTTCGCTTATCGCTATGGGACTCTATGTTGCATTCCGGTTTGAATTCATTTACGGTCTCGGAGCCATTGTCGCACTCTTCCACGACGTGATGGTTGCGCTGGGATTCGTCTCGATCTTCGACGGCCTGACGTCGTACACGAATTTTGAGATCGATCAAAACATGATTGCGGCATTTCTGACGATCGTCGGTCTCTCCATGAACGACACAGTCGTTATTTTCGACCGGATCCGGGAAAACAAGAAGATTTACAAATCGATGAACCTCGTCGACCTCATCAACAAGAGTCTGAACGAAACATTGAGCCGGACGATCATTACTTCCGGAACGATCTTCATCATCACGCTCATCCTCTTCTTCTTCGGTGGTGAAGTGAATCGCGGATTTGCATTTGCTCTCACGATCGGGATCACGACGGGTACCTATTCGTCAATTTACATCGCGAGCGCGATCGCTCTCGATTACACCAACAGAAAACTCGCCAGAAAGGCGAAGGCAATTGTTGCCGAGAAAGCCGGTTATGAGGCTCTCCACTAAGGAAACAAGCGGCGTCGTCGTCATTAACCTGGAAGGAAGCGTTCTGGGAGGACCGGATGCGACTGCCCTGAATGATGTCCTCCACAAACTCATCGAGAAGAAAAAGAAAAAAGTTCTTGTCGACCTCTCGGGTGTGGAAACAATGAATAGCTCCGGTCTCAGCATGCTGATTGGTGCCTTGCAGACGATGCGGAATGCCGGCGGTGAGCTGAAGATTTGTTCGGCATCAAAGAAGATTGAAAGCTTGCTCGTCATTACAAAGCTGAGCACGGTATTCGAACTTTATCCTACCAACAAAAAAGCGATCCAAAGCTTCGAATAGCAGTTCATGGATACGTCCGATTCTGCAACTCCGATGCAATCATTCTTCATCGGAGTTTTTTATTGGTACACTGACCTATGCCCGTTCAGATAGTCGTCGGCGCCCAATGGGGTGACGAAGGAAAAGGAAAGATCGTCGATCACCTGAGTGAGTCTGTCGACATCGTGGCGCGGTACCAGGGAGGGGCCAATGCCGGCCATACCGTCGTCATCGGCGACAAGGAATATGTCCTTCACCTCATTCCCTCCGGCATCTTCCATCCTGCAGTGACGTGCGTTATCGGCAACGGCGTCGTTATTGACCCGCTTGCCCTCATGGACGAAATACGGCAGCTCCAGGCATTGAACATCTCCATCTCCGGGAGGCTGCTCATCAGCCATCATGCCCATCTCATTATGCCGTACCACAAGCTTCTCGATACCATTCGCGAACAGACGTCCGTCAAGATCGGGACGACAGGCCGGGGCATCGGACCCGCCTACATCGACAAGTTCATGCGCGTCGGCATCAGGATCGTCGATCTGCTCAACAGGGATGTCTTCGTTGCCAAACTCAAACAGAACATCGACGAGAAGAATCAAATTCTCAAGAAAATTTACGGCAATCCCGAGCTGGATGTTGAGAAGATCGTCAGCGAGTATGAGGAATTCGACAAGAAAATCGACGAGTATGTCACCGATACGGCAATTTACTTAAATACTGCCCTGCGGAATGGGAAACGGATACTTGCGGAAGGCGCACAGGGTGCCCTCCTCGATGTCGACCACGGAACGTATCCCTTCGTGACTTCCTCCAATCCCACTTCGGGCGGGGCGTGTACAGGATTGGGCATTCCGCCGACATCCGTCGAGTCAATTCTCGGCGTTGTGAAGGCGTATTCCACACGGGTCGGCAACGGTCCCTTCCCGACGGAACTCGATAATGATACGGGCAGCACGCTCCGGAAAATCGGCGGTGAGTACGGAGCCACGACCGGACGTCCGCGCAGGTGCGGCTGGTTCGATGCCGTGAGTTTGCGATACTCTGCCATGGTGAACGGCATCACGAATATTGCGGTAACAAAGCTCGACGTCCTTGATGCATTTGAGGCAATTTCCGTCTGTACCGGCTATAGTGTCGACGGCAAGCCGTTGAAGTCGTTTCCCTCCGATATCAGTACCTTTGACAGGATCTCTCCTATTTATGAAACGTTCAAAGGATGGAAGACCCCAACGCGTGACATCACGACGTTCGCGGCTCTCCCGGATCCGGCAAAGCGATATATCACGGCTCTTGGCAATCTCACCGGTACCACTGTCGCCCTTGTTTCCGTCGGAGCGCGGCGCGATCAAACGATCTTTTTGAAACAGTGACCAGACCCCGTTCTGCAAATATCAAGATTTTCCTTCTCGCAACGGCTCTCCTGATCGTTCTCGGAACGCTCTTCTATACACAAAAAATTGTGGACCAGCTCCTTCAACACGAGCGCGATATCGCCGCTCTTCATGCCAGATCTCTCGAGTTTATCGCCAACAGGCCGGCAGATCACGGGGCCGATCAGTCAGACTACAGCTTCATCTTCAGCGAGATCATACAGAACATCGACTTTCCGATGGTTTTGACGGATAGCCAGAACCACCCTCTTCGTGATTATGTCATCAACGCCCGCAACATCGAAATCGATACAACCACGACGCCTGAACAACAGAAACTTGCCCTGGAGAAGATCGTCACCGAGCTCGACGCGCAAAATCCCCCGATCGACGTGATTATCCGGGTGACTGCGACAGATTCCATCGTGCAGCGACTGCACTACGGCGAGTCGGCCATGGTCGTTCGCTTACGATGGCTTCCCTATATCGAAATCATCGTCGGCGGCATGTTCATTCTCATGGGCTATGTCGGCTTCAGCCATATCAAGCGAAGCGAGCAAAGTAATATCTGGGTCGGGATGGCAAAAGAGACCGCCCATCAACTCGGAACACCGCTGTCGAGCCTGATGGGATGGATCGAAATGATGAGAGGGAACGCGGCGGAAAACCCAAAAATTCTGTCGACACTGGCAGATATGGACCAGGATCTCCGGCGGCTCCAGAAGATCACCGATCGGTTTTCGAAAATCGGATCGAAACCCAGTCTGCGTGAGGAGGATCTTACAGTCGTCATTGGATCTGTGATCGAGTATTTCCGGCAGCGGCTCCCCTCCCGGCTGGGTCTGGGAAAGAACAATGAAATTAACATCGAGGCACCCGGCACCGTCACGGCCCGCATTAACCGGGAGCTCTTTGAATGGGTCATCGAGAACCTCATAAAGAATGCGATCGATGCCATGGAGGGAAATCCGGGAACCATAACATTCATTCTTCAGCCGAAGGACAACGAGGTCATCATCGATATTCGTGACACGGGAAAAGGTATTGACCTGAAATCCAAGCAGGACATTTTCCGACCGGGATACAGCACGAAACCCCGCGGATGGG
>Ga0335082_10001552_pt1 | contig 24521 bp, 27 predicted proteins | sample Lox_Sample_41_FD_206718 | JGI IMG/M metagenome (GOLD analysis project Ga0335082, IMG submission 206718) | Soil microbial communities from Loxahatchee National Wildlife Refuge, Florida, United States - Lox_Sample_4.1 | ecosystem: Environmental > Terrestrial > Soil > Wetlands | place: USA... | reverse complement strand
GACTCGTCGACGCCACGTACTTCTGATCAGAACTTGATCCCGACCTGCGCGTCGAAGCTGAAAGCGGCCTGCTCGTAGTTCGAGTTGGGAAAGAGCAGCATGCCGACGTCACCTCCGACGAAGAGCGTGCCGAGATCGACGAGCGCTGCCACGGCCGGTTGCAAGTACCAGAACGTGATGGTCACCGGACCGCCGCTCGGGGATGTGTCACCGAATCCGAGCTGAGGGCGAATCGTGAGGAGATCGATGGGTTTGATGCTGTACCCCATCTCGGCGCCGTAGAGGAACGTCTGCGACGACTGTGAGCTGCGTCCACCGGGTCCCTGCGACACGCTTACACTCCCGGCCGGATACGCCATGAAGCTACCCCCGAGGTACGGCCCTGCCTTGAAGGCCACCCCGGCGCGCGCGCCCACACCGAATCCCAGAGGGTTGCCGCTGAAGAGCGTACCCACCGACATGGGACTCGTCGCGTAGCCCACTCTGCCCCCGAGCTCGACGTCGAGCGCCTCCAGCGCGCTTGCCGTACCACTCGTGGAGACGACGACGAATGACGAAGCCAAGCCCGCGAAGAGATGGGGCGTGCGAATCACTCACCGAGTAGACGGCGGCCGCCGAGCGAACTCAACGTGATCCGACGTGCAGCTGGTTGCCTTCGGAGTCCTTGAGGATGACCGACGTGCCCCAGGGCTCCTTCTTGGGAGGCGCGAGGAACTCGACGCCGCGCGCCTTGAGCGTCTCGTAGGTGCCGTCCACGTCGTCGGCCCAGAGCGAGAGCGGGACGAACGTGCCGACGCGATCCTCGTGGCCGGGCGGCGTGAAGAGACTGACCATCGTCTCGGCGCCCGGGATCCTCAGCTCGATCCACCGCTGCCCCGCCGGGCCGTGCTCCTGGTCGGTGGCGATCGTGAAGCCGAGCTTCTGCGTGTAGAACTTGAGAGCCCGCGCCTGGTCGCGCACGGGGATGTTCACGAACTTGATGCCCTTGATCATGCGCCCACCGTAACGTCGCGGCGCACGCGGGCAACGGGCAGAGGCCCTGCTCTGGACCACCGGCTGCTATAGCATCCGTTGTCATAGCCCGATGGAAGGCGTCGCCGTCGATCTCTACGTCATCGACTCGCTCATGCCCGACCTCGTCGGCCACGATCGGCGCGCGTCGGCGTTCATCGTCTACCTCTATCTCTGGCGGCGCACGCGCGGCGGCAGCCGGCCCGCCCGCGCGAGCCATCAGATGATCGCCGACGGCACCGGACTCTCGAAGGGAGCCGTGCAGGCGGCCGTCCGCTGGCTCTCGCAGCGCCGGCTCGTCGAGACCAAGCGCACGGCGCCCACGGCGGCGCCCTCGTTCACCCTCGTCTGCCACTGGCGCTCGCGCTGAGCGTCAACGCACCATCGTCGCCCCACCGGCGACGTCGAGGACGATGCCGGTGATCCACGACGCATCGTCCGACGCGAGGAAGAGGGCCGCATTCGCGACGTCCTCCGGAGTGCCCAGCCGCGTGCCACCTGCGTTGGCGACGAGGACGTCGATCGGGCCGAGTCGCTCCTCGACGTCGCGCCGGATCGCCTCGACGTCCCCGGCCTTCGTCACGTCTCCAGCCACCTGCATGGCCTTTCCGCCTGCGCTCTCGATCGCAAAGAGCTGCCCGTGACCAGAGCCACTTTGCCTTCGATGTCTCGCATGCGCGCTCCGATGCCGCGGGCGGGCGCACGTCGTGAAGTGCAACGTTTCTTTACGAATGGATCGCGCGCAAGGGTGCGAGATTCTTCGCTTGCATCCGGCTGGCGCTCGCGCACGATGTGCCGCACATGCGGCGGAGAGGATGGATCCCGGCGACGGCGATTGCCGTCGTCGTGGCAAGCTGCGGGGGACGCCTCGCTCCTCTGCCCGGCCAGCGAGACGGCGGTGGCAACGTCATGGACTCCGGCTCCGAGGACGACGCCAGCCCCGACGGCGACAGCAGCCTACCCGACGGTCCACCGACGGATGAACGCGGCCCGCCTCCGGTGCCGGTCTGCACCGGGGAGAACGCGATGTGCATTCCACCGGAGGCCGGGATCGTGTGGACCGGCGCAGCGATCATCAAGTGTCAGGGCGAGAACTACGTCGGTCCCTGGACGATCATCCTGGAGCGGCTGATCGGCACGACCTTCCAGGTCATCCAGAAGGCCGTGGTGGAGGAACCCGGGTTCGGCTGGACGTTCTACGACACGAGCGGTCCGCCGGCGATGCTCACGTACCGGGTCTGCGTCCTCGTGAACGACGCGACGGCGGAGTGCGACGTGCCGTTCACGACCCTGGGCCCGTCGGACTGCAACTGCGAGCCAACAAGCTGCTGGCTGCAGACGGCGTGCAACACGATGATCGACGACCAGTGCATGGGCACCATCCAGTGCGGAGCCTGCAGCAACGGCATGCCGTGCAATCCCGAGAACAACACGTGCTGCGCCAAGGGCTTCATGTCCGACGGCTGGGGCGGATGCGTGTGCGCACCGCCGACGCCCCAGGCCTGCCCCATCTGGGACTGGGACACGGTCACGTGCAGCTGCATGCCCTGACCGCCCTCACCGAGCTTCGAGCACCCACGTCTGCCGGACGGGCCACGGGTCGTTCTCGGGCGCCAGGCGCCGAGCCACGCCGAACCCCTGCGACTCGAAGAAGGCTGCGGCGGCCGCGAAGTCGGCGAACTTCTTCTCCTCGACCCGGTGCTGCTCGAGGAACTTCGTGGTGCGCTCGTCGCGGTGAGGCTGCAGCCCGCTGCGCACGTACACGTCGGCGGTGATCCAGGCGCCACCTCGCGCGAGCAGAACCTCGCGCACGTTGGCCGCGAGCCGGGCTTTCTCCGGGTCGTCCAGGTACATGAGCAAGCCCTCTTGCACGATGGCGATGGGGCCCGCGGGCACGAGATCGACCGCCGCCCGCATCGCAGTGGCATCGAGCGCGTCGAGGGGTTTCACCAGGAGCCTGCCGGGAAGCGGCCCCGGATGCAGACGTCCGACGAGGTTTGCCTTGGTCGCGGCAATCTCGGGTAGGTCGGTATCGAGGTAGAACGCGTCGGCTCGCCGTGCGGCCATGTCGAGCCCTCGGAACGAGAGGCCGGCAGCGAGCTCCAGGATGCGTGGGGAACCGACGGCCGCGATGGCTGCGTCGATGCTCCGCGCACGGTGCTCGAAGTGGGCCTTCCTCCCCGCCGCCCACGGCGTCGATGCCGTCTCGCGCTCGGCGTCCTGCACGGCACTCGCGCCCCAGAGAAGCTCCGCGGCTTGCCGTGCGAACGGCAGCGACGTCTGCGCCTTCACCATGAGCAGCGACTTCGCCGACGGTGAGATCGTGGAGAAGTCTCGCATGTGGCTCACCTCTCTAGCCCGTCCGGGCCGCGATCCCGGTCGCAACGTCGTCTCGCGGTGACGCATCGGACCAACCGCGCTAGTGGAGGTCGTCATGGCGAGCGATGCGAAGACCGCTGCAATCGTGGGAGTGGGACCCGGGCTGGGCCGTGCCGTGGCCCTTCGCTTCGCGCAGGGCGGCCTGTCCGTCGCGCTGATGGCCAGGAGCGAAGAGGCGTCGAGCTCGGTTCGGGGCGAGATCACGTCGGGCGGCGGCGTCGCGCGGTCGTTCGCATGCGACGCGTCGAACGAGGCGAGCGTGAGCTCCGCCTTCGCACGCGTCCGAGAGGAGCTCGGTGATCCCGAGGTCCTCGTCTACAACGCCGGCGCCTTCCAGATGGGCGGCGTGATGCAGCTCTCGCCTGCCGACCTCGAGAGGACCTGGCGCATCAACTGCCTCGGAGGCCTCATCACCGCGCAGGCCGTGCTGCCGAAGATGGTCGAGCGAGGACGGGGGACCGTCCTGTTCACTGGAGCCACGGCGGCACTCCGCGGGAGCGCGCAGTTTGCATCGCTCGCGGTCGGCAAGTTCGGGCTGCGGGCACTCGCGCAGTCGATGGCGCGCGAGCTCGGCCCGCGCGGCATCCACGTGGCTCACGTCATCATCGACGGGGGCATCGACACGCCGCGCGTGCGGGCCATGGTCGCCGGGCGACAGAGCGCCGCCCCTGTCCTTCTCTCGCCGGCGGCCATCGCCGAGACCTACTGGCAGCTCCACGCGCAGGACCCCAGCGCGTGGACTCACGAGATGGACCTACGCCCGTCCGTCGAGAAGTTCTGATCAAGGTACGAGCAGCACCTTGCCGATCGCCTTGCGGTCGTGGATGAAGTGGTGCGCTGCGGGCGCCTCTTCGAAGCGGAAGGTGCGGTCGACGTGCGGAGCTATCTGACCGGCCTCGTACATCTCGAGGAGCGCTGTGAACTGGGGGCGCAAGAGATCGAGCCTCCCGAAGAGGTGGCCCATGTTGCAGCCGGTGACCGTCTTGTTGTCATCCATGAGCTTGCGCGGGGCGAAGCTCTTGACCTGCATCAGCTGCCCGAGCGCGTGGAGCAGGTTGCGCTTCTTGCCCGCGGCCGCAGCCGAGAAACCGAACGCGACGAGCCGCCCGCACGGTGCGAGCAGGTCGTATCCCACGGTCCACGACTTGCCGCCGACGGGATCGAGGATCAGGTCCAGGCCGCGATCGCCGACGACCGCCCGCACGGCCGCCGCATAGTCGCCCCCCGAGTCGATCGGATGCTGCACCCCGAGCTTCCTGAGAAAGTCGTGCTTGCCGGGAGACGCGGTGCCGAAGATGGTGCAGCCGCGCGTCTTCGCGATCTGGATGGCCGCGACCCCGACGCCGCCAGCCGCCGAGTGGATCAGGATGCTCGACCCGGGGCGCACCGTCCCCGTGAAGAGCATCATGTTGTACGCCGTGAGGTAGACGACCGGCAGCGCGGCGCCTTCCTCGAAGGTCATCTTTGCAGGCATGCGAAACGCCTGCTCCGCGGGGACGACGACCGTGTCGCTGTATCCGCCGAAGTGCGGCATCGCCAGCACGCGGTCGCCCGGGTGCAAATCGGTGACGCCCGTGCCGACGGCGTCGACCGTGCCGGAGACCTCGTAGCCGACGACGCACGGGATCTTGGGCGCGTCGGGGTACAGGCCGACACGCGCCATCAGGTCGGCGAAGTTGATCCCCGCCGCCGCGACGCGAACGCGGATCTCACCGGCGCCCGGCTCGGGATCGGGCGCCTCCCGCGTCTGCAGGACTTCGGGGGGACCGGCGCGCGTGATCCAGACCTGTCGCATCGCGCATTACGATGCCGCGACGTGTCGATCTGTTGCAAGGCCCGTCACGAGGGCGCGTAGTACCCCTCCACGCGGTGGAGCAGCTGCATCAGGGACACGAAGGTGACGACCTCGACGATGGCCGCAGGCGACAGCCCGCTGCACTGCTCGACGACCTCGCTGCTCACGCGAGAGGGGCTCGGCGCGACGGCGCGCGCCAGCGCCTCCACGCGTGGATCCGCCCGCGCCGGACCCAGCTTGCTCAGCTGGGCTTCGAGGACGGCGTCTCCCGCCACACGGGCGAACTCGAGGCCCGCAGCAACCTTGGTAGGGACCCCGACCAGGCTCTCTCCGGCATCGAGGTTGTCACGCAGCATGGTGGCGAGCCCGCGTATCGCGCGGCGATGCGTCAGGCGTGAGAGGACCGGGAAGTCGTAGCCAATGCGCTGCTTCAGGTACTCGCCCACCTGCGGCCAGCGATCCGGAACGCCGCGCGTCCACTTCTTGTCGAGCGCGATCGCACCGGGCGCGTAGCGGACCACACGAGCCTTCGTCCAGAGACTGTCCGCACGAGGGGGCTCGCCCTTCGCTTCTCGATGACCGCCGTCGAGGTGCTTGCCCGGTGACCATCCCGATGGCGAGATGAGCGCGCTCACCTCGTCGACGGTCGAGGCCTCGAGCTCGACCCCGAGACCGTCCATGAACTTGTTCAAGAACCCCATCATGCCGATGCCGAGGACGATCCACTCGGCGTCCGCGCCCGAGAGCTGCACCTCGAGCTCCTTGCGATGAGCGTCCGTGAGCTTCGACCGCGTGCCCGACAGCGCGCGCGCGACCGCGACCGCCGCGCGTTCCACGGGCGAGAGGACGGAGAGGTCCTCGCCGCCGGCGCCTGCGACTTTTTCCGGCGCGGCCCCGCGGCGCAGCGCGAAGGAGCAGGTGTGGGCCGAGCAATACATGCAACCGGCCGTCCGGCTCGCCGCGTACATCGCGAGCCCCAGGAGCTCCTTGGGCGCTCCGATGCCCCAGACGGTGAACGGAAGGTTCAGAAAGTTGGGGACGAGCACGTTGTACGTGCGGAAGGCAGCGGGCCAGATCTCGAGGTAGGGGTCGCAGTTCGGCACGACGCCGATGAGCGTGCGCACCAGCTCGAGCAAACCGCCGTACCGCTCGTGCAGCCGCTCGAACGGCACCGCGCCAGGCTTCACGAGCGAAAGGAGCGTCGCTTCCCCCGGCTTCCCCACGGGCTCAGAGTACGCCGTCGCTCACGGCCTGGTCGACGTAACTCGTGACCACCTGGCGGCCGCCCGTGAAGTCCGTGTAGTCGAGATCCAGGTCGAAGGTCGTCGGATCGTGCGGGTGGTTGGTGATGAGCGTGTCGTGCAGACACCAGCCGGCTCCGACGTCGCACCCCGATCCGTCGGCGTCCACGGTGAAGAAGTGGGACGCCGCGAACATGGCGTGCAAGCTCTCGTCGGACGACGTGTTCTCGGAATCGCCGGCCACCGAGTCGTGCGCGTTGCAGAAGTAAACGCCGCCCATGCTGCCCACGAGCGCGTCGGTGAGCGCCCAGGACCCGCCGTCGAGGTTGAAGTACGCGATCTTCGCGATGACGCTCGCGTCGGCGAAGGTGAAGAGCTCGTCTGCGACGAAGCCGCCGCTCGAGTGCGCGATCACGATGACATGGTTCGATGCCACCGCCTGGGTCGCGAGTGCCGCCGCGAGCTCGGAGTTGCCAATCTCGCGCGACGAGTAATCGGGGTCCTTCGGCCCGCGAACGGCGTACATGTGACCCACGCTGAGCTGCGCGAGGCGCACGCTCGTCATCTGCGTCACCCACGCCTGCGAATCGGCGTCGGTCGCCGTGTAGCCGCCATAGGCGATCACGATGTCGTCCCCGGTGCCGGTGTCCTTGGTGGTCACTCCGTAGCTGACGGAGGTCCAGGGCCCGCTCGCATCCCAGCCAGCTTCTGCCGCGTCGTGGGTAGAAGCGTCCGACGGAGGGGTGGCCGGACCATCTGTCGCAGCATCCTTTCCAGCCTCGGGGGGCGATGACGCCGAGCCATCCGGGAGAGTCCCGGCATCGGTCGAAGGGGCTCCGGTCTCCATCGGGCCGCCTCCACCGTCCTGATCCTCCACCGCGATCGGCGCGGTTTGCGCACCCGGTGATCCCGAGCAGGCCACGCAAGCCGCCGGCACGAGCATCGACGCGAGAGAGCGCAGCAGGCGCACGATGAAGACGGCGCGCCGTGCGAGACGCGTGCCTGTGCTGAAGGCCCCGAATCGGGCGTCCGAAGCAGGATTTTCACGTCGGGCTCGCGCGGCTTCGCGACCTCGAAGCGAGACCGCCGACGAACGTCGCGACGCTTCGCGAGGCCCGTGAGAGCATGCAACCCATGCCCGACTCACCCGTCTTCACGCTGGCGGACTGCCCCGCTCACCTCGGCGTCGGCGCGACCGTGGTGCGCGAGCCACCGTTCAGCGGCATGGAGTGGTACGCCGCCTACGGGGAGAGACACGCGAGCGACGGCGTCGAGGGGCGCCTCGTGTCCGTCTTCTGCTTCGACGCGCCATGGGACTCCTGGGAAATGCACCCGAGCGGCGGGGAGCTCGTCGTGTGCATGACGGGCCGCATCACGCTGCACCAGGAGATGGACGGCAAGGTGCGCACCGTGACGCTGGGTCCGGGTGAGGCGGTCATCAATGCTCCCGGCGTCTGGCACACCGCGGACTGCGATGCCCCGTGCACTGCGCTCTTCATCACCGCAGGCCTCGGGACGCAGCATCGTCCGCGGTGACGGCCGGGCTACGCGCTCGACATCTCGCTTCGAAGCACGGCGACGAGATCCGCCGCCGACATCGCTCGCGAGAGCGGTGCCCCCTGTCCAGCCCACTGCGCGCCGAAGCCGTACTCGCCCTTGACCTTGCCCGCAGCATGCAACGCCTTCCCCGCGTCGTACGCGATCGGATAGTCAGGCACCTCCGACGAGACGACGTCCCGGCCGATGGCGGTGAAGCGGTTCGCGAGGCTGCGCGCCGGACGACCGGAGATGGCGCGGGTCATCACCGTGTGGTGCGCGGCGTCGTTCTTCAGCGCCGCCCGGTACCCGGCATCGGCTTGCGACTCGTCGCACGCGACGAACGCGGTGCCCAGCTGCGCCGCACTTGCTCCGAGACGAAGCGCAGCCGCGATGCCCGCGCCGTCCATGATTCCGCCTGCTGCGATGACCGGTCGATCGAGCTGCGACACGAGCACACGCGTGAGCGCGAAGGTCCCGAGACGATCATCGTCGGCATCCGGATCGAACACGCCGCGATGGCCGCCTGCCTCGTACCCCTGCGCGACGACGGCATCCACGTCGGCCGCGACGAGAGCGCGTGCTTCCTCGAGATTCGTGGCAGTGCCGAGGAGCACGACTCCGGCATCGCGCAGCGCCTCGATCCGCTCGCGCGACGGAAGGCCGAAGTGGAAGCTGACGACCGCGGGCTTCTCCCGCAGGAACACGGCGAGCATGTCGTCGTCCTCGACGAAGCTTCGATAGATCTCGCGAAGCGCGGCTGGCGGCGTCGCCCCGAGGCGGGCGAACTCCGGTCGCAGGCGTTCGATCCAGCGCGCTTCCCGCACGGGGTCGGCGCGTGCAGGCGCATGGCAGAACACGTTCACGTTCAGCGAACGGCGCGACTGCTCGCGAAACGCGGCGATCATCCGACTCGCGCCAGCTGCGTCGGTCGCTCCGACGCCGATCGACCCGAGTCCCCCCGCGTTCGACACCGCCGCCGCCATGGCCGGAGTCGACACGCCTGCCATCGGCGCCTGGATGATCGGCGCTTCGATCCGCAGCAAGTCCAGCAGCTTCTTCGGAGAACCCATGGGCGTGCTCCCTTCTCTCACCGTTGCGCTCGGTCGCGCAGCCGTCCAATCTGATGGGGGGTCCCATGCCTTACTCGCTTCCTCGCCTCGTCGCGTCGTTCTTCTTCGTGTCCGCTGCGGTCGCCATGGGATGCGACACCGGCTACTCGACCACCGGCGGCCCCCAGACGGGCGGCAGCAGCCTCTGTCACTGCAACGCACCGGGCGCCGCCTGCGTGGTCAGCGACGACTGTCAGATGGGCTACTACTGCGGCCCGTCCGAGACGTGCGTGAAGGCCGGAACCGGTGCCGCCGGCTCGTCCTGCTCGAGCGACGCCGATTGTGCGTCAGGCCTGCGCTGCGACGTCACCGGGTTCAGCGCGCAGTGCGAGCCCGAGGGAAAGGGGAACGTCGGCGGCTCGTGCAAGAGCGCGAACGACTGCCTCGCCGGCCTGGCGTGCATCAGCGGCGCTTGCGAGCCCCTGGGTCCGTCCGAGGGCGGCGTGCCCATCGCCGTTCCGACGTGGGCTGGCGAGACCTGCACGGACGTGAGCGGGCCGACGCAGGCCTACTTCCGCGTCCCGCGCGGAACGGGTGACGGCGACTTCTACCGGCTTCCGTTTCCGAACGACGTGCGCGTCTCGGGAGGCAAGGTGTCGCTCAAGGGTCACCCGACACCCGGCCCTGCCTTGCTCGGCTTCGACGTGGTCGACCGCTGGCTGCGCGACCTCGAGGCGACCGTGGACGGCTTCAGCACGTTCCCGACCGTGTTCTTCCGCTTCAGCGCGCAGGTCGACATCGGCGGGACGTTCAAGGCCAAGGGCGCGGTGCAGTTCATCGACATCACGGATGCGGCCAAACCGGTGACGCTCGGCTTCGTGTGGGTCGCAAACACCGAACGCGGCGCGTACATCTGCGACAACTGGATGGGGGTCAAGCCGCCGGGAGGCCAGCCGCTTACGCCGGGGCACACGTACGCCGTGGTGATCGCGAGCTCGGTCAAGGATGCCAAGGGCGCAGCCATCCAGAGCTCGCCGGACTTGCAGGCGCTCCTCGGTACGAGCGCGCCCTCGGACGCCACGCTCGCGACGGCGTGGAACCAGTACGCTCCCCTGCGCGCATGGGCGGCAGCTGCGGGCGTCTCGGCGAGCAGCATCCTCGATGTCGCGCAGTTCACGGTCGGTCATCCCGCCGCGATCGGACCGAAGCTCCCGACGGCGGTGGCGGCGGCTGCCGCGCCGACTGCGACGAGCTGGATCCGGTGCGGGGACCACCCCTCGCCCTGTCCGCAGGCCACGGGCGACCGCGCGTGCGGCATGCCCGACCCGTCCTTCGACGAGCTGCACGCCATGATCACGCTCCCCATCTTCCAGACGGGGAACGAGCCCTACGAGACCCCCACCGACGGCGGCGACTTCACGCTCGGGTCGGATGGGACGCCGCAGCTCCAGCGCACCGAGCAAGTGTGCATGGCGCTCACCGTCCCGAAGGGGACGATGCCCGCGGGAGGGTGGCCGGTCCTCGTGTACGCGCACGGCACCGGCGGGAGCTTCCGCAGCCAGGTCGCCGAGGGCGTCGCCAAGCGTGAAGCCGCGCAGGGCATCGCCGTGCTGGGCATCGATCAGGTCGAGCACGGGACGAGGCGCGGCACGTCGCAGACGTCGCCCGATCAGCTCTTCTACAATTTCACCAATCCGCTCGCGTCGCGCGGCAACCCGCTGCAAGGCGCGGTCGACCAGATCTCTCTCGTTCGCTTCGCGTCCTCCTTCGACCTGCCCGCCGCCCAGTCGCCGACCGGCGCCGAGATCAAGGCCGGACCGCTGGCGTTCTGGGGTCATTCGCAGGGCGCCACCGAGGGAGGCATCGCGATGCCTTACACGGCCGGTGTGCTCGGCGCCGTCCTGAGCGGCGAGGGCGCGAGCCTGGAAGACGCCCTCGTGAACAAGACGAACCCGGTGAACATCGCGGCCGCACTGCCCATCGTGCTCGAGGACGCGCGCGTGGACAGCTACCACCCCGTGCTGGCGCTCCTGCAGAACGATCTCGGCATCGTCGATCCTCTCAACCACGCAGGCGCCCTGGTGAAGACGCCCGTGGGCGCGCCCGAGCAGAAGCACGTCTTCCAGCCGTTCGGCCAGGGCGACACGTACGCGCCACCCGCCACCGAGCAGATCTTCGCCATCGCCGCGCACCTCACCGAGGCGGCTCCGCCGAGCGGCGTGACCGGCAACCCGCTGGTGGGCATGGCCCCGTCGGCGGTTCCTCTCGGCGGAAACGCGATGGTCGGCGGCAAGAGCATCACCGCCGTCGTTCGCCAGTACGCGCCTGGCTCGAGCTACGACGGGCACTTCGTCGCCTACGACGACACGACCGCGGAGACCGACGTCGACAACTTCCTCGCCGACAGCGTCGCCGGCAAGGTTCCCATGGTCGGACGATGAGCGACGACGTCGTGCTCGCGTTTCCCGTGCCCACGCGGCCGGTGATGAGAGTGCGGAGCACCCTCATGATGGCGTCCATCGAATCCGTGCGGCAACGAGGCCGCTTCGAGGACTACGAACGCGCCCTGCCTTCCGAGCACAAGGATGCTCTCCTGCGCGCGGTGGCGGCGACGTGGGTGTCCCTCGATGCGGCCAGAGCGCATTACGCCGCTTGCGATTCACTCAGGCTGTCCGCGGAACAGCAGGTGCTCGCAGGACGGACGACGTTCGTCGGCGCGCGTAGCACCTTGATGGGGACCGCGGTCGGCCTCGCGCGTGGAGCGGGCGTCACTCCGTGGCAGGTGTTGCCGATGCTGCAGCGCATGTGGGAGCGCGGCTGCGACGGCGGCGGCATCATGGTCGTGCGCACCGGTCCCAAGGACGCGCACATCGACGTCGTGCAGTGCGAGCTCCTCGCTTCTGCCCACATGCGAAACGGCCTGCGTGGGCTCGTCGCCGCGATCCTGGAGCTCTTCTGCACCCGCGCTTACGTGACGGAGCGCCGCCCCTGCGGGGCAGGTTCGGTCTACTACCGCGTACAATGGGCGTGAGCCGATGCGAACCCTCGCTGTCGTCGCGCTGATCGGCCTCGCCGGCTGCGAGTCCTCGCCGATCCCTCCCCCGCCCCGACTCCCTCCGACGCCCGGCCCGCTGCCCGCTTCACAGTACCCCGAGCAGCAGGACGACGACGACGCTCCTGCAGCGGACGATCCCCGACTGCCGCCGCGCCCCCGTCCGACGGGGGATCGCGAAGCCGACGCGCTGAGCCTCGGGTTCTGGGGGTGCCGCGTGATGGGCCTCCGACTCGTGCCTGACATGTCGGGACGCGCCTGGATCCGCGCGACGCTGGGAGCGGCAGGCGAGGTGGTCGACGTCGTCGCGGTCCGGGTCGAGTCACTCCCGCGGCCGGTCGTGCAATGCCTGATGGACCGCGTCGCACGCGCCCGGTTCGATCCACGCGGAGGTCAAGGCTCCGAGATTCACATCCCGGTGGACTTCACGGGTGGGAACAGCCGCGGACCCACGCGAACGCTGGGTACCGTGCCCACTCAGTCGCTCTGACTCGAGAGCAGGTATCCCGCGCCCCACACGAGGAGCGACACGGGTCGCGGGTGCAGCCGGAGAAGACCCGGCAACCGCCGCAAGATCTCGGACGCGAGGCGCAGATGCAGGCGTGGCCCCGGCGTGAGGAGGATCTCGCCGCGCGCCGCATCACCGCGCGCGTCCCGCAGCTTGTCGACGAGGTTCGCAGGCTCTCCGAGCGACACGAAGAAGCGGGCGAACTCGTCGCCGCCAGCGTCACCCGCCACCGTCAACGCGAGCTCCGTCGTCATGCGCCCCTCGGCGACGACGCGGGCGACGTACTCGTCGTGCGTCCGGCAGTCGCGCAGTTGCTCGGCGTTGCTCAAGGCGTCTTGCGCGATGGCGAGAAACGGAGCGACGACGTCGCGTCGTACGAGCACGGCGCGCAGCTCCGCGGTTCGAGCACGCAACTCCTCCGCCCACTCCGGCGGCGAGCTGCCGTCGCGGAGCGCGCGGAGGACGTCGGCGCCCAGCCGGTCACGGTCGCAGCGGTCGCGAAGCACGTCGACGGATCGGTCGATGCACTCGATGGCCGACATCAGGGTGGCGACGTCCTCCAAAACGGCACCCTCGAGACGACCCCCGAAGTCCGCGACGAGTCGCTCGAAGTCCCTCGCGAGTCGCAGATATTCGGGCCGCACGTCAGGGTCCGCAGTAGGTCGGGCCGCCGTCGGGAGTCGTGCACTCGACGTAGGCGGAGCTGCCCACGGCGTCGTCGATGGCTTTCTCCAGATCGCAGAGCTCTGTGGGGGTCTCGTTTCCATCGTGGGTCTCGTGACAAGGCGGATAGTCGCGCACGACGGTGGGCAGCGACCCGTCGCCGGCGAGATCGACGGTGACGATGGCCGTGGGGTTGTCGGTGACCGGCCACGTGTACTCGCTCTTCCACTTCTCGGGATGCGCGCACGCGGCCTTCGCGAAGAGTGCGTCCACCTGAGGCTGGGGGATCCGTCCGGTCACGCGGCCGTGCACGCGCACGAACTTGCGGCCCTCGAAGGTGGTCTGCCCGTCACCGTGGATTTCGATCGTGTAGTCGGGGCAGTAGCCGTAACAGACCGTTCGCTCCAGGACGAGCCGCGCCGACGGGGACTGCCGCGGTGGCGAGCAGCTCGCGCTCGAGGGCGAGAGTTTCGCCCCAACGGCTGCAGGCGGAACGCTCGACGTAGCCGGGCTCGGGGCCGCCTGCCGCGGGGGATCCCCGATGGTGCGGCAGGAAGCGGCCAGAAGCAGCCCGAGCAGAGGAGCGAGACGGCGCACCGACCTTGGACAGATCGTAAGCGCCATCCATGGATTGGCCATGGTCGCGATTCGCGGCGGTTCGCGAGCGTTCGCGAGCCCGACCTGGATCGCGGGTCATCCGCCTGTCTCGACCGGGATAGTGGCCCAGGCGCCGAGTCCCGGGGGCTTACGCGAGGCTTTTCCTGCGGTCCGGCATCTTTTCCCCCGGAGAGGACCCTGGACCCCGCGCGGTTCACCGGTTGCAAGAAGCTTCACATCTGAGGGATATGAGACAGCACTTCGCGATGCCTCACGAGACCGCGTTGGAGACCTTCCTCCCCTTCCGAGCCCCCCCCGCCCGCATGGGGATCGCCACGTTGGCCCGTTCCACGCTCGTGACGGCCTCGATTCAGTCCCTTCGCGCCCGGGGCCTCTACGACCGCTACGCCGTGCGACTCGCGGAGGACCAGCGGACCGCGCTCTCCACGGCCATCGCCGGCGTCTGGATCCCCATGAGCCTCGCGGTGGCGCACTACCGCGCGTGCGACGCGCTGCGGCTGTGCATCGGCGAGCAGCTCGACATCGCTCTGGAGGTCGGCCAGCAGATGCACGGCACCTTCCTCGGCGCGATGCTTCGCCTGGCCAAGAGCGTCGGCGTCACGCCGTGGGCCGCCCTCGCCTACTCGGGCAAGCTCTACGAGCGCCTCTTCCGGGGCGGTGGCATCGCCGTGACCCGCACGGGGCCGAAGGACGCGCGGGTCGACATGGTGGGGAACCCCCTCTGCGACATCGAGTACTTCCGTGTCGGCGTCCGCGGCGTGTACGAATCAGGCCTCGAGCTCTTCTGCCAGCGTGTCACGACGCACGAGATCCCTCGGCGTTACCAGGGCCTCGACATGGGCGTCCGGATCTCCTGGGTTTGAGATCGGCGGCGCGACGTCATCGAGCTTCCGCCGGTTTGCCTGGCAGGATCCGGCGGAGACCGAAGACCTCGACTCCGTGAACGACGCTCATGATGCCGAACACGATGGCATAGATGCCGAGCGTCCAGACCAGTGCCATCGCGCCGACGAGAGGCCTCCAGAACAGCATGATGCCGAACACGATGGACACGAGTCCGGTGACGAGCCGGAGCCAGCGTGCCGGCATGTCCTTCCCCTTGATCGCATACGCGATCATGAGGATGCCGAGGAAGATGGCCCGGATGGCCACGACGACGACGAGGGCGAGCATCGTGATCGCCGGGTAGGCCAGCGCGACGATGCCCGCGGCGATGCTCACGAACGCTTCGAACGCGAACCAGCCCCAGGCCCGCCCGTCCTTGCCTCGACGGACAGCCGCAGCGATGGCCAGGGCGCCGTCCACGAAGGCCCAGACCGCGAACACGATGACCAGTGCGGCCGCGGTCGCGCCTGGATTGGCCAGTGCGATGAGGCCGAACGCGACCGCCAGGACGCCTCTCAGCACCGTGAGCGTGCCGACCGCTGAAATGCCGTGTCCCAGCTCGGCCAGGACCGGGGCCTCTCTCGTGCTCATGACCTCCACCCTCCTGCACGCGCCTCCTGCACGATCGGCGCCCTCTTCAGTGTCGCGTCTCGCGGCGAACCATGTCTGCCAGAGCGCGCATCGCATCCACCGTCGTGAAGATGCCGACGACGACCGCTCCGCTCCAGACGATCGCCGACCCGTACTTGTGCCGCGCCATCGTGACTGCCACCTCGTCCAGAGGCGTGTCCGGAGCGACGCCGTACACGTCCGTCTGCATGGCGCTGCGCACGGGGATGCGGCTCGGGTCGGCGTCGGTCACCGACTGGAAGAGGAGCATGTCGCGTTCGGAAAGGATGCCGACGAGCTTTCCATCCTCGAGCACAGGAAGATGGCGTGCTCCCACTTCATGCATCAGATGTTGCGCGCTCGCGAGACTCGCGGCCGATTGCACCACGTGGGGCGCGGGCGTCATGTACCTGTCGATCGAGTAGAGGTGCGCGACCGTCGATTTCTTCATGTTCCGACGGCGAAGCAATTCGGCAACCGCAGCGAGGCATGTGACGGAACCGCACGGCCGTGGCGCGGCGATTGCGTCGACCCGGGCGCATGTCCGGGCCCATGATCGACTCCGTCGTCCACTACCTGCACGAGGCGGGAATCCCGTTCCGGCTCACGTCGTATCCGGCGCCCGAGCCGGAACCGCGGGTGGCTTATCGGCCGATTCCCACCGCCCAGCTCGTGGAGACGCACGTCGTCCTCGTCGACGGGCAACCGGCGCTCGCCTGCACGCTCTGCGGTGACTACGCGAGCCTCGCGGCGCTGTCGACGGAGACCGGCGGAGTCGTGGAGGAATCCGACGCCGAGGACCTGAGCGGCGAGTATCACGGCGCTAGCGGACCGATTCCCCCGCTCGGCGGCTTGGTGGGTGTTCCGCTCTTCGTAGACTCGCGCGTCGCAGAGCTGACGAACGTCGCGTTCCGCGCGTTCGGGCCGAACGATTACCTGGAGATCTCGTACGACGATCTGGCGCTGGTGGAGCACCCCCGCATCGCCTCGTTCGGCGAGGCCGGGGCGTTGCCACCGCATCAGCCCTGAGGGGGGTACTCGACGCGCCCGTCGGCGTGCTTCGCGAAACGTCCCGCGTCGCGCGGGTGCACGGGATCGTCGACCGGCCACGGCCAGCCGCCGTAGCCGGTGCGCCGGTAGTCGAGGATTGCGCGCTCGATCTCCGCTCGCGAGTTCATGACGAAGGGGCCGTACTGCACGACGGGCATCGCGATGGGCCGTCCCTGGAGGAGCAGGAGCTCGCAGTGTTCCGCGCCCGCTTCGAGCGGAACGTCGGCATCGGGCCGGAGAGAGAGCGCCGCATGCTGGTCGGCTGTCTCCCCGGCGACGGCCAGCGTGGACCCTCCGAAGAAATAGAGCGTGCGCGCGCTCGTCGCGCCGCCGGAGGCCGCGGGCAGCGTCCAGCGTGCCCCCGGATCCATCCGGATGCACCAGATGGCCACGTCCGCGTCGGCGCGTGCCGCCCACGAGTGCGGCGGAGGCGCCGGAGCGCGCCCTCCGCCGAGCGCGCCGGCGACGACGGTGACCTCCGTCCGACGTCCCGCTTCGTCGGTGAAGGTGCAGCGCGGGATGTCGCCGCTCCAGAGCATGGAGAAGTGCGGCTCGACGAGCTTGTCCTCTGGCGGCAGGTTCAGCCAGATCTGGAAGAGTTCGACCGGGTTGGGACCCTCGCGGTCGAGCAGCGGGAACATCTCGCAGTGCACGATGCCCGAGCCCGCGGTGAGCCACTGCACGTCGCCTTGACCGAAGCGCGCGGTCGCCCCCAGCGAGTCCGAGTGGTCGATGAAACCGCTGCGCATGATCGTGACCGTCTCGAATCCGCGGTGCGGGTGCTGCGGGAACCCGGGCACGACGCGGCCGTGATACATGCGCCACCCGTCCTTGCCGGCGAAGTCCTGGCCCAGCTGTCTCCCTGCGAGCGACGCGGCCGGCCCGAGCTTCTCGTTCCCGGCCGGGTAGTTGTCGTCGTGGTGCACGCAGAAGAGGAACGGATCCGGCGTCTGCCAGGGGAAGCCCAGCGCATGGGCGGAGAGGACCGGCGAGGTGGAGCTCACGAGCAAGAGCTTAGCGCGCGCCCCGCCCCGGGATTGCGAGGCTAGAGGTTCTTCGCGAACCAGGCGCTCGCGTAGGGGTTCTCGTTGTACGCGGGGACGCGCTCGTAGCCCGTCTCGTCGTAGAAGCGCGTCGCGTCGACGTGGGCGTTGAGCGTGTCGAGGACGCTGCGCTTGAAGCCGACGTCGCGCGCCGTCTGCTCGATCGCCGCGAGGAGCGCGCGACCGCACCCGTGACGACGTGTCTCGGACGCCACGAACATTCTCTTGATCTCGCAGACGCCCGGCTCCCACGTCCGGAAGCCCCCGCATGCCACGGGACGGTCGCCCTCGTAGGCGACGATGAAGCGGCCGCCGGGTGGGTCCATGTCCTCGATCGACGCCTGTCGCGAGAGGTCGAAGCCGAAGCGTGCGCGGATCTCGGCGTAGAACTGGGAGAGCAGCCGGCGCGCATCCGGGTGGGACGTCGGGACGACGTCGAATCGCAGCTCTTGCATCGGAGGAGCCCCCATCACTCGCGCCCTTGTATCATCAGACGATGGATTCGGCGCGCATGCTCGTGTGTCCATCGTGCGGCGCCGGGGTCACCGAGGGCGTTCGCCGTTGTGGGCATTGCGCGGCGCCTGTCTCGACCGTGCGCTGCGGCTGCTGTTTTCACATGAACGTGCACGACGCCGCGTACTGCTCAGGTTGCGGGCGGGAGCTGGGGCTCGAGCCGGTCGCGCGCGACGGACCGCCGCACGATTGTCCCGATTGCCGCATGCCGATGGACCCCCTCGATTGCGGGCCGGGGTCGCTCTACGACTGCGGCAAGTGCGGCGGGCAGTTCGTCGAGCACGCCGCGCTGCGCGATCTGCTCGAGCAGCACGACCGGCTCGAGACGCCCGCGGGTCGCCAGCAGCGCCAGGCGCCGGTCGACACGCGCGTGCGCTACATCAGTTGCCCGGCGTGCCACTCGATGATGAACCGGCGCAATTTCGGCGCCGGCAGCGGCGTCATCGTCGACGTCTGCAGCAAGCACGGCACATGGTTCGATCCCGGCGAGCTCCCGCGCGTGCTCGCGTACGTCGAGAGCGGCGGGCTGCAGCGGTCGCGCGTGGCAGTCCAGGAGGAACGCGAGCAGCTCGCCCGGGAGAGGCTGCGGCAGCGCGTCGCCGCGGTGACTCTCCCGCCGAGCACCAACTCGCGCGAGACCGAGGACCTCTTCACCGTGTCGGCAGCCGACCTGCTCTCGGCACTCCTGGGATTCTGAGACTCATCGGGTGGCCGAGACGCATCCGCGGTCGGTGTAGAGCAGGTACTTCTCGCGCTTGCTCGCGAAGGCGGCCAGCTGGGCGCGGTAGAGGTCCACGATGGACGCGAGCGGCAGGCCCGCGTCGATGGCTTTGACAACGTCGGTGTTCCCGATGAGCCGGTCGAGCTTGTCGAAGTCCCACTCTTGCCGGTACGTGCGCCGGAGAGCGCGCGCGATCGCCAGGCCCGTGCGAATGGGTTCGAACTGCGCGCGGTCGCCGACGGTGATGTGCACGCCGCGGCACACCTGGCCCGCGTAGCTGCGTGCGTCCGGCGTGAATGTCTCGGGCGCGAAGGTGACACCCGGCAGCGCCTCGGTGGCGAGCGCCGACGCGAGGACGTCGCCATCGATCCAGGGCGCCCCCAGCTTCTCGAATGGCGCGTCCGTCCCGCGCCCGACGGACAGGTTGGTCGCCTCGAGCAGCCCGAGCGCCGGGTAGAGCAGCGCCTCGGTCACGTTGTGCAGGTTCGGCGAGGGATTCACCCACGGCAGTCCCGTCTCGTCGCCATACGAGGCACGACGCCAACCTCGCATCGGCACGACCGACAGGCGGACGCCGAGGTGATCGTCGGCATCGAAGAGCCACGCCAGCTCTCCCACCGTCATGCCGTGCCTCACGGGAAGCGCGTGGTAGTTGACGAAGGACTTCCCCGACGGCACGAGCACCGGCCCGGCCACGTCGACACCGTCGATGGGATCGGGCCGGTCGAGAACGACGAAGCGCAGGTCGTGATCGCGCGCCGCCTGCATCGCGCGACGCATCGTCGACGCGTACGTGAAGAAGCGCGTGCCGACGTCCTGCACGTCGAACACCAGCGTATCGATGCCGGCCAGCATCTCCGCCTTCGGCGCGAATGCATCGCCGTAGAGGCTGTACACGGGAAGGCCCGTCTTCTCGTCGATGCCTCCCGCGAGCTTGCCCTCGCGGTCCGCGCCGAGCCCGTGTTCCGGGGCGAACAGCGCGACGAGCGCGAGCCCCGGCGCGCTCGCGAGCAGGTCCACCGTCGAGGTGCCGTCTCGTGAGCGGCCCGTCGTGTTCGTGATGAGCCCCACGTGCGCGCCCTGGAGGCGCGCGAACCCCTCCTCGCGCAGCACGTCGATGCCCGTGTGCACGTCATCGGGCCGTTCGACGCACGCGTCGACGCGACCGATCCCCGGCGCGATCGCCTGCGCCGCCAGCGTCGAGATGCGCGCCACGAGGGGCTTGGCGTCCCCGGTGCCGTCCGGATGGACGCGGTTCGAGAGGACGACCACGAAGAGGTCGGCGTCCGGATCGATCCACATCGCGGTCCCCGTGAAGCCGAAGTGCCCGTAGGCGCGCGGGGAGAGCGCGGCGCTCTTCCACGAGCTGTCCACCTGCCAGCCCAGGGTGCGGATGCCGCCGGGCACGTCGAACGGCGCCGTCATCTCGGCCACCGATCGTGGCGTGAGAATGCGGTGACCCTCGACCTGCCCCCCGCCGAGGATCGCCCGCGCATAGAGCGCGAGGTCGTCGGCCGTCGAGAAGAGCCCCGCGTGCCCGGCAACCCCACCGAGCCGGAAGGCTCGCGGGTCGTGCACCACGCCGGCACGCCACTCGCCGTCGACCTGCTCGGTCCACGCCGCACGCGCCTTGCGCTCGCCGGACGGGACGAACCCGGTGTCCTTCATGCCCAGCGGATCGAAGATCGCGTCGCGCGCGAAGTCGGGCAGCTCCTTGCCGGTGACCCTCCTCACGACTTCCTCGAGCAGGATGAACCCCACGTCGCTGTAGATGGACTTCACGCCGGGTGCCGCACGGAGCTTCGCAGCGCAGATGCCGCGGATCGCTGCGTCTCGGCCGTGCTCGAAGTCACCGAACGGCGTGTCCGCCGGCAGCCCCGACACGTGCAGAAGCAGATGCCGCAGGGTGACGGCTCCCCTTCCGGCCCCGGCGAACTCCGGCACGTACTTGGCGACGGGGTCGTCGAGCGCGACCGCGTCCCGCTCGGCGAGCACCATGATGCTCGTCGCCGTCGCCAGCGGCTTGGTGAGCGACGCCAGGTCGAACACCGTGTCCAGCGTCATCGGCACGCGGTCGGGCTGCACCTCGCGAAAGCCGTAGGCGCGCCGGAGCAGCACGCCGTCGTGCCTCCCGATGACGACGACGGCCCCCGGCAGCTTCTTGTCCGCCATCGCTTCGTCGACGGCGCGATCGACGAAGGAACCGAGGGCCGCGTTCGGGTCGTCCGCCTTTGAGGTCGCCTCGTCGACCTCGGGCGGGGCCGGCGACGGCTCTGCCGTGAGCGCGACGGGACCCCTCGCCAGGCTGACGATGCAGCCCATCAGGAGCGCGCCGAAGGCCGGCGCCTGCGCGAAGCGATCCGCGCTCAAGCTGCCGCATGGTAGCACTCGCCAGCGATGACCCGCGCGGACCGCCCGATGCTTCGCGAGGCGATGTGGACCTGCGCCGTCATCGTGCTGACCTGGCTGCTGCTCCTCGACGTCCTGCTCGTGGACCCGGCCACCTGCTACCGCGACGACATGCTGGCGCACTACCTCGGTGCGTCGCGCGAGGTCTGGCTCGCCGCAAAGCAAGGGCACCTCGCGCTCATGACGCCGCGCTCGTGGTTCGGCGGCGCCCTCGCCGGAGAGTACGAGCACGGCGTCTTCTCCGTCTTCGCCGTGGCGACCCACGTCCTGGCGTGGTCGCTCGGGGGATCGCTGCGCGTGACCACGCTGGTGCTGGCGGGCGTGCCGCTGGGATGGCTCGCCGCTGGCACGTTTCGCCTCGCGCGCGTCGAGAAATGCTCGGTGGCGGCCTCCGTGTTCGCCGCCGTCCTGGCCTCGTTGAACGGATGGACGCTTCGCTGGGCTATCCCCTGGTATCCGGCGATATCGACGTTCGACCTGGATCCCGTGGCTGCTCTGGGCGCTGCGGCGCGGGGGTCGTCTCCGACCATTTCTCGTCGCCATCGTCACCTATGCGATTTCCGCGGGAGGCTGGCCGTACACCCTCGGCTTCGCGTTCGTCGCCGGCGGGCTCGCGGTCCTGGACGAGCTCAGGACGACCCGGAGTCTCAGGGCAGTCCTCCCGGTTCTCGCCGGCGCGTTCGTCGGTCTATGCCTCGCCGCGCCGGCCCTGCTCATGCTCGTGGAGTATGCGCCGACGTGCGAGAGGGCCGGCGACCACGGCCTCAACTTCCAGTGGGCGGTGCCGGTGTCCGCGCTGCCGGGACTCCTGGGGCCGTTCTGGTGGACGAAGTGGCTGACCTTCGGCGTCGAAGGGACCCGCAAGGCGCCCGAGGCCTTCAGCCTGATTGGTCTATCGGTCGTCGCTTCCGCGTGGATCCTCCCGGCATCGCGGTCCGAGTTCGTGCGGTCGGCCAGGTTGTATGTCGTGCTCGCTGGAGTGGCACTCGTGCTGGCGTGTGCACCCGGGTACGCGCCTTTCCGCTGGACCTTCCGATGGCTTCTGGTCTGGCACCTCGCTCTGGGCATCGCGGCGGCGAAGGCGCTCGATCGCCTCATCGGCTCGGTGCAGGCCCCGTCGAGCCGCACAGGCTCGAAGCTGCTCGAGCTCGCACACCCGGGCTGGCTCGCGCTCATCGCGGTGATCCTCGCGGCGCTCGCGGCGATGGTCGTCGGTGCGGTGACGGAGAGCCCCGCGCACCCCGTGCTCGTCTTCGCAGCCATCTGCGCGTCGTGGCGAGTCGCGACGACGGTGCGCGTGCCCGTCGTGCCTGCGGCGGCGCCGACGGTGGCCGCCGTGGCGGCGATTCTGTTCGTGCTCCAAGCGACTCCTGCGGCGGATACGACCACCTGGCCGCTGGTGGATTCGCTCTCGTCTGCGAAACCGCTGGATCCGCGACGCACCTACCTGGCGATCGACACGCGCGGCGACCTCGTACGGTTTCCGCAGGGGATCCACGTCGACCTGCGCGTCGGGAACACGCCGCTCGTCGCGGGGCTGTCGTTCGTGAATGGATACACCCCGATGCTGCCGCGGGTGGTCACGGACACCTTTCCACTCGAGGCCCAGGGCTGGTTCCAGACGGGGCAGCACCCCGCTGAGGTCGTGTCGTCGTTCATCGAGGATGGCCGTCGCTTCGAGGAACTCGGCATCGATGGACTCATCTTGCCCGATTGGCTCCTCGCCAGCTCTCGCGACGCTCTCGCCCGGGAGGGGTGGGCCGTCTCGGCACGGCTGGACGGCGGGTACGCCCTCGAACGGGGCACGGCCCCCTTGCCGCGCGCATGGCTCGTCGACGCGGCCGAGAGCACCCGCGAGCATCATGCGCGACTGGAAGCGCCCGCGCTTCGACTGGAGGAATGCGATCGCGAAGCGAGCGTCACCCTCGAAGCGCCCGTCGACCGCCCAGCGTTGGTCGTCTTCAAGCGCGCGGACTACCCGGGCTATCGCGCGACGATCGATGGTGTGGACTCGCCCACCCAGCGCTACCTCGACATGCTCGTGGCGGTGCCCATCGCCGAGGGAACGAAAGGCAAGATCGCGGTCGCGTACCGGCCGCAGTCGCTCGTGCGCGGCACCATCGTTGCCGTCTCGGCGCTCATCGCGCTCGCCTTGTGGATCCTCACCGCGTGGCTACGCCGGGCTCATTTCGGTGCGACGCGCTCGACGGTGCGGTCCACTGGATCCGTCACGTAGACGCCTGCTGCATCCACCGCGATTCCGAAGGGGAAGCTGAGACCGGTCGCCAGCGTGGTGACCGAGCCTCCCGCGCGCGGCACTTTCATCACGGCGCCTCGACCCTCCGAGAGGTCGTCGGGGATCGCGGTCCAGTAAACGGCGTCGTCGTCGACCGCGAGATCGGCGATCCAGGTGTGCGGCGTCGAGCCGAGAGTCGTCGTGGCGCCACCGTCGACCGGAGTGGCCATGAGAGCGCCGGCGACGCCCCAATAGACCGTGGCATCGCCGACTGCGATGCCACCCATGCCGATGCCGAAGTACTCGCCCGACGAAGGAGGCGCCGATGCCAGTGCCGTCGTACCGCTCCCGTCGCGCGCCCACCTGTAGAGGACGCCGCTGATGTCGGCCCAGAACACGCCGGTCGACCCCACCGCGATGTCCCCGAGGAACAGGCTCGAGACGACGGGGCACGGCGCACCGCCCGCGACGGGCATGTGGACGAGGGCCGTCTGCTGCGCGCTCGACGCCCCGTCGACGGCACCGGCGTAATAGAGCTCCGACTCGTCGACGGCCAGACCGAAGGCCCAGGGACTCGCCGCGACCATGCGCATCGCGCCGCCCTCGAGCGGGACCGCCATGATCGGCGCTTGCTGGCCTGGGATGCCGATGCGGTCCACCCGCTGCGTGAAGTAGACGTCGTTCGCGGCGAGCGCGAGATGACCCGCGGACACGGATGTCGCGAGCGTGACGGGAGTGCCTCCCAGCGTCGGCATCGTCATCACATGGCCCGTGTCCGAGTCGACCTCGTTCTCCGTCCAATAGAGCTGTCCTGCCCTCACCGCGATGTATGCCGGCGCGCCGAGCCCCGATGCGAGCACCGTCAGCGTGGGCGAAGCCGGGGCCGGCGCCGGGGGATCAGGAGCGTGCCCCGGATTTCCCGGCGACGGGTCGATCGCGCCACCGCATCCACCGAGCGTGCACAACACCACGAAGGCACCCAAGCCGGCTCGTCTCGCTTGCATGGTCCCCCTCACTGCAGGGTGCGCACCAGCTCGGGTCCGTCGCCGAGAGCGCGCAATACCCCGACATTGCCATGAGGCTACCACCCTCGGGTGGAACGAGTGACGAGAGTTCGTCGTCGGTCGACGAACGTTCGTCGCTGTCGTGTGAGCCCGTGTGAGGTACGACCTCTCACGCCTCGCCCACCGCGTAGCGTGC
>Ga0335082_10001550_pt1 | contig 24527 bp, 21 predicted proteins | sample Lox_Sample_41_FD_206718 | JGI IMG/M metagenome (GOLD analysis project Ga0335082, IMG submission 206718) | Soil microbial communities from Loxahatchee National Wildlife Refuge, Florida, United States - Lox_Sample_4.1 | ecosystem: Environmental > Terrestrial > Soil > Wetlands | place: USA... | reverse complement strand
GGCCGGGGATACGAGGCGTGGGAGACGCTCGAGGACCGGCAGCTCACGGACGAGGACCTGGAGAAGCTCCAGTGCTCTTCCTGCCGCATGGTCACGTCGAAGGGTGTCTACGTCTGCCCGATCCTGATCGAAGAACCGAAGGCCCTGATGGGGCAGGGCCTGCGCGAGACCCTCCGGCCCTTCGAGCTCGCCTTCGCGTCCTGCTTCACCTGCCACGCCTACGGCGTGACCTGCCGGACGTAGGGGCGGGCGGCGGATGAGCGGAGAGGTCCTCTCGTTCTTCGGCGGCATTTACAGCAACTGGCGCTCCCTGACGGCCGCGGTCGCGGACGTGGAGAAGCGCGGCGGCGACGGCCTCTACGCTCTCGGCGACTTCGGCGCGTTCGGACCCCATCCCGACCGGGTCTTCCCCATCCTGCTCGAGGCGGGCGCGCAGCCGATCCAGGGCAACTATGAGGAGTCGCTCTCGACGGGCGCCTCGGACTGCCACTGCGGCTACACGGATCCTCGCGACAACCTCTTCGCCCAGATCTCCTACGACTACACGGCCGAGAAGACTTCCGAAAACTGGAAGCGCTGGATGGGAACGTTGCCAAAGACCCGACGTCTCTCGGTGGCCGGCTTGAGCGTCCTGCTCGTGCACGGGTCGCCGCGGAAGATCAACGAGTTCCTGTGGGAGTCCACGTCGAGCGTGCCGTTCCTCGAGAGGCTCCTGGCCGACTGCGGCGCCGACGTGCTGGTCTGCACGCACACCGGCCTGCACTGGTCGCGCCGCCTCCCGTCGGGGCGCCTCGTCGTCAACGCCGGCGTCCTGGGGCGACCCGCCAACGACGGTCGGACCAACGTCTGGTACGCGCGGCTCACGTTCGGGCGGGACGTCCGCGTGGAGTTCGTGCCGGTCTCCTACGATCACGAGGCCCTGGCCCGCGAGATGGAGGAGGAGCGGCTTCCCGCGGAGTTCACGCAGACGATTCGCACGGGCTGGTGGACCACCTGTCTCGAGATCCTGCCGTCCAAGGAGCGCGACCGGGGCCGTTTCTGAGCGGCGGCGACACGGCCGGTTTGAGAAGAAACCTTTCTTGCATGTAATCTTGGCCCAGGTCTTCGCGTTCCATCTGCGGCTGGCTGCGCCCCTCGGAATTGGAAAGGCTCACCCGGAGGTTTTGACTATCCGATGAAGAAGAAAGTCATCTGGGCATTCGTTCTGGCCGTCCTGGTTGCGGCCGTCTTCCTGGCGTTCCGGAGCCGCGGAACCACGGCTCTCAAGTACCGAATTGCGAAGGTGGACAAGGGCGACGTGACGCAGACCGTCACGGCGACCGGATCCCTTTCGGCCGTCACCACCGTCAAGGTCGGCAGCCAGGTGTCCGGCATCGTGGCGGTGCTCCACGCCGACTTCAACACGCAGGTCAAGAAGAACCAACTCTTAGCCGAGCTCGACCCGACGCCCTTCCTGGCCCGGGTGGACCAGAGCCAGGGCGTCCTCGACAAGGCCAAGGTCGACCAGAGGAACGCCGAGATCAACCTCAAGCGGCAGCAGGCGCTCATGAAGGACGGCCTCGCGCCGCAAGCGGACCTCGACCAGGCGCAGGCCAACTTCGACGGCGCGGTCGCCGCGGTGGAGCAGGCGGTGGCGGCTTTGAAGCAGGCCAAGACCGATCTCGCCAACAGCAAGATCGTCGCGCCCATCGATGGCACCGTCGTGGATCGGGAGTACGACGTGGGGCAGACCGTGGCGGCGTCGTTCCAGGCGCCGATGCTCTTCCAGATCGCGCAGGACCTGACGAAGATGCAGGTTTCGGCCGACGTCTCCGAGTCGGACATCGGAGGGGTGAGGGTCGGGCAGCAGGTGCGCTTCTCGGTGGACGCGTTCCCCGACCGCGTTTTCCGGGGCACGGTGTCCCAGATCCGGCTCTTCGCCACCGTCAACCAGAACGTCGTGACGTATCCCGTGATCATCCAGGTGCCCAACCCGGACCTGGACCTGAAGCCCACGATGACCGCCAACGTCTCGATCGACGTGGCCACGGTTCCGGGCACGCTCCGGATCCCGAACGCGGCGCTGCGCTTTCGTCCGGAGGGCGTCTCCGCCGCCGCATCGCCCGAGGAGCGCATGGCGCAGAAAGCCGCCGGCGACAAGGGTTCGGTCGCAGCGGCGAAGCAGTTCGCCGCCGGCGGTGCGCCGGGCGGGGGCGGAGGCAAGGCACGCAAGGGGCAAGTCGTCTACACGCTCGCGGCGAGCGGGCTGGGGGATCCGAAGCCGGTCGAGATCAAGCCCGGCATCACGGACGGCCGTTTCACCCAAGTCGCGGGCGGCGGCCTGAAGGAAGGCGACTCTGTCATCATCGGGCTGGCCACAGCGAAAGCGGACACGAGTTCGCGGCCCCCGGGTATGCCCGGCGGAGCGGGGAAGAAGTTCTAGGAGCCGTGGCCGCCGCGGTCATCCGCATTCAGGATCTCGTCCGCGTCTACCAGATGGGAGAGGTCGAGGTCCGTGCCTTAGACGGCGTCTCGCTCGAGATCCAGCCCGGCGAGTTCGTGGCGGTCATGGGCCCTTCGGGCTCGGGCAAGAGCACGTTCATGAACATCGTCGGCTGCCTGGACCGGCCGACGGCCGGCAAGTACTGGCTGGACGGCGTGGACGTGTCCGGGCTCGACAGAGACCAGCGCGCCGAGATCCGCAACGGCAAGATCGGCTTCGTCTTCCAGTCCTTCAACCTGCTGCCGCGCACGTCGGCCCTGGAGAACGTGGAGCTGCCGCTCATCTACGCCTCGAACGGGGGCTCGGGCGCCGAGCGGGCGGAGAAGGCCAAACGGTGCCTGGCGACGGTGGGGCTGGCGGGCCGCGAGGACCATCACCCCAGTCAGCTTTCGGGCGGCCAGCAGCAGCGCGTGGCGATTGCCCGCGCCCTGATCAACGAGCCCAAGCTCATGCTCGCCGACGAGCCCACGGGCAACCTCGACACGAAGACCTCCGAGGAGGTCATGGCCGTCTTCCAGAGGCTCAACGACGACGGCAAGACGGTCGTCGTGATCACGCACGAGGCCGACATCGCCGATTATGCCAAGCGCGTCGTGGTCTTCCGCGACGGCCACCTGGTCGAGGACCGGCCTGTCGCCAACCGCCGCCGCGCGCAAGCTATGGAGGCCTGACCATGCTCAAGTTCCTGACGATCCTCAAGGTCGGCATGAAGGCCATCGCGCGCAACAAAATGCGTTCCGTCCTGACGGCGCTCGGCATCATCATCGGCGTGGCCTGCGTGATCGCCATGATCGGCGTGGGCCAGGGCTCCCAGGCGGCCATCCAGGCCCAGATCTCCGCGCTCGGCACGAATTTCCTGATGATCTTCCCGGGCGTCGCGACGCAGTCGGGCGCGCGCATCTTCACCGGCAACTCCTCGATCACCGAGGACGACGTGGCTGCGGTGCGGGCCGAATGTCCGTCGGTGGCCTACGTCACGCCGGCCACGCGCACGGCGGCCCAGGTCGTCTTCGCCAACAACAACTGGGGCACCAGCATCCAGGGAGTCGGCGTCGAGTGGCCGCTGGTGCGGTCCTGGAACGTCGAGAAGGGCGCCTTCTTCGGCGACTCGGAGGTCCGGTCGGGGGCGAAGGTCTGCATCCTGGGCTCGACCGTCGCCAACTCTCTTTTCCCCGACATGAATCCCGTCGACCAGATGGTCCGCATCAAGAACATCCCGTTCCGCGTGATCGGCGTTCTGGAGACCAAGGGCGGCAGCACCATGGGGCAGGACCAGGACGACACCGTGATCGCGCCCTACACGACTGTGATGAAGCTCTTGAAGCGCGTGACCAACGCGAAGATCGACATGTTCATGGCCTCGGCGACCTCCCGTCAGACCGTGGACCAGGCCCAGACGGAGATCGAGGCGCTCTTGCGGCAGCGGCACCGCCTCGGGCCCGGGCAGGACTCCGATTTCATGATTCGCTCGCAGCAGGAAATTGCGCAGACGGCCGACCAGACGTCGCAGACCCTGTCGCTGCTGCTCGCTTCCGCGGCCTCCATCTCGCTTCTGGTGGGAGGGATCGGCATCATGAACATCATGCTGGTCTCGGTGACCGAACGGACGCGCGAGATCGGCATCCGGATGGCCATCGGCGCCAAGGGGCGCGACATCCTGACGCAGTTTCTGATCGAGGCCCTGGCCCTGTCCGTAGCCGGAGGCGCGATCGGCATCGGCCTGGGCATCGGCGCCTCGGAGCTCCTGGCCTGGAAGGCGCGGTGGCCGATCCTGCTGTCGCCGTCGGCGGTGGTCCTGGCGTTCAGCTTCTCGGCGGCGATCGGGATCTTCTTCGGCTTCTACCCGGCCCGGAAGGCCGCACAGCTCGACCCCATCGAAGCGCTGCGCTACGAGTAGGCGGCGGCCGGGTCTCTCGATTCCCCCGGTTACAATGCCCCAATCGCTCCGATGAAAGTGATCGAGCGTTTGACGAAGCGGCTCGACCCGCGCCGCAGCGTGGCGGCGCGCCTGCTCCTGGCGTTTGCCCTTTTGTGGTTCGTGCCGGCCGTGGTGTTCGTCATCGTGCTCGAGCGCCGCCTGACCGACCTGCAGGAGAGCTCGTCGCAGCGCCTCTCGGCTGTGAAGGTCGCCGAGGCCGCCATCCGCATCGGCCAGGACGCCGCCTACCGCGCCGAGTACGTGGACCGGCGCGTCAAGCTGTCGGAGGAATCGGTCTGGGTTCTGGCGGACGAGGCGCGCGTCCTGCTGGAGGAGCCGAAGGGGCCCGAGCGAAAGCTGCCCGCGCCGGACGAGCACGGCCACGTGTGGAGCCACGAGCCCGAAGAGGACTCGGTCGGCTACCTGATGGCGTCCCGGGCCGGGGACGAGCAGGCCCGGCGCGACGCCGCGCGCATGACCGCGCTGGCCCCAGCCATGCGCGCGCTGCGGGAGCGCCGGCCGTCGGTTCGGGCCGTCAGCATCTGGACCGCTTCGGGCGTGATGCGGCGCAGCCCCTGGCTCGACCTGCACGAGGCGATCAGGGACTCGGGAGGTGCGCTCGAGAGCTGGGCCTTCAACCGGGTCGCCCGCTTTCCGGACCGCCCGCCGGCCGGGGGCGATCAGCCGGTCTGGATCTCTCCGTTCGTGGGACCGCGCCTGACCGGTGACGTGCGGACGGTCGGCCTGCTCATTCCGGTCCGGGACTCCGACGGGCGCCTGCTGGCGGGCCTGTCCCTCGAGATGGATGCGCGGCGCTTCTTCATCGAGGCCGCGGAAGCGGGAGAGGTTCAGGGGGACATCTGGTTCGCCCTGGACGGGCAGGGGCACTCGATTCTCATGCCATCCCGAGCCGCGTCGCTGCTGAAATGGCGCGGCGATCCGACCGAGACGCTGTCCGAGTCCGCCGATCCCGGCCGCCAGGCCCTGGCCCGCGCCCTGGCCGGACCGGTTCGTCCGACGGCGGAGTACCTCTTCGGCGGAAAGACCAGCCGCATGGCCTTCGCGCACGTCCCCGAGACCAACTGGGTGTTCATCGAGGGGCTTTCCGCCGACGCCCTGCGCAGGCTCGAGGAGCAGGCCGTGCAGGAGGTTCAGCCGGAGCGCTACCGCACCTTGAAGCGGGACGTGATCCTCCTCTTTGCCTACCTGTTCGCCGTCGTGCTCGTCGTGACGTGGCAGCTCTCGCGGCGGATCTCGGCGCCCGTCGAGCGCCTGGTCAAGGCGGCCGAGGACATCGGGGAAGGGCGCACGGCGGAGCTGGTCGAGGGCGACTCGCGCGACGAGCTCGGCCGGCTCGCGTCGGCCCTCGAGAGGATGAGCCGGAGAGTCGAGCGGCGGGTCGAGACCCTGCGGCGGCTCCACACGCTGCTGCGCCTGACGTACCGCTCGACCGACATGCGCGAGGTCCTGGCGCGCTGCGCGGAGGCGATGGCGGCCTTCACCCGGGCCGAGCGCGTCATCTTCTTCCTGCACAACGCGGACACCAACCGGCTCGAGGCCGCGTGGCCCGGCTGGAACCTCGCCGAGGACGTGGCGGTGCGCCTCCGGATCCCGGTGGACAGCCGCTCGATCACCGGCATGGTCTTTCGAACGGGCGAGCTCTATGCGACCAACGACCTGGAGCACGATCCCTACGCCGCCCGGGCGCTCCAGCAGATCACGGGCCCGACGCAGACGGGCGTCTTCGCGCCCCTGAAGACCGAAGACAAGACGATCGGCGTGGCCGCCGCGTTCAATCGGCCGGGAGGCTTCGGGCACGAAGAGGTGGACGCCATCACCTCCTTTGCCGACGCCGCCTCGCTGCTGATCACGAACGCGCGCCTGTACGGGACGCTGACCGGCACCGTCGAGGAGCTTCGGCGGGCGAGCCGGTTGAAGGACCAGTTCCTTCAGAACGTGAACCACGAGCTGCGCACGCCCCTGACGTCGATCGTGGGCTGGACGGACCTCCTCGAGGAGGAGAAGCTCGACGCCGAGACGCTGCGCAGAGGGCAGAGACAGGTCCGGCAGTCGGCGCGCGTGCTGCTGGCCCTGATCGACGACCTGCTCGATCTGGCGCGGATGGATCGGGGCACGCTCGTCCTGGAGTTGAAGCCGGTCTCCCTGGCGGACGTCGCCCAGCGCTCGCTCGAGACGGTGCGCATGATGGCGGAGGCTCAGGGCGTGGCCGTCATCCTCGCCCCGCTCCCCGAGGAGATGCCGCTCATCAAGGCCGACCCGCTCCGGCTCCAGCAGATCCTCTGGAACCTGCTGACGAACGCCATCAAGTTCACGCGGCGCCACGGTCGGGTCGTCGTCCGGATCGAGACGGAGCCGGAGCGCTACCTCGTCAGCGTCGAGGACGACGGCATCGGGATCCCGGAGAGCGAGCTGCCCCACGTGTTCGAGCGGTTCCGGCAGGTGGACGGCTCGCCGACCCGAAGGCATTCCGGGATGGGGATCGGCCTGTCCCTGGTCAGCTCGCTGGTGGCGCTGCACGGCGGAACGATCTGGGCCGAAAGCGTCGTGGGCCACGGCAGCCGTTTCACGTTCACCCTGCCCATCGGCCACCACGAGCGCCACGCGCCTCCCCCGGGTCCGGGCGACTCCGACATGTCGATTTAACCGTCGCTAAGCGCTGCGCGGGGGATGTCGCTTCGCTCATCCCCGCTTCGCGCTTCGCTCCCGCGGCGCGCGCCTCCACCCTCGCGTTCGCTCGGGTGACTTCGCGCGCCGCGAGCTGATGGATCCTCGAGCCCAAGGGGCGTTGCCCCCGGGCCGTAGGGGCGGGGCTTGTCCCCGCCCTCGTTCCCTAGCCCGCAGTGCCGGGGCGGCTTCCCCTGATCTACCCGGCGGCGGCGGGGAGGCCGGAGCCCTTCAAGAGATCCTTGACGACCTTGAGGGTTTCTTCCTTGCCGGGGACGCAGAGGTTGGGGTCTTTTTCCTTGCCGGCGGCCAGGGCGGCGGCGTAGCCCTCGCAGTCGTAGCCGCAGGCCGTGCAGTCCGTCTGGGCCATGGCAGCGTAGAGCTTCAAGGAGAGGTTGCCGTCCCTGGCCATCTCCATGCGCTTGGGCAGCGGGATGGTCTCGTCGTGGAAGGCCGGGGCTTCCTTCTTGACCTTGGGAGCCGCCGCGGTGTCCTCCTCGGGCCGGCCGGAGTCCACCCACTGGCCATACGAAAGGCAGACGGGGCAGACGAAGGAGAAGTCCCAGCCGACGGGCAGGAATTTCGCGGGAGTACGGTAGACGATCAAGGGCGAAAAATCCTGCGGACAGGCCGGGCCCTCGCGCTCCTGGGCATCGAGGACCATCGTTTTCAGGTGCGGCCTCGAGAACTCGATCTGCTTCGGCTTCTGGTCGAAACGGAACATCTCGCCCTTCGGGCACACCATCACGACCTGGGGCTTGTAGACGCGCTCGACGAAGAAGGAGCGCATCGGGATCTCGTGCTTCGGACAGTAGGACGGCGCTTCTTTCCAGAACGACGCCACGAGCTGCGACTTGGCGTTGGGAGAGAGATTCATCGGGAGGCGATTATAAAGGAGAGGCTCCCGATCCCGCGAACGGGTTCAGGCGCCGCTCCTCGTCGATCGTCGTGCCGGGCCCGTGGCCGCAGACGACCGGCGTGCCGCCCGGGAGGGCGAAGAGCTTTCCGCGGATCGACTCGAGGATCGCGCCCGTGTCGCCTCCCCAGAGGTCGGTCCTCCCGATCGAGCGGCGAAAGAGCGTGTCCCCCGCGAAGAGGAGGGGCTTGTCCCCCTCGAGAGCGAAACAGGTCGAGCCCGGCGTGTGGCCCGGCGTGTGGATGACGCGCAGGGAGGACTTGCCGAAGCGGATGACGTCGGCGTCGGCCAGGGGCCGGTCGGTCGGCCGGGGCGCGTCCGCGGAGAGCCCGAAGAAAGCGGCCTGGTCCGGGAGAGCCTCGTAGAGAGGCAGGTCGTCGGGGTGGAGGAGGATCGGGGCCCCCGTCGCCTCGGCCACCTCCCGCGTGCCCGTGATGTGGTCGAGGTGCGCGTGCGTGTGGAGAAGGGCCACGGGCTTGACCTTTGCGGCGGCGAGGGCCTTCAGGATCCGCTCGGGCTCGTCCCCCGGGTCGATCACGACGGCCTCCCCGGACGCCTCGTCCACCAGGATCGAGCAATTGCACTGGAGCGGCCCCACGGGGAAGGTCTCGACGAGGACGCCGCTCACGGGTTGATGGCCACGACCGTCTCGACGTCGTGCCGCTCCTTGCGCGCCGGGCAGGCCCAGACCTTCTCTGTCGAGCCCGGGGCGATCTGGACGGCCCACTCCTCGTTGTCCTTGCGGCGCCTCTCCGAGGCGAAGAGCTTGCGCCGGCTCCTCGGCGTGAAAATTTCCCAGCGGATCCAGCCGAAGTCCACGGCGTCGCCGTCGAGGTGAAACGCCGGGATCCGCTCGCCCGCCACGATCTCCGCGTCGCGCACCAGCGTCGGCGCGAAGCCGTTCGCCACCAGGCGCTCCTCGAACTCGGCCCGCACCGGGCGACCCTTGTCAACGAGCTCGTGTCGTCCTCGGGCGACTCCGCGTCCGAGGATCAGATCGTCCAGGACCGCAGCGAGCTCGGAGTCCACGAGGCCATCCTAGCCGAAGAGGCGCCCTCGGTTAGACTCGCGCGCCGTGCCTGTTGCTGCTCTCGTCATCCGCTTTGCCCTGGCGCTCTGGGTGGGCGGGACTCTCCTCGTGGTGCTGGCGGCGCCTGTGGTGTTCGGGAAGATCGCCTCGCGCGACCTGGCCGGGGAGGTCTTCGGGGAGATCCTGCGGCGGTTCGAGGCGGTCAAGCACTTCCTGTCGCTCGCGCTGGTCATAGCGGTCTTCGTCGGGCTCGAGCAGCGAGGAGGAGCGGACCGGCGGGAGATGGTCGCGATCGTTTCGATCTTCGTGGCCGTGGCCACGAACGTCTACCTCTCGATGGTCCTGCGGCCCCGGATGAACTACTTCCGCATGAAGGTGGGCTCCTTCGACGCGGCCGCGGTCGACGATCCTTTCCGCCGGCGGTTCGACGCGCTGCACCGAAGGTCGACAAGGATCGTGACGCTGGGCTGGATAGCCGCGGCGGTGGCGCTGCTATTTTTCTAGGTGAGGCGGGGACAAGCCCCGCCCCTACGGCCCCGCGGGGGCCGAAATCTCCCAAGGAGGCTCCGTCCGTGCCGTAGGGGCGGGCGTGAGCGCCGGGCGAACCCGGCGCTTGTCGCGCTCTTCGAGCGCTCGGTGCGTGCCCGCCCTTCTCTCAACGCGTTCGCGCGATGAGATCCAGCTCCAACGGAGCGCCCTTGGGGAGCGCCGCCACGATGACCGTGGAGCGGGCGGGGCGGTGCTCGCCGAAGCGGCGGGCATAGACAGCGTTCATGGCGGGGAAGTCCTCGCTCTTCGTCAGGTAGACGGTCACCTTCAGAACGTCGGTGAACGCCAGGCCGGCCGAGGCGAGGACGGCCTCCAGGTTGTCGAAGACGCGCTCGGCGGACTTCTCGATGCCGCCCCCGACGAGCTCGCCCGTCTTCGGGTCGAGGGGAATCTGGCCGGAGGCGTAGAGCCGGCCGCCGTCCAGGACCGCCTGAGAGTAGGGGCCGATGGCCTTCGGAGCGCCTTCCGTCGCGAGGAACTTCATGTCTTGTCTCCATCCGGCTCGAGAATGCCGATGAACGGCAGGTTGCGGTAGGCCTCGGCGAAGTCGAGGCCGTAGCCCACGACAAAATGGTCGTCGATCGTGAAGCCCAGGTAGTCGATGGGGATGCTCTCGTTGCCCCTGATCCGTTTCTTCAGGAGGGCGCAAATCTTCACGGACCTGGGATGCCGCGTGGAGAGGATTTCGACGATTTTCTTCAGTGTCCGGCCGGTGTCCACGATGTCCTCAACGATGATCACCTCGCGGCCGGCCACGTCGGTCGAGAGATCGCGCACGAGTTGAACATTTCCGGAGGACTTCGTGCCCGTGCCATAGGAGGACACCTGCAGGAAGTCCAGCTCTACGGGCGTTTTGAGCCGTTTGGCGAGGTCGCACAGGAAGAAAATCGACCCCTTCAGGATGCCCACCAGGAGGGCCGGCCGGCCGGCCTGGTCCCTGTCCAGCTCGGCCGCCAGCCGGTCGATTCCGGCGGTCAGCTCGGCCTGGCCGATCAGGGTCCGTCCCAGCTTCATCGCGGACGGCAGGGGGATCGCCTCCGTAGGAATAGAATGGGGCGCAAAGGTCAGTCGATGTTCGTCGAGCGCATCCAGATCCTGCACGAAGACTACATCCGCCTCACGGAGCGCTTCAAGGCCCTCTGGACCTTCCACCAGTTTCTGCGCGGCGTGTACAAGACGTTCTTCTCGTCGGAGCCCGGCTACGCTCTCGACTTCAACGCGCTCTACGACCAGGTGAAAGCGATCGCGGCCGACATCAACGTGGCCTCGCCCGACGCCACCGGGCCGCGCTTGAAGCAGCTCCACGCGAACCTCGACGGCGTCGCGGCGATCCTGCGCGAAGTGGACCGGAAGGTGTCGCCCTCCTTCGTGCGCCGGTTCTTCGAAAAGGTCCGGCCAGAGGACGAGAAAATCGCCTTTTACCTCCTCCGGTTCTACTTCTCCCAGCCCGATGTGGACGACGACGTCGTGGACAAGGTCGACTTTCTCGCGACCGTCGCCGCAACCGGGCGTCCCGACCCGGAGGCCGCGGCGACCCGCCCCCGGACCGCCATCCGGAAGTTCTTCGACACCGTCACCTCGACGGCCGTCTGGCCCCGGATCGAGGACGGCATGACGCCGGCCATCGTCCACGCCTTCGACGAGCTGGCCGGAGACGTCGAGCGGGCGCGCGAGTTCGAGGAGCTGCTGACGGAGCGCCTCCTCGCCAACGTCCGGACGATGAAGCATCGCGTGGGCAGCGGCCTCTCAAACCCCGAGATCCTGACCGCCGTGGCCTGGTGCAACCTGACGACGCGCTCCGTCTTCCAGCGCCTCTACCAGAAGGAGGAGCGGCGCCTCGACGACGCCACCGGCCGGATCACGAGCCTCGAGAGAGAGCTCGCGGCCGGCGAGCAGGGCCAGCCCGAGCCCGAGGAGTTCCGTCGCTTCCGCGAGTCGCGCATCCGATTCGACCGCCAGACGTCGGAGCGAAACCTCCGGGCGCAGCAGGTGCTCGACCTGAAGCAGTCCATCGGCCAGGTGCTCGAGAAGTTCGACATCTCGGGGCTCGAGGCGACCGACATCGAGGATGCGCTCGAGGCCGTCGAGGAAGCCGACCCGGACTCCGGCGACGCGGCCTTCTGGAAGAGCACCCTCCACCGGGTGCTCGCGGCCGTGGAGCTCTACGACGACGGCGTGGGGCCCTTGAAGACGAACCTGACCGGCCTGTCGCACCTGCGCCTCGAGACCTGGGAGCTCGCGGCGGCGCGCAAGACCGTCGCCGCCGGCGGGGCGCCGACGTCCGAGGCCGACGAGGTGCTCCTGCGGGCCACGTCGCTGCGGGTCCAGGCCGAGCAGGAGACGGAGGACATGCGGCAGGCCGCGCAGGGCGGCAGCACCGTCCCCGACTTGAAGGGCGCCCGGGCGACGCTCGCGCGGGCCGCGAGGCTGGACCAGGATCTGGCGGAGCTCGTCGAGAAGGCATACGGGAGCAACTCCCCGGACGAGGCTCGCTGGTACACGCGCACGCGCTTCCGGCTCGTGCGCGCCACTGCGGACCTCTGGCTCATGCTCGACAACGCCCAGGGCGAGCGCCGCAGCAGCAGGCCGAGCAAGTAAGAAACCCCTATACTCCCGGCGCATGACCGACGCGCCGAAGCCTCCGGCGGAAGAGGCGGTTTCCTCGGAAGCGGAGCTCATCCAGAACCGCCTCCACAAGCTCCACGAGATCGCGAGTCACGTGGGGAGCGTCTACCCGTTTTCCTTTCCGGCCGACGCGACTGCCTCCGAGATCAACGCGCGGTACGGAGGCCGGTCCGGCGAGGAGCTCGAAAAGGAGCCCGCCGGGGTCAGGACGGCCGGCCGGATCCTGGCCCAGCGCCTCCAGGGCAAGGCCGGGTTTTTGGACCTGTCGGACGGCCGCGAGCGGATCCAGGTCTACGTCCGGCGCGACGAAGTCGGAGACGCCGGATGGAATCTCTTCACCTCCCTGGACCTCGGGGACTGGATCGGCGTCTCCGGGGTCGTCTTCCGCACGCGCACGGGCCAGCTCTCCGTCCGGGCGAAGGAGCTCGCGTTCCTGGCCAAGTGCCTGCGCCCCCTGCCCGAGAAGTGGCACGGCCTGAAGGACGTGGAGCGCCGCTACCGGCAGCGCTACCTGGATCTCGCCGTCAATCCGGACTCCCGAAAGGTCTTCGAAGTGCGGGCATCGATCGTGCGGGGGATCCGGGCCTTCCTGGATGCCCGCGGCTATCTCGAGGTCGAGACGCCCATGATGCAGCCCGTTCCCGGAGGCGCCATCGCCCGGCCGTTCGTGACCCACCACAACGCCCTCGACCTCACGCTCTACCTGCGGATCGCCCCGGAGCTCTACCTGAAGCGCCTCGTCGTGGGCGGCGTCGGGAGGGTTTACGAGATCAACCGCAACTTCCGCAACGAGGGCATCTCGACGCAGCACAACCCCGAGTTCACGATGCTCGAGTTCTACCAGGCCTACGCCCGGGCGGACGACCTGATGGCGCTGACGGAGGAGCTGCTCTCGGGCCTCGTGCGCGATGTCGCCGGAGGAACGACGACGCCCTGGGGCGGCGCGACGATCGACTGGACGCCGCCCTTCCGTCGGGTCACGATGCGGCAGGCGGTGCTCGACGCCACCCGCGACGACGCCCGGGGAGCGGTGCGGGCGGAAGACCTCGCCTCGGCCGAGGGCCTGCTCGCGGCAGCGAGGCGGTTCGGAGTCGAAGCGCCCGAGCGCTTCGCCGGAAAGAAGGGCAAGCTCTTAGCGGAGCTCTTCGAGTCTGTCGCCGAGGCGCGCTTCGTCCAGCCGACCTTCCTGACGGAGTTCCCGACGGAGATCTCGCCGCTCTCCAAGCAGGACCCGTCCCACCCCGAGTGGGTGGACCGCTTCGAGCTTTATGCCGGCGGCATGGAGATCGCCAACGGCTTCTCGGAGTTGAACGACCCGAAGGAGCAGGAGCGGAGGTTTCAGGAGCAAGCCAGGGAAAGAGCCGGCGGCGACGCCGAAGCCATGGCCTTCGACAGCGACTACATCGAGGCCCTGTCGTACGGGATGCCGCCGGCGGCCGGGGAGGGTGTGGGCATCGACCGGCTGACCATGCTCCTGACGGACTCGCGGTCGATCCGCGACGTGATCCTCTTTCCGCTGCTGCGCCCGCGCTCTTGAGCTTCGAGTCCTTCGTCGCCCTGCGCTATCTCGGGAAGACGGGGGCCTTGCGTCTCATCGCGAAGATCCTGATCGTGAACGTCGTCGTGTCGTCGGTTCTCGCCGTCGTGGCGGGTCTGTTTCCGTCGCGCGCTGTCGCGGCTTCGATCGTGGCCGGCCTCTTCTTCCTGGCGGCCCTCCTGTACCTTCTGCTCGCCTCGCGAAGCCACGTGGCACTCATGGTCACGATCTGCGTGCTGGGGCTCACGATCGGCGTGGCCGCCCTGATCATCGCGCTCTCTCTGCTTTCCGGGTTCCAGGACAGGATTCGGGCGCAGATGGCGGCCCGGACGCCGCATCTCGAGGTCACGCCGGCCAGGGGCGCGCTCCTCTCCGAGCCCGCGGCGGTGCGAGAGACGCTGGCGTCGCTGCCGGGAGTCCGGTCGGTCGAGCCCGCGATCGAGGGGCGTGGATGGCTCTCGGACGCCGCAGGCTCGACGGTGCTGCCCGTGAGGTTCCGGAGCGGCCTGCCGCCGCCAGCCGGGGAAGGCCCGCCTCCGGCGCGTCTTTCGGGCTCCGCGATGGGGCGGACGGGCGCGGGCATCGGCTCTCTCGTGAGGCTGACGTCCTCGCGCACGCGGCTTTCTCCCATAGGGCCGGTGCCGATCGCCATGGAGCTCAAAGTGGCGGACCTGCGCCGCGGCAGCGCTCTCGACCGCTCGCCCGACGTCGAGGTGCCCGAGGCCGTGGCCCGCACGCTCGCCGCGCTGCCGGACGGGGCTCCGGCGTACGCGGTCCGGCTCGACCACTTCGACCGCGCCGAGGAGGCGGCCCGGCAGGTCTCCGCCCGGCTGGGACCCGCGTACCGCGTGCAGACGTGGAAAGAGCTCAACGCGCCGCTCGGCTTTGCCCTGCGGCTGGAGAAGCTCGTCATCTTCGTGACGGTCGGCCTGGTGATCCTGGTCGCGGCGCTCAACATCATCTCCAACATTTCCCTGCTCGTCATCGAGCGCAAGCGCGACCTCGGAGTCTTCGCGACGCTCGGCGCCGCGCCGGACTCCCTCGGGCGGGTGTACGTCCTCCTCGGCGTGGCGATCGGGGGTCTGGGCACGGGTCTGGGGCTGGCCTTCGGCGCCGGCAGCGCGTGGCTGCTCGACCGGTACGGGCTCGTTCCTCTGCCTGCGGACGTCTACATGCTCTCCCACGTGCCCTTCGCCCTTCATGCGGGAGAGCTCGCCGTGGTGGCGGCGTTCTCCCTCGCCATGGCTCTGGCTGCCGCGGCGTTTCCGGCCCGAGCCGCCGCCCGGCTGGCGCCGGGAGAGGCGATCCGGCTGTCGCGATGACGCTCGCGATCGAGGCCCGAGGCCTCTCCAAGACCTACCGCGGCGAGGGCGCTCCGGTCACGGTCTTCACGAACCTCTCGCTGGCGATCCCTCGGGGCGAGTTCGCCGCGATCATGGGGCCCTCGGGCGTGGGCAAGTCCACGCTTCTGCATCTGCTCGCCGGCATCGACCGGCCGGACGAAGGCTCTGTCGCGATCTTCGAGAGCGGCCTCCAGAGCCTGTCTCCGCGAGAGCTCGCGAGGTTCCGGAACGAACACATCGGCTTCGTGTTCCAGTTCCATCACCTGCTTCCGGAGTTCACGGCACAGGAGAACGTGGCGCTTCCGTCGCGAATCGCCGGACTGTCCTCCCGCGAGGCCGGGAAAGCGGCCGACGCCCTGCTCGCCCGCGTGGGGCTGTCCGAGAGGCGCGATCACCTGCCTCGCGCTCTCTCGGGAGGGGAACAACAGCGCGTGGCGATCGCGCGCGCGATTGCCCGCGGGCCGGGGCTGCTGCTCGCCGACGAGCCGACGGGGAATCTCGACGTCGCGGCGGCTCTGTCGGCGTTCGGTTTGCTCGAAGAACTGCATCGCGAGCGCGGGATGACCACCGTCCTCGTGACGCACAACCCGGAGCTCGCGAATCGCTGTGATAAAATTTACTCGATGTCACGGGAAGGAATAACGCTCGCCCGGGGTTGACCGGGGCGGGTAAAGCGCGCCGATGTTCGAGAAATACAACGAGAAAGCGCGGCGCGCGCTCTTTTTTGCCCGCTACGAGGCCTCGAAGCTCGGGTCCAAGGTCATCGAATCCGAGCACCTGCTGCTCGGGATCCTGCGCGAGGGCGAGGACATCATCAAGGAGATCTTCTCGCGCTTCAACGTGAAGCCCGAGGAGGTCCGTCGCGAGATCGAAGGCGACCGCATCTTCGTCGAGCGCATCTCCTCCACGGCCGAGCTGCCGCTGTCGGAGGAGTCCAAGAAGATCCTGGCGTACGCCTCGCACGAGGCCGAATCCATGATGCACCCCTACGTGGGGACGGAGCACCTGCTCATCGGGCTGCTGCGGGTGGACGGCTGCGTCGCCGGGCGGCTGCTGACGGCCCGCGGCTTCAATTTGTACGGCGTGCGGGAGGAGACGATCTCCCTCATCAAGGAGAAGGAAGTCTCCAAGCAGAAGAAGGAGCTGCCGTTCCTGGCCGAGTACAGCCGGGACCTCACGCAGCTGGCCTCCGGGGGAGGGTTCGACCCGCTCATCGGCCGCGAGAAGGAGGCCGAGCGGATCATTCAGATCCTCTCGCGCCGCACGAAGAACAACCCGATCCTTCTGGGTGAGCCGGGCGTGGGCAAGACCGCCATCGTCGAGGGTCTGGCCACGCGCATCGTCGAGGGCGCGGTTCCGATGTTCCTGGCACAGAAGAAGATCCTGGCGCTCGATCTGTCGCTGATCGTGGCGGGCACGAAGTACCGCGGCCAGTTCGAAGAGCGCCTGAAGGGGATCATCCGCGAGTTGCGGGAGAACCCGGACCTGATCATCTTCATCGACGAGATTCACTCTCTGATCGGGGCCGGCTCGGCCGAGGGCTCGCTCGACGCGGCGAACATCCTCAAGCCGGCGCTCTCCCGCGGCGAAGTGTCGTGCATCGGCGCGACCACGCTGAAGGAATACCGCAAATACATCGAGAAGGATCGCAGCCTCCTCCGGCGCTTCCAGGCGATCCAGGTGACCGCGCCTTCCGAGAGCGAGACGTTCGAAATCCTCCAGGGCGTCAAGGACCGGTACGAGCAGTTCCACAAGGTCCGCTACTCGCCGGAGGCCATCAAGACGGCGGTGTACCAGTCCAACCGCTACATCACGGACCGCTTCTTCCCGGACAAGGCCATCGACATCCTGGACGAGGCCGGCGCGAAGGTGAAGTTGAAGCGGGTGGCCGACACGCAGAACCTGCGCAAGCTCGAGGTCGAGACGCGCCAGATCGTCAAGGAGATGAAGAAGGCGATCTCCGACAAGGACTTCGAGAAGGCGGTCTTCCTTCGGGAGCGGGAGATCGAGCTGAAGGAGGAGATCGAGCGGACCAAGACTCAGACCGCCGAGCGCAGTGACGCGACCCAGGAGGTCACGCGGCGCGACATCGAGGAGGTCATCTCCTCGTGGACGGGCATCCCGGTCGCGTCCCTCGAGATGGAAGAAGCCGAGAAGCTGCTGCACATGGAAGACGCTCTGCGGCGGCGCATCGTGGGCCAGGACGCGGCGATCACCGGCGTCTCCAAGGCGATCCGAAGGTCGCGCCTGGGTGTCAACAATCCGAACCGGCCGATGGGCTCCTTCATCTTCCTGGGGCCGTCCGGCGTCGGCAAGACCGAGGTGGCGCGCCGCCTGGCCGAGTTCCTCTTCGACAACCAGAAGTCGCTCGTTCGGTTCGACATGTCCGAGTACATGGAGAAGCACGCCGTCTCGAAGCTGATCGGCTCGCCTCCGGGCTACGTCGGTCACGAGGACGGCGGCCAGCTCACGGAGCGCATCCGCCGCAATCCCTACAGCGTCATCCTCTTCGACGAGATCGAGAAGGCCCACCCGGACATCGCCAACCTCCTCCTGCAGATCCTGGAGGACGGGATCCTGACGGATGCGTACGGCAACCTGGTGGACTTCAAGAACACCCTGATCATCATGACGTCCAACATCGGGACGAAGTACCTCGTCAACCGCACGCGCCTCGGCTTCGGGGGGTCCCGGGAGCATCCGAACAACCGCGAGATCGAGGAGCTCGTGCTGAAGGAGCTCCGCAAGGACTTCTCGCCCGAGTTCATCAACCGGATCGACGAAACGATCGTGTTTCACCCGCTGTCGCGGCAGGAGATGGCCAAGATCTGCCGCCTCCTCGTGGCCGACGTGAACGCGACCCTGGCGACCAAGGGGGCGTTCATCGACATGGACGACGCGGCCGTCGAGTGGCTCCTGCAGCAGAGCGGGGACGACCCGAACATGGGGGCCCGCCCGCTGCGGCGCGCCATCCAGAAGCACATCGAGGATCCGGTTTCCGAGCTCCTCATCGCGGCCCGCAACGAGCGGGTCGAGATGATCGAAGTCCGCGTCGGCGAGAACGGCCTGGTCGTGGCCGCCCGTGAGAGCGAACCGGTCGGGCAGGGAACCTAGGACCGCGAGAGCTCGCCTCGTCTGCGCCGCCGCCCTGGCGGCCGCGTTCGGCGCGCGACAGCTCTCCGGGCAGGCTCCTCCCGAGCCTTCGCCCACGCCGATTCCGGCCGCGGGGCCCGCGGCGACGCCCTCTGCCCCGGCCCGGGAGACGCGGCCGAAGATCGTGGGCATCCGGGTCGTGGGTTACCAGACGGTCACGCCCGACACCATTGCCCACTACCTCGGCATCAAGGTGGGAGATCCCTACGATCCGGAGCAGATCCGATCCCACTTCCAGACCCTGTGGGACGTCGGGCTCCTCGAGAACGTCACGATCGAGGCGGAGGCGTCGCCGGCCGGCGTGACGCTCGTCGTCACGATCGAGGAACGGCCCATGGTGGGGTCGGTCGACTACCAGGGGAACAAGAAGCTCTCGGTGTCCCAGATCAAGGACCGTCTCAAGGAGCAGAAGGTCGAGGTGAAGACGGGGGCGCCCCTGTCGCTCCGCGACATCGCCAAGGCGCGGTCGGTCATCGCCGACTACTACACGGAGCAGGGATTTCGGAACGCCTCGGTGGACTTCCGCATCGAGGACGTCTCCAAGACCGAGAAGAAAATCGTCTTTGCGATCGACGAGGGCGACAAGATCAAGATCGCCTCCATCACCTTCACCGGCAACACGGCTCTCTCCCAGCAGGCCCTTCGCAACTCCCTGAAGAAGACGAAGGTCAACACCTTCTGGCGAATCCTGTCCGACAACACGACGTACAGCCAGGCCAACTACGAGGCCGACGTCGAAAACCTCAAGGGCCTCTACCAGTCCAAGGGCTACAAGAACGTCGTCGTCAAGGATCCCATCCTCGAGACGTTCGTGGCCAACCCGGAGAAGGATCCGAAGAAGTGGAAGAGGCGCATCCGGATCACCGTACCGATCGTGGAAGGGGAGCGGTTCTACGTCGGCACCGTCCGCATCGTGAAGATGGACCAGTCGGGCCAGCCCGAGGCCGATACGGCGCCGATGGTCGTGTCGCGTGAGCGGATGCTTCGCGAGTTCCGCGACCTGACGCCGGGCGCGGTGCTCAACCGCGACCTCCTCGTGGAGGGGCTCTCGCACGTCGAGAGCCTCTACAAGTCCCGCGGCTACATCTACTGGTTCGCGGATCCGGGTTACAAGGAAATCGCCGACCATCGCGTGGACGTCGACATCAAGATCTACGAAGGGGACAAGTTCTATCTCGGGAGGCTGGAGGTGACGGGCAACACCGTCACGCGCGAGAAAGTCGTGCGGCGCGAGTTCGGCCTCGATGAGGGCGACGTCATGAACATGGAATCCGTCAAGAAGAGCCTCCAGAAGCTTCAGCAGCTCGGCTATTTCAAGATCCAGGAGGAGCCGGAGTTCTCCGTCCGGCCGCAGGAGAAGAAGGTCGATCTCGTTTTGAAAGGCACGGAGACCTCGAAGAACGAGGTTCAGTTCGGCGCGGGCTACTCGGCTCTGGACGGCTTCTTCGGCCAGTTCTCGTTCCAGACGCGCAACTTCCTGGGCCGGGGCGAGATTCTGGGTTTGGCGGCGCAGGTGGGAAAGGTCTCCAAGTTCTACGACCTGTCCTACACCATCCCGTGGTGGCTCGATCGGAACCAGTCCGCGGGCTTCTCGATTTACCGGCGGGAGCAGGACTACCTGAACATCACGGACCGGCGGACGGGCGGTTCGATCCTCTACGGCAAGGGCCTCTCGCTCTTCTCGAGCCTGTCCGCTCTCTACGCCTACGAGGACGTGCTGGCCAACTTCCCGGTCCAGTCGGCGCAGACCCCGCCGGGCCAGCCCGCCCCGCCGACCAAGTTCACCGACGTGACCGGCAGGGCCTCCTCGATCACCCCGGCCTACCGCTTCGACAACACGAACGACCCGATGGATCCGAACCAGGGGAGAACCTTCAACGCCTCCCTGCAATTTGCCGGCGGCATTCTCGGAGGCACGGATTACTTCATCAAGCCGATCGTGGGAGGCTCGATCTACGTGCCCGTGCGCGTCCCGCGGCACGCGTACTTCGGGTTTCATCTCGAGGCCGCCTACATCCACCCCTTCGGTGGCAAGCCCATCCCGATCTACGACCGGTTTCAGATCGGCGGCGAGCAGAGCATCCGTGGCTTCCGCATCGGGTCGATCCTGCCGCTCAAGGCCAACAACGAGGTCTTCACAGATCAGTTCGGCCGCATCCTGGGAGGCAACAAGTACTGGGTCTTCAATGCGGAGTTTGTGTTTCTGCAGGTCGGGCCGGCCAAGCTCCTGGCGTTCGGAGACGTGGGGAACGTCTATTTCGAAACGCAGAACGTGGACTTCAGCAGACTCAAGACCGGCGTCGGCGCCGAGCTGCGGATCTTCCTGCCCATCTTCCAGGCGCCCTTGCGCTTCATTTACTCGTTCAACCTGCACCCCATCACGCCCATCGACCAGTTCGGGTTCCCGATCACGAGCCTGAAGGAAAAGCCCTCGGGCTTCGACTTCTCGATCGGCCGGACGTTTTGAGGCAGGCGCTGCTTCGCCGCGCCTGCGATGTTCTGCTACGGGGGGCCCGAGAGTAAGCCCCGCTGCTGCGCCGCGGGCGCGATGTTCTGCTACGGGGGCCCTCGATCAGCCGGTAGGCTCGTCGAGTTTTTCCATAGGAGCAGCCCCCGGCGGAAGAGGAATGTCGCCTCTCGAGCCATTGTTTCGCGAAGGTCGAAATCCCGTGCTCCTGTGGCAGAAAATTCGGGGGCCCGGCGCAGCAGGGCCCCGCTCAAAATGCTAGTATTTGCCGCTTTCTAGGCAAGACTCAGAGCAAGGAGTTATCGCAGATGAACCGCACTGTTCTTTCGATCCTGGCCCTGTCCGCGGCGGGCGCCGTTGCCGCCCAGGCGCAGGCGCCGCAGACGGCTGCGCCGCCGGCAGCCGCGCCGGCCCCGATCTCGACGGGGTCGCCGGGCCCCGCCAGGGTCGGCGTGATCAACGTGGAGCGCCTCATCCAGGAATCGGCCCTGGGCAAAGAGGCATTCGGGCGCGTCCGCAAGCTCAACGACCAGAAGAAGGAAGAGGCCGACAAGATGGCCAAGGAGCTGCGGGACATGGAGCAGAAGCTGGCCGACCAGGGCCAGTCCTTGAGCGATGACAAGCGCGAGCAGCTCCAGAAGACGTATCAGGAGAGAGCGATCTCCTACAAGCGGTTCGGCGACGACGCCCAGCGCGTTCTCGAGGAGGCCCAGAAGAAGGAGCTCCAGCAGCTCGAGGCGAGAGTCCTGCCCGTGATTCAGCAGGTCGGCAGAGAGAAGGGCTACACGCTCATCTTCAACAAGTACTCGGGAGCCCTGGTCTATGCGGACGAGGGCGTGGACATCACCGACGAGGTGCTGCGCCGCTTCAACACGACCGTAGCCGTTCCCGAAAAGTCGGAGTCTCCCGCCCCGAAGGCGGCTCCCAAGCCCGCGACCACAAAGAAGCCCGCGGGGAACTGATCGCGGGTTCGGTGAAGAGGGGCGCGGCGAAGGGCCGGTCCGGCAGGCGCGACGCGGCCGCGCGACGCCGGGTCAGGAGCCCTTTCACCCTCGGCGAGGTGGCGAAAGCCCTGCGGGGCACGCTGGCGGGGGATCCGGGCCTCCTGCTTGGAGGAGTGCAGGCCCTCGATCGGGCGGGCGCCGGCGACCTGTCCTGGATCGCGGACGAGCGCCACGCTTCCCCGGGAGCCCGCTCGCGCGCCGGAGCCCTGCTCGTTTCCAGGGCGGAGCAGGCCGGCGGCCGGCCCTGCGTGGTCGTCGCCAACCCGACCGCCGCCCTGTCGCAGTGGCTCGAGGCGTGGGCCCCGGCGAAGCGGCCCCGGCCCGGCATCGCGCGGGGCGCTTTCGTCTCCCGCACGGCTCGGATCGGCCGGGGCGTCTCGGTGGCCGCCGGGGCGACGGTCGAGGCCGGCGCCCGGGTGGGAGCGCGCAGCGTCGTCGGCGCCAACGCCTTCGTCGGCCCGGATGCCGAGATCGGCGAGGACTGCATCGTGCACCCGGGGGCGGCCGTGCTCGAGCGATGCCGCCTGGGCAATCGCTGCATCCTGTATCCGGGAGCGGTGATCGGTTCGGACGGCTTCGGCTACGTGTGGGACGGCGAGCGGCACCGCAAGATTCCCCAGATCGGCATCGTTCGGCTCGAGGACGACGTGGAGGTGGGGGCCAATTCCACAGTGGACCGCGCGACGCTCGGGGAGACGGTCGTTCGGCGGGGCACGAAAATCGACAATCTCGTGATGGTCGCGCACAACGTGGAGATCGGCGAGCATTCCATCGTCTGCGCTCAGGTCGGCATTGCCGGCTCGACGTCTGTCGGCAAGGGCGTGACGCTCGCCGGGCAGGTGGGAATCTCGGACCACGCGGTCATCGGAGACCGTGCGATCCTGACGGGCCAGGCGGGGATCGCCCGCGGCGCCCGTGTCCCGGCGGGAGCGGCTCTGTCGGGCATGCCGGCCGTGCCCCACCGGGAGTTTTTGAAGAGTGCCGCGGTGCTCCAGCGCCTTCCGGAGCTGGCCCGGCGGCTGGACGCGCTGGCCAGGCGCGTCGAATCGCTCGCGAAAGGAGGAGGGCCGTGGAGCTCGGAATCGTCGAAATCCTGAAGATCCTGCCGCACCGCTACCCCTTCCTGCTCGTGGATCGGATCCTGGCGTTCGAGAAGGGCAAGTCGATCGTCGGCATCAAGAACGTCACCTTCAACGAGGAGTTCTTCCAGGGACACTTTCCGGGCAACCCCGTGATGCCGGGCGTCCTCATCGTCGAGGCTCTGGCGCAGTGCGGCGGCGTGGGCTACTACCTGTCGCTGCCCGAGGGAGCCACGCGCCACATGTACCTCTCGGGGGTCGACCGCGCCAAGTTCCGCAAGCCGGTCGTGCCCGGAGACCAGCTCCGACTGGAGATCGAGTACACGGCGATGAAGAGCCGTCTCGTCAAGTGCCGGGGCTCGGCGAGCGTGGGCGGCGCTCTCTGCGCCGAGGCAGAGCTTTTCTCGGTGATGGTCGAGCGAGGATGACGGCTGCGAGCGTCCATCCCAGCGCGGCCGTCTCGCCGGGCGCCTCGCTCGGCGAGGACGTTACGGTGGGACCCTTCGCCTCGATCGGGGACGGCGTCGTCGTCGGCGCCGGGACGAGCGTGGGCGCGCACGCCTCCATCGAGGGGCCGGCCGTGCTGGGGGAGGGCAATCGCATCTTCCCGCACGCCACCCTGGGGTTCGAGCCCCAGGACGTCAAGTACAAGGGCGAGCCGACGCGCCTGGTCGTCGGCGAACACAACATCTTCCGGGAGTTCACGACCGTCCACCGCGGCACCGTCGGCGGACACGGAGAGACGCGGGTCGGCAGCCGTAACTACTTCATGGCCTACACCCACATCGCGCACGACAACGTGATCGGCTCGGACTGCGTGATGGCCAACTGCGCCCAGCTCGCGGGCCACGTGGAGGTCGGCGACTGGGTCGTGATCGGCGCCTTCACGGTCGCCCACCAGTTCGTCCGCATCGGCTCCCATGCCTTCCTCGGGGCGTACTCGGGCCTGCGGCGCGACGCCCTCCCGTTCTGCCGGACGGACGGCCTGCTCGACGCAAAGACCTACGGCATCAACACGATCGGCCTGAAGCGGCGCGGCTTTTCGGAGGAGCGGGTCGCGGCGCTGCAGCGTGCCTATCGCTTCCTCGTGCGGTCCAAGCTCAACACCACCCAGGCCCTGGAAAAAATCGAGGAAGAGATCAAAGAGCAGGCCGACGTGGCGCAGCTCGTCGCCTTCGTGCGCAGCTCCGAGCGGGGATTCCACAAGTGAGAGCCGACGACCCCGTCAAGATCGCGGTCGTGGGAGTGGGCCACCTGGGCCGCCACCATGCCCGGGTCGCCTCGGGGCTGCCCGGGGCCCGCTGCGTGGGCGTCTTCGACCACCATGCCGGCCGCGGCGAGGAGGTGGCGCGCGAGTTCGGGGTTCCGGCTCTGCGCGACCTGGAGAGCGTGGCGGGGCTGGCCGACGCGGTCGTCCTCGCGACCCCGACGGTGACGCATGCGGAGCTCGCGCTCTTCTACCTTTCGCGCGGCCTGGACGTCCTGGTGGAGAAACCGATCGCAGCGACGCTGGACGAGGCGGACGCCCTGCTCGCGAAGGCGCGCGCGGCCGGCCGCGTGATCGCCGTCGGTCATGTCGAGCGTCACAATCCGGCCGTCCAGGCCGCCATGGCCGCGGTGCCGCGGCCCGTGTTCCTGGAGGTTCGGCGGCTGGGCACGTTCACCGCCCGCAGCCTGGACGTGGACGTGGTGCTGGATCTCATGGTCCACGACCTGCAGATCGCGCGCGCCCTGGCCGG
>Ga0335082_10001549_pt1 | contig 24540 bp, 20 predicted proteins | sample Lox_Sample_41_FD_206718 | JGI IMG/M metagenome (GOLD analysis project Ga0335082, IMG submission 206718) | Soil microbial communities from Loxahatchee National Wildlife Refuge, Florida, United States - Lox_Sample_4.1 | ecosystem: Environmental > Terrestrial > Soil > Wetlands | place: USA... | reverse complement strand
CCACAAGGTCAACCTTCACCGATTGGTCGATTCCCACTTGCACGTTCTGCTGAATAGTGGTTTGAAAACCCTGCTTCCCCGCAGAGACCGAGTAAGTCCCAATCCGCAGCAGGTTCGCCGCGAATGCCCCTTCATCGTTTGTAACGACTCTCGTGGGTTGATTGGTCAGGATGTTTGTCACGATCACTTCTGCGCCTGCAACGCGCGCACCAGCCTGATCAGTGACCGTTCCCACAATTGCGCCGCGGTCCACCTGGGCAGACAAAAACGTTGAAACAGAGCAGATCAGAAGAAAGGAACAAGCGACGGCGAGCACGAAACGTCGAAGAGACATATGCGCCTCCCGGGACTCGACGATGTGACGGCAAAACTAGCGATGAGGTATTGGTTATACCGCCGCCGCTGCCACTGTCAAGCGATTAAAAGGTTTTACTAGGGCGTTTATAGCCAAATCAGAGGATGACTCCGCCGGGGTTTTGCGTTACCTTACTTGGCTGGCCAAGGAACTCCACGGAGAATACACATGAAATCTGCCGTGCTTTGGCTTTTCATAGCCTTATACGGCTCCACTCTCTTACTTGCCCAGGCGACGCGTCTGGAGCAAGTTCAAAACAAAACCATCCTCGTCTTCACGCCCCATCCCGATGACGATGTCTTCGGAGCCGGCGGGACGATCGCGCTGCTAAACCGCAATCACAATAAGGTTTTCATCGCGATTTATACAAACGACGACAAGGGCTCCTACGATCCCGATATGAACTCGCAAAAGCTGGCCCGCATCCGCCGCGCGGAGGAAGAAGTGTCCGAGGGCCTCATCGGGACGCCTAAAGAAAACATCATGTGGATGGGCTACGACGACGGCATGCTCGAATACGCCTCCCAGCCCAAGCTCACCGAAGAAGCGACCGCCATCATCCGTCGCCTTCGCCCTGACATCCTGCTGAGCGTGGATCCCGGCGAGTGGTACGAGCGCTGGCACAAGAGCGATCACCGCATGGCCGCCGTCAACACCATCGATGCCGTGCGCGCGGCCGAGTTCTGGCTCTATTTCCCCAACCAAAAGCTCCAGCAGGGACTTCAGCCATACAAAGTTCCGGAGATGTACTTCTTCTATCCGTCGCCGCAGGAATCGAATTATTTCGTGAACATCGACAGTGTGATCGAACTCAAGGTGGAGGCCGCCGCCAAACAGGTAAGTCAGTTCGAGCCTGCCGTCACAAAATACCGCTCCGACTGGGAACCGGCTGACTTGGAAAAAGCAAAGAAGGAAATGCGCGATGAGCAACCGAAAAAAAACGGGCACTACGTCGAGGCATTTCGTTACGCCACAGGATTCGTCCAGTACTAATAGGTCGTGTGAGGACCGAAGGAGAACTTATGTCTGATCTGGCGTTATTCGGAGGCAAGAAGGCAAAGCAAAAGCCGTTTCCGGCATGGCCGCAATACGACGACAACGAGCGACGAGTCTTAAACGAAGTTCTCGAGAGCCGTGTTTGGTGGCGCACTCCCGGCACAAAGACGCTCGAATTCGAACAGGCCTTTGCGAAATATCACGGAGCTCGCCACGGCATCGCGGTGACTAATGGCACGGCAGCCATCGAGGTCGCGATGGCCGCGCTGGGAATCAATCACGGCGATGAAGTCATCGTTCCCAATTTCACTTTCATCGCCAGCGCGAGTGCGGTGCTGTTTGCCAATGCGTTGCCGGTATTGGTCGACGTCGATCCGGAGACGTGGTGCCTCGATCCCGATCTGACCGAAGCTGCGATCACTCCTCGCACCAAAGCCATCATCGCGGTGCATATGGGAGGTCATCCCGCGGATCTCGATCGTCTGAGTGACATCGCCAAGAAGCACGGTATCGCCCTTATCGAAGACTCCGCCCATGCCCACGGCAGCGAGTGGCGCGGCAAGAAAATCGGCACGTTCGGCGTTGGCGCAACTTTCAGCTTCCAGGCCAGCAAGCTCATGACTGCCGGAGAAGGTGGCATGATCATTTCGAACGATGACAATTTCGAGCGCCAGGCCCGCTCGGTGCATGACTGCGGTCGCATGCCCGGAGAATGGTTCTACAGCCACTTCATTTACGGCTCAAACTATCGGTTGAGCGAGTGGCAAGGCGCCATTCTGAAAGTTCAGCTAGGACGATTGGAACCTCAGACTCTCCACCGGCACAAACAGGGACGCATGCTCGACAAGCTGTTCGCTGATATTCCGGGCATCACAGCTCAGAAGTGCGATCCGCGCTGTACGCGCAACGGACAATACGCCTACATCTTTCATGTGAACGGCAGAGACTTCGCCGGGATTTCGACCGAGAACTTCATCGCGGCCCTGAATGCCGAAGGAATTCCAACACAAGCCAGCTATCCGCCGCTGCACGAACTCGACTGCTTCCGCAATGGTGACTACCGCAAATGCCTGGCCGGATCGCAAGCCACCGAAAAGCACCCATTTTTGCAACAAAAGTTCCCCAACACTCAGAAGGCAGCATGGGAGACAGTGTGGATCCCGCAGTTCGCTCTACTGGGCGATGAGCAAGACATGAACGAGATTGCGGCGGCAATCAAGAAGATTCAGCGAAATGCGAAAGAGATCGCGATGAATTCATCCCATGCGACCGCGGAAAAGGTGGCACGCTGAGCTCAAGCTCTTGCAGTCTCACAACGGATTTGAAAGGGCGCGGCTTAAGCCGCGCCGTAAGTCGGTCTTAAAGAGGGGCTTTAGCCGCTGAGGAGCGTGTTCGAGCCCCTCAGAACCTTAGGTTCGTGGAAGTCTGTCGTGAAATTTCTTTCGGAGATAACTCAATGACTCGCGACGGTCGTACCCACTATTTCTTCATCTTCTTATTACTCTGCGTTAGCGTCTTGTTTCTTCAGGCGCCCTCGACTGCACAATCCAAAAAGCTTCCCGAGAAGGTTCCTCCGAAGCGAACTTCCCAGATTGAAGACGGCTTTGGCCTTAACTCCGATCTTCCCCGCGATCCTTACCTTCCGTGGAACCGCTGGTGGTGGACTCGCATGTTCGACGCCGGATTCAAATGGATCCGCATTGGACAGTACGAAAACAGTTCCGACTACACCAGTTGGGACTGGATCGAGCAGAAGCGCGGCGTCTATGCCGCTTCTCAGTTGCTGGAAGACTCCGTCGATTCCCTGATCGATAACGGGATGGACGTGCAAGTCCAACTCATGTATGGCAACGTAATGTACACCGCGCACAGTGGCAAACTGCCCGACGTCAGCGAGCCTGAGCCCGGCTCGTTTCACAATGACGATCGCAGCATCTACTCCGTCTACTGGCCGCCGCTCACGCCCGAGCAGCAGGCCGCATTCAACAAATATGTCGCTTGGACGGTCGATCACTTTAAAGACCGCATCCACTACTGGGCGTTGTGGAACGAGCAAGACATCGGCTACTGGAACCCGTATGGCAATGCCGAGCAGTACGGACACCTCCTCACATCTTTTGTCGACACAGTCCACAAAACGTCTGGCGCAAAGGTCATCTACGGAGGCCAGGCCGATCCCTCGCGCGAGTTCACCAAGACGGCGCTCGATGCCTGCAAGTGTGCGTCCGGCATCGACGTCTACGCCTATCACACCTATCCCGGCTACGGGCAGAACATGAATCCCGAGACCATGGACTACGGCGCTTACCTGAATGAATCTCCAGAGAAGTTACGGGACGTGGTCAACAACTATCCGGGGATTAAGAAAGGCATCCCATTCTTCGACGACGAGTTCAATTCAATCCCATCATGGATTGGTTCCGACGAATCGGTGCAGGCAAAGTATGTTCCTCGCGGCCTGATCTACAACCACGCCGCCGGAGTGAAGACATTCGTGTGGCTTCTGACCGCAGGTGTCGACGGCAACGAGTTCGACGACTTCGGCCTCGTCCACGGCCTCACCAATCACGACTATGACTTCACGCCACGGCCCGTGTTCTACGCCGTGCAGAACACGAATGCTCTCTTCGCCGACACAAAGTTCGACGCATCCGTCGAAATCACGGGCAGCGACATCCCCGCTCTCCGCCGGCGCAGCGAATATCCCTTCCTTAGTTACGGATTCCGTTCCAAGAGCGGCAAGGCGATCGTGGCCTACTGGCTCGCAGCCCACAGCCTGCCCGGCAACGTATTCCCAACCTTCTACTCGACCTTCACGTTGAAGAACACCGGCATCCAGAATCCCGTGCTCATCAACGTGACAACCGGAGACATTCGACCGCTGAAATGGAAAGACGGCACAACCGATACGATCGAATCGCTCCCGGTCACAGACGGCATCATGGCCATCGCCGACGCCGGATATTTCGATTGGCCCGTACTGCCCGAAGCTCCCAGTTCCCTGAACCTTGCCTTTACCGGCGCAGTTGCAAAGCTCACGTGGGAAGTCCACGGAGGCGATCCCACTGGCGTCGTCGTTGAGCGCCAACTCGAAGAAGCGAATGGCGCGAAGGGAAAATGGACACAAGCCACGAAACTCGCGGCGAACGCCACGGAATACACGGATTCCAGCTTGAAGAACGGTCAGCACGCAGCCTATCGTGTACGGGCGATCAATGATGCAGGACAGTCGGCCTATTCGAATATCGCCCGCGCCAGCATCAAGTAGGCACAGGTTTCACAAAAGTAAGGCGTCAGAGGGGCAGCCTTCATGCTGCCCCTCATTTGCGCTTTGGAATCCCGTGCGCCCCATAACGTTGTTCAAAGTGCTCCTTCGTGTACTTTCGTGTCCTTTGTGGTTTGGGCTTTGATCACCGGAACGATCTTCATAGCGTGCTATGCTGCTCGCTTCCAGAACAGATTGTTATCCATCTCAATGGTCCCGATCCGCCGTTTCTCCGTAACGATCTCCGCTCTGCTCGTCGTTATCGCGGTCGTCAGAATTTGTTTCACCTACGCAAACACCGCGCAGGCCTTCGATGAACCCTGCCATGTCGCTGCCGGAATCGAATTCCTCGATAAGAAAACGTATTCGCTCGATCCTGTGCACCCACCACTCTCGAGGATCGCAATCGCGCTACCCCTGTACATAGTTGGCGAGCGGTATCCCCAGCTGTCCCCGGACGATCCCCAAAGCTACAACTACAACGTAGTTGGCAACCACATCCTTTACGACAGCGGACACCTGCGTCGCAACCTGGCTCTCGCCCGACTCGGAGTGCTCCCCTTCTTTATTCTCGGCGCCATCGTTGTCTTTCTTTGGACTCTCCGACTGGCTGGAGAACGTTCTGCCATTCTCGCCGTCTTCTTTTACACAACGACTCCAACGATTCTGGCGTTCTCTTCGATCGCCTACACCGACATCGTAGCCGCTTCCACTCAGCTCGCCGCTCTCTTTGCCTTCTCTTTCTGTCTCGAGCGCCCGACTCGCTCCCGCACTTTGTGGCTGGGCTTCGCCTTCGGGCTAGCCCTAATGGCAAAGCTCACCACGGTCTTGTTCCTTCCAGCAGCGGGCATTTGTATGTGTGTCGTATGGTTTGCAAAGACACGGGCAGCAAGACATGATCTCTTGGTCCGAGCGGGCCACGTTTCGGCCGCGATCGCTATCGCCGTTCTGATCTTGTGGGGAGGCTACCGATTTTCTGTGAAGCCCATTCAGCAAGTCACCGGGATAACGCCATCCTCAATGCCAAGCTTTCAGCATTTCCCTGGCGCGGCACGCCCACTGCTGAGGCGGGTGGTGCTGGACAACCCAAAGCTGCCCGCCCCCGAACTCTTGGATGGTGTCTCGCGTGCATGGATCTTGAACAATATAGGATCTGCTTCTTACCTCCTCGGACGATTCAAAGTTGGAGGTTGGTGGTACTTCTACCTCTGTGCCCTCGCCCTGAAGCTGCCTTTGCCACTACTGATTGCCTTCGCACTCGGCGCCGTCTGGCTCATTAAGGAGAGGCGAAAATTCGCACGTCTGCTTCCCCTGGCCGCACTGCTTGGAATACTTCTGATCACGCTACACGTCAGTTATCAGGTGGGCCTCCGGCACGTGCTCGTGTGTGTTCCTCTGATCGTCATCATCACAGCAACAGGGCTGCAACCATGGACCGACAAACTTTCCTGGCGCACGCCAACCTCGCTCGTACTCCTGATCCTAATCGCATTGCAAATCGCAGAAAGCGCCAGCTCGCAGCGAAATCTGCTTGCCTATTTCAACGAACTTGCAGGCAAAGATCCGGGGCAAGCATTGAGCCTTGGATGTGACTTCGATTGCGGTCAGGACCTCTATGCCCTGGCTTATGAACTTCAATCCCGCAACGTCTCCCGAGTCACGCTGGCGGTCTGGACCAGTGCCGATATTGACCGCTCAAGCCTTCCCGCTCACGCAGTGCCAAACAGCGATGGAAAGGCTGACGGCTGGATCGCAGTGAGTTCCCGCGCCTTCCAGGTGGGCGACTTCTTGCATCAGTCCCTTCCGCCACACAGCTTCGACTGGTTGCGCAGCTACTCGCCGGTCGCAGACGTCGGAAAAACAATCAAGCTGTATTACATCGATCCCAACGCCGTTCGGCATCGGAGGTAGGTATCGGACGCGGAACAGAGACCAAGCCGCAAAGGAGAAAAGAAGGCTGGTAGCGCTACCGGGAATCGAACCCGGGTTTGAAGATTGAGAATCTTCCGTCCTAACCCCTAGACGATAGCGCCACGAGACATCTTCGATTATAACAAAGCAAAATTGAGTCCTTACCCGAGCGCCCCCATCGCACTTTGCAGCCTCCGACTGCAAACCGGCTTACTGCTTGCTGCCAACACCAACTAGTCGTTCCAAATTCAATTGTTTCCTTTTGGTATTCCTGCATATCTGAATCCAAATATTTTGTACAACTCTGCCCCATTCACAGGCATGATGGCGATATAGTAAAGACTAACGATTGGGTCTACGTGCATTCTTAGTCATCCTTTGAGAGGTGACATTGTATGTTGTCTCCACATTCATCTCATTCCTATACAAGGAGTCCTTAAGGAGTAAGCAATATGGCAAAGCCTCGAGTTCCAAAGAAGCCCCTCACCGATAATGGCGGAACCACCGCAGAAGCAACGTCGACCATGCTCTCGGCCGCTAATGGGAATGGAGCCGCCACTGAAGCGGCATCGCCCAAAACATCCATCCGCAAACCTTCAATCGTAAAGAGTGAAGTTCGCCCCAACGTCGTCCCCATCAATCTTGAGGACGAAATCCGCCGCCTCGCCTACCTGCTATCCGAACGCCGCGGATTCGAACCAGGCCACGAAGCCGAAGATTGGCTCGCTGCAGAACGCGAAGTTCTTCAGCGCTATCACCAACAGAGCGCATAGCTAGCTCGCCCGCATCGTCTGGCGGCCGGACCTCGGCCGCCACCTTAGGGCGAAAACGTTTTCGCACGTTCCGTGCTCTTGCCTCCAGGTATGCCATCCACCGGCATAATATGAATACCCTATCGCCGACCGAACCTTTCAACCCTCCGGTTGCCTCTGCCATCGCTTTCTGAAAAAATGTCTTGGGGTTCTCCCAACATGGCGCAGATTGGTAGTTTTGCATTGCTGCTCGCCTTCGCGCTGAGCATCTATTGCTTTGGCGGCGGCCTGCTTGCCCTCTTCTACAAAGACGATCCGCAATGGAATCGTGTCGGTGAGACTGCACGCCGCGCTGGAGTAGTGCTCTTCGCTGCCGTCTTCCTCGCTGCACTCGCGCTCGTCGTCGCCGCCTTTCATGACGACTTCACCATTGCCTACATCTTTCACCACAGCAACCGCGACCTTCCCGCTCCTTACAAATTCGCCACGCTCTGGTCCGGGCAGGAAGGCTCTCTTCTCTTCTGGTCCCTCTTGCTCGCGGCCTATGGCTTCGTCCTGCGCCTTCGCTACAAAACCGATCCGCGCCTTCACGCCTATGCTTCCGTCATTCTGGCTGGCGTTCAGATCTTTTTTCTTGCGCTGGTAAATTTCGCTGCGAATCCCTTCGGCCTGATCCAAGGCCCGCTCCGCGCCGACGGCAACGGCCTGAATCCTCTCCTTCAATATCCCGAGATGGTCATCCATCCTCCGATGCTCTATCTCGGATACGTCGGCTTCACCGTCCCATTCGCTTTCGCGCTCGGCGCGTTGATCATGAAGTATCCCGGCGAAAAATGGATCCACATCACACGACGCTGGACCATGGTCACATGGGGATTCCTCACCGTCGGAATTTTCCTCGGCGCTCATTGGGCTTATGCGGTCCTCGGATGGGGCGGTTACTGGGGCTGGGATCCTGTCGAGAACGCCTCGCTGATGCCATGGCTAGTCGGCACTGCCTTCCTGCACTCGGTCATGATGCAGGAAAAACGCGGCATGCTGAAAGTCTGGAACATGTGGCTGGTCTTCGCCACATTCTGGCTCGCGATTCTCGGAACATTCCTCACGCGCAGCGGCATCATCAGCTCGGTCCACGCCTTCGCCCAATCCTCCATCGGCTCTTGGTTTGCGTGGTTTCTTGCGATCAGCTTCGCGGTATTCGTTTATTTCTTCGTTAGAAATAAAGACCACCTGCGCAGCGAGCACAAACTCGAAGCCATCGTTTCGCGCGAGTCGAGCTTCATGTTCAACAACCTGCTCTTCTGTGCGTTGTGCTTCACGGTGCTCTGGGGCACGTGGTTTCCAAAAATTTCCGAACTCGTCCAAGGCAACAAGGTCACGGTCAGCGCGCCGTTCTATAATCGCGTAGCGATTCCTGTCGCCCTGCTGCTGATTGTTCTCACTGCCCTCGGTCCGCTGCTCGCATGGGGCAAGACATCATTTGAGAGTCTCAAGCGCAACTTCCTGTGGCCCGCGGTCGGTGCTGTCGTCACCGCAATTTTCCTGATGGCCACTCCTCCCAGTTGGGGAGGCGCATTCGGCCTTCGCCCCTGGCAAGACGTCTCGTATTTCTATTCCCTGATGGCGATCAGCCTTGCCGTGATGTGCACGCTCACCATCGTCAGCGAGTTTTACCGCGGCGGACGCGTCATCTCCGAAAAATCCGGACAAGGCATGTTCGCCTCCATGGTTCAGCTCACGCACCGCAATACCCGCCGCTACGGAGGCTACATCGTCCACTTCGGCGTGGTGGTCGTGATCATCGGAATTGCCGGCGCAGCCTTCAATCAGGACAAAGAGCAGGAAATGGCCTACGGCGACAAAATGGCAATTGGCCCGTACACGCTGGTCTGCCGGTCTTACACAGATGAGGAATTCCCCAACTACGCCGCCGAGTGGGCCGTCCTCGACGTATATAAAGGTGGCAAGCAGATTGACACGCTGACGCCCGAGCGCCGCTTCTACAAAGCCAGCCAGCAGACGTCGACCATGCCCTTCATCCGCTCGACGCTGAACGAAGATTTGTACGTGGTCTACGAGGGACTGAATCAGGACAACGGCCATCCGATCCTGAAAGCGCACCTGAACCCACTGGTTATGTGGATCTGGCTCGGCGTATGGATCATCATCGCCGGCACAATCCTGGCGCTGGTGCCGAACGCCCCAGCCCCGGTGCGAGCCGCAGTGAGGGCGCCGTCTGGGATAGATCACGCTGCCCCGGTACCCGCCGGAGATTGAAAGTGAAATGTGGTGGGATAAAGCAGGGGATGCCCCACCTCTCGCCGCAGTTGCGAGAAGTGGGAATTTCGCCAAATGGTACTAAGTGCAGAATGAACAAAGGCAAAATGTGGGACAGGCGCCAAATCTGAAATCTCAAATCTAAAATCTGAAATGCCGATCTCAGTTAATCCAACTCTCCGCCGCGCGCTGCACTGCACCGTACTCGCCGCGGCCGTCTTCATCTTCTCCGGCGCCGCTGATCCGGGTACCCGCTTCGGACAACTCGGTCACCAACTCATGTGCATCTGCGGATGCGGTCAGATCCTGCTCGAATGCAACCACGTCGGCTGCCCTGACTCTGACGGCATGCGCAACGAACTCATGGCCGCCGTCACCCGCGGCGACAGCGACAGCCTGGTCCAGCAAGCCTTCGTTCAAAAGTACGGACCCACGGTCCTTGCCGCTCCCACAACCAGCGGCTTCGACCGCACCGCCTGGATCATGCCCTTCGTCGCCCTGCTCGCCGGAATCTTCGTCGTCGTCTACATCGTCCGTGCTTGGAAAAATCGGCCCGCTCCCGCGCTGGCTGATGGTATCCAGCCCATTCGCGGTCGTGAGCTAGACGAATTCCGCGAGCAAGCCCGCAAGGAGACCGACCTATGACAATCGAATGGATTGCCTGCATCCTGGCCGCAGCCGCCTCGCTCATCTACATCTTCTATCTCCCCGGCACGCTGCATCTGGGCCCGGAAAAAACACGCGCCTCATATCTGCGCGAGCGCAAAGAAGCCGTCTACGAAAACTTGCGCGACCTCAATTTCGAGTACCGCGCAGGTAAGGTTCCGGATGCCGACTATCAGTCGCTAAGGGCAAGCCTCGAAGACGAAGCCGCGACGTTGCTGGCCGAAATCGCGCGCCTGGAAGCCAAAGCAGCAACCGCGCCAAGAAAAGCGAGATCATGAATCGATATCAGCAAGCTCAACAAAGCATTGTCATCCTGAGGCGCGCGCTTTTTGCGCGACGAAGGACCTGGGGGAGCCACCGCGCCGCGCCGCGATTTTTGCGGCGCAACAAGCGCGAGGCGACCTTCCTTATTGGTTTGCTGCTCGCACTCGCATTGAGCACCCTCGCCTCCGCCCAAACCCTCACTGGCACAGTCAAGAACGCCACCACCAACAAGCCCGGCGCCGGAGACGAAGTCGTCCTCCTCAGCCTCGGCCAGGGCATGGAAGAGGCCGGACGCACCAAGGCCGATGCCAAAGGCAACTTCTCCTTCAAGCTCGACGGCCAGGGTCCGCACCTCATCCGCGTTATCCATCAGGACGTCACCTATCACCGCATGGCGCCTCCGGGAACAACATCTGTCGAGGTCGAAGTTTATGACGTCAGCAAGAAAGTTGAAGGAATCCAGATCGTCGCCGACATCATGCGCTTCCAATCCGGCAGTGGAACCATGCAGATTGAGCGCACCTTCGCCGTCCAGAACGATTCCAAGCCGCCGCGCACCCAGATGAGCGAGCGCAACCTCGAGTTCTACGTTCCCGATGGTGCAAAGATTCAAGAAGGTCAGGCGATGACTGCAGGCGGGCAACCGGTGAACTCCGCGCCTGTGCCTGTCGGTGATAACGCCAAGAACCGCTACTCGTTCCTGTTCCCGCTGCGTCCGGGCGAGTCGCGCTTCAATGTCGTTTACACAATCCCTTACACCGGCAGCATCAATATCGATCCCAAGCTGATTTATCCGCTCGAGCATTTCGTCGCCATCGCGCCGAAGGCGATGCAGTTCGCGCCGGCCAATCCCAATTCCTACAAGGCAACTCCATTCCCTGGACAACCCGACGCAAACGTGGAAGTCGCTTCCAACATTCAAGTGGGCCAGCAAATGGCATTCAAACTCACAGGAGAAGGCGAGCTAGCCGCGCCAGTCGATCAGAACGGACAGCAGGAGGGCCAAGGCGCTTCGGGTGGACAGCAAGCCGACAATCGTCCAGGCGGCGGACTTGGGCCGCCAATCGACGCGCCTCCTCCGCTTCAGAAATTCCAATGGTGGATTATCGGCGGCTTCGCGGCTGTGCTGATCATCGGAGGAGTGTTCGTGGCTTCGCGCCAGCAAGCGTCAAATCGCAAAGCCCGCGCCGCTGCGACAGGACTCTCGGAAATAGAAGAAGCAGAAGACTTCGAAGTGCCAGTTGCAAAGCGTAGCGCCGGCGACTCGCCGGCTGTCGCGGAGACGTCTCGGCTCCGCAACCAACCCACTTCAAAGCTGCTGGAAGGCTTAAAAGAAGAACTCTTCGAACTGGAAGTCGAGCACAAACAAGGCCGCATCACTCAAGAGGATTACGAAAAAACAAAAGCGGCGTTGGACCACACGTTAGAGCGCGCTCTAAAACGCGAAAACCAAAGAGCTTGATCAAAGCCCGCGATTACTGCACGTAGTCTGCGGGCCTTCCCGTGAGCCGCTCGATGCGTTTTGCGACCGGCGGGTGCGTGGAGAACAGGTTTGCGAACATTCCAGCGTTCACCCCGAGGAATGGCTGGATGATGAAAAGGTGCGCTGTCGACGGACTCGCCTGAAGCGGCAGACGGCGCGAATAGGCATCGATCTTTTGCAACGCGCTTGCAAGCGCATACGGATTTCCTGTGAAATGCGCGCCTGTCGCATCAGCCTGATACTCACGCGAGCGCGAGACCGCAAGCTGAATCAGGCTCGCAGCAATCGGCGCGACGATCAGCATGAACAGAGCTGTGAGTCCTCCGCCTCCGCGGTCATCGCGGTCGCGTCCACCGAATCCACCGAAAATCATGGCCCAGCGTCCCATGCTGGCGAGCATGGTGATTGCGCCCGCGATGGTCGCGGCAACAGAACTGATCAGGATGTCGCGGTTGTTGACGTGTCCGAGTTCATGCGCGAGAACGCCTTCGAGTTCTTCGTCATTGAGCAACTGCAGAATGCCGTGAGTGACTGCGACTGACGCGTGCTGCGGATTGCGTCCCGTGGCGAACGCATTCGGCGATTCGGTTGGGATCACGTACATCTTCGGCATCGGGATGCCGATCTTCTGTGTGAGACGCTCGACCGCGGCATAAGCGCGCGGCAATTCTTCGCGCGAGACCGGCTGCGCCCGATACATGGCGAGCGCGATCTTGTCCGAATAAAAGTACGAGACGAAGTTCATGACGACGGCAATGCCGAGCGCCAAAACCATTCCGTTTTGTCCACCGAAAACGCGTCCGAAGAACATCAGCAGCAGCGTTAGGGCAGTCAAAAGAAACGCGGTCTTAAAAGTCTTTCCCATAATTTTGAAGTAGCTAATTCATTGGATGTTGGGCAGAAGGGCGAGATGCATGTGTCCCATTTTGGGAATCGGGCTGGTTCGAGGTGGGTATCCCCCCTCCCCCTCAGTCTATTGGAATCATCGGGTTAGGGGAAAATTCCGAAATAATCTATGTGGCTCAATCAGTTACGGGCAAAATCTTGCGGAATAAGGACTTAGCCTTTTCCGAACGCCTGATGACGTTACATCATCCCGTTTTTCGGCTGTGGACGTCAAGGACGCGGGTCACGAAGAGCCGTGATTTGGCTTCGGGCTTCGGGCTTCCAATTCGTTGCGAAAGAGTGCAGTCGAAAACCGGCCTGCGGATGTTTCTTTCGCCCCTGCGGGGCTGGGTGGTCAAACGGCTGGGTACCCACGGCTTGCGCCGTGGGCTGTATTTTTTCGCCGCTTCGCGGCTGCAACCGCCTGGGCCATCGGGCACAGTGAAGTCCCGTCCGAGACTCATGTGCAAACGGGGATACCCAAGCAGCCCGTCGGGGCTGCAAGGTTCCGGGCTCCCATCGTTCTGTTTCTTGAGCATCGCGAGCAGCAAAAAGCCAACGGCCAAGAGCTAAAAGCTCATGACGACCGTAACTCTGTCGCTCCGCGCGCTGTGAATTAGAATCCAATCCGATGTCACCCGAGACTGCTATCGCTGTGTCCACCAAGGCTGCTGAACTGGAAAAGGCTCTGCGCCGCGTGATTCGCGGCAAAGACGATGTTGTCCGTCTGGCGCTGGTCAGCATCTTTGCCCGCGGACACCTGCTCATCGAAGGCGTTCCGGGAGTCGGCAAAACGACCCTTGGACAGGCTCTCGCCCGCGCCATCGATTGCAGCTTTCAGCGCGTACAGTTCACCAGCGACATGCTGCCTTCCGACGTCCTCGGCATCTCGGTCTATTCAGCAGCGGAGCAGGAGTTCGAGTTTAAGCGCGGTCCAGTATTCACCAACGTTCTTCTTGCGGACGAAATCAACCGCACGACTCCGAAGACGCAATCGTCGTTGCTGGAAGCGATGAACGAAGGCCAGGTCACGGTCGACGCGCATTCCTATGAACTGCCGCAGCCGTTTCTGGTGATCGCGACGCAGAATCCCGTGGAACATCACGGAACGTATCCGCTGCCGGAGTCGCAACTCGACCGATTTCTGATGCGCGTGCGCATGGGATATCCCGATGCGCAGGCCGAGCGCCAGATCCTGCGCTCCGAAGCAGGTGCTGCGTACCTGGAAGAACTCGCTCCCGTTCTGACTGGAGCGGATGTGCTCGAGATGCAGCATGCAGTCAAGAATATTCGTGTCGATGATTCGCTTGTGAATTATGCTCTGGAAATTGTCCGTCGCACGCGAGAATCTGAATTCCTGTCGTTAGGCGTTTCTCCGCGCGGATCGCAAGCGCTCTATCGCGCCGCGCAGGCGATGGCGTTCCTTGAAGGCCGCACCTTCTGCACTCCCGACGATTTCAAGCCGCTCGTCGTTCCAGTCTTCGCCCACCGCGTGGTCGTGAACAATCTCTACGCCTCGACGCTGAAGAAGTCGGAACAGTCGGATCAAGTGCTGAAAGAGATTGTTGAGAATGTTGCTGTCCCTATTTGAGCTGATTGTGCGATTCTCACCGCACGAACGGGTGACGATAGGTTGGGAATAATTGTAAAAAGCAAGGTGTGGGTTTGGCTGGCTGCCGTTCTGTTCTACGCGTGGGCCTTCGCATTGTTGTTTCTCTCGCCTTTGATATTTCTGTATATGTCGTTTTGGTGCGTGATTGGCCCGCTGCTTCTGGCAAGAAGAGGCAAAGACGTAGTCTTCGTTTATAACGGTACGCACCAGTCAGGAGACCAGACCTCGACGCTCACTTCGCTGGTTGCAGACCGCGCAACTCTCTTGGATTATGCAGAGCGTAGGCAATGGAAGAGGTGGTCCCTTCCGGTGCACCTCTATACTCTGTTCGGCCCTATGTCGATTCCGCAGCGATTGACCCCTGGAGTGCTCCCAGCAGTGATTGTTTTCCGAAGGTTTCGATGGCCGAAGACCTTTTCCTTCGGCCAGCGCTCAAAGGAACTCGAAGAAAGAATGGTTCTGCTTAGATCGGAACTTGCTAGACCACTCCCCTAGCGCCGAGTCATCGACAACTCGGCGCGACTATAATTCTCGCCATGTCCGTCCTGCGCTACTTAATGCTCCTTTCCCTCGTGGTCTGGATTGGCGGTCTTATCTTTTTTGCATTCGTGCTCGCGCCCACCGCATTTCAGGTTTTGCCAAACACTCATCTCGCAGGCAATGTCGTGGGACGAGCCCTCGGCAAGTTGCACTGGCTTGCGATCATCTCTGGAGTCGTCTTCCTCATCTCTTCCCTGCTCTACAGCTATGTGACGCAAGGAACCGCGCATCTGTTCGCAATGCGTCACGTGCTCATCTGCCTGATGCTGGCGCTGACGCTGTTCTCGCAGTTCTGGATCATCCCGCGCATGGACACGCTGCGCACACAGGTCGGCGATTTCGCACAGGTTCCGCTCACCGATCCCGCGCGCGTGCAGTTTGACGCGCTGCACGTCTGGTCAACGCGCGTGGAAGGCGCTGTGCTTTTGCTTGGCCTGGTCGTCGTGTATCTGACCGCAGGCGCTCTAACGCGAAGATAAAAGACAAAGGCCAGCCCGAAGGCTGGCCTCAACCCACAACCCACGACTCAATCAGCGAGTCACCAGTTCCTCTTCTTCCTCACGTACCTGCCACTCGCCTTCGGCCACGTAGCCTTGCTTCTCATACGAGTGACCGGTCACGAGACCCAATACAAACCAGCCAAGGGTGAGCGCGCCTAATGCGAAGATCGAGTCGCCGATCATTCGCATCCAGCGCAATTGGTTCATGCCGCCGGAATGCAGGAACTCGGAGGACCGCGCGTACCACGTTCCGTATTCGACCGAAGCCCAAGCCTGCATCAGGCCGATCGGAAGCACGCTGATCAGCACCATCAGAGCGAGGCCGGCGTTGATTGTCCAGAATGAGAACCAGAGCGGTCCATTCTTCCAGGCGCGTCCCGGACGCAGCGCGCGTAGGCAGAACAGCATCAGTCCGAGCCCGAGCATGCCGTAGACACCGAACAACGCGGTGTGCCCGTGGACCGGAGTGGTGTTCAGTCCCTGCATGTAATAGAGCGCGATCGGCGGATTGATGAGGAATCCGAACAATCCCGCGCCCACGAAGTTCCAGAAGGCGACGGCAACGAAAAAGTAGATCGGCCACTTGTAAGCGGCGACCCAGACATGCTGCTGACGCGAGCGCGCCAGCCGGATATTCTCCCACGCTTCGATGCCGATCAACACGAGCGGCACGACTTCCAGCGCGCTGAAAACTGCGCCAAGTCCAAGGACAATATTCGGCGTGCCTGCGAAGTAGAGATGGTGGAACGTTCCGATAATTCCGCCCGACAGGAACACGATGGTGGAGAACAACACAGCGCGAGTCGCGGTCGTCACCGAAAGCAGCTTCAGGCGTGTGAGCAGGAATGCGATCACCACCGTGGCAAAGACCTCGAAGAAGCCTTCGACCCAGAGATGCACGACCCACCAGCGCCAGTATTCGGCAGTCACCAGGTTGCTGCGCTGGCCGTACATCAGACCTGCCGCGTAGAAGAGCGGAATCGCGATGCTCGAGATCAGGAACATCGTCAATAGCGAGTAGTCCTGATCATGCTTTGCCAATGCAGGCCGAATGGCTCGCCACATCAGCCAGAGCCAGAAGACGAGTCCGCCGAAGAGCAGGATCTGCCAGAAGCGGCCAAGGTCAACGTATTCATATCCTTGCGTTCCAAACCAGAACCAGTCGTTGCCCAGCTTATGCTGAATGCTGAGCCACTCGCCTGCGAGTGAACCGACGACAACCAGCAGCAGTGCGCCAAACAGAGTGTTTACGCCGAGGCGTTGGCCCTTCGGCTCGTAGCCGCTGATGGCCGGCGCGACGTAAAGCCCAGTCGCGAGCCATGAAGTCGCAATCCAGAAGATCCCGATCTGCAGGTGCCACGTGCGTGTCACGCTGTATGGCAGCCAGCGATCGAGTGGAATCCCGTAGAAGCCCGATCCTTCGACCCCATAGTGCGCAGTGATGGCTCCCAACGCCACTTGTACGACCCACAAAGCTGCGACCACGAAGAAGTACTTCACCGTCGCTTTCTGAGAGGGACTCGGCTTGAGCCCCAGCAGAGGATCGTTATTTGGCAAGAGTTCTTCTGAAACGGAGCGCGGCTGCGAGGCAAAGTACCAGACCATGCCTCCCACACCGGCAAGAAGCAGAACAAAGCTGATGACGCTCCACACGATCGCGCTTCCTGTCGGTTTGTTCCCGATCAGCGGCTCGTGAGGCCAATTTTGCGTGTAGGTGACGTTTGTCCCCGGACGATCCGTCGACGCGGCCCAAGCAGTCCACCAGAAGAATGAGCTCATCTCGCGCAGCTTCGTAGGATCGCTCATTGCGCCGGCCTGGATGGCGTAATCGTTGCGGCCGTGCGTGAAGACATCGGAATAGTAGGCAAATAAACTCTCGAAGGCCGCGGCGCGCACCGGATCAACGGTGATCGTACGGGCCTGCGAATCGTAGGTGTTCTGCCGAAGAATATGTCGCAAACGCGCCTGCAAAGCAGCCTGTTGCTCCGCTCCTAGCGACGCGTAATCTGTGGCGCCACTTTCTCTCGCCCAACGATCGAGCAGGAATGTGCATTCGCGGTGCAGCCAGTCGGCAGTCCAGTCCGGGGCAACGTAAGCGCCGTGTCCCCAGATGCTACCAACCTCCTGTCCACCGATGGACTGCCAAACACCTTGTCCGTTTTGAATCGTGTTGCCGTCAAACAACACGTGGCCGTCGCTGGTCACCACTTGCGACGGGATCGGCGGAGCGCTGTTCAACACTTTCACGCCCACGCCGCCGAGAACAGCGAACGACACTGCCAAGACTACTGCCAAGGCGATCCATAATTTTTTATAAGACACGGTTCGTCACCTTCTGAATGAATTAATATCCACAGATCACTGCGTGTGAATCCGCGACATCCCAGTACGATCAATTCGCGCTTACTTTCGCTGCTCCATGGCCAGCGCGCGCGGAAACAGAATGTTGTTCTCCAAATGAATGTGCTGATGGAGATCGGCTTCGAATTCCTCCAGGCCGCGATAGAGCGTCTGATAAGTGGCGCAAGCGCCCTCGGGCGCCGCGTAGCCGTTGCTCGCCGAGCGGATCGCGCGAACTGCGTCGCCGGCGGAGTCGTGCTCGTGCTCCATCATCGCAACAGGATTGGCGACTGTGCCGAACGGCGCAGGCAGCAACGGCTCGCCTTCAATGACTGCCTCTTCCATGCGCGACACGTATGGGAACAGGACCATCTCCTCCTTCATCATGTGGGAAGTCAGTTCCTGAGCCAGGCCTCGAAAGATCGCCTGAATATGGAGCAACTCCGGGTGATTGGGGCCATGCTTTCCGCAGACCTTGTCCATCAGAGGCGCGAGGCGCGCAATTTCCTGGCGGACAAGCTTGTGATGAGTTCCGTTGATGTGAGCGATCAGTTCCGAAAGGGGCTCGCGCTGCCAATCGCGGCCGCTGTTCGGCTGGGCTTCCTGTTTCGCGCCGTCCAGTTCCCGCTGCACGTTATCCAGAGACAGATTCGCCGTGCGGCAGGCTTCTTCGAGCGACTTGTTTCCTCCGCAGCAATAATCGATCCCCAGTTTCTCGAACACTCTTGTGGCGCTGGAACTTTCCAGAGCTAGCTCCCGAACGGTCTTCTCCGCAATCGCGGTCATGATGTCTCCTTTTAGGCCTCAGGCCTTCACTGGGATCGAGATTACGGGGAGACGAGAGGCGGGACGATGACTTTTGTCACAGCTGGGAAAAGCAGATTCCTCGCTGGGCTTCACCGGTTCGGAATGACACTGGCGAGGAGGCTGAGTCGGTTGTGCGTGAGCTAGCCAGCGGAGGAGAGATCGGATTCCAGCGCTTTCGTATCTCGAAGCACCAGGGTGCGGCCATCGATGCTGATTAATCCTTCGGCCTGCAGCCGAGAGAGATTGCGGGAGACTAGTTCGCGGACGGTGCCGATCTGGGCCGCGAGCTCCTGGTTGTTCGTAGGAAGTGTGATCTCAACGCCTTGCGCGACTTTGCGCCCCTCCTTCTTCGCCATACGAAGAAGGTAAGCGCTGAGTCGATGACGAACAGTCGTAAACGACAGCTCTTCAATGATGCCGACTAGCCGCCTCAGTCGCCCGCCGACAACCTTCAAGACCTTCAGCGCTACCTGCGGATGCGCAAGGCAAAGCGCCTGAAAATCCTGCCGGCTGACGAATAGCAGCACAGTATCTTCAATCGCGATGACCGATGCGGGGTAATTCCCTCCGTCGAAGACCGGCAGCTCGGCAATCGATCCACCGGGGCCTTCGACGCTCAACACCTGTTCGCGTCCGGCCGCGGAGCTTTTGAAGATGCGGACGCTTCCCGATTCAACCACGAACAGTCCCGCGCAGGGTTCGCCCTCGCTGAAGACCATTTCACCGGAGGAATACCTCTTCGAAACGACACGCTCGAGCAAAAAGCCCAGCTCGCCTTCCGAGAGTCCCGAGAAGAGAGGAACTTTCGTGAGCGCTTTGGCATGATTTGTGGGAGCATTTGCCACGGCGGTATTTTAGCGGTATTAACGCGCGCGAGGTACTTTGTAACGGAAGCAGTCGATGGCGTGATCGTTGACCATTCCCACGGCCTGCATGAAGGCGTAGCAGATCGTCGATCCCACAAACTTGAAGCCGCGACGCAGAAGGTCTTTGCTCATGGCGTCGGATTCTGGCGTTCGCGCGGGAAGCTGGCGGAGCGATTCCCATTTGTTGACTTTCGGCTTGCCGCCGACGAATTGCCAGATGTACTTATCGAAACTGCCGAACTCCTCTTGGACTTTCAGGAATGCCTTCGCATTGCCTACGGCTGCAGCGACCTTCAGCTTGTTGCGAACAATGCCGGGATCGGCCAGCAGTTTGGTGATCTTTCGCTGATCGTAGCGCGCGACCTTTCTCGGATCGAAACCATCGAAGGCGCGGCGGTAATTTTCCCGCTTGTTCAGGATGGTGTTCCAGCTCAGCCCAGCTTGGGCACCTTCGAGAATGAGGAATTCAAACAGTGTGCGATCATCGTGGACCGGAACACCCCATTCTTCATCGTGATAGCGAATGGAAAGTTCATTCTTAGCCCAAGAGCAGCGGACTCGCTTGGCCTTTTGCTTCGGCGTCATGGGTTCCGATCATACAGAAATAACAATACCCTCTGCGGCTAAAAGCCTTCACCGCAGAGGGCACAGAGACTCCAGGGAAATCTATTCGAGTGATTTCGGATCTGATCTGTTCACTGGAGACTTTTTATCGAGCAGAGAGACCAGTTCCGAAGCGGCGCCCGGAACGCCGACCTTGCCGTCGCGAATGATATCTCGCGCACTCACCTTTTTTCCGTAGAGCTTTTCATTCGCGCTCCCGTCGGAACGCAGAGTTGAACCTTCGAGAGAAACGCCGGCAAACAGGCCCTTATTGCGCGAATAGGACAGGATCTCGGCGCTCATGACGATGTCGGTCGCTCCTTCTGCTGTGCGGCCTTTGGGGCCAGCGGCAGCCGAGGCATCCGCGCCAAGTTTCACCTTGCTGCTCAGCAGCGACTTCGCTCCCTTGGGATTCATCACGAGCAGCACGAAATCGGTGGCCTGTCCGCCGAGTTGGAACCCGATACTGACGCCTTCCAGAGCATAGAGGGCTGGGGCCCCCCATTTCCCTTTGTAGTGCGGCCCACTGCGGCAGATCATCACGCCACGACCGTAGCTGCCCCCGATCCCGAAGGCTCCTTTTTTCACGGACGGCAAAACGACGATGCACTCAGCCTTATCGAGCAGATCCTGTGGAATGTTGTCAGGAATATTCAGGATCTCCTTCAGCACTTCTCCCGCATCTTTGACTCGTTCTGCCTCGTGCACGTCATTAGCGCTGGCTGCACCGATGACGGAAATCACGACCACAGCAAGACACGCGATGAATCTCTTCATTCATCCCTCCGGAACGATTGTAAGGAAAATTCGTGAAAGCTGATGCAACTATGTTAACGCCCGAATGCTCTTTGTTAATACTGGGAGTCAGCATCAAGAGTACAGTGATCGAGGCGTAAGCTCTTAAAATTGCACGTTTTGTGCCATGACCAAACGTGTGCTCCTTTTGTAACTTGGCACTTTCCCGAGACCCCGCCTACAGTCAGACACAGCAGGCTCCAGCATGTCCCTGATTTCGGCCCCTGGCGTGCATCAAATATATTGGGACAGTGTGGATAAGCCGTTTACAGTGAAAAAATTGGATGCCCCGGGCATGAAGTACACGAAGTCGATTTTCGCGATCGGAACTCTTTGTCTGGCAACCTTTTTGGGGACCAGCCAGATGAAGGCGCAGTCCGGGTACATCTCCACATCGCCGACCTACAGCGCTTCCAGCGCAGTCTCCGCCCCAAGCACTTCGGACGATTCCCAAGGCATTATCACCCTTCACGCGCGCGTGAATGAAGTCAACGTACTGTTTATCGCCACCGATAAACACGGGAAATTCGTTCGCGACCTGAATCAAAACGACTTCAGCATTCTTGATGACCACAAGCCACCGCAAGCCATTCTGAATTTCCGGAGAGAAACAGACCTGCCCCTGCACCTGGGACTTTTGGTCGACGTCAGTGGATCTGTCGGCAGCCGGTTCCAATTCGAACAAGAGGCGGCGTCGAGTTTTCTGCAGCACACGGTGAGGACCGGCTTCGACCGGGCGTTTGTGATGGGCTTCAACAGTCACAGCCAAATGGCGCAGGATTTCACGGACAATGTCTCACTGCTGCAAACGGGGATTCATCGTTTACACAACGGTGGTGGAACGGCGCTCTACGACGCCATCTATCGCGCCTGCAAAGAAAAGCTTTTGAAAGATCGCAATGATCGGCCGATGCGGAAAGCGATCATCGTTGTAAGCGACGGAGAAGATAACCAGAGCGAGGTGACGCGAGCGCAGGCCATCGAGATGGCGCAGCGGGCTGAAGTCATTATCTACGCTATTTCGACTGATGACAGTGGTTTGGTGATGCGTGGTGACCGTATCCTGCAGCAGCTCGCTGACTCAACGGGTGGACGCGCCTTCTTCCCGTTCAAGATGAAAGACATTACGCGCTCATTTGCCGCAATCGAAGATGAATTGCGCAGCCAGTATGTGGTTTCCTACAAGCCAGCCGATTTTGATTCCGATGGCCGGTATCGCACGATCGAGATCTCTTCCCTCAAGAAAGATCTTCAGGTGCGGGCGCGCAAGGGCTACTTCGCTCCGCAGCAGTAGAGAGCCGGGCTTCCGGCTTTCCGGCTTCCGCCTTTCACTCTAATATCAATAACCACTTCTTTCCTGACTCTTCCGATTCTAGCGTCGCTGCCATGAGGGACGCTCTGTTGCCTCAGAGCGTCAGCTGTTGATAACAGGCGATCGCACGCTTTGAGCGGCAAAGAGGCATTTTGAGCGTAATCCGGATTTTTCGCCAACTACGGAGCGGTGGGCCGGAAGTTGTCCATCACTCTTTTGTCCTCGATGACTATGCAGTACATCTCGCTCCAATTCCTCTGCCATCTCCACCCTTTCTTAGCTCCCGGTGCATTGGCTTCGATGTACGAGGTTGCAAACTCTGCGGACAAGATGTGGTGGCAATGTGGACATCGAGGAGCCGCTCCTTTCTTGAATCTACCTCCACACTCGCACGGTAGAAGATAAGGCGCCATCGCTGCGCAAATCTCTTGTTGTCCGGGGCAATCGGGCAACCGTGGCATCCTCTTGTCCCATTCGGAGAGGATCGCGGTTCTGCCACAGGAATCGCAATAAGCGTACTTCGACTCCGACATTCCGCAGTGGCATAGCCAGTACTCAAAACGGCTTTGACAGTGTTCGCAGACCCCGTCGCCGTCCTTTCTTGTCATGGTTCAAAGATACTGCACGGGTGGAGTTTTGAGTGTTATCAGGATGTTTCAACACTTCCGACCAGAACTGGCGGAACGTCCGAAACTGTAATAAAGTAACGCGCATAAGCGAAGCAAACAGGCAACCGGGGCTTTCGCTACGCGCAGTGGTTCACGATGGCATATTGGGTGGCTGTTTTTCTCTTGCTGAGTATCGTCCAAAGCCACGATGGCGCTCAGGCCCCCCCCAACACCGAACACCTTTCCCGACAAAGACACAAATCCTCAAAGCTACTACGCCAACGCACATCCGTACTCAGAGGAGCCCTTGGAACGGCTTCGCGAACTGGTTCCAGAACTGAAGGGGCTTCAGCCTAGCCTGGATCGGAAAGAGCTACCTATAATCTTGCAACATGCGGGGCAGCGGGTGGACAGTTTCTTTCGCGATACCCCGAATCTGATCGCTGACGAATATGTCAGACAGCAAGAAATACGTAGCATTGGCCCCGACTATAGCATTGGCGCCGACTATAGCACTGGCGCCGACCATAGCATTGCCGTCGACTATCTAGCTCAAGAGATCAGAGACGAATATCTCATTCTTCTTCACGGCGATAGAAATGAGGCGAAATTCGATGAATACCGTATGGACAAAAAGGGCAACCGCATTAATGAATTGAGTACAGGGAGCCCCTTCAGGTCACGATTTTTTGTTACGCACGGCTTTGCCTTGAGCTGCGTTTATTTTTCGACGGCGTTCCAATCGGAATCGACTTTCCGCTACCTTGGCGAACAGCGGATTGGCAGCCAAAACACTTATGTCGTGGCGTTCGCCCAGCGACCTAGGCATGCCACCATGACTGAGACGGTGAGAGGAGCGGGACATTCGGTCGTGCAGATGCTCGTGCAGGGAGTCGCATGGGTGGACAAAAGCAATTTCCAAATCATTCAAACACAGACTGATCTTCTCGCTCCCCGCCCCGAAGTTGGGCTTGATCGGCAAACGACTGAGGTCACTCTGAGCGAAGTTCGCCTTCGCGACATTGCATCACCGTTGTGGCTACCTAAACTAGTGAAGGTCGACATCAGATTTTACGGGTTAAATTTTAGGAACGAGCATCACTATGCCAATTATCGACAGTATCGTGTGTCCTCTAAGGTGATTTTTCCGCACTAACTTCCAGCACGCCGTCGCGCTAGAATCTGCGTGCGAACGGGCAACAGGCACACTCACTCTTTTCATCCCACCCCCGACAAAAGTGATTGTCGAAACCAGGCGTTAACACTCAAAACCTCTGCCGGGGCATTTTGAGTGTAATGATTCCATAAACAATGTCGGCTCCCAGGCCCGAGTAGACTTTGGAGGCGCAAACCAACCAAAGGGCTCGGAGGAAAGGAGCCGAACATGCTGATTATAGGGTGTGATTACCATCCGGGCTTTCAACAAATTGCTTGCGTCGATACTGACACCGGGGAACTGAGCGAACATCGGCTGGCACATCGAGAGGAGGCCGAAGCCTTCTACCGGGTACTGAGACAGCGAAATCTTTCTGCGCGAGTGGGCATGGAATCCAGCGGACACTCGCGCTGGTTCGAGCGTTTGCTGCAGGAACTCGGTTTTGAGTTGTGGATCGGAGATCCCGCTGAGATCCAGACCAGGCGTGTACGTAAACAGAAGACGGATCGGCAGGATGTGCAGCTACTGTTGCGATTGATGCTGGAGA
>Ga0335082_10001548_pt1 | contig 24540 bp, 20 predicted proteins | sample Lox_Sample_41_FD_206718 | JGI IMG/M metagenome (GOLD analysis project Ga0335082, IMG submission 206718) | Soil microbial communities from Loxahatchee National Wildlife Refuge, Florida, United States - Lox_Sample_4.1 | ecosystem: Environmental > Terrestrial > Soil > Wetlands | place: USA... | reverse complement strand
ATACGTCGCGGCTGCCGCGGCGACCAACCCAACCGCCGTCGCAAGAACTAGACGCGGGCGCGTCATCACTGAATTGCGTGAAGTGGCAAGAGGCTTGCCAGGTCGGGAGCAAGAGGCGACTGCGCAGACGGCCAGAGCGCCAGTCCCAGGAGCGGGGATCCGCCCTCCTTCGCCTCGCAGATCTAAGAACAGCCGACAATGAGGCTAACTCACTCGACGATGACCGGCACGGTGAGCGCGGCGCCGCCGAAACGGCCGCTGCGACCGAGATCCTGGACGATGGCGATCTCGAGCTTGTAGGCACCCGGCGTCGGCGGGGCGTCGACCCACGTGCGGAAGTGCTCCGACTCCGCCGGGCCGAGGTTGCGGCGGAGCGGGACGAAGCCGCCAATCCCTTGCTGCACCGCATCGCCGGACCGCCAGACCAACACCAGCCCCACGTCGAGCGCGCCATAGTCGCTGTAGGCCGGCCATACGCGCGCCGCGCTGCGATTGGTCACATGCACGTCGAGCGCGCCGCCGCGTCCGGCCGTGAAGCGCCACGGGGGCGGTGCCGCCGCCTCGATGGTTCCGCTCAGGTCCGCCGGATCGAGGGGCACCAGCGGCGCCGGTCGCGGGTCGACGAGGAGCTGATGCAGCAGCGTGGCGAAGTCCGCCCCGTGCCATCCGGCGCGCGCGGCACGCAGAATCTGCGGATCCGACCAATCCCAGAGGCGCTCCGTCTGCACGTCGATGTTGCCCGGCACCTCGTTCCAGCCGTTGTCGTCACAGTACACGCCAATCACCTGCACACCGATGCACCACAGCGCGCCGATGGTCAGTGCGACGCGCCCATCGGTGCTCGCCCACATGCGCTGCGCCACCGGAATGGCACAGAGCGCCATCAGCGGCAGGAAGTCGGAGCAGTAGCGCGGTCCGTACGAGTGTCCTCCCCACCAGGCCAGGAAGCCAGCGTAGAACAGCACATACGCCAGCACTGCCGCTGCCAGGTAGCGCAGCAGGGGCGGTCGCGTCGTGGCCCGTAGCGCAGCGAACGCCAGCGCCGCCAGCGGACAGTAGATGAAGAGCCCACGGCTCGGGCTGATCAGCACCCCGGCGAGCCGCTCGAGGCTCGGCAGTCGCAACCCCCGACCGGTGTACCCGCCGGTCGCCTGCGACAACGCGGAGATGTTGTAGGCGATCAAGAGCCCGGTCCCCACCACGGGCAGGGCGAGGAAGTACGTCAAGTCGGCACGCCGCTCGCGCCACAGATAGAACGCGATGACCACCGCGAAGAGCCCCGTCGTCGGCCGCGCCGAAATGCTGAGCGTGGTGAAGGCGCCGGCGAGGAAGGCCCGACGCGTTCCCGGTGGGCGCAGCAAGCACAGACTCGCGCCGGCAATGCCGATCTCGGCGACGCCGTGTTGCCACAGCGCCTGACTACTCGTCGCCCACGTGGTGGTCCCAAACGCAAACAGGAGCGCCGCGGCCGCAGCCCAGCCTGGCGGCGCCAGCTCGCGAGCCGCGAGGAAGACGATCCCCACCGCCGCCGCCGCCAACAGCGCCGCGGCAACCCGTTCGAACACCGCCGTCAGCAGACGGAAGCGCGCGTCGCTATCGTCGATCCCGCCGGCCCGCGCCCACCACACCGCCGGCCAGGCCAACGGCGTGACGAGCAACGGTGTGGCGACCGGATACTTCGAACGCCAATGACCGGCAGCATCGTGCACCAGGAAGTACGGCACAAATCCGTTCGGGCGCAGCCAGCCGAACTCGTCGAGATCGAGGTTCCCCTCGCGCAGCAGACTGAAGGGCAGGAGACGCGCCGGGATCGTATCGCCCGGGCCCATCGGACGGAGATTGGTGAGGTACACGGCAAACGCCAGCCCCGCGAGCAACAGCGACGTCAGGCGTGTTCGACCCAGAGCGGTCACGGTATCGGGAGGACGATTGTGCCGATCACTTCCGTGCCACCACGGTCACCAGATACCCCAGGCGGCGCGCCCACTCCCAGTGCAGCTCGGCGTATTCGAAGGGCCGCGACAGCGCCGCGGTCAGCCGCGTCAGCGGATGGCCGCGCACGTGCAGAAACAAATCGGCGAGGCGCACGACTCCCGGGATGAACATCAGGCCCGTGCGTTGCTCGACGGTCAACCCGTTGCGTTCCACCGTGGCGCGCAACTCGGACCCGCCGAAGGCGCGCTCCGGGCTGTACGGATAGCGGTCCAGCCGCTCCAGCACCCAGACGATCAGCGGGCGCAGGAACGGATCCCACTTGTGCGGCACGCCGATGATCGCCGTGGCGTTGGGTTTGAGGACGCGTGCCACCTCGCGGATCGCCAATTCGTACTCGCGCACATGCTCGATGGTGCCCATGGTGTACACGAAGTCGAAGGACGCATCGGCGAACGGCAAGCCGCGAATGTCGGCCTGCACGAAATGCCCGGTGCGGCCTTCGTCGACGAAGTTGCCGCGGGCGCGGCTGGCGGTGATGCTGCTCAGGTCGATGCCGAAGACGCGCGCCCCCTCGCTTTCCATCCATTGCAGTAGCCGCGTGTTCACCGCTTCGTTCCACAGATCGAGCTTGAGGACCGTCTTCCCTCTCAGGTCGCTCAGGTGGCGTTGCACCAGGGCGATCTCACAGCGCCGGTAGTACTGCGTCGAGCCCGCGGCGTAGAGGTCGGGCCACGAGCGCGCCACGGCGTCCCACCGTTCACGCTGCTGACGAGCCCCGCGCCCGGCGGACCACGGCTCGGGGGCGCTCTGCGCACGCACAAACATCTGGACGCCTTTCATAGACGCAAACACCGGCGAGAGGAATGGTGGCCGCTCATGTGTCTCCGCGGGGCAGCGCCAGGTCAGCGCTACCGTGTGTCACGCGGCCGCGTTCGCTTGCGATCGTCACGTCGATCGCGACGATACCGCCGTCGTCAGTGCGGCGCTTCGTGGCGACGCGCCCGCTGAGGCGCAGCGCATCGCCGGCGTAGAGGTTCTCCGTCATGGCGAGCCGGACCCGTCGCACCCGGCTGGCTGGCCCGCCCCAGTCGGTCAGGAACCGGCCGATGATGCCGAGGAGAAACGGCGTGCTCATGAAGGGTCTGCCGCCCGCCGACGTCTCCTGCAACGCGTCACCGACGGAGTGCTGCGGGCCGAAGTCGCGCGTCGCCGAGGCAACGTAGACGCAGCGCAAGGCGGTGATGGGCATGGACAACGGCGGCAACACGTCCCCTTCGCGTACGTCGTCCCAGCTACGGTCGACCAGCGCCGCCGCCACGATCGTCGCGGCACCGTCGCCTGCGTCAGCCCGCGGCGCCGGCATGACTGCCGCATCTTCGCGTGCACGCCCATAACCGAACGCCGTCATCTGCAGGCGCGCCACGACGTCCCCGCGGCGGTTCCAGACGCGACGCTCGATGGTCCAGAAACGTCCGTCGCCACGTCGCGTCGACTTCCAGGGCGACACCGAAACCAGGCGCTGGCTGATGGCCAGGCGCTCGCCGACTTCGACCACGGCATCATGCTCCACGTCGACTGCGGAGATCACCGCGAGCGGGAAGGCGAGAATCGCCTTCACATCGTAGTGGAGGTTGCGCGGCACCGAGGGGCGTGCCGGTGGAAAGCGAAAGTCGAGGGTAAACGTCGAGACGACCGACGCCGGCGGCGCGACGATGTCACTGAAGCCGTGGCCGCGCGCGTACGCCGCGTCGAGATACAGCGGGTTACTCTCGTCAAATGCCTCGCACCAGTGGCGGATGAGGTAGGCATCGACTTCGACGGGTGCTTCAACCGCCGCGCTCTCTCCCGCCAGCGCAGCGAGCCGCTGCCGCTCGTCGGCTGCCAGATCGTCGGGGAGCACGGCGACAGCATCCATCGGTTTGGCCCTGGGGGTGATTCTCGCGCGGCGTCGGACGCCGAGGCTGCCTTGTGCCACGACCGGTGCCCGCCCGCAAGATGTCTCACTCGCCGTGCCGGCGGTGGTTGCCGCGGCGGTCGCCACGTGCTCGAATTGCTCGCCTTCGATGCCGACTCGACTCCACGACATCCAACTGGGCTTGCGTTTCGCGGCGCGCTTGCCGGCATTCTTGCGCGCCCGCGTCGGGCACGATGATGCGGTGGCCCTGGTGCAGCGGCGCCTGCGGTCGCGTGAGGAGGACTTTCTCTTCTTGGCGCGCGCGGCGCTGTATGCCTTCGACACCAACCCGTTTCGGCGCCTGCTGGCGCTGGCGGGTTGCGAGTATGACGACCTCGCGCGTCTGGTGCGGACCGAAGGGCTGGAGGGCGCGCTCGCGGTGCTCTACCGCAGCGGCGTGTATCTCACGGCCGACGAGTTCGCCGGCCGCACCGCGGTGCGGCGCGGCAGCACGGTGCTCGAGGTCCATCCGACCCTCTGCCGCAACCCGTGGTCGGCGCGACACCTGCCGGCAGCCAGCGGCGGCGCGAGCCCGGGTGAGGTGATTCTCGATCTGGCGGGGCTACAGGAGCTGGTGTGCGACTACCGGCTGGGGTACGACGCCGAGGGTTCCAGTGATACCGTCAAGGCCTGCTGGACCGTGCCCGGCGCCGGTGGCCTGGCCTATTGCCTGATCGTGGCCGCGGCGTTCGGCGTGCCGCCGGCGCGGTGGTTCTCGCACGTCGACGTGCGCCGGCTCGACCTGCGCTACCGCGTCAGCAGCGACATGGTCCGCTGGGTCGGCCGGATGCTCGGCTTCGATTTTCCGCGCCCGCATACCGTGACGCTGGAGGATCCCTCGCCGATTGCGCGCTGGATCGCATCCGTGCTGCAGCGTGGTCGCATCCCGTATCTGGCCACGTATCCGGCGGCGGCGGTGCGGCTCTGCCAGGCGGCCGACGATGCGGGCGTCGAGCTGGCCGGTGCGCGCTTCTCGCTGCGCGGCGAGCCGATCACTGAGGGACGGATCGCGGCGCTCGAGCGCGCCGGGGTCCGACATACCTCGCTCTACGGCGCGACGGAGTGTGGCGTCATCGGCCAGGCCTGCCTGGCTCCCAGCGCCGTCGACGAGGTGCACCTGCACACCGACATCCATGCCATGATTCAGGTGCCGGCGCGCGCCGCGACGGGAGCGCTGCCGGCGGGGGCGATGCTGTTCAGCTCGCTGCGACGGACGGCGCGCTTCGTCCTCCTGAACGTGTCGATGGGAGACAGCGCCACGGGCGTGGCGCGCCGTTGCGGCTGTCCGATGGAAGCCTACGGCTTCGCCACGCACCTGCATACGATCCGCAGTTTCCAGAAACTCACCGGCTTCGGCATGACGTTCGCCGATGCCGAGGTCGCGCCGATCCTCGAGCAGCTGCTGCCGCGCCGCTACGGGGGCACCGCGACGGACTACCAGCTCCAGGAGGACGAACCGGAGGACGGCAGCGCGCGGCTCGTGCTCGCCATTCACCCGCGCCTTGGGCCGCTCGACGAAGCCGAGGTGGTCGCAACGTTCCTCGACGCCATCGGTCGCATCTCCGAGGCGCGGCGCGTGATGTCCCTCGCATGGCGGAGCGCCGGCGTCGTCCAGGTCATGCGCGTGTCACCCAGCGCGACGCCATCCGGTAAGATCCTGCACTTCCGCGCCACGGCGCGACCGCGCTGATCGCGCCGGCGCTGCTCAGGCGCGTCTGCCGGGGGTGTTGTAGCCGTTGGCATCGAACGGCCGCAGTTTCTGCAGCCACAGGTCTTCCAGCACGCGCAGATCGTCGGTGGGATCGTAGCCGGGCGTCTCCGCGGGTTTGAGTAAATCGAGTGTCTCGAAGACGAAGGCCTCGGGGCCACACGCATCCCAGTCGCGCTGCAGCTCGACGTTACGATGCGACTTCATCTTGAGCTGCGCGAGATGACGGTTGAGCTTGCCGCGCACGTCGCGCGCCGAGCCGACCAACGACTTCCCGTTCGCCGTGTTCCGAACGCGATACACGCCCATCGGCTGCGGCGTCTCCTTGTACTGTCTGATCAGCTCCTTGCGATCACTCATCGTGTCCTCTCACAACCCGTCACGGCATCCTCCCAACGGGCATCGTCATCGTCGCCAACCACACCGAGCAAGTCAATCGGGCGCGGCAAGAGCGCTCGGGCCGTCCGGGTTGACAAGGCGAGCGCGAGTGATCTACGAGCGCAGCAGTAATGAGGGGCGGCGACCGAGCGGACATCGCGACACGCGCCACCGTTCAGCAGCCCCTCGGGGACGCGCGGCACTCGCACCGTCGGCAAGCCGGAAGGGGGACACGATGACGGACACACGGAGACGAGCGCTCACGTGGTGGGGCAGCCGGGTCCTCCTGGCAACTCTGATAGTGGGGACAAGTATACCGTGCGTGTGGTCGCCCGCCGTTGCGCAAACGTCGTCAGGGCCACTCCCCAACATCTTCCATCGGCCACAGAGCATCCACAACGCCGCCCTCGCGAGCACCGGCAACATGACATACTTCGGCGGGCCGGTGATGACATCGTTCACCGCCTACCTGATCTTCTGGCTCCCCGACGGCGTGCACTTCTCGTCCCCCGTCAGCGACGAGAACTACGAGCGGGTGATCACCCAGTACTTCGAGGATATCGGCGGCTCGCCCTTCTACAACATCGTCACGCAGTATGCGGCGGTCAACGGCACACCATCCAACGAGGCCACGCTCGGCGGCACCATCGTCGACACGCGTCCGTATCCGCGCGCCGGCACGGCGGCCGATCCGCTGCTCGATGCGGACATCCAAACCGAGGTCCACCGCATCATCACGGCGCAGGGGTGGCCGACGGGATTCGGCGCCATGTACTTCGTCTTCACGGGCAGCGACGTGCAGAGCTGCATGGACCCGGCGCACAGCAGTTGCTCGCAAAGCACCTACTGCGCCTACCACTATTCCTTCGGCATCGCGGGACAGCCGGTCATCTACGCCAACATGCCCGACGCGTACAGTTTGGGCGACTGCGGCTTTGCCAACGTCACCGGCGATCCGGCGGCCGACACCATCTTGAGCATCGTGTCACACGAGCACTTCGAGGCGGTGACCGACCCGCTGACGATTCCGCATGCGGCCTGGCTCCACGATGACATCACCGGCGAGATCGGCGACCTCTGCGCTTATACCTTTGGGCCCACTGGTTACTCGCCCACCACCCCCAACGTCTACCTCAACGGCCATCCGTACCGACTGCAGCAGGAGTGGAGCAACAGCGTGTCCGGCTGCGCCCTCAGCCTGTGCGGCGCATCGATCTGCCCCCCGGCTCTGACGCAGTCGACGACGGTGACGCCCTGCGTTGCAGGCGTCAGCGGCAACACGCTGCACTACACGATCCACTACAACAACCCGAGCGACGTCGAAACCGCCACGAACGTCTCCGTCGTCGAGACCATTCCGCCGGGCACGCACTGGACGTCCGGCCTGGCCCCCAGCTTCTCGTCCGGCAACGTGCTGACGTTCGATCGGGGGACCCTCGGTGTCCACCGCAGCGGCACCGTCGCCTTCACGGCTACGCTCACGTCACCACAACCGGCGTTCACGACGATGACGAGCAGCACCTCGCTGACGTTCGATGACAGCCTGTCCGACCCGAGCCTCCCGGTCGTCTCCACCGCGCTCGCCGCCGTGCCGTGTGGCCCGTGGTGCGGCAACGGCACGGTCGAGGCAGGCGAGCAGTGTGACGACGGCAATGCCGTCAGCGGCGACGGCTGCGACGCGAACTGCACGTCGACCGCGTGCGGCAACGGTGTGACCACCGGTGTCGAGCAGTGCGACGACGGCAACCTCACCGACGGCGACGGGTGTTCCAGTGCCTGCGCGATCGAGTCGTGCGTCTCTCCACCCTCGGGCGTGCTCGCCTGGTGGTCCGGTGACGGCAGCGCCAACGACATCTCCGGCGCCGGCCATCACGGCACGCTGCAGAACGGGGCGACGTTTGCCGCCGGGCGGTTCGGCTCCGCATTCAGCTTCGACGGCAGCGACGACTACGTGAGCGTTGCCGACGACGCGGCGTGGGATCTCGGCGGCGCTCCGTTCACCATCGAACTGTGGATCAACTACAGCACCGGCGCCGGCACACGGGGCCTGCTGTCGCATCGCGACTGGCCGAGCGCCGACGGCTGGAGCTTGCACCACACGCTCGGCAACCTCGTCTTCGTGCTGCAAGGCGCCGGGATTCCGGGAGGCAGTGCCAGCCTCTTCAACTATGCCTGGGCACCGAGCCCGGGGACGTGGCACCACCTGGCGGTGACACGCAGCGGCTCGGCGTACTCGCTCTACCTCGACGGATCGTTGGTATCGACGGCAGCCGACAGCAACGCCATCCCCGCCGTCGCCACCTCCCTCACCCTGGGGTCGCTGGCTGGGCAGACCGACTTCTTCGCGGGCCGGCTCGACGAGGTGCAGCTGCTCGACCGCGCGCTCAACGCCACGGAGATTCTCGCCCTCTCTCAGAGTGGACCGAACGGCCAGTGCAAGGACTGCACAGCGGCCGGCGTGCCCGACGGGGCAAGCTGCAGCGATGGACTGTTCTGCAACGGCGCCGACGTCTGCGGCGGCGGCACGTGCAGCGTCCACACGGGTGACCCGTGCGCGGCCGGCGCCGACTGTCACAACGCGTGCAACGAAGGGGCCGGCAATTGCCTGGTGACGGCGGGCACCCCGTGCAGCAGCGACGACAACCCCTGCACCAGCGATACGTGCGACGGCACCGGCGCCTGCACCCACCCCCCGGGCAACGCCGGCACCGAGTGCCGTGCCGCGGCGGGCGTGTGTGACGTTGCCGAGACCTGTACGGGCGTCGATGCGACGTGCCCGCCGGATGGATTTGCGTCGAGCAGCGTGACGTGTCGCAACGCCATCGGACCGTGCGACGCCGCCGAGCTGTGTACCGGGACGAGTGCCGCATGCCCGAGCGACGCCTCGCAACCGAACACGCAGATCTGCCGTTCTAGCGCCGGAGCATGCGATCCGGCCGAACAATGCACCGGCAGCACCACGGCCTGCCCGTTCGACGCCCTCGAACCACCGAGCTTCGTGTGCCGCCCGGGAACCGGCGGCTGCGACTTTCCCGAGTTGTGCACCGGGACCAGTGCCCTCTGCCCGCCGGATGGCGCGCCCGGAACCAGCGTCGCGAGACCCAAGGTCGTCCTCAAGATGCTGACGACGCCTCCCGGAGACGATCGGCTGACGTTCACCGGTGACTTCACGTTGCCCGAGCCGTTCACGCCGCCTCTCGACCCGGTCGCCACCGGCGCCCGCATCCGCATCCAGACAGCCTCCGGCGCGACGCTCGTGGATGCGCGCATCCCCAGCGGCGCCTACAGCCGCGCCACCAAGTTCGGGTGGCGGGTCAACCACCGCGTCCAGCCCACGAAGTGGACGTACACCGATCCCTCCGGCGTGGCGGGCATCACGCGGGTCATGGTGGCCAACACGAGCAGCGCCGCGACCCCGGGTCGGATCAGCTTCAGCGTGCGCGGCAGGAAGGGCGACTTCGGCAGCCTCACGCTGAGCCCGAGTGACCTTCCCCTGCAAGGTGCAGTGGCGCTGGATGCGTCAGCCGGCGAGTGCGGCGCGGCCACCTTCCCAGGCCCTGTGCCGACACCGAATTGCGCGTTCAGCCAGGGGCGCTTCCCAGGCGGGTCGCTGACGTGCAAGTGAGGCCGTCACCTCACAGCTTGTAAATGCGCCGCACGTTGCGGCCGAGGTACGCCGCGCGGGTGGGTTCCGAGAGGTCGACGACCTGACGGCTCAAGGCGTCGACCCACGTCGACGGATGATCGGGATGCGGGTAGTCGGTCGCCCACATGAACAGGTGCGCGCCGACGTGGTCGAACAACAGCGGCGCCGCCGTCTCGTCCGGATCGCCGGAGATGAAGCACTGCCGCGTGAAGATCTCGCTCGGTCTGGAGCGGATCGGCAGGGCGCGGCCGGAGGCCGTCGTGAACACCGCGTCGCACCGATCGAGAAAGGCGCCGAGCCATCCCATGCCCGACTCGAGCACGCCCAGGCGGAGTGCCGGAAACCGCTCGAACGTGCCGTAGTCAAAGAAGGTGAGCAGCGCCTGTTGCACGCCCTGGCGCAGGGTGACGTTGTAGTGGAACTCGCCGGCGCGGCCGAGCTTGTCGAAGCGGATCGGGATGGACCACAGGGGTTCGTAGGTCGGATGAATCGCCATCGGCACGTCGAGCTCCACCGCCGCGCGCCAGAGGGGATCGTGGTCCGGATGCCCGTGGCCTTTGCGGCTGTGCGTGAACGGTGCCACCCAACCGCCTCTGCAGCCGTCGGCGACGGCGCGCCGCAGCTCGACGGCGGCGCCGGCCGGATCGAGCAGGGTGAGGTGCGCGATGGGCACCAGACGGCCGCCGCTGCCGCGACAGAAGTCAGCGATCCAGCGATTGTAGGCGCGGCAATACGCCAGTGCGATCTCCGGGTCGGTGACCTCGCATTCCCACAACAGGTGAATCGTCGGATAGAGCAGCACCGCCTCGAGGTGCTCGCGGTCGAGCAACGCGAGGCGCTCGCCGGCATCGCCGGCGCCGTAGGGGACGTTGTCCATGTAGCGGCGCTCGGGTGACGGACGCGCCTGCGCGTCGCCCATCGCGCCCATCAACCCGAGCACACCCTTCACCGTCCGCTCGCTCGGGCGACCGTCGAGCTCGAGATACTCGAGCCCCTGCTCGTCCGTCTTGATGCGAATGGCGCGCTCGACGTAGGCGCGCTCCAGATACTGCTCCCAGAGCCACGCCGGCTCGAGCACGTGCCCGTCGGCATCGATCGTTCCACTGTAGGGGAAGCGCTTGATCTCGTACATGACAGCTCCTCGTGCCGGTAGGCTCTGTTCCACCGTCCTTAGGAGGGATGGCACCGCCGCGTCAAGGCGACCTCAGGCGGGATAGACCGCAATCTCGGTGGCCTTGACGCTGACCCACACCTCGCCGCCCTGCTCGAGGTGCAGGTCATCCACGGCAGCGCGGGTCACTTCGGCGACGATCGGAATCGCGCCGCCGACGCGCACGCGCGCGCGATCGCCTTCCCGATCCAATCGCTCGACGCTGCCTCGCCAGACGTTGCGCGGCGTCCCCTCCGGTGCACGACGATGCAGCGCCACGGCGCGCGGATGGATGACCGCGAACACCTCGCCGCCGCCGGCATCCGGGACGGTCAACGCACCGCCGCCGTGCAATTCGATGTGACCGTCGCGCGACAGTCCGCGCAGCAGATTCACGCCGACGAGGTCGGCCACGTACTGCGAACGCGGTTCCCCGGTCACCGTGGCGGGAGCACCCTCCTGCACCACATGCCCCCGTTCGAGGATCACCAGACGATCGGCCAGGGCGATGGCCTCGATTGGGTCGTGCGTCACCAAGAGCCGCACACCGTCGAAGGACTCGAGATGTCGGCGCAGGTCGCGCCGGAGCTCGGCGCGCGTGCGGAGGTCGAGCGCGGAGAGCGGCTCATCGAGGAGGAGAAGTCGAGGTTGAATGGCCAACGCGCGCGCCAGCGCAACGCGCTGCGCTTGTCCGCCCGACAGTTGACCGGGCTTCGCGTCGCCGTGTTGTAGGAGCCCGACACGCTCCAACCATTGCCCTGCCTGAGCGCGCGCGCGGTCACGGCCGCCCCCCTGGCAGCGGAGCCCGAAGGCGACGTTCTCGAGCGCGGTAAGGTGAGGGAAGAGAAGGTAGTCTTGGAACACCACCCCGATGGGCCGCCGTTCGGGGGGAATGAAGATGCCCGACGCGTCGTCCAGTATCACGCCGTCGAGCCGCACGTGCCCGTCGTCGAGCGGCAGGAGTCCCGCAAGCGTACGTAGCAACGTCGTCTTGCCGGCGCCGTTTGGACCAAGCACCGCCACGACCTCGCCCGCGTCGACGCGCAGGTCGACGCGCAGATCGAGCGTGCCGAGAACGACATGCACCGCGGCATCGAGGCTCACGGGACCCCCAGCCAACGGTGACGCAGTCCGACCAGCACAGCCAAAGACACGACGAGCAGCACCACGCTGAGCACGATCCCCGCTTCCGGAGTGCTCTCCAACGCCAGGTAGACTGCCAGTGGAATGGTCTGGGTGCGCCCGGGAAAGTTTCCGGCAAACGTGATCGTAGCCCCGAACTCACCGAGCGCCCGCGCCCAGCACAGGACCGCCCCGGCTTGCAGCGAGGGGCGGATCATCGGCAGCGTCACGCGCCGCAGCACGGTCCAGCGCCCGGCGCCCAACGTACGCGCGGCATCTTCCAAGCGGTGATCCATCGAGCGCAACGCCCCTTCGACAGTCAGCACGAAGAACGGCATCGCCACAAAGGTTTCGGCAAGCACCGCACCACTGGTGGTGAACGGAAGCCGCACGCCGAAGGCTTGATCCAGCCACTGGCCCAAGATGCCGCGGCGTCCGAACGCAAAGAGCAACGCGACACCACCAACCACGGGCGGTAACACGATCGGCAGTGTGGTGACGCCGCGCAGCAGCGCCCGCCCGGGAAACTCGACCCGCGCCTGTACCCACGCGAGTGGCAGACCAACGATGATCGAGCAGCACGTTGCCGAGATTGAACACACCAGCGAAAGCCAGAGCGCCGACCGCACCGGTGGCGCGGTGAGCGCCTGCCACACGTCACTGCCGAACGCGCGCCACAGCAATCCAACGAGCGGCAGGACGAAAATCGCCGCCCCGAGCCCGGCCAGCAGCACCGCCATGAACGGGGCCACTTCACGCTGACGATGGCGTACGCGGCGGTTCACGCGCTTCGTATCATCGCATTCGTGAGGGCGACGGAAGTCCGTGCCTTCCTCCGGGCGTCGCGTCGCTCACGGTCACCCGTCGGGCGACGGGATCGGGCGAGTGTCACTACTTCCCGATCATCACTTCGGTAGCCTTGACGATGGCGACGACGGCGTCGCCGACCTTGATGCCCAGCCGCTCCACCGAGCCCCGAGTGATCGCCGAGACCAACTCGTTGGCACCGACCTGCACATGCACCTCGGCCATCACGTTGCCGAGCGTAACCTTGGTGACCTTCCCTTTGAGTTGATTGCGGGCACTGAGCTCCATGACGCTCTCCTTTCGTCGCGATATACTCTCGCCGCACGAACAAAGCCAAGCGATGTGCGCGGTCCCCCCAGCGGGCGTCCAACGGCTCAAGCATTCCCGGCGCGTCTCAGCGCGAGAGAAATCCGAAGCCCGCGAGTACCCGTTGCCCGTCCTGCGACAACACAAACTCGACGAACTTCGCGGCGGCCGCCGCGTCGGGCGCGTCCTTCAGCACCGCGATCGGATAGCTTGCAATCACGTTGGATGACTCTGAAATGTCCACACCAGCGACCTTGCCGGCCGCCGCCCGGACATCGGTGACGTACACAATCCCGGCATCTGCTTCTCCCAGGCTGACCTTGGTCAGTACGGCTTTGACATCCACCTCCTGGCTGGCCGCCGGCGCAGTGACACCCGCCTTCGTGAATGCCTCGGCGGCGTAACGCCCGCAGGGCACCGTCGGCCCACAGAGCGCGATCGTGAGGCCCGGCTTCGCCAGATCCGCCAATGTGGCGATGCGTTGCGGATTGTTGGGCGCCACCGCGATCTGGAGTCGATTCCCCGCAAAGCGCTGAGGGGCACCAGCCAGGGCACCGCTCTCTACAAGCTTCTGCATGTTTGTTTCATCGGCCGAGGCGAACACGTCGGCCGGCGCCCCTTGCTGGATCTGTTGCACCAGCGTCGAGGAGCCGGCGAAGTTGAGCTCTACCTTCGTATCAGGATGAAGTTTCTCGAAGCCGTTCCCGACCGCTTGAAAGGCGGCGGTGAGCGAGGCGGCGGCGAAGACCGTCACCGTTCGCGCAGTCGGCGGTTGAGAGGCTGGTGTCTGTTGCGCCAAGGCTGGGGATGTAAACAACGCACCAAGTGCGAGCGCGGTGACGCCAGATGTGCTGAATCGCATGGACGCCCTCCAAGTCTCGTGCGTTGATTTAGAACTTCAGCATCGCGTCGAGCTGCGTCCGCAGCAGCGTCGGGTTCTGGGTAAGCGGGGCATTGGAGATGCTGCGATCCAACACGTTCTCGATATACGCCTTCGCCGTCAGCTGCAGGCTGGGCAGCACGACGTAGTCGACGCGCACGATGTGTGCGATGAGGTTCGTGCCGCCCTTCTGCGTCGGTCGCGAAGCGCCGGCCTTTGCGGGAAGCGTCGAGTACTCGTTGATGTCGCTGAAACTGAAGATGGAGGGGACCGCGTCCTTCTCGATCCACGCGTAGGTGTACGACAGCCCCCAATCACCTCGGTTCTTGAGCGTGTTGCGATACCAATCTTTGCCCGCGTTGCCGATCCCGGCTCCGAGGTAGCACCCGGCGTTGCGCGTGCTGGCCTGCGAGTTGTACGCGACGTCGCCGAATGCACCCGCCGGAATGCCCAGGCCGACCGGATCGGGGAAGTCCAGCTCGGTGTTGGCGTTGAGGACATTGAAGCCGTATCGGTAGCCGGTGATCTTGCCGCTGGTGTTCTTCACCACATCGTTGCTGTTTGCCAGCTGGCTATTGAAGTTCGGGCTCGAGGGCTCGAGGAAGTTGCGGGCAACCTCGTTGATGTGCGAGTAGTAGTAGTCGGCGAATGCCAGCGTCCAGCTGGCGGTGCCATCGAACGCCGCTTCGCCGACGACTTGTCCGCCGGGGATCCACGGATCGGCGCCGCTGGACACCTCATTCACGATCCACTGAAACGCGTTCACCCGCACGCCGCGCAGGAAGCCCTCGCGCCGCTCGATCAGGTTGAGCGTCTCCGTGGCCCCTTCCGGTGACACATCGTCGTCCCACACGAGCTCGGAGGGGCGCCAATTGTTCAAGCCAAACTTACCGGCGGTGACGGTGACCCAACCGGGTTCGATGTTGAACGTCTTCCCCGGCTTGAGCGTGAGGTAGGCCCAATTGAGGCTGATTGGTTTGTCCGTGAAGGTACTGTCGAGGGTCTGGTTGGTCGAGATCGGATCGTTCGAGTTCCCGGTCGCCAGGCGGACGGTGCCGCTGATCTCGTCGCTGACAGTCGCCGTCAGGCCGATGCGGGCACGCACGCGGAAGCGGTTCCGTGCGCTCTTGTCCTCCTGGTAAAAGCCTTCGTCGCGCAAGCGGATGTCGCCGAAGGGGGTGAGCATCTCGAGCCACTTCGGCAGCTGCGCCCGCAGGGCGTCGAGGCGAGACTCGCCGGCGGCCTGCTGTTGCTTCTCGTCCTCGCGGGCTTGCCGCAGTTCGTCCGGCGTGATGACGCCTTTGTCCAACAGAATGTCACCGAGGTCCTTTGCGCCGCTCGGGCACGCCGTCAGGGCCGCCAATGCCAACACGACGGTGGCGCCGAGGCTTGCTCTGCCCGTCCGACGCCGGCTACGGTGCCTGCCTGATCTCGCCTCCACGTTCCCCCCCTCCTGGCCAGCTCGGCCTCATCCGACCACTGTCGCGACGCTTCCGGTCTCGCTCGAATCGTACCCTGGCAATTCCCCGACCGCGCGCCGAAAGGTGTGCGAGTGCACCACACGCAGCAACGCTTGCAAGCGTGGGTCGTGCGCCATGTCGGTGCGGTAGCAGAGGTCGTAGTCCTCTTCGCGCGCGACGAGGAAGTCCAGCCCCGCCTCCGCCGCCGGCAAACGCACGCACACGCCAGCCTGTGCCCAGCCGGTGCGAATGGTCTCGACGACGCCGGTGTGATCAGCAGCCATGTGGTGGTAGCCTTTGGGCAACGGGCGATGATCCTTGATGATCGAATCGAGACAGCGCCGCGCGCCCGATCCCACTTCCCGCCCCACCCATCGGAGATTCGCCGCGACTGCTTTGCGAATCGTTCGAATGCCTAGGCCCGGTGTCAGCGCGAAGCCTTCCTCCCAGCGCGTCACTCGCAGCAAGGTGTAGCCGGCGCCGAGCCGCTCGCGGACGGCCTCTGCGTTCCCCGCCGGCGCCGCGCGATCTTGCAGATGCAGACCCGCAACGTGCACCACATTGCGCCCGAGCAACTCGAGCGCCTGCCGGCTGGAACGCACGAGCGGCAGCAGGCGCACCTGCGCGCGCCGTGACAGCTCGGCGGCCAGCAACCCGGCGGCGGGGTCGCAGCCCGCCAGCACCAGCGTGCGGTGCGGCTCGTCGTGACCGTGCAGCTCGTGGCCGTCCGCGCCGCCGCTGCCGTCAGCCGGCAGCTGTCCCACCGCCGTGCGCTCGACCGGATAGAGCAGGGTGCGACCTCCAACCGCGGCGCGCCACAATGGATACGGCTCGGTCGCGGGTTGCCACGCCCAAGCCGGATCATCGCGCCGTGCCGCCGCGCTGAGACTGAACAGATCTTCGACGCGACAGTCGAACGCAGCAGCCAATGTCAGCGCCGCCGCTGTTGAGGGAACAACGCGACCGGTCTCGATGGCGCTGACGGCCGCGCGCGAGAGACCGCTGCGGCACGCGATCTCGTCTTGCGACCAGCCGCGAGCCGTCCGGTAGGCCTGTACGAGGTTTCGAATGCCTGACATGATCATGTCATACGCGCTAGGATCATGCCGATGCAACAGTTGCGGTACCCCGAAGCCCCTCGCACGTGCGCGCCCCTCGCCGTCCCGGTATTGCCCCACACGAACCGTGACTCTATGGTTGCCGCATGGCGACCGAACCATCCCGGGGCCGCACCGCGCGGCGTTGGTCGGGCGCGGTCACCGAGCACAGCAACGCCCTCGACCTGGAGCCGGGGGTCTTCACGAAGCGGAGCCCACGGGCGATCGCCGAGTCGTTGCGCCGTTCGGCGGAGCAGAGCCGGCGCCGCAAGGCCGATCCGTTTCGGTCGGCGATGTCGATGCTGACCTTCTACATCAATCGGGCAGGGCGCAGCCTCGATGCATCGCAACGCCGGAGGTTGGAGCAGGCCAAGGACGCGTTGCGCCGGCTGTACGGGCGGCCCCGAACGCCGGAGAGCGCCAGCGGCGCCGCACGCAAACGATCACGCTGACGCGCGCGTCGACCGCGGCGTCGCCGCCTACGGCTCGGCCACTTGTGTGGCGCTGCCGTCGCGCCGCCCGAGGCGACGCGTCACGTTGACCGGCACCCCGCGCTTCTCGCGCACCGCTTGCCGCAGCCGGTCGGTGTCGATGCGGTTCGTCAGCCGCAACTGCCGGGCCTGCCTGACGGCCTCGCGCTGCAGGTCGCGAACGCGGTGGTACAGGTCGTCGTGCACCTCGACGTAGATGTGGCCGTCCGACTCGCCGAACTTGATCGGCTCGTACACCAACTCGCCGACCGTCCCAGGGTGGACGAGGCGGAACAGCTCGCCGATGTCCTCCGGGTAGAGACGGATGCATCCGTGCGTCGTCAGTCGTCCAACCGACCACGGGACGTCGGTGCCGTGAATCGAGTACAGACCCTTCGACAAGCGAATGCGGTAGTCGCCGAGAGGATTGTCGGGGCCGGCTGGTACGACGCGCCGCTTCGGAGGATCCATGGCGCGATAGATCGAATCGGGTACGTACCACGTCGGGTGCTTGTCCTTCGCCGTGATGCGGAAGCTTCCGACGGGACTGCGTGTGTCGTCCGTGCCGATGCCGACGGCCCAGGTGCGCACCGCCGCCAATTCCCCCGGGGTGGTCCTTACCGGGAAGAAGTACAGCCGCATTTCGGGGATGTTGATCACCACACCGCGATAGCCGGATCGCGGCACGATCCATTGCGTCGGCACGACGACCTCCGTGCCGGCGGGTGGAATCCATTCGTCGACGCCGCGGTTGGCGTCCTGCACCTCATTGAATCCGAGCCCGGCGTTGCGGGCGACGTCGAGCAGCGTCTCCTTCGGCGCGATGCGGTGTCGCTGCACGCGGCCAACCAGGCCGGGAAGCTGCCCGCGACGCGGCACGCGCACGCGCACCGCGGTGATCTTCTCCAGCGCCGCCGGCGGCAGCGGTGGCAGCGGCGCCGGCGCAGCCCGCCGTGCCGAGCATGCCGACAGCATGCAGAGCGCGACGGCCAGCACCGCGGCCAATCGACCCGTCGTCGTGCCGCCCATCGCACACATGCGGCCTGATCGTACTCCCTCCGCGTCAGGCCGGAAGACCAAACCGACACGAGACGCGGCGAGCGGTTGCGGGTCGCAAACCCGGAGTGTCGATGGACGAAGATGGAAGACCAACGAAGGACCGGGAACAGAAAACCGGGAATGGAAAACCGGCCTCTGTCCAGCTGGTAGTGTGGACAGACTGACCGACGGGCGGTGCCCGGCGTCAGTCTCCGATGTCCGACGCGGCAGCCGCCGCTTTCATCAGGGTCGCGTCCGGCGGCAGGATGAAGCCCGCCTGCACCGCCCGCGCGGTCGCCGCGTTGAATGCGGAGACGTAGGCGTCGTGGGTCGGATACAGCGCGGTCAGCGTCTGGGCATCGAACGGCGTCGTGGTGCCGAACAACAGGCAGAAGACCACGCCTCTGCCGTCGCCGGACAGGGTGGCGATGGGCACATCGACTTGCGGCGTGCGCACGCCGCCGAGGGCGTTGCCGTACGCGTCACGCACGATCTTGACGGTGGCGCCACCGCTCACTTCGAGACGCGGGGCGACCGGCGGCGGCGTGCCGCGCCGCACCCATTGGTCGAGCGCGGCGACGGCGGCGTTCAGGACGAAGTGCTGCGGTCCGGAGTTGATCGGCGCCCGGCACGTAAAGCCGAGGGCGGGAGAGCTGGTCAACACCAGATTGGCGGCGTCGGGGGAGTCGCCGAGATCGGTGCCGCCAACCACCGTGGTGTAGGTGTCGGCGTGCGCCGTTCCGGCTACCTCCCAGAGACGAAAGCGCGCGCTGTCCGGTTGGCGCGCCGCGGCGTAGCCGAGGAAGGTGAGGTCGGTCTCCGTCTCGAAGGTCAGCACCGGAACGTTGAGATCGCCGCGGATCGGCACCGAGCCCGGCACCGCGATCGCCGTTTGCGGCGCTTCCGAGAGGGCCGCCGCCGCGATGCTGTTGCCGCCGCGGCTGTGCACGAGAAACCCATCGTAGATGTCGGCGAGCGGATGCACGGCGTCGATGTAGGTGACCAGGCGAAACGCCGACTGCGACTCGCCGGCGGCGATGACCGCGCTGACCGTCAGGTCGCCGAGCGGGCGTATGCCGGTCGGGCGGCGAATCGTCTGCGCGGCTTGCGAGAAGATGTCGTACGCGAAACTGTCGCCGGGATGGACGAGCGAGCCGTAGCGTTCCGGGTCGCGCGTCTTCAATGGAGTGACCGGCAAGCCGAGCACCGAGTCGCCGCCTTCCACGCCGACGTACTGCGCCGACACACCCATCCACGCGAAGCCGTCGCGGATGAGTTCGGTATGGCCGGTGATCCAGTCGGGCGCGGCGTCAAGGCCGCCGCTGACGTTGAGCCACTCGACGATCACGGTGCCGTTGAACTTCGTCGGCTCGATCGGCCGATAGACGAGGATGCGTGTCTTGTAGGCGGCGCTGTCGCCGCGCGCCACCGTCCACGTGCCATCGTCGGACAGCGGCGCGGCACTGGCATAGGCGGTGGCGGTTCCGGAAATGAAGTACTCCACCCCGGCGTAACCGACCTGGGCCAGGGCGAAGGTGGTGGAGGCAATGAACGGCGTGCCGGCGCCGCCGGTGACCGGGCCCTCGACGATCGGCTTGGCGACGTTGCCCCCACGGATGGGGTTGGGCATGTTGCCACCCGGGGGGCGGCTCGAAGCTTCGTCGCTATCGCCGCATCCGACGGCGGTGGCGACGAGCGCGACACATGCAACAAGGACGACCGCAAGCCGGCCGCGCCCGGCCCGTCTACGAACAAATCCCATGTGCGACCTCCGCTTGCTCTTTAGCCCGGATCGAAAGACTGAGACAAGAACGGACCCGACGTGGGCACCGCATCAAATTGAGCCCCCCCCAACCGCGTGGTATGCGAGTCACGCGATGCCGCCTGCCGCCGATGTCAGACTGGGTCTCGGTGCCCCCCACAACCGGCACGCGCCAGCCGGCACAGGTCACGCGCCATGATGTCCATCGGCGTGATCGGCTACGGCTACTGGGGACCCAACCTGGTGCGCAACTTCGCGGAGCTGCCGAACGTTCGCGTCGGCATGGTCGCCGACCTGCGGCCGGAACGCCTGGCGCCTGTGAGCGACCGATACCCTGGCATCGCGGTCACCACCGACATCGGCGCGCTGCTGACCGCGCCTCGCCTCGACGCGGTCGCCATCGCCACGCCGGTATACACCCACTTCGAGTTGGCGATGCAGGCCCTGCGCGCCGGCAAGCATGTGCTGGTGACGAAGCCGCTCGCCGCGACGGTGGCGGACGCCGAACGGCTCGTCGACGAGGCGGTGCGCCGCCAACTCGTCCTCATGGTGGATCATACGTTCATCTACACCGGGGCGGTGCGCAAGATCCGCGAGCTGATCGACGCCGGCCGGCTGGGCCAGCTCTACTACTACGACTCGGTGCGCGTGAACCTCGGCCTGTTCCAGCATGACGTCAATGTCCTGTGGGATCTCGCGGCGCACGATCTCTCGATCATGGACTACGTATTGGGCCGCACGCCGCACGCCGTCGCGGCCACCGGCGTCGCCCATGTTGCCGGGCAGGTCGAGAGCATGGCGTACCTGACGTGCTTCTTCGAGGACCGCTTCCTCGCGCACTTTCACGTCAACTGGTTGGCCCCCGTCAAGATCCGTCGCACGATGATCGGCGGCGCCGCACAGATGATCGTGTACGACGACCTGGAACCCAGCGAGAAGCTCAAGGTCTATGACCGCGGCGTCACCCTGAACGGCAACGACGAGAGCATCTACCGAGCCCTCGTCGGGTATCGGACCGGCGACATGTGGGCACCGCAGGTCGACTTGACCGAAGCGCTGCACATCGAAGCCGCCCACTTCGTCCGCTGCATCGAGGACGCCACCCCACCGCTCACCGACGGCGCCGCCGGACTGCGCGTGGTCCGCCTCCTGGCGGCGGCTACGGAGTCCTTGAACGCCCACGGACGCCCAGTGGACCCGCGCACGCTCGCGCCGAGCGTCTAGCCACGACGTGATGGAGCCCACGCCGCCCGGTTGTCGCCCGCAGCGCCTCATCGACCTGATGCGCGCGGCACTCACGCGCTGCGATCTGGATCTCTCCGGCAACGTGGTCCTCACCGAAGCGGCCTCCGGCACCTACGTGGTGACGCCGGTGCTGGCGGCGCTGGCGGGAGCGCGGCGGGTCTTCGCCTTGACGCGCGACTCACGCCACGGCAGCGTCGAGGCGATCGCGCGAACGACATACGAACTGGCGCGGCTGGCAACCGTCTCGGAGCGCATTGAGATCCTCCGCGAGCGGCGGAAGGAACTCGTTGTCCAGGCTGACATCGTCACCAACAGCGGGCACGTCCGGCCGATCGATGCCGACTTGGTGGCCGGGCTGAAGCCGACCGCGGTCATCCCGCTGATGTATGAGGCGTGGGAGCTGCGGGCTGCTGACGTGGACGTCGCGGCGTGCCGGCAACGCCACATCCCGGTGGCGGGTACCAACGAACGTCATCCGGCGGTCGATGTGTTTGCGTTTCTTGGCATCATGGCAATGCGACTGTTGTTGGATGCCGGCATCGCCGTCTACGGCAGTCACGTAGTGGTCTGGTGCGACAATCCGTTTCGACCCTTCCTCGTCGAGCGTCTCACACAAGCGGGCGCCGTCGTCCACACGATCGACCGTTTGGACGACGGCGAAGGTGCCCACAGCGATGCGATTCTCGTGGCACTGCGGCCGCGGGTGCACCCGGTCGTTGGTGCGTTCGAGGCGGAGGCCATCGCGCGGCGCTATCCCCGTGCCCTGGTCGCGCAGTTCTGGGGTGACATGGATCGTGCCGCGCTGGAGCAATGGGGTGTGCCCTTCTGGCCAGTCGAGTCGCCGCCGGCGGGTCATCAAGGCATTTTGCCATCCAGGATCGGACCAGAACCGATCGTTCGCCTGCAAGCCGGTGGGTTGAAGGTCGGCCAGGTGATGGCGGAGGTGCGCCGGGAGCGGAGCGCCAGCGGCGCGAGCCACGACGCCGCCATCGCCGCGGCGGTGGCTTCGGGATTCGGGCAGGCCCTGCTGGGGCGGAGCCACGAGACGGGCTGACGAGCACCTCATGAAGGACGCACGCAAGGACCTGCACCGCGAGATCCGCACCCTACTCGAAGACGAGTACGGGCTCCGCCCATCCGTGAGCCGCGCCGCCAAGATCGGTTCGGGGCTGCGTCGGGGAAGAGACGTGATCATCGAAAACGGCGTCGAGCTCGGCGACGGCGTGCAGCTCGGGCATCGCGTCAGCCTGCGCAACTGTCGGGTCGGCGACGGCGTGCGCATCGAGGACGACTGCATCATAGGATACGCCAATTTGACCGGCGGGTTCTCGCATCGCTTCGAGGAGCGGCACGTAATCGTCCCGACGCACATCGGGGCAGGGACCTTGGTACGCAGCGGCGCGGTGATCTACCAGAGTGTGACCGTCGGCGAAAACTGTTGGATCAACCACCGTGTGGTCCTGCGTGAGCACACGCGGATCGGCGACCACAGCTGCATCGGGACGATGAGTGACTCCGAGGGCTACAACAGTATTGGCAGCCACGTGCTCATTCACTCGCAGGTCTTCCTGTGCTCGCGGTTGACCATCGAGGACTACGTGTTCGTGGCGCCGCACACTTCGTTCACCGACGGCAACCCCATGAACTTCGCGCGCGAGGTGTCCTCACCGGAGGCCGGCCCGGTCATTCGCTTCGGGACGCAGATCGGGACGAACGCCGTGATCCTGCCGCGCGTCACCGTGGGTTGCGAAGCGTTGATCGGTGCATCCGCGGTGGTGACCAAGGACGTGCCGCCGCTCAGCCTGGTCACGGGCCTGCCCGGCAAGGTCGTCGGCCGTGTGCCGGAACACCTGCGCATGCCGGAAGCCTTGCGACGACACTACTACGGCGGCCGCGCCGATCCGGAAGGCATCTGATGTGGTCAGCTGCGCGCCGGACCGGCGTCCGACGAGGCCGCACGTCCGCGCGGGTTGCATGACCCAGCCGCCTGGCAGCGTCAGTGTCGTGGTGCCCTGCTTCAACTATGGGTGGTGTCTGCGGGACTGCGTAGAGAGTGTGCTCGACCAGGCGGACGTCGATGTGCGTGTCTTGATCATCGACGATGCCTCTACGGACACCTCGGCCCGCGTCGCGGCCGAGCTGTCCGCCGCCGATGCGCGCGTCGAGGTGCGCAGTCACGTGGCGAACCGGGGACACATCAGGACCTTCAACGAGGGGCTGCAGTGGGCCTCCGGAACGTACACGGTGCTGCTGTCCGCCGACGACCTGCTGGTGCCCGGGGCCCTCCAACGCGCCGGCGCGCTCTTGGAGGCGCACCCGGAAGTGGGCTTCGTCTACGGGCAGGCGCTGGTCTTCCACGATGCTGGTTCGCGTCCCAAGCCTGCGACCGGGCCGGTTGGCTGGACGATCTGGCCTGGCCGTGAGTGGTTCGCGACGCGTTGCCGCGCCACCGAGAATTGCGTTGCCTCGCCGACGGCGGTGGTGCGCACGCGCCTGCAGCAGCAGATCGGCGCGTACCGCGAGGATCTGCCGCACTCTGCCGACTTCGAAATGTGGATGCGCTTCGCGCTGCATGCCGACGTGGGGTACGTCGGCGGTGCACACCACGCCTATTACCGCGCCCACCCGACGAGCATGAGTCACCAACGATTCGGCACGGCGCTCGCCGACCTGACGCAGGTCCGCGCCGCATTCGAGGTGCTCTTCCAACAGCACGGCGAGATCATCGCCGACCGCCAACGCCTCGAGGAATTGGTGCGCCGCACCTTGGCGCGCCGCGCCCTCCGGGCCGCCTGCCGCGCGTACGATGGGGGCCAGCCGAACCTGGCGGAGGTCACCGGGCTCGAGGCGCTGGCTACCAGCACGTACAGCGACGCGCGCCGCCTCCGTGAGCGCTACAGCCTGCGCTGGCGCCAGCGACTCGGGCCGCGTCTCTGTTGGACGCTCCAACCCTTCCTGCTGGTCACCGTCGCGCAGCGACTCCGCCGCCGGCTGCAGCGCCGCCGCCGCCAGCGTGCCGGCCTGTGACCCTCGCCGCGGCGCCCGCGATTGACCGCCCCGCGCGGATCGGCCAGATTCCGCGCCATGAATCTCCGCGGTGCGCGGGCCCTCATCACGGGCGGAGCCGGTCTGGTCGGCTCGGCGATCGCCGATCAGCTCGTCGAGCTCGGCATCGGCGAGGTTGTGGTGCTCGACAACCTCACGCGCGGGCAGTTGACACACCTGGACCGGGCAACGGCGCACGGACGGGTCCGCATCGTCACCGGCGACATTCGTGACGCCGCGGCGCTGCATACCGTCATGCGCGACGTGGACGTGGTCTTTCACGAGGCAACCATTCGCATCACCCAGTGCGCCGAGGAGCCGCGACTGGCGATGGCGGTCCTGGTGGACGGGACCTACAACGTCCTGGAGGCGGCGCGCCTGGCCGGCGTGCGCAAGGTCGTCGCCGCCTCTTCAGCATCCGTGTACGGACAGGCGGAGAGCTTCCCGATCGGCGAGACGCACCATCCCTACGGCAACCGCACCCTCTACGGCGCGGCGAAGATCTTCAACGAAGGGCTGCTGCGCAGCTTCCACGAG
>Ga0335082_10001547_pt1 | contig 24542 bp, 21 predicted proteins | sample Lox_Sample_41_FD_206718 | JGI IMG/M metagenome (GOLD analysis project Ga0335082, IMG submission 206718) | Soil microbial communities from Loxahatchee National Wildlife Refuge, Florida, United States - Lox_Sample_4.1 | ecosystem: Environmental > Terrestrial > Soil > Wetlands | place: USA... | reverse complement strand
GAACGTGATCTCCTTGGTCCCCTCGCCAGCGGCGCGCACGCGGTCCTTCCCCATCTCTGCGTGCCGGAAGATGTTCTCCATGACCATGACGGCGTCGTCGACGACGAGGCCGACGGCGAGCGACAGCCCGAGCAGCGTGAACGTGTTGAGCGTGTACCCGCAGAAGTAGAGGACCGCGATCGTTCCCAGCAGCGACATCGGGATCGCGAAGAGCACGTTCATCGTCGACGAGAGCGAGCCGAGGAAGAGCCAGCACACCATCGCCGTGAGGATGACGGCGAGCCCGAGCTCAATCCCGATCTCGTCGACCGACTCGCTGATGAACTGCGTCGTGTCGAAGACGACCTCGATCTTCATCCCGTCCGGCAGCGTCTTCTGCAGGTTCGAGATCGACGCTTGCACCGCCTTCGCGACGCCGACGGCGTTCGAGCCGGGCTGCTTGAGGATTCCCATCGCCTGCACGGGCTGGCCGTTGAAACGGGCGACGTTGTTGATGTCCTGGAAGCCGTCCTGCACGAGGGCGACGTCCTGCAGCCGCACGGGGTTGAGGCCCCCTGCTCGCACGACGATGTTGCGCAGGGTCGTCAGATCCGCCGCCTCGCCGATGACGCGTACGTCGAACGCGAGGCCGCCGTTGTCGAGCTCCCCGCCCGGCATCGTGACGTGCTGGGTCTTGATGGCACTGGTGATGTCGTTGACCGTGACGCCGGTGGCGACGAGCTTCTCCGCGTCCACCCAGATACGGACGTTGCGGTCGACGTAGCCCATCAGCTGGACCTGCCCGACGCCCGGGACGGTCTCGAGCATGTCCTCGACCTGGTATCGGGCGACGTCGGCGAGCAGGGCGCGCGAGTACGGTCCGTAGACGCCCAGGGTGATGATCGGTTGGTCGTCGGGGTTGCTCTTGGAGACCGTGGGCGCCATCGCGCTGGTCGGCAGGCTGCGCTGGACCTGCGCGATCTTCGCCTGGGTGTCCTGCAGCGCGAGGTCGATGTTGCGCGACAGATCGAAGGTGGCCGTCACGCGCGCAGATCCGGTCGACGCCGACGAGGTTAGCGTGAGGACGCCGGTCACCTGCGACATCGCGTCCTCGATGGGGTTGATGAGCCCCGTCTCGACGTCCTCGGGTGAGGCGCCGGGCCACGACACGCTCACGCTCACCGTGGGGTTGTCGACGTCCGGGAACTGGCTGACGCCGATGCGCGTGACCGAGACGATGCCGAACAGGATCGTCCCGAACATCAGCATCCAGGCGAAGACCTGGTTCTTCAGGCAGATGTCGGTGAGGTTCACGGCGCGCTTCCGGCAGGACGAAGCGATGCAGCGGATGCGGAGGGTCGCGGACCTGCCGGCGCCCCCTGATGCGAACCCGCCGAGCCGGAGGGCGGAGGCGCTCCCGAGCCTGCCGGTGCGGCCGACCCGGAGGCTGCGGCTGCCGCCTGCGCGATGGCTTGCGGCAGCGTCACCTTCTGGCTCACCTTCACGGGCGCTCCTTCACTCAGGGCCTCGAAGCCCTGGACGACGAGGAGCTCGCCGACGTCGAGGCCGGTCGTGATCTCGACGGCTCCGTCGGGCGTGTACATCCCGAGCTGCACGTTCTTCACGTGCGCGACGTTCTTGTCGTCCACCGTATAGACGATGTTCCCCGTCGCAGTCGGCTGGACCGCGAGGGACGGCACGACGATCGCGGGGCGCGCGTTGCCGATGGGGATGTTCACCTCGCAGAAGGCGCCCGGCCGCAGCCAGTACTTGTGCTCGGTGTCGTCCACCTGCGCCGTCACCGGGACGAGGCGTGTCGTCGGATCCGCCGAGTCGGCCACGAGGATGATCTTCGCCTGGTAGGTGCGCGAGCTCTCGCGCAGCACCATGTTCGCCATCATCCCGGTCTGGAGCCGAGGGGCGTCCTGCTCGGTGACGCCGAAGCGAAGGAGCAGCGGGTCGCGCTGGACGAGTGTAGCCAGCACGGCGCCGGGTTGCAGGTACTGCCCCGCCTGCACCGTGCGCGACTGGACGACGCCGGCGATGGGCGAGCGCACGTAGGCGTCGCGCAGGTTGAGCTGCGCGACCCTCACGGCTTGCTCGGCCGAGCTCACGTCGGCCTTCGTCGTCGCGACGTTCGTCTGGTACGTCGCGATCTCTTCGCCCGCGACGAGGCCGGGATGCGCGGTGTCCGCGCCCTGCCTGCGCGACAGCTCCGCTTCGGCGGCTTGTTCGGTCGCCTGCGCCCTCGCGAGCGACGCCTTCGCCTGGTCGACGGCGACCTGGTATCGGTCGGTCTCGATCGTCGCCAGCGTGTCGCCCTGCTTGACCTGCTGGCCTTCGACGAACGCGACGCGATCCACCGCTCCGGCGACGCGCGCCGTGATCTGCACCTGCTGGAAGGCTTCGATCGAGCCCGGAGCCATCACCGTGTAGTTCACCTGGCGCTGCTCCAGCGGTGCGACCTCCACGGGGTAGGTCATCTTGTTGACCGGCTTTCCCTTCTTCAGGGCGGAGTCGTCCGTCGCCGATTTGCACGCGGCCAGCGTGGCCACGACGCTCAGGATGCCCAGCGTGCGCTTCATCGCAGCTCCGTTCCGAGGGCGTCGAGACCCAGCGCCTGGCGCAGGGACAGGTACGCCTGTGCCATCGCGAACTCCGCAGCAGCGTAGTTCACCTCGGCTGTGAAACGCGAATCGTTCGCGTCCACGAGCTCGAGCGCAGTCGCCAGCCCTTGACGGTAGAGGATCTCCGTCTCGTCGACGTTCTGCGCCGCGAGCTTGGCCGCGTCGCTCGCGTCCTTGAACGCGAGCTGGGCGGCCCCGAGGAGCGCGACGGCGCTGCGCACCTGGGCGCCGACGTTGCGCAGGAGGAGGCTGGCGTTGAGGTCTGCGATTTCCGCCTGTGCGTCGCGCGAGTGCTTGTCGGCGTACCGGACCCCGGCGTCGTAGATGGTCCACGTCAGAGTCGCCGTGACCGTCTCGTCGTCGTGCCGCCCGGTGATGGGTGAGTTGGCCGTCGTCGCGACGGCCTGTCCCTGCGCGCCCAGCGTCGGCAGCAGTCGGAGCAGCGGCTCGGAAGCGAAGTCGTGCGCCGCAGTCGCCTGGTACTTGGCCACGCGCACGTCGGGGCGATGGTCGGCGGCGAATCGCACGAGCTGGTCGGGGCCCCCCACCGTCTTGACGGCTGCGGCGAGCGTCGCCTGCGGCGGTACGAGGGTCGTCGGGACCTGCGCGTTCAGCGTGAACGCGAGCTGCACCAGCGCGTTGTCCAGCAAGCCCTGGTCGTTCTCCACCTCGCGTTGCGCCCCGGCGAGGTCGACCTGCGCCTTGGTGACGTCGTTGGAGCTCGAGAGCTGCGCCTTTGCGCGGGCCTGCGTGTCGGTGAGGTTGGCCTTCGCGTTGTCGCGCTGGCGCGTGGCGGCCTGCACCACGTCCTGGGCGTTGAGCACTGCGAAGAAGGCGGAGGCTGCGGTGAAGGCGAGCAGCCTCTTGTCGTCCACGTTCTGCTCGCGCTGTGCATCGGCGAGCCTCTTGGCCTGCGCGTAGAGCGGGAAGGCGGGTGCGTTGAGGATCGGCTGCGACAGCGTGATGGCGCCCTGCCCGCTGTTGCTCGGCGGCTTGATGGCGGTCGCGTGCTGCGTCGCCGAAGCCGTCGTCGTGAGGAGAGGGAGGAACGCCGTGAACGCCTTCTCCACGGCGGCATCGGCCACGACGACCTGGAGGTCCGAGATCTTCGCGCGCTCGTTTCGGCTCAGGGTCAGCTGTACGGCCTGATCGAGCGTGAGCCCCTGCGGCGACACCGCCTCTTGCGCAGCGGCGCCGCGCGAAGCGAGTAGGGCCCCGAGGCCCAGCATGACAATCCTCGTCACGTGACGCATGGCCCCCGGCTCGTCCTTGGGAGAGCGTAAGGGTTGCGCCTGGGCTCCCGCATCTAGATCGACGAGCGGTCGCTTTCTGGCGACGAGCCGCACTCGTCCATGGACGCGCCGTGCTCGGAGCCCACTTTTGTCAGTGAACTATCGCCGCGCGCTCGATCACCATGTCGATCGTGCCGCCGCCGCGGCGGATCGACATGCCCACACTCGTCCCCACCTGCCCACGCAGTCGCTGCACGGCGTCCGCAACGGACATGTTCGACGCGTCCTCCCCGTCGATGGAGACGATGTGGTCACCGGAGCGCAGGCCGGCTCGATCCGCCGGGTCGCCGCCGAACACCTGAGCCACGAAGATGCCGTCGGCGTTCTGTCCGAGACCCGCTCCGATGCCGGCCAGATCCATCCCGCCGCCGCTGGCGGAGAGGGACACCTCTTGCGTGAGCGTCTGTCCCGAGTCGACCCGGAGTCCTGGGACGAGCTTTGTCCGGAACCCCTGCTTCTGAACACGGAGCGTGAAGGGGCCGGCAGGAGCGCCCTCGAGACGGTAGGCCCCGGCCTCGTCGGTCGTCGTGCCGGCGCCATCGTCGACGACAGAGCTCACGAGGTCGAAGTGCAGCTCGGCTCCCTGCAGCGGCGCCCCGTGATCGTCGCGCACGTGTCCGACGATCGATCCGCCCTGGAGGAGCACGATGCGCACACCCGTCGTGGTGGCCCCGCCGCGGACCTCGATCGAGTCGGACCGCGTCGCGGGCTTCCCCTGTGCGGTCGCAGTGAGCACGTAGCTTCCGGGAGGAAGATGGTCGAGCGAGAAGGCCCCTCGTGCGTCCTCGAACTCCTGTGCGCCGCGTCCGCTCCGGTGGCCCGAGTACGACTCGATTCCGAGGCTGAAGCTCTGGATCCCTCGGCCGCGATCGTCCACGACCGTGCCCGAGATGGCGCCTCCGGCTCTCAGGCGCAGGGTGAGCCGACCTGCCGTCGGCACCATCGCGGGATCGCTGGGAGCGAAGTCGTCGGCTTCGGCTTTCACCTCGCAGCCGGTGGTCGAGGCGGGAAGCGTGAAGCTGCCGTCTTCTCCGCTCGTCGTCTTCGCCTCCGATGCGGTGCCCTCGCATGCGACGACTCGGGCTCGGGCCGCATTGCCGTCCGGATCGATCACGCGCCCCTCGATCGGTGGCCCTGCCTCGAGCCGCACCTGGACGACGACCTCCGGCCGGTCCTGGCGCTGGCCGAGGTCCACGCGCGCCGTCCGGTAGCCGGCGGCCACGGCGACGAGCGTCGTCGCCTCGTACGGCACGACGGGCAGTCGGAACGCTCCCGCTTCGTCACTGAGGGCGCCGTGCGTCTTCCACGGGACACCATCCACAGAGAGCGAGACTCCGGCGACGGGATGGTCCTTCTCGTCGACGACGGTGCCGCGCACCGCTGCCGGCGACAGCACCAGCGTGACGTCGATCGTCGCTCCATCCGTCAGTCGCAGCTCGGCGCTGGTGACGACGCCCTGCGGGTCGTGGTCGGCCACGATGCGTACGCGCGAGGCGAAGGTAGGCGTGTCGCGGAAGGTGAAGCCACCCGACTCATCCGCCGCGGCCTCGGCGACGACTCCGTAGGGCGGAGCCGTCGAGAGGAGCCTGACCGCGGCACCATCGACGGGTGTTCCTTCGGAGTCGAGGATGCGTCCGCGAATGGTGGGAGGCGGGGCCGGTGCAGTCGGTTCTTCGCGGGACACGCCCGGCGCAGAGGAAATGCTGGCGCCCTGTGCGCGCTTCGGCGTGGTCGGCGTGGGCTCGGAAGACCGCCATGCGACGACCGTGACCAGGATGGCCACGAGCGCCCCGACCGCGAGCGTCCAGCGTCGCCTCGACACGCACGGATTGTAGCCAGGAGGAACGTCAGGCAACCAAGCCCGGCGGCCACGTCTGCATGGCGCTCCGGAGCTGCGCCAAGCTTTCCGCCACCGGCCGCGCCGTGTCGAGCACGACGTGCTCGTCCGGGCAGATCTCGTCGGGCGGCTCGAAGTGGGCCCGGAAGTCCTCGAGCAGCGAGAGTCTCGCGTCGGAGACGCCCGCCTCGATCTCGCGGCGCACCAGTCGCTCGCGGGTCACCTCGGTGCTCGCGCGGCACTCGACGAACCGGAAGGGCACTCGCCGACTGTCGGCGAGAGCGCGCGCCAGCCGACGCATCTCTCGAGTCCGGAACGACGCGTCGACGACGACCGGACGCCCCGACGCGAGCACCACGCCCGCGCGCCGAAGGAGCTCGCCGTACACGCGGTCGGTGAACGCCGGGTCGTACGCACCGCTCCAGGAGCCTGGTTGCAGGTGGACCGTGGGGCCGACGCCGAGCATGTGCTTGCGCGTCCGGTCCGCCTCGACCACGGGCGCACCGAGCTCCATGCCGATGTGGTCGGCGATGGTGCTCTTGCCCGAGGCGACGATCCCTCCCACGCACACGAGCATCGGCTGCAGGAGAGAGCGGCGGCCCGCGGAGAGGGCGAGGAGCAGGTAGCGTCGGGCCTCGGTGTCGGCGCGCGCCCGCAGCGCGTCATCGGCGCCCTCGTCCGCCGCGAGGAGCATCGAGACCTTCGCGCGCACGTAGGCCCGGTAGCTTTCGTAGAAGTCGACGACGGCGTAAAGGTCGAAGTCGTTGCTCTCGCGCGCGTAGCGGGCGAGCAGACGCTCGCCGAGATCGACGTGCCCGTGCCATGCCAGATCCATCGAAAGGAACGCGAGGTCGGCGCAGACGTCGGCGAACCGGAAGCGGTCGTTGAACTCGATGCAGTCGATGATCGTCGCGTGCTCGCCGTCCAAGTAGACGTGCTCGAGTCGCAGGTCGCCATGCCCGTCGCAAATGCGCCGCGCATCGATGCGCGCCCGCAAGAGGTCGCCGTGCTCGCGGATGAAGGTGGTCTGCTGAACCTCGATCTCGCGCGCCTGCGCCGGGCGCACGTGCCGCGTGACGTCGCGGCGCGTTTGGGCGAAGTTCTCGACGACGTTCGCCTCGACCGCCTCGGGGATTCCGAAACGAGACGTCTCGGCGTCGCATCGCGCCGACGCGTGGAAGGTCGCGAGCTGCCGGGCGATGGCGTCGATGCTCTCTCCACGCAGCTGGCCGCGCGCAAGCAGCTCGTCGGCGCGTGTTAGGTCGTCGAGCCGCCTCATGTGGACCGCCCAGTCGACGGTGTCTCCGTCGCCACCGATCGTGTGCACGCCGTCCGGCCCGAGGCGGACCGGGCAGACGCCGAGGTAAACGCGAGGCGCAAGACGTGCGTTGAGCTGCACCTCCGCGTCGCAGGCCGCTTTCCGCTGCTCGCGGGTCCTGAAGTCCAGGAAGCCGAGGTCCACCGGCTTCTTCACCTTGTAGACGTCGTCCCCGACGAGAAAGACCCAGGACGCGTGCGTCTCGGCGAGCCGCACGTCTCCCCGCGGGGGCCCCGGAAAGGCACTCGGGCGCAGCAGGTCTTCTCTGAGGGCTCCCATTACGCCGCCTGCTTCCGCCCAGTGCATCGCGCGTGCCGAGGCTTGTGTTCCAGCCGCGCAGGCCGTTCACTGGCCGCATGACGTGGCAGCACCTCCTCTTGATCGCCCTGCTGGCGACTTCACCTTGTCTCGCGCTCGCCTGCGGCGGGAGCTCGACGTCCAACGGATCGCAGCCGCTCGGCAACGACGCCTCGACCGACGGGCACGTGGAGCCGCTGGAAGCCGGCTCCGCCGACGCGAAGGATGGGTCGAGCTCGGGAGACTCCTCCGCGGATGCTGGAGCCGACGTAGACAACGGCGCTCCCTCGACGAACTACCCCGCGCCCCACCCGCCGCTGCCACAGCTCACCAACGCGAACAACGGGCCGGTGCTGACGTCGCCGAAGATCTACTTCGTCTTCTACCCGAGCTACCCGTACGAAGCGGCCCTCCAGGCCTTCGCACCGAAGCTGACTGTCTCCACGTACTGGACGACGACGACCAAGGAATATGGCGTCGGTGCGATCAATTACGCCGGCACGATCGATCTCACGGGACAGACCCCGCCGCAGACGATCTCGAGCACCGACATCCAGTCGTGGGTCGAGAGCGAGATCGCCAGCGGCGCGTTCGGCACGCCGGATCCGCAGGCCATCTACACCATCGTCTATCCGCAGGGGACGACCATCACGCAGCCCAACCCCGTCAGCTCGCTGCTCGGCACCGTGCAGAGCTGCGTCGCCTTCGGCGGCTATCACGACGACGCGCAGGTCACGCCCGACGGCGGCGGTGCGACGGCCAACTACGCGTACGCGGTCATCCCGACCTGCACGACGTCGGTCGACGCTCTCACCGCGGTACTCAGCCACGAGTGGATCGAGGCGTCCACGGACCCGCAGGTCACGGCGAACGGCACCTTCACGCTGAGCGGAGGCCCGAGCTCGGCGTACTTCGACGTGGACCAGGATCACTTCGTCTGGGCCGTGCTCGGCGGAGGCGAGGCGGGCGACCTGTGCGAGCCCGAGGGGGCCGGCGCGTACTTCACCCCGCCGGACATCGGCAACGCCGTGCAGCGGACGTGGTCCAACCTGGCGGCCATGGGCAGTCACGACCCGTGCGTCCCCGATCCGCTTGCGGCCTTCTTCGACAGCGCGCCGGTCCTGAACGAGACCGTGACCTTCACGTCGCCCCTCCTCACGTCGTCCATCACCAGCAGGGGCGTCACGATTCCCATCGGACAGAGCAAGACCATCGAGGTCGATCTCTTCAGCGATGGCGACACCGGTGGCCCGTGGACGGTGCAGGCCGACGACGTCCTCTACAAGTACTACGGCAGCTACGGACTCCCGCAGACGCTCACGTTCTCGTGGGACCGCACGTCCGGCGTGAACGGCGAGAAGCTGCACCTCACCATCAACGTCACGCAGGGGTCGATCGTCGGCAACGGCCACGCCTTCATGATCACCTCGACGCTCGGCGGCCGCATCGCGGTGTGGCCTGGCCTCGTCGTGGAGTGATGCTGTAGCCTGCAAGGGTGCGTCGTATTGCACCCGCCGTGACCGTCTTGGTCCTCGGCGCGTGCGCGCATCCCGCGCCGATGCAGCGGCCGGTCACGAGATACCACGTACCGGAACGCCCACCAGGTTCGCCTTGCTTCGAGAACCAGGTGCTCGTCGACGAGCGCGTCTGCGTCGACAAGTACGAGGACTATCTCGTGGAGATCGACGAGCGCGGCGAAGAGCACCCTCATTCGCCGTACGAGATGGTGGGCGGCAAGCTCGTGGTCGCGCGCGTGGCGCCCGACGTCGTGCCGCAGGGGTACATATCGCAGGTGCAGGCGAGGGACGCCTGCGAGAGCGCCGGCAAGCGCCTCTGCAAGGCGGACGAGTACATGCGGGCCTGCCGCGGCCCGAACAAGAACGACCTGTATCCGTACGGCGGCATGCAGCGGAAGGCAGGGTGGTGCAACGAGGGCAAAGGCAGCTTCGTCGCCCTCGCGTTCGGCATGGACTTCCGGAAGATCACGTACGAGAACTTCAACGATCCGAAGCTCGATCAGATGCCGAACGGCCTGGCGAAGACCGGCGCGTATCCCAGGTGTGTGTCACCCGACGGGCTCTACGACATGGTCGGCAACCTCGACGAGTGGGTTGACGAGGAGTCGCACGGCCACGGGCGCTTCCGCGGCGGGTGGTACGGCGACGCCGAGAACAACGGCCCCGGGTGCACGTACGTCACGAGCGCCCACGAGCCGACGTACCACGACTACTCCACCGGTTTCCGCTGCTGCGCCGATCCCGCGCGGTAGGATACTGTCGACCCCGTGCCCTCGTCGATGCTCCCGCCGCCGGATGTCTCGGCACGGCCCCTTCGGCTGACCGTCGAGCGCACGATGCGTGCGCCGCCTCGCGTCCTCTACCGCGCGTGGACCGAGCGGATGGACGCCTGGTTCGCCGCTCCGGGCACCGTGTTGATGCGCGCCGAGCCCGATGCGCCCTATTTCTTCGAGACACGCTTCGAGGACGGCCGCCATCCTCACTATGGGCGGTTCCTCCGGCTCGAGGCCCCCGCTCTCGTCGAGATGACGTGGGTCACGGCTGCGACGGGCGGGACCGAGACGATAGTGACCGTGGAGCTCGACGCCGAAGGCGAGGGCACGCGGCTCTTGCTGACGCACGCGGGGTTCGCCGACGAGTCTTCGCGGGACCGTCACGAGAAAGCCTGGCCGCACGTGCTCGCCCACCTCGACGAGCGCGTCGGACCGGATTGAGCCCACGACGTCGGGCTCAGGGCACCTTGCACTCGGGAGGCGGGGTGCACGGGCTGTGCTTGCACGCGCGAGCCTTCTGCACGAGCGCGCGCTGCGACGCGCTCCGCCAGTCGGGCCCCGTGCCGGCCATGCACGCGGCGACGACGTCGTTCACGTCCATCGGCGCCGCGCGCACGCCACACCAGCCGTGAATGCACTCGATCATCGTGGTCTCCCCGCGGGGCGTCGGGCAGTCCGAATCGGCGTTGCACGTCACCGGCCGGCACCCCTCGTACACGGCGCGAAGGCCCGTTCCGTCCCGGTAGCCGTCGCACACGCGCGCGAAGTGCGTGTCGAACCAGAGGCCGAACGCGGGCGTGCCGTACGCCGGGTTCGCTGACGCGAGCGGGACGACGCCGGCTTTCGCGGGATCGACGTAGGCCACCGCGCCGCTGCCGCCCCGCTCGTAGAAGCTGCGGCCCTCGGTGTCGCGGAAGGTCCCGGAGTGGGCGGTCGCCGCGGGGGTCGGCGCCGGCTTGGTCGCGTCTGTCGCGGGCTTCGTGGTGGCCGGCGGCGCCGAAGAGGCGTTCTTCGTCGCGGTCGACTTGGCGACGAAAACCCAGACGAGGATGATGCCTCCGGCGACGGCCCAGAAGAGGGCCTGGCTGTTGCGTGTGCGCCGCGCACGGACCGCCTGCAGGTGCGCGAGCTCGTCGGCCGCGCCTGGCGGCCCGAACGCGGCGTCCGCGGCCGAAGCGCCGACGCCCCGGTAACCGCCGACGCCCTGCTGGGCCATCGCCGCCATCCGCTCGGCCCCGAGCTCGGCGCCAACCTGACCGAGGCGCGCACTGAGGTACGCCACCGACTCGGTCAGCGTCCTGACGTCGTACGCGTTGGTGATCCTGCCACGTTTGCGGATGTGCAGGTTGCCGGCCGTGACGTCGATTTGGCAAGGCATCATCTGCAGCACGCACGCGCGCAGGTGATCGTCGAGCACTGCGCGCACGACGCCGGCCGGCGCGGCCTCGACGACCACGGCGGCGTCGAAGCGAGGATCGCCGATCTCGACGTCGATCTCGACCCCGCGCTCGACGCGGCGCTGGTCGCCCGAGTCCTGCGGGAAGAGGTGGATCTCGCATGCGGGCATGCCCGCGGGCGTCGGCGCTTCGAGGACGGTGTGCGGATGCGAGTGCTTGCCGCCCTGGTAGATGGTGCACGTCATGCGGACGCCCTGCACCGTGCCGATCACGGTGTCGTCCCCCTTCACGCGGGCGTCCGACGAGCCGGCGGCCACGAAGGCGTTGCACAGCCCCATGGCCTCCCTTCGGCGCAGCCATATGATGAGGGCGAAGAAGCCGCCGAAGATCAGTACCGTCAGGAGGAGCGCGGGAACCTGGGCCATCGTGTCTCCTCATTTGTCCCGTACGTTGAGCGACATCTTCTTCACGTCGCTCGTGCCGGGTCCGACGGTGGCGGTCACCTTCAGCGTCACCGGGCAGCGGCCAGTGCGGGGAGCTGGCAGTGCAGCTTCAGCTCGCAATCGCCGCTGTGCGAGTTACCGGCGGACACTTTGGTCCCACAGACCGACTCGGTGGTGTCCTTCGTGTCCCACGACACGTGGCCGGAAGGTGCGCCGCCCGCGACGACGTCGATCTCGTAGCGCGCCGCGAAGTGGGACTGCGAGCCGCCTGTCCACTTGCCGTCGGTGTCGGCCCACAGGAATACGGGCGCGCCGGTGGACTGGAAGTGGGCTTCCGCGGTGCCCCGGCCGCGCAGGTCCGCGGTGCCCGGCAAGTTGCCTCGGCAGCCCGCGAGGGCGACCGCACACGTGACGACGAGGGTTTGCACAGTACCAAGCCTACACGGCTTGCCCGGGTGGGCTGAGTCGAGCTATCCGGTGCGCGTGGTGGAACAGGTTCGCCTGAACGGTGCGCACGCCGATTCGCACGTGGACTCGCTCGCCGAGACGCAGGCGCGCGTGGTGGTCGAGAGGGCGCGCGCGGCTCAGGCTCGGTGGAGGCTCGCGCCCTTGGCGGAGCGCGTCGGCGCGCTCACGAACGCCGCCAAGCAGATGCTGCGTCATCGCGCCGAGGCAATCGCCCTCGCTCGCGAAGAGATGGGGAAGGTCGCGGCCGAGGGGCTGTTCAACGAGGCGCTCGGCCCGCTCGACACTGTGAAAGGGTGGGCGGCCATCGTCGAGCGCGCCACGGAACGCGAGGCCGTGCGCCTGAACCCCATCGGATTTCCCCGGAAGCGGGCGTACGTGGACCTGGTCCCACGCGGGGTCGTCGGAGTCATCGCGCCGTGGAACTACCCGGTCGCCGGCCTCTATCGGTCGACCATTCCGGCGCTCATGACGGGCAACGGCCTGGTGCTCAAGCCTTCGGAGCACACGCCGCGAACGAGCGCTTGGTACGCCGATCGCCTCGCTGAGGCGCTGCCGGAGGGGCTCGTGCAGGTGGTGCAGGGCGACGGACGCGCCGGCGCCGCGGTGATCGACGCGGGCATCGACGCGTGCGTCTTCACCGGCTCGCCGGAGGTAGGGCGCCTCGTGCGCATCCGGTGCGCCGAGCGCGGCATCCCGAGCAGCGTGGAGATGGGCGGCAAGGACGCGGCGATCGTCCTGGCCGACTGCGACCTCGAGCGAACCGTCGCCGGCGTTACGCACTGGGCGCTGAGCAACGCGGGGCAGGCGTGCGGGGCGATCGAGATCGTGTACGTCGACGAGCGCATCGCCGATCGCTTCGTCGAACGGCTCCAGCGTGCGTGGACACGGCTGCGCGTCGGGATCGACGTGGCACCGCTCGCGAGCCGCGAGCAGCTGGAGATCGTCTCGGCCCATGTCGAGGACGCCCGCGCGAAGGGCGCCGTCGTCGTGTGTGGCGGTCGCGTGGGAGACGCGCCGCTCGCGTACGAGCCCACGGTGCTCGACCGCTGCGACGACCGGATGAGGATCGTGAGCGACGAGACCTTCGGCCCGGTGCTCGCCGTCGTGCGCGTGTCGGGAATGGCCGACGCCGTCCGCCGCGTGAACGAAGGCCGATACGGGCTCGGCGTGTCCATGTGGACCGCCGACGTCGCTCGCGCCGAGCGCATGGCCGATCGCCTCGAGGTCGGCGTTGTGAACGTGAACAACCACGCCCTGTCGGGCGCCATCCCCGCGCTGCCCTGGAGCGGCACGCGCGACACGGGGTTCGGCGTGGCCAACAGCGCGCACGCGCTGTCGATCTTCGTCCGGCCGCGCGCGGTCGTCGTCGATCGCGCGAAGTCGCCGGAGCTCTACTGGATGCCCTACGACGACGCGCTCCTGGAGCTCGGAAACATCCTGGCCGACGCGCAGCTCATGCACATCGAGCGCGCCTGGAAGATCCCGCTGCTCATCCGCAAGCGACTGCGCGTGCTTCGAAGCTTCTTCAGCTGATCCGCGTCGCGATGCGCTCGGCCGCGCGCGTCGCCATCGCCATGATCGTCAGCTGCGGATTGACCCCGATGGGGCCGCGTACCGTGCTGCCGTCCACGATGAAGAGCCCCGGGACGTCGTGCACCGCGTGGTCGGTGTCGACGACGTTCGTCCTGGGATCGCGGCCCATGCGGCACGTGCCGAGCGGGTGGTAGCTCGTCCACACGAAGTCGGCGGGTCCGAGCTTCTCCTTGCGGAAGGCGTCGAGCCCGCGCTGGCCGTCGACCGGGGGGTGACCGACGACGAAGGGGTAGAGACGCTTGGCGCCGGCCGCGAGCGCCATCTCGCTGCTGTGGATCATTGCTTCGTGCATGCGCCGCACGTCCTCGGGGTGCAGGTTGTACGTCACCGCCGGCAGGCCGCTGACGTCGCGCCATACGCGTCCGCTGGCCCGCTCGTCGCGCACGAGCAGCCCGAAGCAAGCGAGGTGATCGATGCGATCGACCGCCTCCATCAGGCGCTGTCCCGAGAACGGAAAGATGACGCCCGATACGTTGTAATCGGGCTGCGCAGCGAGGATGAGGATGCCCTCGCGCAGGAACTGGTCGCACCCGTAGCCTTGCGGGATGTGCGAGGCACCGCGAATGGGCTCGTCGGCCGCCGCTGCGTACCCGGTGCTCGGGTGCAGACTCAGGTTGCGACCCACCTGCCCGCTGGAGTTGCCGATGCCCTGGGCGAGGAGCATCAGCGGCGTAGGCAGCGCGCCGCCGGCGAGGATCACGGCCTTCGCGCGCACCTGCACGCGTCGCCCCAGCGGAGACACCGCTTCGACGCCCGTCGCCCGCCCTTGCTCGACGAGGACCCGCTCGACGCGCGCCCCGGTGAGGAGCATCGCGCCTCGACCCAGCGCTGCCGGCACGTAAGAAAGGTTCGTGCCTCGGCGAGCGTCGGTCCGACAGCCGAAGTCGCAGAAGCCCTTGCCGTCGCACCCCGGTGCGTTGCGCGGGACGGCGAAGTGCTTCCAGCCCATCGCGTCGCAGCCGCGGGCGACGAAGTCGGAGATCGGCCCGATGACCGACCGCGGAGACGGCTCGACCTCGAGGAAGCGCTCGACGCGCGCGAAGTAGGGCTCCATGGCCGCGGGCGAGAAGTCGTCGCATCCGATCTCGTCGGCCCAGCGGTCCAGCGTCCACGAGGGCGGGCGGAAGCACGTGCCGCCGTTGATGGCCGTCGAGCCCCCGACGAGGCGCCCCATGAAGATGGGCATCGGCGAGTTCCCGAGCGTGAAGGCGCCGCGGTAGAAACGCCGGTGGGCTTCCACCGAGCGCCCGTCGAACGCGTCGCGCCGGTGCAGCTCACCCTCCTCGACGAAGACGACGGCGTGTCCGCGTTCGGCGAGCTCGCGCCCGACCACGCCGCCTCCCGCACCGGTGCCAACGACCACGACGTCGCACTCGAGGTCGGCGTCTTCCACGGTGTCGGCCCTGTGGACCTGCGAGAGCCAGCGGGGCTGCTCGAGGTCGCGCACGACGTTGAGCGAGCCGCCCATCGAGGAGTAGACCTCGCGCCGATCGAAGTGCACGAACTTGTAGAGGAGCGAGACGACCGCGAGCGGCGCCTTGAGGACCGGGTCGCGTTGCCAGCGCACGAGCAGCTCCTCCTGCTTGGCTGCCCCGAGGGCAGAGAACGGCTTGCCCGCGTAGGCGATGGCCGCGGCATCCATCGCGCGGAACGTCGCGCCGAAGCCCGGCACGAACATTGGGTGAAATTCCCGGAGCACCGCCATGGCGCGCTCGAAGGTCGCCTCGTCGGCAGCAGGCACGCGACGAGAGCCCGGAATGATCGCCTCCGCAAGCGCCAGCCCGGCCCGGTACTCCGAGGGGCTCAGGGGGTCATCGCGAAGCGGGGCAACCGCGGCCATGTGCGGCGCTTCTTATCACAGCCTCCCGGCATCGCATGGCCCTGTCCGAATACACCCATGCTGTCTGCAATTTTGCGCTGCCCGGGCGAAAAGCGACGTGGCGAGGCTCGTTCGGGTCGAACGCCGCCTTGCGCGATCTACAGTTACGCCGTCGGATGCGGGTTGCGGTCGTCGTCTCCCCCTGGGATCAGGACGCCTCGGACGCCGGCACGTGGTCGGATGCCGTCGCGTGGCTCGGCGCGTCGCTGGGCAAGATGGGGTTCCGAGTCGCCGTCGTGGACGGCGTCGAGGACCTGCAGGCGGACCTCGTTCGCGCTCTCGAGGGCCTCTCGCAGGACGACTCCGTGCTCCTCCATGTGAGCGGGCACCTCGCGCGACGGGGAGTCCTGCGCGTCGCAGGCGGCCGGTGGTTGCCGCTGCGCTCCGTGGGTGAAGCGCTCGCGGGCCTCTCGGTCGCCGACGTGTCGGTGTTCGCCGAGCTCGTGCACGAGGACGACGCGGACGACGCGCTCGTCGCTGCGGACCACGTCGCATCCATCGTGTCGGCCATCGGGGCGCGCGAGCGCGGCTACGGGATGGTCGCGGCAGTGCGGCCAGCGACGACGGGAGTCGAGGGCGTGCCGTTCACGAGGTTCTTCTTCGACGTCGCCGCCGCGTCGAGTCGTGAGGAAGCGCTGCTGTCGACGCTCTATGCGCGCGTCACGGCGATGCCGGAGAGCATGTCGACCGCGCAGAGCTTCACGCTGGTGCGTGGACGCGCCGAGCTGGAGCTGGCCGCGCATCCTCCTCCGCCCGCGGAGCTCGACGCGCTGGTGGGCGCGGCGATGGAGGCACAGGAGTGGGCTCGGGTCGTGGAGCTCCGGCGCCAGCGCCTGGCGTCGCATGCTTCACCGCGACAGAAGGGCAAGGAGCTCGTGGCCATCGCACGCGTGCTCCAGCAGGAGCTCGGCGACGCCGAGGGTGCCATCGGCGCGCTGGAGGAAGCCCGCGCGATCGAGCCGCGCCGTGCTCCGGTTCTCCAAGCGCTGCGACGTGGCTACGAGATGCTCGGTCGATGGGCGAGCGCCATCGAGGTGACCGGCGCCCTGGCCGACATGGCTCCGATGCCCGTGGATCGCGCGGCCCTTCGCTACGCGCAGGCGCGCATGACGCTCGACCACCTGCAGGACGAGGAGCGCGCGGTGGGATGGCTCGAGCAAGCGGTGGAGGACGATCCATTGCACGCCGAGGCGCGCGCGCTGCTCACGCGGCTGCGTTCGTCCCTCACGCCTCCGGAGCCGATGCCCGTGCCCGACGAGGAAGTGGAGGTCGACGTCACGGGTCCGCGTCCCGCGCTCGAGAGCGGCGAGCGACCGACCGACGAGATGGATCCCGGGACCCATCGCTTCGCGTTTGCCGAGCGGGTGGCCGCAGGTCGCATGGATGCCGCGTTCCTCTCGGCGCTCGCGCTGGAGGAGCTCGGTGCGCTCGACGGACAGCACGCGGCGGTCATCGAACAGCATCGCTCGGTGGCGCCCGTGCGTGCTCGCGGGACCCTGGACGCCCAGGGTTGGTCGCAGATCGTCCCTTACGGGATGGACGACGTGCTCACGGCGCTCTTCGCCGCGGTCGCTCGCGCGGGAGCCCTTGCGCGTGTCGAGCAACTGGTGGCGCGTGGCCGGCTGGTCGCGCTCGACCCCACCGCGCGGCTCGACGACGCGAGCACCGCGTCCGTGGTGCGCAGCTTCCAGTGGTCGGCGCGCGTGCTGGGCGTTCCGTGCCCCGACCTGTACGTCGTGCCCGAGGTGCCGGGCGAGATCGCCGCGGTGCGCGCGCACGAGCACTCGACCGCCGTCGGCCCGTCGATCGTCAGCGGGCGCTCCGCCAAGGACCTGGCTTTCCTCGCGGGGCGGCACCTCACGTACTACCGGCGCGAACACCAGGTGCTCGTGTACTTCCCGACGCGCGAGGAGCTGACGCGTCTCGTGCTCGCGGCCGTGCAGCTCACGAAGCCCGGCATCACGCCCTCGGGTGAGGGGAGCCGGGCGGTCACCGCCCTCGCCGCGCGCCTGGAGAACCACATCAGCGAGCCGGAGCTCGACGACCTGACGGCCGCAGTCCGCGAGCTCGAAGGCCGCGGGGGCAAGTTCAGCCTGAGCGCGTGGACGCGCAACGTGGAGCTCATGGCCGCGCGCGCAGGCTTGCTCCTGTGCGGCGATCTCGGGACGGCGATGGCGATCGTGTCCAACGAGTCGCGGGAGATCGCAGGGCTCTCGCCCGATGCGAAGCGGCGCGACCTCGTCGGGTTCTGCGCATCCGAGGAGCACGCGGCGGTCAGGGCCCGCTTCGCGCTCGCGTCGATCGAGAGCGCGCGACCGCCGCCGCCGTCGAGCGTCGCCTACTCGCCGTAATCCTCGCAGGCCGTGTGGTCCGCGCCGGCGGGTGCGTCGAACGCGCGGAGCACCGACGTCACGATCGCGGCGACGCCCAGATTCACGAGGAGCGCCCAGAGGGCCGCGTAGCCCGGGATCGTCGTGCCGCCGAGGTGCAGTGGGTAGACGCTGCCCTTGAACCCGAGCGTCGCCGCCATCCACGTGCCCAGCGCCATTCCCACAAACCACCCGGCCAGCAGGCCCCAGCGGTGCAGCCATCGCGAGTAGAGCCCCACCACGATGGCCGGGAAGGTCTGCAGGATCCACACGCCCCCGAGGAGCTGCAGCTGGATGGCGTACTTCTGCGGCGCGAGCACGATGAACGCGAGCGCCCCGAACTTGACGACCAGGGAGGCGAGCTTCGCCACGGTCGACTCCTCCTTGGCGGAGCATTTCGGCCTGAGAAACTCCCGGTAGATGTTGCGCGTGAAGAGGTTCGCCGCCGCGATGGACATGATGGCGGCCGGCACGAGCGCCCCGATGGCGATCGACGCGAACGCGAAGCCGACGAACCACGCGGGGAACGCCGACAGGAAGAGCGCCGGAACCGCGAAGTTCGTCCCGTATTGCGCGAAGCCGGCCTTGTAGGCGTCCGACTTGTCGACGCCTGCGGCGATCGCCATGTACCCGAGCAGCGCGATGAGCCCGAGCAGGAACGAGTATGCCGGCAGCATCGCGGTGTTTCGCCGGATGACCGAGCGTCCACTCGAGCTCAGCACGCCCGTCATCGAGTGCGGGTAGAGGAAGAGCGCGAGGGCCGATCCCAGCGCCAGCGTCGCGTACGCCGTCTGCTGCTGCGGAGCGAGGATCAGCTTCGGCGCCGGCACGGCGTCGAAGATCCGGCCGTAGCCTCCGAGCTTCATGGGGACGACGACGACGGCCGCGATCACCGTGACGTAGATGATCGCGTCCTTCACGACGGCGATGAGCGCCGGCGCGCGCAAGCCGCTCTGGTAGGTGTACGCGGCGAGGATCACGAACGCGATGATGAGCGGCAGGTCGCCCTGGATGCCCATCGCGCCGAGCACCACCTGGATCCCCACGAGCTGCAGCGCGATGTACGGCATCGTCGCCAGGATCCCGGTGACCGCCACCGCGAGCGCCAGCGCCCCGCTGTCGAACCGACCGCGCACGAAGTCCGCAGCGGTGATGTACCCGTGCTTGTGCGACACGCTCCAGAGGCGCGGCATCACGACGAACACGAACGGGTAGGTGATGACCGTGTACGGCAGCGCGAAGAACCCGAGCGCCCCGGCTCCGTACACGAGCGCCGGGACGGCGACGAACGTGTAGGCCGTGTAGAGGTCCCCCCCGAGGAGGAACCAGGTCACCAGCGTGCCGAAGCGGCGCCCGCCGAGGCCCCACTCGTGGAGCTGATCGAGGTCCGCGCGCCGCCAGCGCGACGCGACGAACCCCACCACGGTCACCAGCGCGAAGAGGAAGACGAAGACCGCCAGCGCCGACGCGTCGAGCGGCTGCGGGATCATGGCTCCCTCTCTCGCGTCGCGAAGTACACGAGGGCCGTGATGGCGGCCCCGATGGCGATCCAGAGGAACTGGTACCAGTAGAAGTACGGGACGCCCCCGAGGCGCGGTTCCACCGAGTTGTAGAAGGGCACCCACAGCGTGCCCACGAAGGGCACGAGGAGCAGGATGTGCCACCACCGCGGGTTGCGGCCTCGTTTCTCTTGGTTCTCGTCGCCCATTATGAGGAGGGGCGCCGAGCATACCCCGCGGGTGGTGACACGACGCGGCGCATGTACTAGCTTCGCGCGCCGATCATGGCGCAGGCACGCACAGCCACGCACCGCGGCGAAGGGGGGCAGGCGCGCATCGGGGGCGGCGCGCGCGTTCGCGGCCGAATCCACGGCGAGGGCGACCTCGTCGTCGAGGGGCAGGTCGAGGGAGACGTCGCGATCCGCGGCGAGCTCACTGTCGCCGAGGGCGCGACCCTCACCGCCAAGGCGGTCGAGGCGCAGACGGTGATCATCGCCGGAGCCTTCGAGGGCGACGTCGCGGCGACCGGTCCGGTGCGCGTCGTCGGTGGTGCGCGCGTCCGGGGCAACCTGCGCGGCAGCACCGTGTCGATCGACGAAGGGGCGCGCTATTCGGGCCGCCTCGAGTGCGAGTTCGAGCTGCCGCCGGAGCTGGGCGGCTCGTCGCGCGGTGAATCACGTGGGCGCCCGGCTGCACGGCGCTGAATCCCCAGTACGGAGGCACCATGGCGAGCACGGTCATCGGCGCAGGCATCACGGTGGAGGGCGAGATCACGACGGACGAGGACGTCGTGGTGTCGGGTACGGTCCGCGGCAAGCTGTCCGCGAAGGAAGCGGTCACCATCGAGCACGGCGCCACGGTGGAGGCGGACGTCACGGGCGGCTCGCTCGTCATCGCCGGATCGCTGACGGGCAACGTCGTGGCGAACGAGCGTGTGGACCTCCAGCAGGGCGCGCGCGTCATCGGCAACGTGAAGGCTGCGCGCGTGACCATCGCCGACGGAGCCCAGTTCAAGGGCAACGTCGACATGGATGTGTGACCCATGGCGGCGAACGAGTCGATCATCGGACGGACCACGAGGGTGCGGGGTCGCGTCACCGGCGCGGTGGACCTGCTCGTCCTCGGATTCGTCGACGGAGAGATCGCCGTCAGCGGCGACGTCACGGTGGACGCGCACGGGCTCGTGGGCGCCAGCGTGCAGGGGCGCCGGCTCGTCGTGCGCGGCGCCGTGAAGGGCGATCTGCTGGGCGAGGAAGCCGTGGTGCTCGAGGACGGGGCGCGCGTCGTCGGCGACGTGCGGGCGCCCCGCGTGGCCATCGCTGCGGGAGCGCTGGTGCGCGGGTACGTGGAGACCGGCGAGGGCAACGGAGCCCCTGCGCGGGCGTCGCGAGGCGAAGCGGCCGCCCGGCCGGCTGCGCAGGCTCGCGTTGCACCTCCTCCCCCCAAGCCCGCCGGAAAGCCGGCGCCCGCGATTCACGTCGCGGGCGGTGGTGGCTCGGCGAACAACTCGCACGGCCGCGCCGCCGCGAGGCGCCCGCCGCCCCCCGTGGTCCCGGCGCTGAAGAAGGCCAAGGGCCAGATCGCCAAGAAGAAGGAGCGCTGAGCCGTGGGCGGCGATTCGCGCGCCCGCCTGCTCGACCTTCTCCGCGACCGCGCGTTCGAGCGCAAGCGCGTGGTCCTCGCCTCGGGCAAGGAGAGCGATTTCTTCATCGACTGCAAGCAGGCGGTCCTGACGGCCGAGGGGCACGCGCTCGTGGGAGAGACGATGCTCGCGTCCCTCGCACCGCTCGGCGCCGTCGTCGCGGTCGCGGGTGTCGAGCTCGGGGGATGCCCGCTCGCGAGCGCCGTCGCGCTCACGAGCTTCGAGCGCGGCAAGCCGCTCGACGCGATCTACGTCCGCAAGGACGCGAAGGAGCACGGGTCAAGGCGCACGCTCGAGGGCAACACACGCATCCCGCAGGGCGCGCGCGTGGCGTTGCTCGAGGACGTCGTCACGACCGGCGGCTCCACGCTCAAGGCCGCGGCGAAGCTGCGCGACGCGGGATATGTCGTGGCCGGCGTCGTCGCGCTCGTCGACCGGCTCGAGGGCGGACGCGAGGCGATCGAGGCCGACGGCCTCGCGCTTCACGCGATCTTCACGCGCGCCGACTTCATGTGAGCGTCACTGAACCGGCGGCGGATCGTTCTCGGCCGTCCTGACCTGGCTCGTCGGCAGGTCGTCCTGCTCGTCGCGGGCCGGCGGCTCCTGCGGATCGTCTGCCACCGTCGCGGCCGGGGCCGGCGCCGGCGCGGCGTGATGACGATGTCGCGCGATCACGGGCGCCCTCACGCGCGGCAGCGCTTCGACACTCACCGTCGGCACCGGAGGCTTCGGCGGATCGAGGAAGGGCGCGAGAAGGTCGGCGCAGGGATCCCCCGGTGCCGGAGTGTTGGGGCAGGGCGCGTCGACGACCAGCGCGATGGGCTTCGGCGCCGGCGTCGCGGTCGAGGGCTGCGACCTCGCCGGCGGCGGAGGTGCGGTGCGCTCGAGAGACCGGAGCGCCCTCGCGCTCCACACACGCAGGTCGTGGAGTGTCCGATGCGCGTCGCCGCGCGCCAGGACCGCGCCCAGGGCTCCGAAGGCGATGCCCAGGATGAACCACCGCCACCGGCGCGGCTTGGCGCGCTTGGCCGGCATCGTCACGATGGGCATCGGACCCGGACGTGCGCCGGGGGCGCGAGCGTCGGCGCTCCGTTGCGTCTGGCTCAGGTCGACTGGCGCGACCTGGCGTGGCTGCGGGACCGGGGGCGGCGCCTGCTTGGTGCGTCGCGGGCCGGCGATTGCGGTGCTCCCCATGATCCCTCTTGCCGTGCACCTTCCATGCGCGCGTGATCGTGAGCCGAATGTGCGCGTGCGCTGGATTCGTTCACCCTCGTCGTGCTTTTCGAGCTTTTCGACCACATTCGCGCCGGTTCTTTCGCGATCCACGTGGCCCTTCGGGCACTCACCGGGCGCGAGCGTAGGCAAAGGGGCGAAGCGAGCGCCCATGATGTAAGGTCGCATCCGGAGCACATGACCGAAGCGCGACGGATCGAGATCCTCAGTGATTCCACGGGCGAGACCGCCGAGAAGGTGGTGCGTGCGGCCATGCTCCAGTTTCCGCACTCGGGGGCGCACATCCGCCTGCACACGCGCGTGAGGACCAAGGACGCGGCCCGCCCGATCCTCGAGCTCGCGGCCAGGGAGGGCGCGCTGGTGGTGTTCACCGTCGTCAGCCCCGAGCTGCGCGAGTTCATCCACGCCCAGAGCTACGAGCTCAAGGTCGAATCGCTCGACCTCATCGGATCGCTCATCGGCAAGCTCTCGACGTTCCTCGACCGCCAGCCGATCAACATGCCGAGCGGAATGCTCCCGCTCACCGAGGAGTACTTCCGGCGCATCGAGGCCGTCGAGTTCGCGGTCAAGAGCGACGACGGCAAGGAGCCGCGCAACTTCAAGAAGGCCGACCTCGTGCTCGCCGGCGTGAGCCGCACGAGCAAGACGCCGCTATCGACGCTCCTCGCCCAGCGAGGGCTCAAGGTGGCCAACCAGCCCATCGTGCTCGGCGTGACCCTGCCCGCGGAGCTCGACGAGGCGCCGCAGGATCGCATCGTCGGTCTCACCATCGAGCTCGATCAACTCGTCGAGATCCGCAAGGCGCGCTTGAAGCAGCTCGGGATGCCGATGGACGCGAGCTACGGGTTGCGCGAGCAGGTGAAGCAGGAGCTCGACTACGCGCGCCAGATCTTCGCGGACCATCCCGCGTGGCCGGTCATCGACGTGACCGGTCGTGCGATCGAAGAGACGGCCGTGATCATCCTCGAGTCGCTCAAGGAGCGCGACGAGGCCACGAAGAACGCGCGCGCCTCGCTCGTCTAGATCGCGGGGGGGTGGCCAGTGGAGTGGCCAGTCGCCGGCAGACGCCGGCGGTGTCACCCGTGGTGACGCCTGCGGCGCGCACCTCGCCCTTCGGCGAGGTTCCGGGTGAAAAATCGGAAACCCTTTCTGGAGTGGCCCGTAACCCTGGATGTGCGGCCGGTCGTACGGGTCGGCACAGGGGAAGGACATCATGAGCTCGAAGGGGATGACGCTATTCGTGTATTCGCTGGTCGGCGTGGGTGCTCTCGCGTCGGTGACCGGGTGCTCCAGCGCCGCGCAGCAGGCCCGCTCCGCGTCGCCGACCGTGGCATTCGAAGCCCCCATCAGCGACTTGCCTTCGGGGTGCACGCCGGAGGGCATGCCTCGCGTGATCGCGAAGCACGCGGCGCCGCAGGCCGGTGTGACGGCGACGGTCGACGGATCGCACGTGTGGCTGCGCTTCGCGACCACGAAGGCCCCGCGCGTCGTGGAGCGTCTGGACGTCGATTCGCTCGAGACGAGCACCGACGCCAGCGCCGCACCGCCCGAAGTCGGCGCGAGCAGCGGCCCGCTGGTCCTCTCGCTGCCTGACCATCGGCGCTTCGTCGCCTGGACCGACGGCACGCTCGAGAGGGGCATGCACGTCAGAGGCGTGACCGTCGGCGCCGACGGCGTCTCGGTCGGCCAGAGCATCGACCTCGGGTTCGAGGGAAGCGCCATCGGTCGCCCTGCCGTCGCGGTCGCGCCGAATGGCCACGGCGTGCTCGCCTTCATCGAGTCGAACGGGGCCGGGTTCCAGGTCGTCGCGACCCGCGTTTCCTGCAGCGAGTAGGGGCTCGCCCATGGGCGACAACTGGAGGGAAGCCGCGAGCGCGGCGATGGACAGGTATGCCTGCGGGGACGACTCGGCGTTCTCGGAGCTGTACGACCTGCTGGCTCCGCGGCTCACGGCGTTCCTCGTGCGGCGGGCGCGCGACGAAGCGCTGGCCAGCGACCTGGTGCAGCAGACGTTCCTGCAGATGCACGCGTCGAGGCGGCACTTCTCGGAGGGCGCCGACGTGATGCCCTGGGCGTTCGCCATCGCGCGCAGGCTGCTCATCGACGTCGTGCGCAAGAGCGGCCGCGAGATCGCCGGCGACGACGGCGGGAGCGAGGAACGCGAGAGCGTCGCCCCGGACCTGCCCCCCGATCGCATCGTCGCGCAGCGCAGGCTGGCCGCGCGCGTCGGCAAGGAGCTCGAGCGCGTGCCCGAGGCGCAGCGCGCGGCGTTCGAGCTGGTGAAACGCGACGGGCTTTCGCTCGCCGAGGCCGCGGAGGTGCTCGGCACGACGGTCGCCGCGGTGAAGCTGCGCATCCATCGCACCTACGAGGCGCTTC
>Ga0335082_10001546_pt1 | contig 24554 bp, 19 predicted proteins | sample Lox_Sample_41_FD_206718 | JGI IMG/M metagenome (GOLD analysis project Ga0335082, IMG submission 206718) | Soil microbial communities from Loxahatchee National Wildlife Refuge, Florida, United States - Lox_Sample_4.1 | ecosystem: Environmental > Terrestrial > Soil > Wetlands | place: USA... | reverse complement strand
TCAGCGCCGCCGTCAGCGTCGTCTTCCCATGGTCCACGTGTCCGATCGTGCCCACATTCACGTGCGGCTTGGTGCGCTCAAATTTGCCTTTCGCCATGATGGTTCCTCACCTCACTTCTTGTCTTTGTCGGGATTCCGATTGATGATCGCCTCCGCCACACTCTTGGGCGCCTCGGAGTAGTGCTTGAACTCCATAGTGTAGGTTGCCCGGCCCTGGCTCAACGAGCGCAGGGTGGTGGAGTAACCGAACATCTCCGCCAGCGGCACTTCGGCTTTCACCACTTTGATACCGCCGATCTGATCGTCCATGCCCTGGATCATGCCGCGGCGCGAAGACAAATCGCCCACCACGTTGCCCATGAAGTCTTCGGGCGTTTCCACTTCGACGGCCATCATCGGCTCGAGCAGAACCGGGTTCGCCTTGCGCATGCCATCCTTGAACGCAATCGACCCCGCCATCTTGAACGCCTGCTCAGAAGAATCGACCTCGTGATAGGAGCCATCGAACAGGGTCACCTTCACGTCCACCACCGGGAAGCCCGCCAGCACGCCGTTGGTCAACGAATCGGCAACGCCTTTCTGCACCGCCGGGATGTATTCACGCGGCACAGTACCGCCTTTGATGGCGTCGACAAACTCGTAGCCCTTGCCGGCCGGATTGGGGTCCAGCTTGAGCCATACGTGGCCATACTGGCCTTTACCCCCGGACTGCTTGATGAACTTGCCTTCGATCTCGACGTGCTTCTTGATCGCTTCGCGGTAGGCGACCTGCGGCTTGCCGACATTCGCCTCGACGTTGAACTCGCGCTTCATGCGATCGACGAGAATCTCCAGGTGCAGCTCACCCATGCCGGAGATGATGGTCTGACCGGACTCCTCGTCGGTGTGCACACGGAAGGAAGGATCTTCCTGTGCCAGACGGCCCAGTGCGATCCCCATCTTTTCCTGGTCGGCCTTGGTCCTGGGCTCCACCGCCTGCGAAATCACCGGCTCGGGGAACTCCATCTTCTCGAGGATGATGATCTTGTCCGGGTCGCACAGCGTGTCGCCGGTGGTGGCTTCGCGCAAACCCACAGCCGCGGCGATGTCGCCAGCGCGCACTTCCTTGATCTCTTCGCGCTGATTGGCGTGCATTTGCAACAGGCGCCCGACCCGCTCTTTCTTGTGCTTGATCGGGTTGTAGATCGTGTCGCCCGAGTTCACCACGCCAGAGTACACACGGAAGAAAATCAGCTGGCCCACGTACGGGTCGGTCATGATCTTGAACGCAAGGCCCGCGAAAGGCTCGCTATCACTCGCCTTGCGCTCGGCAGGCTGGCCGTTTTCCAGCATGCCCTTTACCGGCGGAATATCGACCGGCGCGGGCATATAGTCGATGACTGCATCCAGCATCGCCTGCACGCCCTTGTTCTTGAACGCCGACCCGCACAGCATCGGCACGATCTCGCTGGCGATGGTGCGCATGCGCAGACCCTTTTTGATCTCCTCGGGCGTGAGCTCGCCGCCCTCGAGATACTTGTTCATCAGGTCCTCGTTGGCTTCAGCGGCGGCTTCCACCATCTTCTCGTGCCATTCCTGCACTGTATCCATCAGCTCGAGCGGGATGTCGCGGAACTCGAATTTGGTGCCCTGGGTGCTGTCGTCCCAATAGATCGCCTTCATACGCACCAGATCGACGACGCCTGCGAACTTGTCCTCGGCGCCGATCGGAATCTGGATCACGACCGGGTTGCCCTGCAGGCGCTCGCGCATCTGGCGATAGACTTTGAAGAAGTCCGCACCGACGCGGTCCATCTTGTTGACGAATGCCAGTCGCGGCACTTTGTATTTGTTCGCCTGGCGCCAGACGGTCTCGGATTGCGGCTGCACGCCGCCGACCGAGTCGTACACCATGCAGGCTCCATCGAGCACGCGCATGGAACGCTCGACTTCGATGGTGAAGTCCACGTGTCCCGGTGTGTCGATAATGTTGATGCGGTGCTCGGGATACGTGCCTTCCATCCCCTTCCAGAAGCAGGTGGTGGCAGCCGACGTGATGGTGATGCCGCGCTCGCGCTCCTGCTCCATCCAGTCCATCACCGCGGCGCCATCGTGCACCTCGCCCATCTTGTGCGACACCCCGGTGTAGAACAGGATGCGCTCGGTGGTCGTGGTTTTGCCCGCATCGATGTGCGCACTGATGCCGATGTTGCGGTAACGATCGATTGGTGTGTGACGTGCCACTTGAGATTTTTCCCGATCAGAACCGGTAATGCGAGAAGGCTTTGTTGGCCTCGGCCATGCGGTGCACTTCCTCGCGCTTCTTCATCGCACCACCGCGGCCTTCGGCGGCCTCCTGCAGCTCGTTGGCGAGCCTAGAGGCCATTGACTTCTCGGAGCGCTTGCGCGCAGCGTCGCGCAGCCAGCGCATCGCCAGCGCGGTCCGGCGCACCGAACGCACTTCGACCGGAACCTGGTAGTTGGCCCCGCCGACCCGGCGGCTCTTGACCTCGACTACCGGACGAATGTTGGATAACGCTGTCGAGAACACCTCGAGCGGGTCCTTGTTTCCCTTCTTCGCGATCTGCTCCAGCGCCCCGTACACCATACGCTCGGCGACCGACTTCTTGCCGCGGGTCATGACCACGTTCACGAACTTCGCCACGTCCTGGCTGATGTACTTGGGATCGGGCAGAACTTCGCGCTTCGGTATTTCTCTGCGTCTTGGCATGTGCGTCCTTTAAAGCTTGAGCGTTTCTCAGGCCGCCTTCGGGCGCTTGGCGCCGTACTTCGAGCGGCCCTGCTTGCGATCCTTCACCCCCTGGGTATCCAGGCTGCCGCGCACCACGTGGTAGCGCACACCGGGCAGGTCTTTCACGCGGCCGCCGCGGATCAGCACCACCGAGTGCTCCTGCAGATTGTGACCCTCGCCGCCGATGTAGCCGATCACCTCGAAGCCGTTGGTCAAGCGCACCTTGGCGACCTTGCGCAAAGCCGAGTTCGGCTTTTTCGGCGTCGTGGTGTACACGCGGGTACACACGCCGCGCTTCTGCGGGCAATTCTCCAGAGCCGGCACCTTGCTCTTCTGACGCCTGGCGGCGCGGGGCTTGCGCACCAGCTGATTAACTGTGGGCATGAACGCCTCTAAATGTGTTTGACTTAACGTAGTGAACTAATCGGGCGCGGGCGCATGCACACGTTTTTGCGCCCCGTCCCCTTAGCGGCCGATGCTCATGCGGGCGCTTCGCGCCCCGCCGTGCGGGCCAAAATCCGTCGAGCGGAACCGGGCTCGGCGGCAACCGGGAAACTCCAGTCAATCGGGCACCGCTTCCGGGGCCCGCAAAAAACTACAGGACGGCCAGCGCCGTCCCGATCGACCCTATTGCCTTCACCTGCGGGTACCGGGGAATTAAAGCCCGGGAACCGGGTAAAAAGACGCGAGATTTTAGGGCCCTACGAGGGGGGTGTCAAGCAAGTACGAACGCGCCCCGGTGAGCCCATCAGCAGTTGGCGCCACGGGCGCCAACTGCTGTGCACTACATTGCTTCGTTATGCGACCTGCTCGTCCTGAGCCGACAACCCGGCTTCGGCCTCGACCAGGTCGGCACCGGCGGCTATATCTTCTCCCGCCTGCTGCTTGCGGCGGGTCTTGTGATATGCCAAACCGGTTCCGGCCGGGATCAATCGACCGACGATGACGTTTTCCTTCAAGCCGCGCAGATCGTCACGCTTGCCCATGATTGCAGCCTCGGTGAGCACGCGCGTGGTCTCCTGGAACGATGCCGCGGAGATGAACGAATCGGTCGACAACGATGCCTTGGTGATCCCAAGCAGCATGTAGTCGAACGTCGCCGGGCGCTTGCCTTCGCGCTCCATCTGCTCGTTTTCCTCCAGCACCTCGGCACGCTCCACCTGCTCGCCGGGGATGAACTTGGTGTCGCCCGCATCCGCGATCTGCACCCGGCGCAGCATCTGCCGCACGATCACTTCGATGTGCTTGTCATTGATCTTCACACCTTGCAATCGATAGACGTCCTGCACCTCATCGGTGATATAGCGCGCCAGCGCCTCGACGCCCAGCAGACGCAGGATGTCATGCGGATCGGCCGGCCCATCGACGATCATCTCGCCTTTGTTCACCACCTGGCCGTCGTGCGCCATCACGTGCTTGTCTTTGGGGATCAAGTACTCGTGCGCAACGCCGTCCAGATCGGTGATGACCAGACGCTGCTTGCCCTTCGTATCCTTACCGAACGACACCGTGCCGGTGATCTCGGCCAACAGGCCTGCATCCTTCGGCGAGCGCGCCTCGAACAGCTCGGCCACCCGCGGCAGACCGCCGGTGATGTCCCGCGTCTTGGACGTCTCCTGCGGGATGCGCGCCAGCACTTCGCCGACGCTCACCTGCTGGCCATCTTTCACGGTGATGATCGAGTGGATCTGGAAAGTGATGTTGACCGGCAGCTCCGTACCCGGAATCTTGATCTCCTTGCCGTTGGCATCGATCAGCTTGACGCTCGGACGCAAGCCCTTCGCCTGCGCGACCCCGCGCCGCTTGGGATCGATCACCACCAGGGTCGACAGACCGGTGACTTCATCGATCTGCTTCGCCACGGTCACGCCTTCCTCGACGTTCTCGAACTTGATGCGACCGGCGTACTCGGTGATGATCGGCCGGGTATGCGGATCCCAGGAGGCCAGTATCTTGCCCGCCTTGACCTGGGTACCGTCGGTCACAGTGAGTGTGGCACCGTAAGGCACCTTGTGGCGCTCGCGCTCGCGGCCGTTGTCGTCCACGATGGTGAGCTCACCGCTGCGCGAGATCGCTACCGGCTCCCCGCGCGGGTTGGTGACGTAGCGCATCTGCGGTGAGAAGCGCACCGTGCCGTTCGATTTGCTCTCGAGCTGGCTCACCACCGCGGTACGCGAAGCCGCGCCACCGATGTGGAAGGTGCGCATCGTGAGCTGCGTGCCCGGCTCGCCGATCGACTGAGCGGCGATGACACCCACCGCTTCGCCGACATTGACCAGCTGACCACGACCCAGATCGCGCCCATAGCACTTGGCGCACAAACCGTAGCGCGTATCGCAGGACAGCGGGGTACGCACGCGCACTTCGTCGATGCCGAGCGCTTCGATCTGCTCGACCTCGTCTTCGTTGAGCAGCGTGCCGGCCGCGAACACCATGCGACCGGTTTCCGGCTCGTTGACGTCATTCGCGCACACCCGCCCGAGCAAGCGCTCGCGCAGCGGCTCGACCACTTCGCCGCCTTCGATGAGCGCTTTCATCGGCACGCCGTTGCTGGTTCCGCAATCGTCCTGGGTCACCACCAGATCCTGGGTAACGTCGACCAGACGCCGGGTGAGATAACCGGAGTTGGCCGTCTTCAGCGCCGTATCCGCCAGGCCCTTGCGAGCGCCGTGCGTGGAGATGAAGTACTGCAGAACGTTCAAGCCCTCGCGGAAATTCGCAGTGATCGGCGTCTCGATGATCGAGCCATCGGGCTTCGCCATCAAACCGCGCATCCCGGCGAGCTGGCGAATCTGTGCAGCCGAACCGCGTGCACCGGAGTCCGCCATCATGTAGATGGCATTGAACGACTCCTGGAACATGGGCGCGCCTTTCTTGTCCTTCATCGGCGTCCAGGCTTCTTTCCTGGTATCCCACTCCATCACCGGCTCGCTGCCCAGCCGATCCATCATCGCCTTGGCCACCATGTCTCCAGCCCGGCCCCAGATGTCCACCACCTTGTTGTAGCGCTCACCCTGTGTGACCAGACCCGAGGTGTACTGCGACTCGATTTCCTGCACCTCTTTCTCGGCGTTGGAGATGATCTCGCCTTTTTCCGGCGGCACCTGCATGTCGTCCACCGCGATCGAGATGCCGGCGCGCGTCGCGTAGCTGAAGCCCGTGTACATCAGCTTGTCGGCGAAGATCACCGTCTCGCGCAGACCGCAGCGACGGAATGCGGCATTGATCAGACGCGAGATCTCCTTCTTCTTGAGCGCCTTGTTGATCAGAGGAAACGGCAGACCGACCGGCAGAATCTCGGACAGCAGCGCGCGGCCGACCGTGGTGTCGTAACGCGTCCACCGCTCCTTCACCGAGCCGTCGCGATCCCGCTCCAGCTCCTTGATGCGCACCTTGACGCGCGCCTGCAGCTCGACCTGACGGCTGTCGTAAGCGCGCTGCACTTCGGCCACATCGATGCACGCCGTGCCCTCACCTTGCGCACCGACTTTCTCGCGCGTGATGTAGTACAGGCCCAGCACGATGTCCTGCGACGGCACGATGATTGGATCACCGTTGGCCGGGGACAGCACGTTGTTCGAGGACAGCATCAGCGTGCGCGCTTCCATCTGCGCTTCCAGCGACAGCGGCACGTGCACGGCCATCTGGTCACCGTCGAAGTCGGCGTTGAACGCGGCGCAGACCAGCGGATGCAGCTGGATCGCCTTGCCTTCGATCAGCACCGGCTCGAAGGCCTGGATACCGAGGCGGTGCAGCGTCGGCGCGCGGTTGAGCAGCACCGGATGCTCGCGGATCACCTCTTCCAGGATGTCCCACACCTCCGGCACTTCCTGTTCGACCAGGCGCTTGGCTGCTTTGATGGTCGTGGCGAGCCCCATCACCTCCAGCTTGTGGAAGATGAACGGCTTGAACAGTTCGAGCGCCATCTTCTTCGGCAATCCGCACTGATGCAGCTTCAGCTGCGGACCGACCACGATCACCGAGCGACCCGAGTAGTCGACGCGCTTGCCGAGCAGGTTCTGACGGAAGCGCCCGCCCTTGCCTTTGATCATATCGGCGAGCGACTTGAGCGGACGCTTGTTGGCGCCGGTCATGGCTTTGCCGCGACGGCCATTGTCCAGCAGCGAATCGACCGCCTCCTGCAGCATGCGCTTCTCGTTGCGCACGATGATCTCCGGCGCCTTCAGCTCGAGCAGACGCTTCAACCGGTTGTTGCGGTTGATGACGCGGCGATACAGGTCGTTCAGGTCGGAGGTCGCGAAGCGGCCGCCATCCAGCGGAACCAGGGGACGCAATTCCGGCGGCAGCACCGGCAGCACTTCCATGATCATCCACTCCGGCTTGATACCGGACTTGTGGAAGGCCTCGAGCACTTTGAGGCGCTTGGCGATCTTCTTGATCTTGGTTTCCGAATCGGTGCCATCGAGCTCCCGGCGCAACTGATCGATCTCGCGGTTCAGGTCGATCTGGCGCAACAGTTCACGGATGCCCTCCGCACCCATCTGTGCGGTGAACTCATCGCCGAACTCTTCGACCTTCGAAAGATAATCGTCTTCCGACAGCAGCTGGCCGCGATGCAACGGGGTGAGACCCGGATTGACCACCACATAGGCTTCGAAGTAGAGCACGCGCTCGATGTCGCGCAACGTCATGTCGAGCACCAAACCCAGGCGCGAAGGCAGGCTCTTCAGGAACCAGATGTGCGCCACCGGGCTCGCCAGCTCGATGTGTCCCATGCGCTCGCGGCGCACCTTGGACAGCGTCACCTCGACTCCGCACTTCTCGCAGATCACGCCGCGATGCTTGAGCCGCTTGTATTTGCCGCACAAGCACTCGTAGTCCTTCACCGGACCGAAGATCTTCGCGCAGAACAAGCCGTCGCGCTCCGGCTTGAACGTGCGGTAGTTGATGGTCTCCGGCTTTTTCACTTCACCGTACGACCACGAGCGGATCTTCTCCGGAGAAGCGAGCCCGATACGAATCGCATCGAATTCTTCTTCCTGAGTGACCTGCTTGAAAAGATCGAGTAATGCTTTCATTCCAATACCCCCTTAAGGAGTCAAGCCTGAGAACCTGGGAGTGAACGGCGTGCGACAGCTCGCCTCACGCCACTCACCTCATGCCTCACGCAATCAATACCTCTCCAGATCGATGTCGATCGCGAGCGAGCGGATTTCCTTCACCAGCACGTTGAACGACTCCGGCATGCCGGCATCGATCTTGTGCTCGCCCTTGACGATGTTCTCGTACACCTTGGTACGACCGCTTACATCGTCCGACTTCACGGTCAACATTTCCTGCAACGTATAAGCGGCGCCGTAGGCCTCCAGCGCCCACACTTCCATCTCGCCGAAGCGCTGTCCGCCGAACTGCGCCTTGCCGCCCAGCGGCTGCTGGGTCACCAGGCTGTACGGTCCAGTGGAGCGGGCGTGCATCTTGTCGTCCACCAGGTGGTGCAGCTTCAGCATGTGCATGTAACCCACCGTGACGGCACGGTCGAACGCCTCGCCGGTGCGACCGTCGTACAGCACGACCTGTCCAGAACGCGGCAGGCCGGCAAGCTCGAGCATGGTCTTGATCTCATCTTCGGTTGCGCCGTCGAACACCGGCGTAGCGAACGGCACACCGGCGCGCAGGTTGGTTGCCAGCTGAGTCACTTCCACATCGGTCAGCGAATCGATTTCTTCCGGGGCGCCGCTGGAGTTGTAGACCAGCGTCAGCGCCTTGCGCAGATCCGACACCTTCGCATTGTTCGAGCCGACCGCGTGCATCAGATCGCCAATGCGCTGGCCGAGTCCTTTCGCTGCCCAGCCGAGGTGCGTTTCCAGGATCTGCCCCACATTCATACGCGAAGGCACACCAAGCGGATTCAGCACGATGTCCATCGGCGTACCGTCGGCCATGTGCGGCATATCCTCGACCGGAACGATCTTGGAGATGACGCCCTTGTTGCCGTGGCGTCCCGCCATCTTGTCTCCGGGCTGCAGCCTGCGCTTGACCGCCAGATACACCTTCACCATCTTCTGCACGCCGGGCGGCAGCTCATCGCCGCTGGTGAGCTTCTTCTTCTTGGCCTCGAAAGCCTGATCGAACTCGACGCGCTTCTGGTCCAGGCTGGCCTTGAGCTGTTCCAACTGGCTCGCGGCCTCTTCCGCGGCGAGACGAATATCGAACCAGTGGAAGCGCTCGAGCTCATCCAAGAACGCCTTGGTGATCTTGGTTCCCTTGAGCAGTTTCTTCGGCCCGCCATTGGCGACTTTGCCGACCAGCAGGCGCTCGATACGACCGAAGGTATCGTCCTCGACGATGCGCAGCTGATCGTTCAGGTCCTTGCGGTAGCGCGCCAGCTCGTCGTCGATGATCTGCTGGGCACGCTTGTCGCGCTCGATACCTTCCCGAGTGAACACCTGCACATCGATCACGGTGCCCGACATCCCCGAAGGCACGCGCAGCGAGGTGTCTTTCACGTCCGAAGCCTTCTCGCCGAAGATTGCGCGCAGCAGCTTCTCTTCGGGGGTCAGTTGGGTCTCGCCCTTGGGCGTGACCTTACCAACCAGCACATCGCCCGCCTCGACCTCGGCGCCGATGTAGACGATCCCCGACTCATCCAGCCGCGCCAGCTGCGCCTCGGACAGGTTAGAGATGTCACGCGTGATTTCCTCGGGTCCGAGCTTGGTGTCGCGCGCAACCACCGACAACTCTTCGATGTGGATCGAAGTGAAACGGTCGTCGGCCACCACGCGCTCGGAGATCAGGATCGAGTCCTCGAAGTTGTAGCCGTTCCACGGCATGAACGCGACCAGCAGGTTCTGCCCGAGCGCGAGCTCGCCCATATCGGTGGACGCGCCATCGGCGACGACGTCGTTCCGGGCGATCAGCTCCCCGACTTTCAGCACCGGTCGCTGATTGATGTTCGTGTTCTGGTTGGACCGCGTGTACTTCACCAGGTTGTAGATGTCGACCCCGACCTCGCCGGCGACGGTCTCCTCATCATTCACCCGCACCACAATGCGGCTGGCGTCCACGTAGTCGACGACCCCGCCCCGACGCGCCTGCACCGCCGTGCCGGAGTCCACCGCCACCGTACGCTCGATGCCGGTGCCCACCAGCGGCTTTTCCGGGCGCAGGCAAGGCACCGCCTGGCGCTGCATGTTGGAGCCCATCAGCGCGCGGTTGGCGTCGTCATGCTCGAGGAACGGAATCAGCGAAGCCGCGACCGAAACGATCTGCGACGGCGCCACATCCATATACTCGATGCGATCGGGCCCGGCCATCATGAATTCGTTGTGATTGCGGCATGACACCAGCTCGTCGACGAACTTGCCCTTCTTATCCAATGCGGCGTTCGCCTGTGCAATGACGAACTGACCTTCGTCGATCGCCGACAAGAACACGATCTGGTCGGTCACCCGGCCACCCTCCACCTTCCGGTACGGCGTTTCCAGAAAGCCATACTCGTTGGTGCGGGCATACAGTGCGAGCGAATTGATCAGACCGATATTCGGACCTTCCGGCGTCTCGATCGGGCAAACGCGTCCATAGTGGGTCGGGTGCACGTCGCGCACCTCGAAGCCCGCGCGCTCGCGTGTGAGACCGCCTGGTCCCAACGCCGACACGCGCCGCTTGTGCGTGATCTCGGACAGCGGGTTGGTCTGATCCATGAACTGCGAGAGCTGCGAGGATCCGAAGAACTCGCGCACGGCCGCCGACACCGGCTTCGCGTTGATGAGGTCGTGCGGCATCAGGTTCTCGGATTCCGCCTGCGACAAGCGCTCCTTCACCGCGCGCTCCACGCGCACCAGACCGGCACGGAACTGGTTCTCCGCGAGCTCGCCCACGGAACGGACACGACGATTGCCCAGGTGATCGATGTCATCGATCTCGCCGCGGCCGTTACGCAGGTCGATCAGGATCCTGATCACGGCGACGATGTCGTCGTTGGACAGCGTGCCCGAACCAGTGAGCTCAGTACGTCCTACTCGACGGTTGAACTTCATGCGGCCCACGGCCGACAGGTCATAGCGCTCTTCCGCAAAGAACAGCCCGTTGAACAACGTGCGTACCGCGTCTTCCGTGGGCGGCTCGCCGGGGCGCATCATGCGATAGATCGCGACCTGGGCCGCCATTTGATCCTGCGTCTCGTCGATGCGCATCGTCTGCGAAAGGTACGGGCCTTGATCCAGATCGTTGGTGTAGATGGTCTGGATCTTTTCGACGTTCGCATCGAGGAGCTTCTTCAGCACGTCTTCGGTGATCTCGTCATTGGCCGAAGCGAGCACCTCGCCGGTTTCCTTGTCGACGATGTTGTGCGCGAGCACCTTGCCAAGGAGGAAATCATCGCTGACCGGATGCTTGTGCAGGCCGGCCGCTTCCATCTCGCGCACGTGCTTGACGGTGATGCGCTTGTCCTTGGGCACGATCAGCTTGCCGGCCTTGGTCACGATGTCGAAGCGCGCGATCTCGCCGCGCATGCGCTCGGGCACCAGGTCGAACAAGATGCCATTCTTCTTGCTCAAGTGGAACGTGTCGAACTCGTAGAATGCCGCCAGCATCTGTTCGGGCGTCATGCCGATCGCCTTGAGCAGAATGGTGACCGGCATCTTGCGGCGGCGGTCGACGCGGAAGTACACGAAGTCCTTGGGATCGAACTCGAAGTCCAGCCAGGAGCCGCGATAAGGAATGATGCGCGCCGAGAACAGCAGCTTGCCCGAGCTGTGCGTCTTGCCGCGGTCGTGCTCGAAGAACACGCCCGGCGAGCGGTGCAGCTGGGAGACGATGACGCGCTCGGTACCGTTGATGATGAACGAGCCGGTGGTCGTCATGAGCGGAATCTCGCCCATGTACACCTCCTGCTCCTTCACCTCCTTCACCGTGGGCTTGGAGGCTTCCCGGTCCATGATCGTCAAGCGCACCTTCGCACGCAGCGGCGAGGCGAAGGTGAGGCCGCGCTGCTGGCACTCCTTCACATCGAACGGCGGGATGCCGAGTTGGTAGCTCACGAACTCCAGCCGGGCGTTGCCGGAGTGGCTCACAATCGGGAAAATGGAGGTGAATGCAGCCTGCAGCCCTTGATTCCGGCGCGCCTCGGCAGGGTCATCCGCCTGCAGGAACGCTGCATAGGAATCGATCTGGGTCGCCAGGAGGTAAGGCACTTGCAGAACGCTCGCCCGTTTCGCGAAGCTCTTGCGAATGCGCTTCCTTTCGGTGAAAGAGTAGGCCATAGTCACCTCGTGAGGTAAATTGAGCGGGGTACACCGCTTAAAGAAAAGAAATCAGCAGACGCGCAAGCGCGCCGGCAGGGCGTGCTCGCACCCGCCGCGCGCCTAGCTGCGCAGCTTCTGATTATTTTTCTCTGAAACCGGGCTGGCAGCGTCCCCGCGCCAGCCCGTTTAGCTAACTGCAAGCTGTGCTTACTTGATCTCGGCCTTGCCGCCGGCGTCGGTAAGCTGCTTCTGAAGATCTTCGGCATCCTTCTTGGAAATGCCCTCCTTGACAGGCTTGGGCGCGCCATCGACCAGATCCTTCGCTTCCTTCAAGCCCAGACCGGTCACTGCACGCACCACCTTGATGACGTTTACTTTGTTCTCGCCCGCCGCCGTGAGCAGCACGGTGAATTCAGTCTGCTCTTCGACCGGTGCGGCGGCGGCGGCGGCGGGAGCCGCCATCGACACGGTCGCCGCTGCTGCCGAGACGCCGAACTTCTCTTCCATGTCCTTGATGAGCTGAGAAAGCTCCAGAACACTCAGGCTCGAAATCGCGTCGAGAATTTCTGCTCTTGCCAATGCCATTTTTTGCTTCTCCTGATCCTAATCAGAATCGATTGACGTTAACGCTCATGCGTTGTCGTTATGCAGCCTGTTTTTCCCTCTGCTCGTGCAGCGCCGCCAGCGTGCGCACAAATTTGCCCGGTATCTCGTTGAGCGTTTGCGCAAGCTTCGCGACCGGCGCCTGCATGGTGCCCATCAGCTTTGCGAGCAACTCGGGGCGGCTCGGCATGCTGGCCAGGGTGGCGACTTCCTTCGCCGTCATCACCTGGTCGAGCATGGCGCCCGCCTTGATCACCAACTTGTCGTTGGTCCTCGCGAACTCATTGATCACCTTCGCGGCGGCCACCGGATCGGTCGAGATTCCGTACACCAACGGCCCCACCATGTGCTTGGCGAGCCCGGCGAACGGCGTGTCCGACACGGCACGGCGTGCGAGCGTGTTCTTCAGGACGCGAAAGTAGACGCCTGCGCCGCGCGCTTTCGCGCGCAACAAGGTGATCTCTTTCACTTCCAGACTGCGATACTCGGCGAGCACGATCGCCTGAGCCTGCGCGACTTTCGCGCTGATCTCGGCGACGAGCGTCTTCTTCTGCTCCAGATTCAGACCCAAGGTCTATCTCCTTCGAATATGGAAGGCTCGCAAAGCAGCGGGTTTGCCGCCTGAAGCTCCCAAACAACCCGATACAGCGACCTTACGGATCAGGATTACCTCGCTCCGCCGCGTGAAACATGCACGCGGCATCGCGATATCAAACATTCCTGCTTTCGGGTACGCCATCTGCGTTGGGCATCAGGAGTCAGGAGTCAGGAATCAGGGGTCAGGAAAAACCAACAACGCTGACCTCGATTTCGGACTTCTCTTCCCGACAAATTGAGCCGTACGGCCCCAACGGTCTTTGACAACCCGCAACGCTCCGCACTGGCAACGCTGCGGCCCAAAGAATCGTTACTGCGGCGGCGTGGAAAGACCGCTGTGATCCACGCGCACGCCGGCTCCCATGGTGCTGGAGAGCGAAATCTTCTTGACGTAAATACCTTTCTGCCCCGACGGCTTGGCCTTGTTCAGCGCATTGACCAGAGCCACAAGATTGTCCTTGAGCGCATCCTCGGTGAACGAGGCGCGACCGATCGTGCACTGAACGATGCCGCCTTTGTCGGTGCGAAACTGCACCTGGCCCGCCTTCGCATTTTTCACGGCACCAGCCACGTCCTGGGTGACCGTCCCCACCTTCGGGTTGGGCATGAGTCCACGGGGCCCGAGGATCTGACCGAGTTGCCCTACCACGCGCATGGCGTCAGGCGTCGCGATGGCAACGTCGAAGTCGATCTTGCCCTCCTTCACCTGAGCGGCGAGATCGTCGAAACCCACCAGATCGGCACCCGCAGCTTTGGCAGCCTTGGCGGGCTCGCCTTGAGTGAATACCGCAACCCGTACCGACTTGCCGGTTCCCTGGGGCAAAACCAGCGAGCCGCGCACGACCTGATCGGACTTCTTCGCATCGACGCCGAGATTTACGGCCACATCGATCGATTCATTAAATTTCGCGGTAGCATTCTGCTTCACCAGCTTGATGGCGTCGTCCACCGGATAGGCCTTCGCACGGTCTACTTTCTCTTTCAGCGTTTTGAGCCGCTTGGAAACATGCGCCATGTCAGATGCCCTCCACTTCGACGCCCATGCTGCGAGCGCTGCCGGCTACCGTGCGCACCGCCGCGTCCAGGTCCGCTGCGGTTAGATCGGGCATTTTCGTCTTCGCGATCTGCTCGGCCTGCGCCCGCGTGAGCCTCCCCACCTTGTCGACGTGCGGCTTGGCGCTGCCCTTTTCCAACCCAATGGCTTTGCGGATCAGCACCGAGGTCGGCGGGGTCTTGATGATGAACGTGAAGCTCTTGTCCTGAAAGGCCGTAATCACGACCGGCAGCGGCAGGCCCGGCTCGAAGCTTTGGGTCTGCGCATTGAAGGCTTTGCAGAACTCCATGATATTGAGACCGCGTTGGCCCAGCGCAGGTCCAATCGGCGGGCTCGGATTCGCCTTGCCCGCCGGCACCTGCAGCTTGACGAAGCCGACTATTTTCTTAGCCAATTTTCTCTCCTTGCGGGTTCAAGCGGACGCACCTTGCTTCACGCCCTCCCCAGTTTTGTCGCCTGACGGCGCCACAGCCATCAAGCGCCACGTCCACCAACCCCGTACATGCGAACCGATCTATATGGGGAGTCATCATGCTTTTTCAACCTGACTGAAATCCAATTCCACCGGCGTCGCCCGCCCGAAGATCGAGACCGAGACGCGCAGTTTGTTCTTGTCGTAATTGACTTCCTCGACGGAGCCGTGAAAGTCCGTGAACGGGCCTTCCTTGACGCGTACGGCCTCGCCCACCTCGAACAGCACTTTGGGCTTGGGCTTCTCCACGCCTTCCTGGATCTGGTGCAGGATCGCCTGCACCTCCTTTTCGCTGATCGGCGTCGGCTTCATCGCCGAACCCCCGACGAACCCCGTGACCTTGGCGGTGTTCTTGACCAGGTGCCAGGTGTCGTCGGTCATTTCCATCTCGACCAGCACGTATCCGGGGAAGAACTTGCGCTCGCTGATGCTCTTCTGGCCGCTCTTCATCTCGACCACTTCTTCCACGGGCACCATGATCTGACCGAACTGCTCCTGCATCCCAGCCCGCTCGATGCGCTCTTTCAACGTGCGCGCCACGCTCTTCTCAAAACCCGAGTAGGCGTGCACCACGTACCACTTCTTGCTCATCAGGCTTCCCGCCCTATGAGGATGCGCACCAGCCAGACCAGGGAGGCATCCACGACCCACAGGAACACCGCCATCACCAGCACGAACCCCACGACCACGGCGGTGGTCTGCAACGTTTCCTTGCGGGCGGGCCAGACAACTTTCTTGGTTTCAGTAATCGAATCCTGGCAGTAAACAAAGAAATCCTTGCCTGGCTTGCTGGTCCAGCCAAGGCCGAGGGCCACGACCACCGCAAGCAGGAGCGCACCGAGGCGCGCCACGAGCGGGCCGTTGGCGAGAACGTAGAACGCGACGACCCCCGCGACAGCGACCAGCCCGGCGACTGCGAGCTTGGCTTTGTCCTGAGATGTCATAAACGAAGGCGACGCCGACAAGTTTCACTACTCCGCGAAAAGGGTTGCTGAATAATCCGGTCTGGCAGGCCAGGAGGGTCTCGAACCCCCAACCTTCGGTTTTGGAGACCGACGCTCTACCAATTGAGCTACTGGCCTTTAAGTTCAGTGAATGCGTGAATGAGTGAATGCGTGAATGAGTGACGCGCGAAGGCGCGCTGGTTTTACCCTTCACCCTTCACTCGATAACCTTCGACACCACCCCCGCGCCCACCGTGCGCCCCCCTTCGCGGATGGCAAAGCGCAAGCCGTCTTCCATCGCGATGGGTACGATCAAGGTCACGGTGATGGCCACGTTGTCCCCGGGCATCACCATCTCGGTGCCCTGCGGCAACTCCACACTGCCGGTCACGTCCGTGGTGCGAAAGTAAAACTGCGGCCGATAGCCGTTGAAAAACGGCGTGTGCCGACCGCCTTCTTCTTTCGACAGCACATACACCTCGGCGGCAAATTTCGTGTGCGGGGTGATCGAGCCCGGCTTGGCCAGCACCTGCCCGCGCTCGACCTCTTCGCGCTTGGTGCCTCTTAGCAGCACCCCGATGTTGTCGCCCGCCTGCCCCTGATCGAGCAGCTTGCGAAACATCTCCACCCCCGTGCACACGGTCTTGATGGTGGGCTTCAGCCCCACGATCTCGATCTCATCGCCCACTTTGACGATGCCGCGCTCCACTCTTCCCGTTACCACCGTGCCGCGTCCCGAGATCGAAAACACGTCTTCCACCGGCATCAGAAACGGCCCATCGAGCGCGCGCTTGGGCTGCGGGATGTAGCTGTCCAGCGCATCGGCCAGCTTGAAGATCGAGCCCTCGCCCATCTCGCCTTTGTCGCCTTCCATGGCTTTCAGCGCCGAGCCGATGATGATCGGGGTGTCATCGCCCGGAAACTCGTACTTGCTCAACAGCTCGCGCACTTCCATCTCCACTAACTCCAGCAGCTCCGCATCATCGACCATGTCGGCCTTGTTCAAGTACACGATGATGTAGGGCACCCCCACCTGGCGCGCCAGCAATATGTGCTCGCGCGTCTGCGGCATCGGACCATCGGCCGCCGACACCACCAGGATCGCTCCGTCCATCTGCGCCGCCCCGGTGATCATGTTCTTCACGTAATCGGCATGCCCCGGACAGTCCACGTGCGCGTAGTGGCGCTTCTGCGTCTCGTATTCCACGTGCGCGGTGTTGATCGTGATCCCGCGTGCCTTCTCCTCGGGCGCGTTGTCGATCTGGTCGTAGGCCTTCGCCTCGCCGCCAAATTTCTTCGACAACACCAGGGTCAGCGCCGCCGTCAGCGTCGTCTTCCCATGGTCCACGTGTCCGATCGTGCCCACATTCACGTGCGGCTTGGTGCGCTCAAATTTGCCTTTCGCCATGACCCATTCCTTCTGCCGGTTTGCCGTGAGGCTTCGCTCGAGATCGAAAAACAACGCCTTTGAAAAACTACGCGGAGAAACCCAAATCACTCACACATTCTGGTGCCCATGGGGCGGATTGAACGCTCGACCTCTCCCTTACCAAGGGAGTGCTCTACCACTGAGCTACATGGGCCCTTCAACGCCTTGCAACTAACGGTACTGCATGCGCCGCTTGCTCTGGAGCGGGTGAAGGGAATCGAACCCTCGTCGTAAGCTTGGAAGGCTTCTGCTCTACCATTGAGCTACACCCGCTCGACTCCCAACCCCGCGTACCCGCCGCCTGGCCGAACTCCACCTTCAGCTCTGCCGTGCCGCTCACGCCATTTATCCCCAGCCACGCCATCGTATACATGGTGGAGGGGGAAGGATTCGAACCTTCGAAGGCATGGCCGGCAGATTTACAGTCTGCTCCCTTTGACCGCTCGGGAACCCCTCCGAACGAAACTCGCAATTTTGGCGAGAAAGGCGCGAACTGTCAAACGCTTCCCTGAAATCCTCGGGTTTTCACTGCGCAGGCCCTGCGGTGCCACCGTCTGAGCGCCCCCCAGGCCTGCGCGGCTCGAGCCACACCTCGACTCCCGGTGAATATTGGGACGCGTCCCGAAGATACAGGGCCGGCCTCGGTTATCCCTGCACCGCTACGATCATCTCGATCTCAACCGGTACATTGCGCGGCAACTCGGCCACGCCGACGGCGCTGCGGGCGTGGCGGCCGGCATCGGCAAACGCCAGAGTGAGAAGGTTGGATGCGGCGTCGATCACCTGCGGCTGCTGGTTGAATCCCGCGGCAGATGCAACGAATCCAGTCACCTTGATGATCCGCGCAACCCGCCTCAGATCTCCGAGCTCGGCTCGCAACTGTGCAAGCCCCTGGAGAACACATGCCTCTGCGGCGCGTTGACCCTGCTCGAGCGTTATTTCTGCCCCAAGCTTGCCGGTCATCAACACCTGTGAGCCGGCGCGCGGAATCTGTCCGCTCAGGTACGCCACGTCGTTATGCACCACCACAGCGACATACTGATACGCGGGCGCGACCGCTTCGGGCAGTCGGTATCCTTGTGCGGCGAGCCGCGCTTCGATTTCCGCTCCGGTCATCTGCATCTCCTCATATCGGAACTTTTCACTGTTTGCACGCAGGCCCGAGCATAAATCCGTGGCGCAGAAGTTGCTCGTATATCAGCGAGAGCCGCCATTGGCCCGCAACGGATTCCGGCCGCGCCACCTCGCCGGTCGAGGTGTCTCCAGCTCACAACTGGCGCAACGCTCGTTGGCTCAAGGAGGCGAGCAGCATGAATATCGTTTACAACAGCAATCACTACCACGTCGTCGAATATCCGGCCTTGGGTACCTTCGAGCTCATCGATAAGCGTCTGGGCGTAGGCGGCTATCTGCAGGGCGAGATGGCGGAGGTATTCGGCCAGTCGCTCGCACAGGTGATCGCCGACGATCCTACCGACGATTCAGTCGACGAGTTCATCGCCAACTTCGATGCATTCATGACGCAGCCTGTGCGACTGCACTGACGTCGATGTAAAAAGTACAAACGACCCCCGCGAAATGACATACGCGAGGGTCGCTTTGAGCTGTCCTCCGATGCGCGCTTTCAGCCCGGGACCATGAACGGCAACACGTACGCCTGAAGCATGACAAACAGCCCGACCAGGGCGGCCAGCGCCAGGCTGTGCCAGAAGACGAAGCGCAGAATCACCCCTTCCTTGCCGATGTAGTTGGTGGCGACCGAGGCCACCACGATGCTTTGCGCATCGATCATCTTGCCCATCACGCCCCCCGAGCTGTTCGCCGCAGCCATCAACGTCGGGCTGAGTCCGAGCTTATTTGCGGTGATGACCTGCTGGCTGCCGAACAGCGCGTTCGAAGCCGCATCGGTCCCCGTCAGCGCGGTGCCGATCCAGCCGATGATGGTGCCGAAGAACGGATACAACCATCCAGTGTGCGCGAACGCGAGACCGAGCGTGGCATCCATGCCGGAGTAGCGGGTGGTGTAGCCGAGCGCCAGCATCGCGAGGATGGTCAGGATCGAGAAGCGCATGATGCCGACCGTCTCGACCCACATCCTCGCCATCTCTTTGCCGCGGAAGCCCATGATGCGCCCGCTGATGACTGCGGCCAGAAAAATCGCCGTTCCGGTCGCAGATAGAACGCCCCATTTCCACACGGCGCCTTCGGTGTAGGCCTTCTCCACCGCGGGCGGGACGCGTTGCACCACCTTGTCCAGACCGGGAATGTGCCACTCCCAGTAAGTGATCCCCGGGAAGTTGAGCAGATGATTCTTGACCCAGGGAATACCCCAGATTGCCAGGATCACCGTCAAAATCAGCCACGGCGTCCAGGCCTTCAGCACCTCCTCGCTGCTGTGGCCGTGGTGCTCACGATCGATCTGTGCTTCCTGGTAACTCACCGAAGTGCCGCTGCCGCTCGCATCGAGCAGCACATGCTTCGGCTTCCAGAAGCGCAGGAACACGGCCACGGTGATGATCGACACCATTGCCGAGAGCATGTCCACCAGCCACGGGCCGTGATAGTTGGAGATCAGGAACTGGGGAATCGCGAAGCTCAGTCCCGACACCAGCACCGCGGGCCACACCTGCAGCGTGCCGCGCAGTCCGCAGAACGCAAGCACGATCCAGAACGGCACGAGTACCGAGAAAAACGGCAGCTGCCGCCCGACCATCGCCGACAAGGTGAGCAGATAAGCATCTGTGTTCTGCGTGACGCTGTTCAATACGATGATCGGGGTGCCCATTCCTCCGTAGGCGACCGGCGCAGTATTGGCGATCAAGGACAAACCCGAAGCCGCCAGCGGCGAGAAGCCGAGTCCGATGAGGATCGCACCGGTCACCGCGACCGGCGTTCCGCCACCGGCCGCGCCCTCGAAGAACGCGCCGAAGCAGAAGGCGATGAGGATGAGCTGGAGCCTACGATCGTTGGTGATGCCGCCGATGCTGTCCTGCAAGACTTGGAAGAGACCGGACTTCACCGTCATTCGATACAGGAAGATCAGATTGACGATGATCCAGCAGATGGTCGTGAGGGCGAACAGCCCGCCGAACAGCGCCGCGCCGGCAGCGACTTTACCAGGCATGCCGAGCAGCAGCAGGGCAATGCCGACGGCGGCGACCAGGCCCGCGATGGCGGCGTAGTGTGCACGGATGCGGAAGATACCCAGCCCACCCAACAACACCAGGACCGGAATCGCACAGACCAGCGTGGACAAAATCGAATTGCCCAGCGGGTCGTATACCTGTGACCACAGTTCCATCTGCCCCTCCCGAGACCAGTCGTTATTGAGTTGACGCCATGCCGAGATGGACCAGAAGCGGCTGGCCGGGCGAAGTATAGCGAAATTGAAGCCGCGAGCCCGCGATACCTGAGCTGCACTCCCCGCGTATCATTGCGGCCGATGAAAGTCATTCGGCTCCGCCTCTGCGATCGCATGGTTCGCTGCTTCGGCAGCGCTCGAGCATCGCCCTATTCGTCCGGCAATGCGTAGCGCCGCAGCGCTGCCGGCCATCGCTCTTGCTGCGCTGTCACTGATCTGGGGCTACAACTGGGTCGTGACCAAGATCGCGCTCGCCTATGCGGGGCCGGTCACATTCGCAGCGCTGCGCTTTGCGATAGCGCCGCTTTGCCTGTTGCCGATGATGCTTCAGCTGCGCGTGCGCCTGCTGCCTTCGCCACGGCACGCGCTCATCGCGCTGATCCTCGGCATCATCCTCGCGGCGAACTTCGCCGCCACGTTCATGGCGCTGCAGCTAGGCGGCACCGGCAAGACAGCGGTCCTGGTGTACACCATGCCATTCTGGGTGCTGGTATTTGCCCGCCTAGCGCTTCATGAGCGCCTCACGCTGCTGCAGAGCCTGGCCGTGCCTTTCGCGCTCACCGGGCTTTGTGTACTCATCGCGCCGTGGGAACGGGCTGCGCAGAGTCTGCCGAGCGTGCTGGCGGTGTGGGCCGGCATGACCTGGGGGGCGAACGTCGTGTACATCAAACACCTGCAGCGCAAAGAGCCGGTCTCCATGCTCGCGCTCACCATGTGGCAGATGGTGGCGGCCGCAATAGCGCTCGCGGTGGGCACGCTGACGCTCGCGCACGAGGCGCCTGTGATCTGGAGTAGTGAGTTCATAGCCGCGCTGCTGTTCACCGCGGTGATCGCAACGGGGCTGGGCTGGATGCTGTTCTACTACGCGCTGCGACGCATGTCGGCGGGTATGACCGGCCTCGGCACCTTAGCGACGCCGGTGATCGGCGTGCTGTGCGCGTGGCTGCAGCTCGGAGAGCGACCTAATGCGATGGAGGCGAGCGGTATGGCGCTGATTGCGGCAGGTCTCAGCTTGCTCGCCTGGGACGGATTACGCGCTGCGGGCCGTCAGGCGCCGCCCGCAGGCGGCTCCGGCTAGCGCTGGACTACTTGCAGAAGTCGGGCTGTTCCTGACAGGAGACGAAGCGCCCGAGCGGGCGTTTGAACGTGTGCGTCGTCGGTTGCTGGATCAGAGTCTTCGCGGCCTCGCCGGTGGAATGGCTGGGGATCGTGAAGGGCAGGGACACAACAAACGCAACCGTTCCCAATCCCATTGCCAGCAGGCCGAGCGGGCGGCCGAAAAGCGCATCAACGAACATCTCGCCGGAGCTCGGGTCGCGGCGGCTTTGTTCCTGGTCATAGGCCAGAACGGGCCCTGCCATAATCGTCAGAGCGAGTACGCCCAGCAGCAAACTTTTCCATGCGCGCATGTTGCCTGCCTCCTAAAAATTGGCTTGAGTCGATTCCATTCTAACCCCTGATTTCCATGCAGGACAATGGGTTAGGCAAGACATTCCGCAGATTTCACTAAGCTCCCACCTTCGGCCCATCCGGGTTAGCTCGGTGTATCCTTGTGCGAATCCCGCGTCGTAGCAGCAATATCGGTACCAAAGCGCGGGAAATTGAGCCCGGAGGCGGTTAAAGATGCGAGTCGAGCTGAATTACGGAAGGGGTAGGCTCCCCGTCGAGCTGCCCGATACCTTGGACGTCACCGTCATCCGCAAGCCAGTGATGCCGGTGCATGCCGATGCGGCAGCGAGCGTTGCGCAAGCTCTGAGCAATCCAATCGACGCACGCGCCTTGCAGGACGAGGCGCGCGGCGCTACTTCGGCGTGCATCCTCATCTGCGATATCACGCGCCCGGTACCCAACGGATTGCTGCTGCCCCCGATCGTGCGTGCTCTGCTCGAGGCGGGCATCACTGCAGAGCGCATCTTGATTCTGGTCGCCACCGGTTTGCACCGCCCCAACGAAGGCGACGAGCTCGCCGAGCTGATCGGCGATCCCTGGGTCGCGCAAACGGTCCCAATCGCGAATCACTTCGCGCGTAACGACGATGATCATGTGCTCCTAGGCACCACCAGTGCCGGTACTGTAGTGCGGCTGGACAAGCGCTTCGTCCAGGCCGATCTGAAGATCGTCACCGGCCTGGTCGAGCCGCACTTCATGGCCGGATACTCCGGCGGGCGCAAAGTGATTGCGCCCGGCATCGCGCATGCAGAGACCATCACGACTTTTCACAACGCGCGCTTCATGTCTCATGGCTGCGCCGACAACTGTGTACTGGACGGCAATCCGCTGCATCGCGAGCAGCTCGAGATCGTGCGCATGCTTGGCCGCGTGCTCGCGGTCAATACTGTGATCGACGAGCACCGGCAGCTGTCCTGCGTGAACTACGGAGAAGTCGTGGAAAGCCATCTGGAAACGGTGCGTTTCATCCGCGACTATGCGCAAGTCCCGGTCCCGCGCCGTTTCAACACCGTAGTCACCAGCGCCGCCGGCTATCCGCTCGACACGACGTACTACCAGACCGTAAAAGGCATGGTGGCCCCCTTGGACATCCTCGCGCCCGGTGGCAATCTGATCATCGCCTCGGAATGCGCGGAAGGAATTGGGTCGACCGAATACCGAGACGCGCAACGTCGCCTGCTGGCGCGTGGTGTCGAAGGCTTTTTCGCCGACATCAGCCGGCAGAGCCATGCCCAGATCGACGAATGGCAGACGCAGATGCAGCTGAAGCCGATGCGCCGCGGCGCCGTGTATTTGTACACGACCGGGCTGCAGGGTGAAGATCGCGCGCTCACCGGTGTCAATCTGGTCGACTCGGTGTCCGAGGCGGTACTGCGCTGTACCCGCTCTGCCGGCTCCACGGACATCGCGGTGATACCGGAAGGACCTTACGTCGTTCCTGTGTATCGCGCGCGCGCGTCTGTCTAGTCTTCGCGCCGCGTAGTCACGCGCCAGGCCTTGTCGTCCGGGTTGTATCCGAAGTAGTGGATCCCGTCGGGTGCGGCATAGTAAATCGTGCAGAAGCGCCGGCCCATCTGCTTGGAATACGCGCGACAGATCATCCCGCCGTTGCGCTCGCTCAGTGACCAGTTGCCCGTATCGGTGCCTCCGCCATCGTCTGCGTATTGCAGCGTGCTGTCCGCTTTGAGGTCCGTGTGCACGATGTGACCGTCTACGCTGCGGGCGATGCGCTTGCCGGGATAGTCACGCCGGAGCTCGGCCGCATCGATGCGGCGCAGGCCAGCCGCCTCCGCGGAGGCGATGTCCGGCGGCGCAACCGGGAATTCCTGCGCGCAAGCGACCTTCGTCAGGAGAACCGCGCCCGCCAGGGCGGCTACGCTGGTCATGATCTGCATGGATGTGCCTCCTCAACCCGCAGATTAATCGGTGCGCGGCCATCTCGCCAAGTCGGGCCCGGGCAAAACAAAAAGGCGGTGATCGACCGCCTGCGAGTCCTGCTCGAGCCATTTCAGCGAATCTACGCCCGGAATTGGCGCGGAGTCACCCCGACGATGCGTTTGAAGTGCCGCGTCAGGTGGCTTTGATCAGCGAACCCCACCGCACTCGCGACTTCTGCGAGCGAGCGCTCCCCCGACCCAGCCGACAGCAGCGAGCGCGCGCTGTTGACGCGCAGCTGGATGAGATACTGGTGCGGCGACACTCCGAGCGATTGCTTGAACATCCGCGCCACATGGAACGGGCTTAGACTCACCGCCTTGGCGATCTCATTGAGCGACAAATCGCTCATGTAATTTTCGTGAATGAACTGGAGCGCCTGTGCTACGGCGCGCGGCTGAGTACCGTGCGTCTCGTTAGGCTCGGCGCTCTCATCCTCGCCCACCGAGCAAGCCTGCAGATCCCGACCATCGGCGCACTGTGCGTAGTGGCGCAACAGATGCACGGCCAGGATGTTGGCAAGCGACTCGGCGTAGAGCCTGCCGCCTCGTTCGGCACGCACCACTTCGCGCGACAGCACCCCGGCGATGTTGGTGATAGCCGGATCGCCGCTGCGCTCGGTGAGCACGAATCGATAGTGGTCCGGGTTCAGCGCAAACACCTGCTGTGCGACCTTGTCGACGAAAGCGGGATCGAGGGCAAGGATCGAACAGCTGATGCGCGTCTTCCAGGTCCAGCGAATCGGCGTACCGCTGGGCAGCAGGGTTATGAATCCG
>Ga0335082_10001544_pt1 | contig 24564 bp, 15 predicted proteins | sample Lox_Sample_41_FD_206718 | JGI IMG/M metagenome (GOLD analysis project Ga0335082, IMG submission 206718) | Soil microbial communities from Loxahatchee National Wildlife Refuge, Florida, United States - Lox_Sample_4.1 | ecosystem: Environmental > Terrestrial > Soil > Wetlands | place: USA... | reverse complement strand
CTGCCCCCGGGCATGCAGGCGAAGCCCCCTGAGGCTGCGCAGAGCGCGCCCCCCGAGCTCTCCTCGGGCCCCCCCGAGCGCAACGAGTTCCAGAACCTGGTGGCGCTCTCCGTGGGGCGCGATCTGCCCATGTTCGGCTACGACCTGTTTCGCCAGCCCCCCAGCACCTTCGCTCCGCTGGAAGGGGTGCCGGTGCCCGCCGACTACGTCATCGGGCCCGGAGACGAGATCTACATCCGCGCCTGGGGCCAGGTGGATGTGGACTACCGCACCTTCGTGGATCGCGACGGGCAGATCTATCTGCCCAAGGTGGGTGCGATCAGTGTGGCCGGTGTGCGCTATCAGGACCTCGACGGGCGCATCCGCAACGCCATCAAGCGCGTGTTCAAGAACTTCGAGATCAACGTCACGCTGGGGCAGTTGCGCTCGATCCAGGTGTTCGTGGTGGGCCAGGCCAAGCGCCCCGGCAGCTACACCATCGGCTCGCTCAGCACGCTGGTCAACGCGCTGTTTGCCTCCGGGGGGCCGTCGAAGAAGGGCTCCATGCGCCGCATCCAGCTCAAGCGCGAGGCCAAGGTGGTCACCGAGTTCGATCTGTACGATCTGCTGCTGTACGGGGACAAGTCCAAGGATGCGAAGCTGCTGCCCGGCGATGTGATCTACATCCCGCCCATCGGGGCGCTGGCGGCGGTGAGCGGCAGCGTGAACGTGCCGGCCATCTACGAGCTCAAAGGCCGCACCTCGGTGGCCGAGCTGATCGCCATGGCGGGGGGGCTGACCTCCACCGCGCTGGGGCAGCGGGTGACCCTGGAGCGCATCGTGGGGCGGCGGGTGCGGCTGGTGGAGCAGTTCAGCCTGGAGGACAAGGACAGCGCGCAGGGGTTAAACGACGGGGACCTGCTCACCGTGTACGCGCTCTCGCCTCGCATCGCCAACGCGGTCACCCTCACCGGCAATGTGGCGCAGGTGATGCGCTTTCCCTGGCACGAGGGCATGCGCATCACCGACATCATCCCCGACAAGGATGCGCTGGTGGTGCCCGACTACTGGCTGCGCAAGAACTTGGCCGGCCAGGGCGAGAGCTGGCTCGAGCCGGACCTGCTGGGCAATAAACCCCCCAGCCAGCTGGAGAGCTATCTGCGCCAACGCGGGCTGGAGCTGCCCAGCGAGCAGAACCAAGCCGCGCAGGGGCAAGCCCCCAGCGACCAGAGCCAAGTGCGCGCGCCGGGAGCGCGCACCGACGAGACCAAGCTGCGCCGGGAATTAAAGCGCAGCAGCACCGAGATCAACTGGGACTACGCGGTGATCGAGCGGCTCAACGTGGGCGATCTGAGCACCATGTTGATCCCGTTCAATCTGGGCCGCGCGGTGCTCGAGCGCAAGCCCACCGACGATCTGCTGCTCATGCCCGGGGATGTGATCACGGTGTTCTCCAAAGACGATATCCAAATCCCCACCGGCAAGCAAACCCGCTACGTGCGCCTGGAAGGCGAGTTTGTCACCTCCGGGGTGTATCAGGTGCAGCCGGGCGAGACGCTGCGCGCGCTGGTGCTGCGCGCGGGGGGGCTGACCAAAAGCGCCTACATCTTCGGCAGCGAGTTCACCCGCGAGACCACCCGGATGCTGCAGCAAAGGCAGCTCGAGGAGTCGCTCAACCGCTTGGAGCTCGAAGCCCAGCGCCTGGCGCTCAACCGCAGCCAGGGCGTGCTCACCCCCGAGGATGCGCAGGCGCTGCGCCAGCAGCAGATCGCGCAGAGCTCGCTGATTGCCAAGCTGCGCGCGATCAAGGCCAACGGGCGCATCGTGCTCGACCTGCCCGCGAGCGAGAAGCTCAGCGTGAACGACATCCCCAACATCGTGCTCGAGGACGGGGACCGCTACTTCATGCCCCCGGTGCCCTCCACCGTGGGCGTGTTCGGCGCGGTGTTCAATCCCAACTCGTATCTGTTCCAGCAGGGCAAGAACTACGGCCAGTACCTGGGGCGTGCGGGGGGACCCACGCGCGATGCGGAAACGAGCAGCTTGTATCTGCTGCGCGCCGACGGCTCGGTGATCAGCAAGCGCCAGTCCGACTGGTCCACCCACATCGTGCTCATGCCCGGCGATGCGGTGATCGTGCCCGAGACGCTGGAGCGGTTCAACTGGACCAAGGAGCTCAAAGACTGGACCCAGATCCTGTATCAGCTCGCTCTGGGCGTGGCCGGATTGGCGGTGTTGCACAGCTTGTGACGTGACACGCCTGCCAACACGACAACGCTCGTGCGCCAGGGGACGGAAGGCTCAACGACACGCTGCGAACAGGCGAGGGCGAGCCTCGCAAGTCCGGCGCTACGCGTCCCTTCTAACTGGCCCCTGACGCCGATAGGTTTACACTCGTCCAACGCTACCTGTCCTGCGAACGCGTTGTCGCGGGGCGTGGCATGATCCCGTAGCGGGTCGTTCGTGCCGGTGTGAGCCTCGTATTGAACTTATGCGTCAGCGGCGACGCCGCCTGATGAGGGGTGCGTATAATCGTGGGCGTGCAGCGCCTCATACTTGTCAATCGTTTCTTCTACCCCGATCACTCCGCCACGAGCCAGTTGCTCTCGGACCTCGCTTTCGGGCTCGCCGCCAAGGGGCGGCAAGTACACGTCGTCACCAGCCGCCAGTCGTACGACGATCCGCGCGTGATGCTGGCGGCATACCAGGAGGTCGACGGGGTCGAGATCCATCGCGTATGGACTTCCCGCTTCGGCCGCGCGAACCTGGTCGGAAGAGCGCTCGACTATCTGACTTTCTATCTCACCGCCGTCTGGCGGGTCGCGCGTCTGGTGCACCCTGGCGACATCGTCGTTGCAAAGACCGACCCGCCTATGCTCTCGCTGATCACCGCGCCTATCTGCCGGCTGCGAGGCGCTCGGCTGGTCAACTGGCTACAGGACGTGTTCCCCGAATTGGCGATCGCGCTCGGGGTCGCGGGACTCCATGGCACCCTAGGGCGCGCGATAGTCAGGCTGCGCAACTGGTCGCTGCGAGAGGCCGCGTGCAACGTAGTGGTCGGGCATAGAATGCACGACTACCTTGAGGCTCGGGACAGCCTGAGCAAGCGGTTCCGAGTGATCGAGAATTGGGCCGATGGCCAACTCGTGCGACCAGTGCCGGCGGACGAGAACGTACTGCGGAGAGAGTGGGGCGTCGAGAGTAGGTTTGTCGTGGGCTACTCCGGCAACATGGGCCGGGTGCACGACTTCGCCACGATCCTTGGCGCTGCGGAACGCCTACGTAATGATGACTCTACGGTTTTCCTGTTCATCGGCGGAGGCAGGTGGCGTGACTGGATCGAGGGCGAAGCGCAGCGGCGTGCATTGCACAACATCTTGTTTAAGCCGTACCAACCCCGGGACAGGCTCCGGGAAAGCTTATCGGTGCCGGATGTTCATCTGATCTCGTTGCGCCCCGAGCTGGAGGGCCTCGTGGTGCCAAGCAAGTTCTACGGCGTCGCCGCGGCTGGCCGGCCGACGATCTTCATCGGGGCGGCGGATGGAGAGACCGGGCAGCTACTGCACCGCTACGACTGCGGATGCGCGGTGTGTCAGGGCGACGACATGCGACTTGCTTCTTGCATACGCCAGCTACGGGACGACCCGCCTCTGCGACACCGGCTCGGCGATAATGCCCGGCGCGTGTTCGAAAATCGATTCGACAAGCATATCGCGCTGGAGAGCTGGTGCAGGTTACTCGATGATCTAGGTGCGGCGGTCGCGTAGCGCCCAGGGCCCCGCGGTAGGGGGTCGTGGACGACGAGGTCGCTCGTCCCAGTCCGCCCCCCACGATTCCAAGCGCTAGCGAGATCCGTCTCGTAACCGACCCGTGTTCGCTCTTCCGCCAGTCACTCATGCCGCGGCATCCCTGAATGTGGCGCTCTCCCCGATGTCAGGGATCGTACGCCCAGGACGCTTCCGAGCTGCAAGCTGTGGCCGTTCGACAGGTGGCGCGACCAAAATCTCTATACCGCTCCCACGCCCAAGTTCTATGGGCCGAGCGCCTTCGGCCTCTACGACAGGATCGCCAATGCATCGGAGCGAGCGCTGGCGAGTCAGCGCGAGGGTCACAGCTGTGTGCCGCACGACGATCGCGCATACACCACCGGCGACCGCTCGCGGCGCGTAGTGTCGCATCTCCGTGTAGATATCGCGCGCACGAAAATCGGGCGTTGGGCTGTTTGGGGCGTGAGCGGTAGGACACACGCGACCGGCAGGGAGGCCTTGTCACCTCAGGGTTTCGGTTCCGCAATTGGCCCGCGTACAGCTTCCGAGAATTAAATCCTAGAGCCAGAGGCTGATTCTAACTGAGCAGATCAAAAGACTGTCTGGCCCAATGTTGGGCAGACACCCTGGGTGCCCGTCCACTGGGCGGCAAAACCAGGGCGCGTTTGAAAAAGGCGGATTCGATGCAATCGATCGTCTGGAACGCTACGCAACTCATCTCGAGTGTTGTCCTTCCGCCGGGCCTCTTCTTTGTATTGCTGGCGATCGGTCTATGGCAGGGACCTAAGCGGCGCTGGGCGCGGTGGTTGACGATTGGCTCGCTAATCGCGTTCGTGCTGGTATCCCTTCCGGCCGTTGCCTACCTGTTGGCCAGACCATTCGAGACAGCCTGGCCACCTCTCGATCCCGCGCGACTGCGCGGATTGCCAAGCGAAGGAACGATGATCGTCGTGTTGGGCGGAGGGAGAACGTTGGGGGCAATCGAATTCCCGGAGCACGAGACCCTGTCGTCGGCGTCTCTAGAGAGAAGTCGCTACGCCGCGAAACTCGCCAAGGAGAGCAGCCTCCCTCTGGGTGTGTCGGGCGGCAAGCCGGGCGGCGGGCAGATCAGCGAGGCGGTGCTGATGCAGCGCCTCATTCAGGACGAGTTCGGGTATCCAGTATCCGTCGTCGAAGACGCCAGCTTCGATACACGGCAGAGCGCGCGATTCATGGCAGGCCGATTGGAGCAGCTTGGCAAGCACACGGTAGTCCTCGTCACCGATGTCATGCATATGCCGCGTGCGGCACGAGCCTTCGAATCACTGGGGCTACACGTCATCCCGGCGCCGATGAACTATTGCGCGACGACACCCCTGAGGCTCCCGGACTTCTTACCCTCGGTGCAAGCTTTGAAACTCTCGCGGTATGTGTTGCACGAGCTGATCGGCGAGGCCTGGTATCGGTGGCGGAGAGCGGTCGAGGCGCTGGTTTAGACCGAGCGTTCCTAGGGTTGCGAGAGTGGACCGATATATTTTGGACACGCACATGATGCGCCACTGGTATTCGCCGATCCCGACAAACGATGGTAAGGCAGCCTGAATGAATCCGAGCGCCCGCGCGGCTCAGTTTGTTCGCCAACCCGCAACCTTTCCCGACCCGGAAGTGCGGAAGAACAGCACTCCCGCATTGGTCGTGGTCACCTCTGTTCCCGATCCTTGGTGATCGAGCGAGACGACGAGACTCGGACCCCGCGTCCTTGCGACTGTGAGAGAGTAGGACTTGTTCGCCGGAAGCCCTGTGACCACGTGCGTGGTCACTTTGTCAGGAATCACATATCGGATCTGGCCGTTCACCGGACCCCGGGCGCCGCTCGGGCCTGCCGAGCCTGCGCCGGTTGCGAGCACCACGCGGTTTACCAGCGCGCCCTGTAGGAGAACGCCCGACACGGCGCCAGCCTCGACGTTCCGATCCAGCGCCGACATGCGACGCGCCGGACTCACGCCTGCGGGAGTGGCGGCGGCATCGAACACGGTGAGCCAGTACGCTTGCGTCGCACCCGGAGCCGGCGAGTTCCGGATCTCGATGCGATATACCTTATGGCCGCCGAAGACGTCGACGATGGAATCCGCGTGCCCGAGCGGGAACACCGTCTGCACAGTGCCGGCGTAGGCGGCACCGGTGCCGACATCCCAGCGGTTGACGCCCGCAGCGGCTGGGGCTGCGCGCACCGGCCGCCTTCGCAGGTGGAACTGCGTCCACTGTCTCACGGACGAATCGGTCACTTCGGTACGGTCGTAGACCACGAAGGTACCAGGCCGCAGGTACACCACCTCTCGGCTCCAGGAGGTGATCGTCCTCGCCGTGTCCGGGTTCCTGGGGTAATTGCCCTCCAGGTGCGTGCCCTGCATGTAAACGTAGGCACCGCCATCCTCGAAGCGGCTCATCCCCGCCCGGTTGCCGTCCGAACGCAAGTAGTTTCCCTGCCCCCAGGGTCTGGGCCGATCGGTGGAGAACACGTTGAACAGATCGCGCTTGCTGTTGTCGCCGAAGATGTCGTTGTAGACTTTGTCGTAGTAGCGCGAACCGTCGCCGGTTCCCGGCGTGTTCCGCAGCAGGGCCCCGGGCGCGTTCACGACGAAAGCCGCTGCTCCGTTCATGATCGCCAAGCTGCCCTTGTCGAAGTACTCTTCGCCGTTCTCTGGGAAGTTGGTGTATGGCCCTGCCTTGAACTGTGCCCACACCGCGTCCTTCTCCCACGACGAGCGCACCGCGGCCGTCTCGATGCCGGGTGCATAGTACGAGAGCGGCAGCGTGCGGTAGTCGCTTTCCGGCGCGGCTTCGTTCCAGAACAGGAAGTTGATCCACTCCCAGTCGAAGCCGGAGGGAGCGGGTTGCTGCGCGGCGCGCACGGCGCGGGCAAAGCTGTGGGCGTAAGGGGCGAACGGCGCGCCCCAGCGCTCCAGCAGACCGGCCTCGGCCGTATACAGGAACGGATGCGTCGGCGTGGGATTGTCCGAGTCGTAAAGCGCGCAACTGTCTTCGATCGACAAGAGATCCGGCCAGGCAAAGTGGGTGATGAATTGGGCGGAGGTGAGCGGGAACGTGAACGGCGCGTTGGCATCGCCGATCAGGTCGAGCCCCTTGGCCGTCTTCGCCGCCAGCACCGGCCAGGCCATGTTCAGCGTACCGATCGGACCGTAGTTCCACCCCTCCGGCCAGCCCCCGCCGGACAGATTGGCCGCGTAGTATGGCTGGACCTTGGACCCGTGCAGCGTCATCAGCCAGTCGTTCCACATCGCCGGCGCCTGGGAATTGTCGTCTTCGGTGGCCAAGGCGGCCACGCCCTTTGCCGCGTAGTAGCCAGCGAAGTAGTTACCCTGCGGGAAATCTCGTTCGAACGCGCCGCTTTCGAAGGCCGTGATCCAGGTGTTGAGCGCGACAACGACGCGCGAGCGAACGTCGGCGGGCAGAGCCGGGTAGAGCCAGTCGAACCCGACCGCCATCCCGAGCGCATAGAAGCGGATGCCGTAACCGCTGTCGCGCAGCGGATCGGGCATATGCGCTCCGGAAGGTGCGGACATCTTGGTCAGGATGTCGGCGCCCTTCGCCCCGTATTTGGCCGCGTCACTCGGCGAGACCGCGAGCGCCACCTGGTAGCACAGGCCGACGTTGAGCAGCGCCGGAAAATAGCCATCCCCCTGGTAGCCCTCACCGATGCTTCCCCCCTCAGGGTAGTCGTCTCCGTCGGGCCACTCCACCGTGCCGGTCAGGTAAAGATTGCACTTGTCGCGCAGGGTCTTCCACTCTGGAGTCCCGGCAGCGGCTCGTTGCCTCAACGTGGAAAGGGTGGTTGGGTCGAGGAAAATGCGCGGGTGGGCAAGCCCGGCTGCGTAGCTCCTCCCCGCTGCCGTGCATAGCAACATCGAGAAGAGCAAGAAGGCTAACGTGCGGGGGGCTGGTGGCCATGTGCGCACGCCGCGCAACCTGCGTGTGCGCGGCGCACGGTCAGGAAAGGGCCGGCCGCGTGCCGGTGTGGTTCTGCTCGCTTCCGCCTCCATGCAGACCTCGCCTCTGGCTGGGTAGGTGCTCGTGAAGGTACGCTCCATGGAGCTGCGCTGGACTTCAGGGTCCGTCGGCCGCATAGCATCTCGCGCTGCCGGCGAGGGCGGCGCGTTTCCCTCGGTCATGGGAGCGTGAATCTCGCGAGGAAGTTGTCCTGCTGCCGGACAAACCTTTGGATGCCGAGCTTGCTCAGCGATTTCGCCGCGTAGTTCGCGGTGTAGTGGAGATAGCCGACTTTCGCCTGGCAGGCCACCTCCTGGTAATCGCCGATAAAGCCCTCTTTGAAGACAAGATCCGCCGCGGTGTCGTTGGGCGTCGGTGTCAAGCGCACCGGTTTATACGGCGCTGCCCCCGTGGAGGACGTGGCGACATACCAATCCTGGCGGTGTGACCAGGTCGCATCGTTCTGATGCGAGGCGTAGCCGATGACTACCGGTCCCGTCGCGGAGGCCACACAGATGGTCGGCTGAAATTGGAAGCCGCTGCCGCTGCTCACTGTCTGCGGCGAGCTGAAGGTCGCGCCATCGTCGTCGGTGTATTTGGCCACGATCTCCGATCCCAGATACCAGTTGTCGACCAAGCCGTCGACGTTCCGGCGATCCCAGACGATGATCGCGCGTCCGCCTCGCGTCCCGACCTTGGGATAGGTGGCAGTCCAATACAGCGCAGGGTACGGGGACATCCCCCAGGGAATGGGGGAGGCTTCGACATGCACGGTGCGCAGCGCGCCGAGCGTTCCGACCGAAGACGACGGCGCAGCGGGCGTGATGACGCGCAAGCGGATCGAGTCCGTTTCGGCCGAGGTGGTGGGATCAAAAGTGTGCTCGACCCATGTGACATACACTTTCCCGGTCGCGCCGACCGTGAGGTGGCTGAACTGAACGAAGTCGGGAGGCGAGCCGTTTCCCGCGGTCGACTCCAGCGTCACGGGCGCCGTGCAGCTCACCAGGTTGTTGGTGCACTTGGCGACCTGGATCGCGGTGCTGGTGTCGCCCTGTGCGCAGCCGAACAGCGTCCACACGACGTAGACGGAGCCATTCGCGACGGAGGATGAGCGGTCGACAGCGATGTACGGTTTGTCGTTGAAGTGCCCGCCGGTTTCGTCGCATGTCTCTGCCGCCACGACGCCCACTGTGGGCCAGCAGTCGGGGTCGGTGCCGCCTGCGCACGACGCGGCAAACACGCCGGCCGAGCCGCCCGCCGCCGGCGAGCGGAACACGGCGATGCCGTTCGGACTGCCGGAGCTCGGATCGTAGTGCACCGAGGCGAGGAAGAAGTTGCCGTTCTTGTCGACGGAGACCACCGGCTCCCCCTGAGACGGGACCATCGTCCCGAGCAGGTTCACGGCGGACAGTTGTCCATCTTTCGCCACCGTTTTACCGCCGTCGGTCGACGTCGACCATCCGGTGAAGTTGCCGCCGCCGCTCGAATCCAACAGGCCGCGGAAGTCCTGGTAGCCGCCCACGATCCGGTTGGTGTTCCTGGGATCGATGGCGATGGAGGTCTCGTTCTGCGGCACAGGCGAGTCGTCCTTGTTGAACACCGTCTGGCCGAAGACCACTCCAGCTGCAGGGGACGCTTCCTGGGCGGGTGCCGCCAACGCTCGCGCCACCGCCGTGTTCTTCATCTGCTTCCACCGGGTCGTATAGCGTAACCGGACGGACGAGGATGCCCGCGCCGTCCAGTGCGGCGCGCCTGGCGCAAGTGCAGCCTGGGCTGCGCTCAGACTTGGCCCCTGGTCCGCTGAGAGGGACACGATCCAGCCCGCGAGCGTCAGACCCGCCAGAAACCGGAAACCGCTGGATGGCCCCTTGATCCGTCTCATCTCCGCCCCCCTTGTTGGATGGTGCTGTGAGTGTTCGGCGAGTTGCGCTATTCCCGGTCCCCCTCGTCAGCGCTTACTTGCTGGAGGAGCTGGGCCGCGCGAGCGCGAAGCAGCGAATCCTGACTCTGCATGGCCGAGCGAAGGTACGCTCTGCCGTCGCCTCCTCTGTAGGCCAATGCCTCCAGCGCAAGCATCCGGATCGCCGGGCTCGGATCCTGGAGCGCGCGACTCAGCACGGAGGTCGCCTCCGGCGAGGACTGTCCGCGCAGACTTTGCACGGCGTACTCGCGCACGCCCTCGTCGGCATCGGCGAGCGCGTGTTCCAACGCCGGCACGGCGATCGAGTCGTCGAGCTGACCGAGCGCAAAAAGGCCGGTGAGCCGGCGTGACAAGTCGTCGCTGCGGGATGCGTCTACCGCCATCCGGGCCGCTTCGCGGGGATCGCGCTCGGCGAGTGCCTGCAAGGCGATGGCTTGCACGCCCGGGTCTGGGTCGAGCAGAGCTTTGCGAACCGCGTCCAGGTCGCCTTCGTTCGCGAGTGCGTACACGGCTGCCGCGCGCTCTGCCGGATCCTGTTCGGCTAACGGTGCGCTCTCCGGTGCTGTCGGAGCTGCGCCCGATAGCGCCACCTGGTCCACCGTCCGAGCGCCATCTGTTTCTGTGCGCTGCTCCTCAGCCACGGCGGAAGATGCCGGACGTCCCAAGATCACGAGCGTCACCGGCTCCCCTCCTTGCGCCGAGGATGGGTCGCCGAGCATTGCGTAGTCTTGATGGGCAAGGAGCTTCGCGAGGCCATCGCGAAGCGGCAGATTCGCGAAGCGTACTGACACGCGCTGCTGCAGACCCTGGAGGCCATCGACCTCGATCCCGGTCTGGCGGGCCACCTCCTGCAGCACCTGTGCGAGCGGCGCGCGCTCTGCGCTCACACTCAGCCGCTGCGCTTTCCATTCGACAACGAGTGGCGGCTGCGCGGACGCAGGAGAGACCAGGACCGAAAGCGCAAAGACAATTGCCCAACACCACCCGGTGCGTAGCACCGACACAGTATCCATTGCCTCAACCCTCGCTTCCGGATACGAAGACCTCAAGATCCCGCCCGCACCGTGTATGCTGAACGGATGAGCGCTCGTGGCACTTAGGCGCCCCGATCCGCATCAGGGAAGCGTGAACCGATGCAGAAAGTTATCCTGCTGACGGACAACGAGCGAATTGGCCGGGCTACCGAAGTAGTCGCCCAACGGCTTCGCCGCGTAGTTCGCAGTGAAGTGCAGGAAGCCAACGTTCCCCTGGCACGCGACCTCGGGATGGTCGCCGATGACGTAACCGCCTCCCAGCGGATCTGCCCGCGTGTCGTTGGAGACCGAGGTCAACCGAAGCTGCGCATAAGGCGCAGCTCCGTTCGACGACTTTGCAACATACCAGTCCTGGCGGTCGGACCAGGTGGCGTCGTTTTGCACCGAGGCGTAGCCGACGACTACCGGGCCGGTCGGGGAGGCAACGCAGATGGTCGGCTGATAACGCGGGCCAGCGCCGCTGCTCACCGCCTGGACCTTGCTGAAGTTGGCGCCATCGTCGTCGGTGAACTTCGCCACGATCTCGGATCGCACGTACGCATTGTACGAAAACAGGCTATTCGCGGTCCGGCGGTCCCAGACGATAATGGCGCGCTTGCCCCGCACCCCGACCTTGGGGTAGGTCCTCGTCAGAGGTCCCCCTGGGAACGGGACCGAATACCAGGGGAGAGGCAATGTTTCCGTGTGCACCGTGCGAAGCGGCCCCAGCGTTCCCACCACAGACGCCGATGCTGTTGGTGCAATGACCAGCAAACGAATGATGTCGGTCTCCTCCTGCGGGGTATCGCCGGAGCGCGCAACCCAGGTGACATAGACCTTGCCCGTCGGGCCTACAGTGAGATGGCTCGACTGGACTAAGTCGAAAGCGGAGCCGGTTCCGGTCGTGGAGTCCAGCGTCACCGGTGCCGTGCAGCTCGAGAGGCTGTTGGTGCACTTGGCGATTTGGATCGCCGTGCTCTGATCCATGTCAGCGCAGCCGTGCAGTGTCCATACGACATAGACAGAGCCACTCGCAACCGACGACGAGCGGTCCACGGCCACGTAAGGTCTGTCGTAGAAATGACCGCCGCTTGTGAAGTCGCACGTGTCTGCCGCGACGACCGTGACCGTCGGCCAGCAGTCGGCGTCGGTTCCGCCTGTGCACGACCCGGCAAACACGCCGGTCGAGCTCCCAGCCGCCGGCGAGCGGAAGACGGTGATGCCGTTCGTCGCGGGGTCGTATCGCTGGGACTGCAGGGAACTGAGGAAGAAGTTGCCGTTTTTGTCGGCGGCCACAACCGCGACTCCCTGTGATGGGAGGCTCACCCCGAGGACGTCCACGGCGCGCAATTGCCCGTCCTTTGCCACCGTCCTGCCGCCGTCGGTGGAGGTCGACCATCCCGTGAAATTAGGGTTGTTGTCCGGATCCAAGAGGCCACGATAGTCGGTGTAGGCCCCCACGAGGCGGTTGGCATTCCTGGGATCGATCGCGATCGAGGTCTCAAACTGTGGCATAGCCGATGCGTCCTTGTTGAACACCGTCTGCCCGAAGACCACTCCGGCTGGATTCGAGGCGCTCAGGGCGGCAGCAGCCCGACTCTCGGCCCCCGCTGCGCGCTCGATCTCCTTCCGCCCATTGGTGTACCGCAGCCAAACACCCGACGATGCCCGCGCCGCCCAATGAGGGGCATCCGGCGCGAGTGCGGGCCAAGGGGCGTTCCGGGGTGGCGCCGGTTCAGGCGAGGCGGCCAGGACAGCGCCAGCGAGGCCCAGCGCTGCCAGAAGCGACGACGTGAACAACGATAGCATCTTCAGCTGCGTTTTCATTGGTCCCCCTCCTCTTACGTTGATGTCCTCACCTTGATACGGATCGGACTGCCCTCAACTCCCCTCGTCGCCTCTCGCCTGTTCGAGCGAGTCGGCGGGATGGAAGCGAGCCGGAGGAGATGGCGGAGGTCCCAAGATCCCGAGCGTCACCGATTCCCCTCCCGCCGCCGAGGATGCGTCGCCGAGCATGGCGTAGTCTTGATGAGCAATGCGCTTCGCGAGGCCGTCGCGCAAGGGCAGGTTCGCGAACGCGGATGCGGCCGGCATGAGCAGCGCCGCAGCGATCTTCCACCACCGCCCGTTCTCCCCTGTTTGGGCAGTCTTCATCGCAATCGCTCTCCGAGTGAGAATCGGAGAGCGAACCCCCTTACCAAGCAAAGCGCGACGCTTCGTGTCGCATCCCCGCCGGAGCGTGCCCGTATCGGTCGCGCCGGCTGCAAACCCGCCGAAGAGATCGCTGTCTCGAAGCGGTTGGCCGCGGATTCCCGAGCCGTACCTCCCACGTATGTCGTGTGAGTGAAACCACCTGCCGGTGCCCCTAGAGACTCGCCCCCCTCGCGTAGAACTATCCTGTACCTGCGGCGCGAGCGATGCAATGCAACTTTCGCATTAGCGTTTCGGCACGCGCTCCGCGCAGAGCGGCGATGCGGTAGGACATCGATCCCTCACCAGGCTCGCTGAGTGCTCTTGGTATCATTCCGCCATACGCGTCCTCTACAAACTTAGTGGTGAAAAAAATGAAATCTGTAGCTGTCGTCGGATTGGGCTATGTCGGCTTGCCGCTGGCCGTTGCGTTTGGTAAACAGGCGCCGACCGTCGGCTTCGACCTCTCTTCCGACAAGGTCGAAAGCTACAAGCGGGGTATCGATCCGACCGGCGAGCTCGGCACGGAAGAGCTGAGAGCGGCCCGCTATCTGTCGGTCAGTACCGATCCGGCGGCGCTCTCGAGCGCGGACTTCATCGTCGTCGCCGTACCCACACCGGTCAGCGAAGCAAGACGGCCGGATCTGACCGCCTTGTCGGCCGCAAGCCGCACCGCCGGGGCGCACATGAAGCGCGGGGCTATCGTCGTGTTCGAGTCGACCGTGTACCCGGGCGCTACCGAGGAGATCTGCGTGCCGCTGCTCGAAGCGGCTTCCGGCATGAAATGGAAGGACGGCTTCCACGTCGGATACTCTCCCGAGCGCATCAATCCCGGAGACAAGGAGCACACGGTTGGGCGGATCGTCAAAGTGGTGGCCGGCGACGACGAGGCCACCACGGACGCCGTCGCGCAGCTTTATTCATCCATCGTCGCTGCGGGCGTGCACCGGGCATCCAGCATCAAGGTGGCAGAGGCGGCGAAGGTCATCGAGAACACGCAGCGCGACCTCAACATCGCTCTCATGAACGAGCTTGCGATCATCCTGGGCCGGCTGGGGGTGGACACCCTCGAGGTGCTGCAGGCCGCCGGCACGAAGTGGAATTTCCTGAACTTCCGTCCGGGCCTGGTCGGCGGGCACTGCATCGGAGTCGATCCTTATTACCTGACGCACAAGGCCGAGATGGTGGGCTACCACCCTCAGGTCATCCTCGCCGGCAGGCGCATCAACGACGGAATGGGGAAGTACATCGCCGAGCAGACCGTGAAGAGGATGATCGAAACCGGCTCCGGCGTGAGAGGCGCGCGCGTCAACGTCCTCGGCCTGACGTTCAAGGAGAACGTGCGCGACCTGCGCAACTCCAAGGTCGTGGATGTGATCCACGAGCTGAGAGCCTACGGCATCGATGTGCGCGTGCACGATCCGCTCGCGAGCGCACCCGAAGCGCACGAGGAGTACGGTCTGGATCTGTGCGAGTGGGCCGAGCTCCCGGAGGCCGATGCGCTCGTGCTGGCCGTGGCACATCGGCGCCTGCTCGAAAAGCCCTTAGACGAGCTGCTCGCCAAGGTCAAGACCAAGGGCTTGGTCGTCGATGTGAAGTCTGTGCTGTCGCCTCGAGAGCTGCGTGCGCGCGGGCTGAGCGTGTGGCGCCTTTAAGGGTCCCGCCCGCGATCGCGATGTGACGAGCGGCACTCGTTCGGGGATCTGAGCGGCGCCCGCCGAAGCGGCGGGCACCGGGCTCTACGACATCACTGCCCGCCGCAAGCCTGTCGTCATGGGCTCGCCTGCGGCGGAGTGAGTCGGCCGCCACTACGCTCGGCAGCGCAGTGGCGGTGGCCTACGGCAGTACCGTGAAGACAGCTTTGCTCGTCCCTGTTCCGACCGGGTTGGTAATGCTCACAGAGCCTGTCAGCGCGCCGACAGGCACCACAACCTTGAGCGAGCTCGCCTTCACGGCCGTGGGCGTCGCAGACGCTCCTCCCGTGAAGGTCACAATTGTTGCCCCGGTCAGGTTTGTACCCTTGACGGTAATCGTCGCCCCGACTTTCGCTTTGGGGGGCGCGAATGCCGTTGCAAGCGGCGGTTGATCGACCTTCAAGTTCGTCGCGCTTACCGCCGTGCCATCGATCGTCTTCACGCTGATCTTGCCCGTCTTGGCGCCTAACGGCACCTTGAACTTGAGTTCCGTCTGCGTGCTGGACACGATCGACGCGGGCGGAATGGTGAACGCGCCGATCTTGACCGTCGGGTCTCCCGTCGCAGCGCGCAGGTTCGTCCCGGTCACCACGACGACCGTGTCGCTCTGCGCCACGACGCTCGACGGGGTGAAGCTCGTGATCTTCGGCATCACCTTGAAGATCAGCGTACTCACACCGACACCGGCGGGCGTCGTCACGCTGATTTTGCCGGTCTGCGCACCCGCCGGCACTACGACCTTCAACGAGGTCGGCTTCACCGGCGGAATTGGTACCGCCGATACCGATCCGCCAAAGGTCACAAGGCTGGCGTCGTTTAGGCTCTTGCCCGAGATGACGATCGTCGCGCCCACGGGCGCCGCGGCAGGCGCCACCGAGTTGATGCGCGCTACCGAGTTCACCGTCTCCGTCCAGGTACCCGCCTTGCTGAAGCCGTGTCCGTCGCTCACAGTGACCTTGAGCGCACAGTTCTGTGAGGCGCCCGTGGCGTTGGCGGGCGCCGTCCATTTGGGCGCTGCCGCCGCGGCGTTATCGAAGCTGCCGGCTTGCAGCCCGCCGGCGCAGGTGGACGTCCAGGCGTAGGTGAGCGCGTGTCCGAAGTTGTCGCTCGCGCTGACGCTGAGGCTCACCGCCCCTCCCGGATTTACCGGGTTCGGCGTCCCGCTCGGACCCGCGGTGATAGACAACTGGTGCAGTTTGGTGAGTGCAGTGTCGGCACGGATGAAACCGAAGCCCGTGTTGTTGTCGAAGCCGGGCGGGCCCATGTTCTGCGCGGTGTTCTCCAATGTGTTTCGCACCTGAGCCGGGGTCAGCGCCGGCAGCGCTTGCCGCAGCAGGGCCGCCACGCCGGCTGCGTGCGGCGCTGCCGCCGAGGTCCCGAAGAAGTTGGGGAAACCGGTGCCATCGGTGTCCGCCGAGCCGAAGAACGTTGTATCGACGCCGTCGGGGCCGACGATTTCGGGCTTGAACTGTCGCGGGTCGGGCGACGCGAGCCGATTGCCGTCGGTGTCGAACAGCACGGGCGTGGTGCCGCCCGAGGAAAACGACTCGAGTATGGTCGGAGTCCGGTAGTTCGCCGCGCCAACAGCTACGGCGTCTTGCGCGTTGGCATGCCCGTAGATCGTGCCGCTGTTCGTGGCCGGCGACACCGTCGGCCGACCCCCAGCTGCATACACCACGTACTTCAATCGCCCGGGATTGGTACCCGCGTGGTTGAGGATCAGGAAGTAACCGACGCAGCGATTAGTGGACGGTGGGGGGCACTCCACCGCCAGGAATTCCACCGGATCTCCAGACGCGATATTGTCGGTGTTGCCCGCCGCGACAAGGTCGTAGCCGCCGGCGGGATCCGGGACTAGAAGGTAGATGTCCAGGTCGTTCTGCGTGCCCGGCGCGCCGCTCACCGAGAAGAAAGGCGAATCCCACTGCAGCACCGCGGTGATATCTGTGCCCCCCCGCGCGGAAACCGTCTGCAGGAGGCTCTGCAGGGAATTGCCGCCGCGGAATTTGTGGGCTATGCCGCCGCGGAAGTCACTGCCGATGGGATCGATGAACGGGCCCGGCACGAAAGCGTGGTCGTACGCATTGCGGGCGTTGTTGCCGGCAGCGGAAAAGTAGGCGACGCCGGAGCCGGCAACGTCGCCCACGGCTTGGGCGATGACGCCGTCCTGGAACATCGGCTCGGCGAGGTAGGTCAGGTCGTCGACGACCACGGTCGCGCCGGCAGTGCGAAGCGCCCGGATGTTGTTCGCGAACCCGGCCTCGCCGACCTCCCCTGTAGCGAACGCGAGGCTGGCGCCCGGGGCTACGTCATGCACGATCTGCAACATGGCCCGACCCTCGTCGGTGCCCGATCCACAGCCCGGGTCTTCCTGCAAAACCGTCACCACCGGCAGGTCGCCGGTAGCCACATCGCCAGCAGCGCCGCCGAGGCAGTTGAAGCTGTCGGATATCACGCCGACCTTGACGCCGGTGCCGTCGAGCCCGAACGTTTGCCGCGCGATGTCGGCACGCATGGCGTGATCGCCCTGGCTGGTCACAGCGCCCACGCTGTGAATGCGGTAGGCGGGGCGCGCGAACTGCAGTGACGCCAGGCTTTCCAGCTTCGGGATCGAGGCGATGGGAATGCGCGCGGAGACGAGCCCAGCGGCAACGGCAGTATCGCGGGCTCCGAGCGCGGTGAGCTCAGCCTCGAGTGCGCTCGGATCGCGGGCCGCAATCGCGTCGATGGTCACCCAGCCGGCGGCACCGGTCAGCGGCAACTCGACGAAGCGCCCGGGAGCGCCGCTGCGCGCTGGCGCGGCTCGTTGGCCGCCCAGGATGGCTAGGTCTCGGCTAATCCGCTTCGACGGTGTGAACCCCTGGCCGGCGGCTACCCCCGCGCCACTGGCCAGCACTATTGCTACCACCACCCACGCTACCAAGGTGCGAATCATGGTTGCTTCCTCCCTGTCCCCTGTCGCTCGGGTGTGCACCCGAGCACCGAACTACATTCCCACTAATGGACTCCTTCGCCGGCGCCGACGTGGGGCGCCGTTATCGCCGCGCGAGCGAACCTGAGGCTGGGCAACGCCGCCATCGCCGGGATCGCGGCGATCGGGAGCTGCCCAGACACGATGCGGCCAGCCGACTCGGCGTTGCGCATGCCGAGCGCCACGAGGTCGCCCTTAAGATCACCGCCATCGTCCGACGCGACGGCGTCGACGATGACGCGGTTCTCGACGACCCGCATCCTCGGGTTCGGCAGCACCAGAGGACGACCGCTCTGCTCGCTCGCGAGATAGGCTTGATAGAGCGCCTGCAGCTCTGGTCCGATCTTACGCAAGGCATCATCGCTGCCCGAAGCTGTACGGATACCCAGAAGCATCGTCAGGTGCATCAGCAGTACAACACACCAGAGCAGTAGTCTTCGGCGTCCGACCACACCACAGTCCAAGTCGGAGGACGATGGCGAGCGCTCATAGCACGTCTTGTGTCCCGGTGCACCGCGAGCTCGGGCACATACCGGCCAGCGGTGCTCGACGGCCTGGCATGCCTCGGAAGGCAGTGCGTGGGCCTCGGCCCGGCGCCCACCTTCGTTGACAAATCGGTCACGAATCTCGGCCCAAAAACTCACCGTCGCGCTCACGACCCCGAACGGATGAACCACCGAATCGACCAAAGCCTCGAATCGCTTATTTATCAGATCTCTCAAGTCGGTCTGTCGATGTATGCCGGGCAGATGGGCCCGGAACGATCCAGATCCGAGGCAACCGCGCAAAGTCCACACTACGCCTGTTGCACGCGATGAGCAAGCAAAGCACTTCACGGAAGCATGCCGACAAAACGGCCAGGAACGAACGCGCGGCCGACCACGTGCGCCGAGAGGCCCACGATGAGTCGGGCCAGGCGATGCCGCGACGACACTACACATTGGAATCCCCGAATCGATCACTTAGTCCAGGCTCGCTTGCGAAACGCGCCGCAGATTGACCGCACGCGAGCACGGCGCCTGCGCGGAGCCCTCACCGCCGTCGAGCACGCAAACCCGGCGGGTCGGCGTTCTCGAACGCTGCTCTCGAGCAAGGGTCAGCGTGCCCCCGCTTCATGAGTGCGGATGTTGCATCCGATGCCTGACCCTGAAAATACGACTTTGGTCGCAGAGCTGGCCCAGCGTGGGAGCTGTGGGACGCACAGGGCATCAGTTCGTTTGCCGACAGCGAACGCGTCGTCGCGCTCGGAACTAGGTGGTGCACGGGATCGTGTGCCGCGACTCGTGAGACGGACGCTGCATGGATCCGGCCTGCTCGTCGCAACGTCGACGAGACCTTGCTCAGTCGGTCTGCGCACGATCGGCCTTGCTAGTCGCATCGGTTCCCGCGCGTGAGCGGTAACGGCCGAGCGCCACGTCCGACCTGCGGAAAGATTTGCCTACCAGTCGGCGGTTTCTCTCCGCCCGCAGCGAAGCGCCCGCTCGCCCTGCTGTTCACTGTCAAACCGCCGACCTGCTTCTCCCGAGCGAGTCGTCGCATCGTGTGTGGTCCAGGCGACACGGCGCGATCGAGGATCGGATCTGGCTTACAGCTTCGGGCCCTGTCACTCCCTACCTCACCGGGTGACCGCCGAAGCGGCGCGACTTTGACCCGCGAATGCAGCGTCCGCGCGCCGGGCGCGGCACGGATGTTGCTCTCAGTCGGCGCGGAGACCTCTTCCGAAAAGGCAAACCAGCCGCGAGGCTGGGACGCAAAGTTGCAGGTCCGCCGTCATCGGCGGACGGCCGAGCTACCGAAGAAGAGAGAAGGCTGCGCGCGCCCGCCGGCGCGTCGGCCGATCTTGCGGCCCGTGTTCCTTTTCGGTGCGACACGTCTGAAAAGGAGCTTCAATGGGTCGGCTGTTACGCGCAGTTCCGCTTTGTATCGCGCTGGCGCTAGGCGCTTGCACCAGCATGGGCCACCAAGATCAAGCCAACCGGGCGCGACACGATTTCGGACCCCCCACTACCCTGTCCGTTTGCCTGTATGTCGACAACGGTATCAGCGACGACGAGGCGCGCGCCCTAGTGAGCGAGGCGTGGCAGGACGAAGCTCCGCTCTACGGCGTGGACGTGAAGATCGCACAGATCAAGCGTTGGCCGCGGCCGGCGGCTCGAATGGAAGGCATCATGGCGGCGTTGCGCAAAGAGCGGTTGGAGGCGCCTTGCGACCGGGTGCTGGCCCTGATCGGACGCGACTTCGGCGACTTCATGTGGAGTCTGGTCGCACCGGAATACTTGGGGGCGGTAAATACGGACACGCTGACGCACGGGTATGCCGTCGCCCGTCGCGCGAGCCTCAATCAGCTCATCAGCCCACCGGTGGATGTCACGCGCCATGAGATCTACCACATGCTCGGCTGCGGCAAGCACAACGACATGAAGCGGTGTTACGACCAGATCGCGACATTGAAGACATGGAAGCGCGAGCACGACAGCGACTTCTTCCCGGCTTGGGACTTTCAGAGCGGCCGCCTGTTGGACTCACGCGATGCCGTCAACGAGCGCATCCAAGGATCAGACATGCGCCGCGCGGCTCGGAAGGACGAGAAACGCGTCGCGGCATCACCGGCAGGCGCCCGCTGAGGTGTTGGCCGGCCATCTCCTCGAACAGTTTGACCGCTCGGCGGACTGCCGCTCAGCACACTAGACGGATCGCAAAACCGTCGCATTCAGCGGGTGGGCGGCGCGATCCGGGAGCTTCGCTCTCCCGCCGGGAACCGCTTGGTTTCCTGGAGTGAGAGCAAGCAGCTGCGGTGCCGCCGCCACGAACGTCTGTCTCCGTTCGCCCCGACCAGTTCGCTTCAAACCGTCGCGCTCGTAGCCCGAACAGCACATGCTGTCGTTGGCAACGTACCGGCACTGCGCAATCGCGGATGGCAGCACGTTCTCATCTTCGTCGATCGGCACTGGGCCGTCTCTTATCCGGCCGTCAGCGATCGCGCCCTGCGCTCGACACCGGCGATCCACTCAAACCAAAGGTGTATGGACAAAACGGTATAGAGGCGTAAACTGAACTTCGCTTTGAGCGGGTTGGGAGGGTAGCTCGGCGGGCCAGAACAAGGTCGCGCGGGCTACGGGAACCGATTCCGGAGCAGTCGCGGTTCGCCTTCTCGTTCGGCAGGGCTCGGAATCGTCGAGGGGCTGCGTGTGAGTACGATGCACTCGCGCGCGGTGCCGAACAAGTGCGATCCGGGCGGGAGACCAATTTAACAAAGTATAAAGGAACCGGACGATGATCCAGGTCCTGCTTGCTTTCCTCGGTTCGGTTGCCCTGACCATTCTGTTGCGTCAGCCTGCGCACCGAGCCGGCCTCGTCGACCGGCCCTCGGGCCGCAAGATGCACCACGCGGTGGTGCCGGTGATCGGCGGAATCGCCATGATGTTCGCCTTCATGGCCTTCGCCGCGATCTTCGGTCAAAGCTATCGCGGGCTCGCTCCGTTGCTCATGGGTACGTTGGTCCTGACGATCACTGGGGCACTCGACGATCGTCACGACCTGCCAGCACGCACCAAGCTCCTCGCGCAGATCGTGGCGGTGGTGTTCATGACGTCGTGGGCCGACCAGGTGATTTACAGCCTCGGCGACATCGGCAGCACCGGACCTGTGAAGCTCGCCACCTGGGCGCTGCCGTTCACCGCGTTCACCATGGTCGGTGTGGTGAATGCCATGAATATGATCGACGGCATGGACGGCCTCGCGGGCAGCGTGGCCGTCACCGCCTTGATCTGGCTAGCTGGCGCTGCGGCACTTTGCTCGGCGGCGCCGCAGATGGATCTGCTGTTCCTCCTGATCGGTGCCGTCGGCGGATTTTTGTTGTTCAACTTGCGCTATCCGGTGAAGGGGCGCGCACAGGTGTTCATGGGCGACGCGGGCAGCATGGCACTCGGTCTGGTGCTAGGGTGGTTTGCCGTGGATCTGACTCAGCACGGCGGAACGACAGGAAAGCTCTACCCGATCTCCGCGGTGTGGATCCTCGGCGTGCCGATCTTGGACACCACTTATCTGATGGTTCGGCGCATTCTGCGGGGCCAGAGCCCCTTCGCGCCGGACCGGCGCCACATCCATCACACCCTGGTTGTCATGGGCCTCAGCGAAGGATGGGCGCTGTTCGTCATCTTGGCGCTGTCGTGCATGCTCGGCGCGATCGGTTTGTTCGGATGGCGAAGCGGCGTGCCGGAATCGGTGCTCGCCTACGGCTTTGTCGCGACGTTCGCCGCTTACTGCATCATCATGCAGTACTGGCGCCCGATGTTTGCCCTGGCCAGAAAGCTCCGCAGGAGCATCCACCACAACCGTGTGAGCGCACACCAGAAGTGGTAAGGCCGATATGGCTCGGATGGACGGTTTTGGCGGCGCCACTCCTGTGTGCTTCCGTCGCATGGGCTGCGCAGACGGCGCCGCCTTGCAAGGTGATCGACCCGGAGCTGGCCGACAGCTACGAAGGGCCCTGCTCCAAGGGGCTTGCACAGGGCAAAGGTGCGGCGCGCGGCAAAGCGGTGTACGAAGGTGAGTTCGACCGCGGAATGAAGGATGGGGAAGGCGTGAAGACCTGGCCTTGGGGTGACCGCTACGAAGGCGAGTTCAAGGACGACTACAAGGAAGGGCATGGGGTCTACACGTGGGGCCAGGGAACTCCATGGGCCGGCGAACGGTATGACGGGCAGTTCGTTCACGACATGCGCCAGGGCTGGGGTGTATACACTTGGCCCAACGGCGATAAGTACGAAGGCCCGTGGGAGAAGAACCAGCGATTGGGGTTTTCCCCGATGGAACGTTCACGCATCCAATCCGGGCACGCACAGGAGCAAGCGTTCCACGCGGGCGTGAAGGTATGCTCCTTGATGCGGCCGGGTCAGCCGTTGCCGGAGCTCGTACGGGGAGAGGTCGATAGCCTCGACGGACAGGTATTGAGAGTGAGGCTCACACAGGTGCCGCCGCAAGTCGCAGGATTCCTGCCTCGGGACGCTAAACCCGGTGCGGTGATCGCCGATGATGCGGTGAACTGGGCCCCGTGCAACTGAAGCTCGCGTGGCAGGTCGCGAGCGGACTGGTTTTGTTGTATGTTTCGGGTGGAGGCTTCTGAGAGGGGATCGAGACAGGCAGGCGAAGAGCACAACAAGTTGGGTCGGCGTTGCGTAGTTCCTTTATCGGAGACAATCATGAAGAAGATGCTTGCGGTACTTTCAGCCACGTTGTTACTGGGCGCGCCCATCTTTGCGCTGTCGGCGGACGAACCGGCCGGTGGTGCGTCGCAGGGGTCGGCACCTCCCCCCAACACAGAGGTCGTGGGCGCCGTAGGGTTCTTCACGCTGGTGGGCCTCGGACTGGCCGCCGCAATCAGCGCCGGCACCGGCGCGAATCCGACGACGACGACGACGCACCACTGAGTGCACGTGGGATAGTCGCTGGGTAACACTCCGCGGCGCGACCGCCGCGGAGCGATGTGTGGCGGCCTTCCGGCGGCAGGGCTGTAGGAGAACGAAGATCGGGAGGGTCGCACCTGCGGCGCGCTTGTCCTGTAGCGTACCGATCCCGCAGAGGATGGTCGGCAGCCCGACGGGTCGGCGCGCCGGCCTGGGAGGCGATGCTGGGGCGACTGCCGCTCGCCGCGATCTCCACGTCGCGGCGAGGTCTGATCGCAGCAAAACAATCGGTGGCATCCTGGACGGCAGCTGCCTCGGCGTTGAAGCTTCATGCCGGCACGATGGCGCCGCGACCATATTCCGGATGATCCACCGGCGGTTCGAAGCGGCCCGGACGCACATCGTGTTCCAGGCCGCAGAAAGCGCAAATCGGAGGAGGGTCAGAAGCGTCCCGGCCACCGCGGCCGGTGCCGAAGCTTTTCGAGGGGCGGCGGTGGATCTTGCGCTGCGGGGTTGCAGGCGGCGCAGCCACAGGAGTGAGGCAGGGCGGCAAAGATTGCGGGCTGATCGTTGTTGCTCGCCACGCTCAACGGCGCTGAAGCCCCTGCTGCCCATGTCATCCCCCTCCGTCACTGACATCCCGCACCGGGCCCGCTAGCTTCGGCAAGCAGCCGAGAGAGCGCGTGTTGCGCGCGCCTCGGCTAGCATACGCGCACAGCTACCTGGCAGGCCGGTTACGCAACGAGAGCCCCGTGGCGTTCAAGCGTCTCTCTCTGGCGGTCATCGGGGCCAGCCTTGCATGGCTGGCGGCCGGCCCCGTCTGCGCCGAGCCCGACCTCCAAGGGCAGACCGGTCTCATCAACATGCCGGATGGTCGCGTCGAACCGGACGGCACGTGGCGGTTGGGCTACTCCTATTCCCAGCCGTACGCGGAAGCTTGGTCCAGCTTGACGTTCCTGAAGTTCCTGGAGCTTAACGTCGGCTATACACGCATCATGGACGTGCCGGCGTTCACGGGCACGGAGTTCCAGTCCACCTATGGCAGCTACAAAGACAAGGAGCTCGGGTTGAAGCTGCACGTGCTGGAGGAGAGCAAGTACATCCCGTCGGTGTCCATCGGTGGCTACGACGTCTACGGTACCACGATCTTCAAGTCGGAGTTCATCGCCGCGAGCAAACGCTTCTCCTCGTTCGATTTCACGCTCGGCTACGGGATCAACCGCATCGACGGGTTCTACGGCGGTGTGCGGTACAAGCCGGAATTCCTGCCCGGGCTCGGGCTGGTCGCCGAGTACGACGCCACCAAATGGTCTCAAGACTATGGCGCCAACCTCAGCGGGGTAAATCAGCGCACGAAGGGCTTTACCGGAGGTCTCGAGTACCGCTGGAAATGGCTGGGCGCTCAGGTGAGCTACAACCACGACACGGTGGCCTTCAACGGGTACGTGGCGATTCCACTGCAGGACAGGGAGTTCGTTCCCAAGGTCGACGAGCCCGAGGTCTACACGACGATCGCGCCGCGCCCCACGCTTGCGCAGTGGCAGGAGGACCGCAAGTATGGCGAGCGGATGGTGAGCGAGCTGCTCAAGGAGGACTTCAAAGTCATCCGGGTGCGCCTGGAAGGCACCACGGTGAAG
>Ga0335082_10001542_pt1 | contig 24573 bp, 18 predicted proteins | sample Lox_Sample_41_FD_206718 | JGI IMG/M metagenome (GOLD analysis project Ga0335082, IMG submission 206718) | Soil microbial communities from Loxahatchee National Wildlife Refuge, Florida, United States - Lox_Sample_4.1 | ecosystem: Environmental > Terrestrial > Soil > Wetlands | place: USA... | reverse complement strand
GGGGTCGCTGGTTCAAATCCAGTCGTCCCGACCATTCCTTTTCTTCTTTATCCCGAGCCGCCAGCGAGGGAACCCTACGATCTATCCGAAATGTCCTTTCCCAACCTTTGCGGCCAAAAGCGCGCCGCAAAGAATGGGGCACCCTCATTTCCTCATCCGTGCGACAGTCCGGTTCTATACTCCGCGTGAAGGGTGGGCCACCCGCCCGCTCAAGATTTTACGCGTCCCTCAGTCTGCAAGCCCATCTCGTATTGCCGCTTCAAGCGTGTCGATGTTTATATCCTTTAGAGCTTTGAACCGAATGCAATATCCGGTCACGCTCGCCTTGCCTAGTTTTTTTCCATACGTTTTGGCTAAGTACTTCTTGTCTTTGAGACCAAGAATATACACAGAGATTCCCGTCTTGTTTCCGCTTAAACCGATCTGAAAAGACTCTCTGCTTTTTCCATCGGCATATTTTATTGTGTACAGCCCATATCCAATCGTGGGGTTGGAAACAGTATGATTCTGGCTGTCCTTACCATCGAAGAACCATAATTTGCATTCTGGGGATACTTGAAGTGTGCGCCGATGCAACTCTCGCATGTCACTGCGCTTTGGCTCCGGTTGGCCGATGATGTACTTCTCGATTTGTTCTTGTACGTTCATAGGTTCTGCTCTCCACCCCTGACCACTGCCACGCTCTTTCGAGGTCGGATTTCAATATCTGGCGGGTGGCCCACCCTTCACGCGGAGTATAGAACCGGACTGTCACACGGAAGAGGAAATGTGGGTGCCCCATCCTTTGCGGCGCGCTTAAGCTGCAGCGAAGTCGGAAGTTCTAAATCGTCCTCTAGGGCCGACCATTCTTTTGTCTTCAACAGTACAATCGGTCGCATGCTCTGTGCTCTCGGCTTCCGCGCCCACTCCGGATGGGCCGTGCTGGTCGCGGTGACCGAACCCTCATGCTCCCCGGCAGTCGTACTTCGGCGCACCATCGAGACCTGCGACTCGCGCATCAGGGGCTCCAGGCAGCCGTTCCACGCCGCTGAGCAACTCCCTCTCGCAAAAGCCGAGAAGCACATCGACCAGTGTACGGAAAGTTCGCGGCGACTCGCGCGCCAAGCGGTGCAAGGCGCGATCCGCGATCTCGAGGGTCAAGCTCACAAGGTCGTGGGATGCGGTGCGCTGCTGGGCTCCGGAAGCCTGCTTCCCGCTCTGGACTCCATCCTGGCGTCGCACGCCCTCCTCCATGCCGCCGAGGGCGAACTGTTCCGCAGGGTGATCGTGGAAGCCGCCGAGCACTGCAAACTCCCGGTCGTCGGCGTCAGGGAAAAGGAGTTGCTCAAGCACTGCCAGGAGGAGCTCGCCCCGCGTGCCGCCCTGGACAAGCATCTCGCCGAGCTCGGCCGCGCTCTGGGCCCGCCGTGGCGTCAGGACGAGAAGCTCGCCACTCTCGCCGCATGGCTCGCCCTGGCCACCGCCTTCCGCGCCAAGCCCGAGACCCGCGCCGCGCGCAAGTCCGCCCGCGGCCTCTGACGCTCGCGGGCACTCCTATCGGCTCCGTGGTCGTTTCAAGCGATCAACAAAGGCAGCGCCACGGCCAGGCTGTCCGTCGTATTCGTCGCCGAAAAGGGCAAGCCCCTGACCAGCAAATCTGAGTAGGCGCGGTAAGGGTCCCGGGATCCGCCGCCGATCGGCCGCAGGCGAATGATGGATGAATCGGCGCCAAGGGTGCGACAAAGAAAGAACCGCGCCGCGGCCCTGAGCAGTGAGATCGGGGTGGACCGAGGCGCGGATCGGTGGCGCGGGGCGGGCCTTGCGGCGCCGCCCTACCGAACTTGTTAGTTGCTGCGCGTGCTGGACGGCTTAATCGTCGTTTTGGCCGCGACCAGCGTAGCCTTCGAGGTCGTCTTCTTCGCGGTCACAGCCTTCTGTGCCGGCTGCTTCTTCTGAGCGACCTGCGCGAGCGGCGCGGCCGGGGACTTGTCCGGATAAACGTCGGGCGAGACTTCCTGCTGGGCCACCATCGTGCCCGCCAGGATCAGGGCCACGCTCAGGGCTTTCAGAACTTGCTTCATCGCTTGCCTCCTCACTGTCGGTTTCCCCGTTCAGTGGTGCAAGAGTACGTGTCCCTGCGTATAGCGAAAAGATAACCAGGGTAAGGGTACCGAAGTTTGGCGGCGAGCCCATCAAGGCGCAGCATCGCTAAGCGAAGGATTCCGAAGAGGTTATCGGGGCACGGCGGTCCCTACCGGGGGGCGGGGATCTCGGCAGTCACGGCGGCTCCCAGGACCTCGCTGGCGGCGTCCATGCCGGTGCGGACGCAGTCCGGCACCCCGATACCCTTGTAGGCGTTCCCGGCCAGGCTCAGCCCGGGCAGCTGGCGGCGAAGGCGCTCGACCTCGGCCACCCGTTCCAGGTGCCCGACCGAGTACTGCGCCATCGCCCGATCCCAGCGGTAGATGCGGGAGAACCGCGGCTCGGCGTCGAGGCCCGTGATCTCTTTCAACTCGCGCTGCACCGTCGCGAACACCGCGTCGTCGGGAAGCGAGAGCACTTCCTTGTCGCGGGTGCCGCCCAGGAAGACCCGCAGCAGCCGCTTGTCCGGCGGCGCGCGGTGCGGGAACTTGTTGTGGACATAGGTGCAGGCCCGCACCCGCTTTTTCTCGCTCCAGGGAACGAGGAATCCGAAGCCCTCGGGCTGGCGTGCGAACTGCCCCGCGTCGTAGCCGAGCGCGACCGTGATGGAGGAGCTGTACGGGATCTGGTCCAGCACATCCGCGAGCTTTGGGCTGGTCTCTTTCAACAGCGATGCGGCCGCGTACGCGGGGGTAGCGACGATCACGTGGTCGTACGGTTCAGAGCCTCCGCCCTGCTTCAGCACCAGCCACTCGCCGCCCCGGGATTCCAGCGCGCGCACCGGGGTGGAGGTCCGCAGCGCGCGCGGGCTAAGCTGGGCGACCACCGCATCCACCAGTTGCTGCATGCCGTCGCGCATCGAGCTGAACAGCGGCTTGCCGCGGCGCTCCGACCTGGGCGCTTGCGCCATCGCCGCTTTCATCCGGGCGCGTGCCTTCAGCATCCCGCGGCTCAGGCTGCCGTATTTCGCTTCCATCTCCACGAAGCGCGGCAACACGGCCTTGACGCTCAGGGAATCGGCGTCGCCGCCGTAGACGCCCGAGAGCAGCGGATCGGCCAGACGGTCCACCACCTCGTCGCCATAGTGGCGCGCAACGAAGTCGGCGGCCGACTCGTCCCCGTTCAGCGCACGCGGCCTCGCCAGCAGCTCGCCCGCCATCTTGATCTTCGTGCTCCAGGTGAAAAGACGCGTGAACACGGTGGGCAGCAGCTTGGTGGGGACCATGAACATCAGGCCGTCGGGCATCTGCACCAGCCGGCCGTTCACCAGGATGAAAGTCTTGCGCGCGTCGTCGTTCGACCCGACGACCTGGTCCTCCATGCCGAGATCGCGGCACAGCGTGTTCGCCCACGGCTTTTCCGTAAGGAAAGAATCGGGCCCCGCCTCGACCAGGCAGCCTTCGACGCGCTCCGACCACATCACGCCGCCCAGCCGCGGCGCGCTCTCGAACAGCGTGTACTCGACCTCGGCGCCCTTGCGCCGCTCGCGTTCCAGGTAGAACGCCGCCGCCAGCCCGCTGATCCCGCCGCCGATGATGGCCACACGCTTCATGGCTTGAAGCTGTCATCCTGAGCGAGGCGCCCAGCGCCGAGTCGAAGGACCCCTACCCGCTCAGCCAATCTTCACCAGCTCCGACTTCTTCTCCGGCTCCATGCGCGAGCGCACCACGTCGGCCACCGCGGCCGCGAAGGTCGGAGACTCGTTCAGCGACTCCGCCCGCCACAGCCGCATGTCCTTCTTCGCCGCGTAGTCCCTGAAGCCGATATCGATGTCGTACAGTACTTCGACGTGGTCGCAGACGAAGCCGATGGGCTGGATGAACAGCCCGCGGTGCCCCTCGTCGTGGAGCTTGTCGATGGTGCTCTCCACCGTCGGACCCAGCCACTCGCCGCCGCTCATTCCCTGGCTCTGGAAGGCGAAGCGCCAGTCATCGACCGAGACCGACGGCGACTGCATAGCGACCATGGCCGCCGTTTCCTTGGCCTGCGCCTCGTATGGGTCTCCCTCTTCGATGGTGCGCCTGGGGACGGAGTGCGCCGTGAACAGGATGGGCACGCGCGTCCCGGCCTCGGCGCACGCCTTCTTCCAACCCGCCTCGAGTCTTTCCGCGAACGCCTGAATCAGCAGCGGGTGGTCGTGCCAGTTCTCGACGAAATCCACGTCGAAGGGCGGCGTGCCCAGCGACTCCCGGTATAGCCCCACGCTGGTGCGCGAGTTCTGCGGCGCCAGGCAGATGGTGATCGCTTTCTGCACGCCCGCGCGCGCCATCTCAGCCACCACATCGCCGACGAAGGGCTTCCAGTTCCTCATCCCCACGTAGGTCGGCAGGCCCGTGAGCTTCTGCACCGCTTCGCCCTGCTTGAGCGTGATCTCGGTCAGCGGCGAGCGCCCGATCAGCCCGTAGCGATGCTTCACTTCAGCCACCACCGCGTCGGGCAGCGGACGCCCACGGGTGATCTGCTTCAGGAAGTCCGGCACGTCCTCCGGCGAGCCAGGACTGCCGTGGGCAAGCAGGAGGACAGCGAGTTTGGAGGGGGCAGGCACTTCAAATCCGATTTCAGATTGCAGGTTGGAGACTTCAGATCTCAGAATCTCTTGCAGGCTTCACCAAATCTCAAATCTGAACTCTGTAATCTACGATCTCCAATCGCTTTTTCTTTCCATCTAGTGCACCACGCTGCTCATGGAGAATTCGCGCACGAACTCGACCAGTGCCTTCACGTTCTCCACCGGCGTTTCCTGCAAAATGCCGTGCCCGAGGTTGAAGATGTGCCCCGGACGCCCGCCGGCCCGCCGCAGCACCTCGTGCGCGCGCTGGCGCAGCGTCTTCTTGTCGGCGAACAGCAGCACCGGATCGAGATTGCCCTGCACCGCCGCCTTGTACTCGATCTTCTTCCACGCCTCGTCGATGGGGATGCGCCAATCCACTCCGATCACGTCCGCACCCGTCTCGTTCATCGACGCCAGCAGCGTGGCGCTGTCGGTTCCAAAATAGATGATCGGCGCCCCGGTGGCCTTCAGTTCTCGCACCAGGCGGGTCACGTGTGGCAGGACGTACTCGCGGTAATCCTCCACGCTGAGGCAGCCCACCCAGCTATCGAAGACCTGGAAGACGTCGGCGCCCGCCTTGACCTGCTCCTTCGAATAGGCGGCCAGCACCGCGACTAGTTTCTCCATCAGCTCGTTCCAGGCGCGGGGCTGGTTGTACATCATGCGCTTGGTGTGGACGTAATTGCGCGAGCCGCCGCCCTCGATCATGTAGCTGGCCAGGGTGAAGGGCGCGCCGCAGAACCCGATCAGCGGCAGCTTCTCGCCGAAATGCTTCACCACTGCCTTGATCCCCTCGGCGACGTACCCGAGGTCCTGCCAGCGGTCGGTGCGCAGCGCGTGCACGTCGGCGGGCTCCCGCACCGGCTTCTCGATGACCGGACCCTCTCCGGCCGTAAAGTGGAAGGGCAGTCCCATGACTTCCAGCGGCAGCAGCAGGTCGGCAAAGATGATGGCCGCGTCCACGTCCAGGATCTCGGCGGCCTCGATGGTCACCTGCGCCGCCAGCTCCGGCTTCTTGCAGATCTCCACCAGGGAGTGGTGCTTGCGGATGGCGCGGTACTCGGCCATGTAGCGGCCGGCCTGGCGCATGAACCACTGCGGCGTCACGTCCACCGGCTGGCGCTTGCAGGCGCGCACGAATCGGGAGTTGGGGGCCGACATGTGCCTTTACTGTACCAAAGCCTTGCACCCCCAGGTGTGACCGTTGCACGGCAATACGTGAGCGCGATCACGCCTTCGGTTCGTCATCCCGAGCGAGCGCGCGAGTCGAGGGACCTGTATTTTGCTTCCCTCCGCGCCCTCAGTGCCCTCCGTGATAAGTAGTCCAGGCTGGTTTCCGAGTCCCGTTCTTTGCCGGTGAAGCGTGATGGGGGCAAATCAAGCTCCCGAGTTCCCTTGACGTCGCTTGGTTGCTGCGCGCTGAAATTGTATGCCTTTCAGCATCGGTAACGAGGGCACTGGCCTCGTTGAGGGGTGTCCCCTGTGGTTAAATCCCTTCTTCCATGCAATATCGCGGCCGACTTGCGCCTTCCCCCACCGGACTGCTGCACCTCGGACACGCCTGCACCTTCTGGACCGCCTACCAGCGCGCCCGCGAGCACGGCGGCACGCTGGTGTTCCGCAACGAAGACCTCGACCCGCAGCGCTCGAAGCCCGAGTTCGCCCAGGCCATGTTCGAGGACCTGCGCTGGCTGGGCATCCGGTGGCAGGAGGGGCCAGACGCAGGCGGGCCATTCGCTCCCTACGAGCAAAGCAAGCGCCGCGATCATTACCTGGAAGCCTGGCGCAGGCTGCGCGATCAAGGATCGATCTATCCCTGCACCTGCTCGCGCAAGGACCTGGCACTGGCCGCCAGCGCTCCGCAGGACGAGGACGACGAGCCTGTCTATCCTGGAAAGTGCCGGCACCGCGTCGCGGAAGCAAGGGACTATTCCGAGCCCAGGGGTGTGAACTGGCGCTTCCGGGTCCCGGACGGCGAAGCCATTTCATTCACCGACCTGCGGCAGGGCGGGCAGCAGTACTTGGCGGGCAAGGATTTTGGCGACTTCGTGGTCTGGCGCCGCGACGATGTCCCAGCCTACCAGCTGGCCGTGGCGGTGGACGATGCCGCCATGCGCATCACCGAGGTGGTGCGCGGCGCTGACCTGCTCAAGTCCACCGCCCGCCAGATCCTCCTCGACCGCGCGCTCGGGCTGCCCATACCGGACTTCTACCACTGCGAACTGGTCAAGGATGAGAAGGGAGTGCGCCTGGCCAAGCGTCATGACGCGCTGAGCCTGCGCGCGCTGCGGCAGTCAGGGAGGTCGCCGGAGGAGGTGCTGCGCCGCTGTGGTGCGGCCGGATCCTAGGAGTTACTGGGCGTTGTTCTGGAGCTGCTCGCTCCAGAAGTCGGCGATCATGCGGCGCTGCGCGTCTCCGGGGGCGATGAAGTCGAGCAGATGCAGGAAGCCCTGGCGCTGGCGCACGCTGGCCATCAGCCGCACCGGCGTGTTGGTCGGGGTGAGCACGAATTCGATGGACAGGTTCTGTCCCAGGGGCAGCTCGCCGGCGATCACCGCGCCGAAGCCGGTGTCATTCAGGCTGGTGCAGCGGCCTCGCGCGATCATCTTCGTGCCCTGGAACACCGAGAACCGCAGGTCCAACGAGCGTTTCGGAAAGCGCCTTACGTAGCTCTTCTTAGGCGACTTGGAAGGGCGAGGATGCGGAGCGGATGCCACGGCTGGCGGCCTCCTGGATGCGATTCCGAGTCCGAAGGATACAGCCGTGTCCCTCTTTTTCACACGATATCCACAGGCCATGGCCTTCGGTAACCCGCCATATGGCGACACGACTTTCGGGCGCCGCCTGGCCGCACATCACGCGGACTTGCGCTGTTCGGGTTCGCTCCACGGCTCCTCGGCAGCCGGCAAACGCGGACCCTCCCGGAGCGTCTCGACCAGGATGTCCAGGCTCAGGACCAGGATCCATGCGGGGAACAGCAGCTCGACCCAGAGCGTGACCTTGATGCCCAGCAGCAGGACCAGGGCGATGGCGTAACCGGAGAAGGCCAGCCAGCGCGGGACGAAGCCGGTCCGCAGCCCGATGGTGGAGGTCGAGATCATGAACACCGCCGCCATGCGCATGGCGTAGGTGTGCATCAGGGCCGCGGCAATGCTCCGGCCGATCAGCCAGCCTTCCTTCGAACTGCCGGACAGTGCGGCGAGCACGCCGCTGCTCACACCGCCGGCCACGAACAACATGGCCACGAACAGCAGGCCGCTGCCCAGCGATACGGTAGCCAGGAACCGGTCCTCGCGTTCCCCGATCCGGTCGCGGACCACGCCGATCAGCCACAGGAAGGCGATGCCCGTGAACGGCACCAACTGCAGCGCCCATGCCACCTTGGCGTCGCTGAGCCAGTGGTGCGCATTCTCGCCGGCCTGGGCCGCGCTCAGACGCAGAAGCACCAGCGCGGAGGCGAGCAAGGCCGCAAAGACGATGCCGGCCACCCCGGCGGCGCGAGGCGTCCGCAGCGAGCGGTTCGCTTTCATTCCGCCATCCCTTGTTCCCCGGCGCCCTGGTCATCGATCGACGCCGGGGACCTCTTTACTTGCCCCAGTCGATGAAGTTGCCCAGCCGCCAGGGGTTCTGGAACGCTTCGACCTCGATCTCGTTCTCCTTGGTGATCTTGAGCTTGATGGCCGGCATCAACGTGCCCGTGGTCTTCTTCATGTCGTTGTTCACTTCGAGCTCGATCGCCGATACGCTGTAATCGCTGGACCGAGTGCTGTTCCAGGCCTCGCCGATGGCGATGGGGCGGCTGGTGATCAGGCGGATCCTGCGGCCGGTCGGAGTCGACCACACCCGGACGTAGCTGACCACGTACCCCACGGTCCCGGGCAAAGAGATGCGGCCGCGGTTTGGCATCTTGTCGAGCGCGCTGGTCACGGCGTCGGTGCCGCCTTTCTTGAGCGCGTTCAGCAGGACCTGCTGGTCCTCCGGTGTCGAGTAGCTCTCGACAATGATCTTGACGTCGAGATTCCGGCCCAGCTGCGTGCCCGTGCCGTACGCGGTGGCGTGAAACATCTCGGACTTCTGGGCCCAGCTGCCGATGCACACCAGCAGCACGAACACCATCACACCGGCCCCCAGACGGGTGGCTCCGGTCTTGCATGAGGTTTGCATAGACTTCTCCTAAGTCGGCTTCGCCGCTGTGGACCAAGCTATGGCCGCGGGCTCCCCTCGGGAACTAGCAGTTCTTACAGTGGGGCGGCAAACCGATGGGCGGTTCCGGGCATTCGCACTGGCAGTTCTTACAGTATGCCGCCATCTCCGGCCCGCATACGCTGCGACGGAGGCCGTCTGTCAGGCCTCCGGAGGGTAGGCGTATGGCGAAGGTCGCGCAGATGCGGAAGCAACCGGCCGCGGTGCAGGAGATCGCAGCCTATCGAACGGGCATGGCGGTCGCCGACCTGAAGCGCTCGTTCCTGGACAACCTGCTGTTCGTGCAAGGACGTTTCCCCGGCAACGCCTCCAAGAATGACCTGTATCTTGCTCTGGCGTATACCGTCCGCGACCGTATGCTGCATCGTTTCGCCAGCAATCTGCAGAACTTGGACCGCGATAGGTCAAGAGTAGCCTGCTACTTCTCCGCTGAGTTCCTCCTGGGGCCTCACCTGGGCAACAACCTTCTCTGTCTTGGGATCACCACAGCGGTCCGGCAGGCGCTGGACGACCTGGGCTACGACCTTCAGGAGCTGCTTTCGCAGGAAGAAGAGCCCGGCCTGGGCAACGGCGGACTCGGGCGCCTGGCCGCCTGCTTCATGGACTCCCTGGCCACCCTCAGCATCCCCGCCATCGGCTTCGGGATCCGCTACGAATTCGGCATCTTCGATCAGCAGATCCGTGAGGGATGGCAGGTCGAGCGCACCGACGAGTGGCTGCACCTGGGCAATCCCTGGGAGATCCACCGCCCCGAGATCGCGCACTACGTGAAGTTCGGCGGGCACACCGAGCCCTCCCATGACGAGCAGGGCCGCTACCGCGTCCGCTGGGTCCCCGGCCGGATGATCAAAGGCGTGGCCTACGACACTCTCATCCCCGCATTCAAAGCGCGCTCCGTCAACCTGCTCCGCTTGTGGAAGTCCGAGGCGGTCGAGTCCTTCGACTTCGAGGCCTTCAACACCGGCGACTACTTCCAGGCGGTGGAGGAGAAGGTCGCCTCCGAGACCATCAGCAAGATCCTGTATCCCAACGACGAGCCGCTCATCGGCAAGAGATTGCGCCTGGCCCAGCAGTTCTTCTTCGTGTCCTGCTCGCTGCAGGAGATGCTCCGCCTGCACGCGCTGCGCGGGAAGAAGCCGGCGACCCTTCCCGACACATTCTCCGCCCAGCTCAATGACACCCATCCCTCGATCGCGGTGGCGGAGCTGATGCGGCTGTTGATCGATGAGCACGGTCTCGACTGGGACCGTGCCTGGGAGGCCACCCAGCGGACTCTCGCCTACACCAATCACACGCTGCTTCCGGAAGCCCTGGAGAAATGGCCACTGGCGCTCTTCGCCTCGCTCCTGCCGCGGCATCTCGAGATCATCTACGAGATCAACCGCCGCTTCCTGGACGAGGTGCGGCTCGGCCATCCCGGCGACGAAGGGCTGGCCGCTCGCGTCTCACTGATCGACGAAGCCGGGGAGAAGAACGTTCGCATGGCCCACCTGGCCTGCGTCGGGAGCCACGCCATCAATGGGGTCGCCGGCCTGCACTCCGAACTGCTGAAGAAGACGGTGCTCCACGACTTCCACGAGCTGTACCCGGACAAGTTCTGGAACGTGACCAACGGGGTGACCCCCAGGCGCTGGATCGCGCTGAGCAATCCCCGGCTAGCCGAGCTGATCACCAGCCGGATCGGCGAACGCTGGGTCACTGACCTGGAAGACGAGATCAGCAAGCTGGAGGGGCACGTCTCCGACCCCGCCTTCCGCGCCAAGTGGAGGGCCATCAAGCAGGAGAACAAGCGCGACCTTGCCGCCCTCATCAAGGCCCGCACCGGGATCGCGGTGGATCCCGCAAGCATCTTCGATTGCCTGGTGAAGCGTATCCACGAGTACAAGCGCCAGCACCTTCAGGTGCTGCACATCATCGCCTTGTTCAACCGCATCAGGAAGGACCCGGCGGCCGACATCACGCCCCGCACTTTCATCTTCGGTGGAAAGTCGGCTCCCGGCTACGCCGCCGCCAAGCTGATCATCAAGCTGATCACCTCCGTGGGTGAAGTCGTGAACGACGACCGCGACGTCAACGGCCGCCTGAAGGTGGTTTTCTTTCCCGACTTCAGTGTGACCAACGGCCAGTGCATCTATCCCGCCGCGGATCTCTCCGAACAGATCTCCACCGCGGGCAAGGAAGCCTCCGGCACCGGCAACATGAAATTCGCAATGAACGGGGCGCTCACCATCGGCACCCTGGACGGCGCCAACGTCGAGATCCGCGACGCGGTCGGCGCTGGCAATTTCTTCCTCTTTGGCCTCACCGAGGAAGAGGTCAGGGCCAGGAAGGCGTCGGGCTATGACCCGCGCCAATGCTACGAGTCCAATGAGGAGCTTCGCCAGGCCATCGACCAGATCTCTTCCGGACTGTTCAGCGGCGGAAACGCCGGCCTGTTTGCCCCCCTGGTCGACAGCCTCCTGCAAAGGGACGACTACATGCTCCTGGCCGACTTCCAGGCGTACGTCGAGTGCCAGGAACGCGTGGCCCGGGAGTTCCGCAACGCGGAGAGCTGGACCACCAAATCGATCCTCAACGTGGCGCGGGTCGGCCGATTCTCCTCCGACCGCGCCATCCGCGAATACGCAGAGAACATCTGGAAGGTGAAACCGCTCGAGTGACCCGGAGGTTATCATGGCTGCCACCGTGTGCGACTACGTCCCTGAACTGTCGTTCGATAAGTCTCCTCATTCCGCGGCAGCGGCCGGCACCGCCTTCCCCCTGGGAGCCACGGTGCTGCCCCGCGGCGTCAACTTCAGCGTCTTCTCCAAGGACGCAGCCGCCCTGGACCTGCTCCTGTTCGATGCCGCCGGCGATCCCGGCCCCTCCCGGGTCGTGCCCTTCGATCCGGGGGCCAACCGAACCGACCACTACTGGCACGCCTTCGTGCCTGACTTGAAGCCCGGCCAGATCTACGCCTATCGCGCCATCGGTCCGATGGACCCTGCCCGCGGGCTCCGTTTCGACGACCAGCGCGCGCTGCTCGACCCCTACGGCAAAGCGATGGCCATCCCCAAAGGCTACGACCGCAGCACCATGATGAAGCCGGGGGAGCACGTCGCCATCTCGCCCAAGAGCGTGGTTGCCGATCTTTCTCTCTACGACTGGGAGGGCGACGCGCCCCTGCACCGGCCCTTCTCTCACACCGTCATCTACGAGATGCACGTCAAAGGCCTGACCCGGAACCCGAACTCGGGTGTCAGCCCCAGGAATCGCGGTCGCTACGCCGGCGTCATCGAGAAGATCCCGTACTTGAAGGACCTGGGCATCACGGCGGTCGAGTTGCTCCCCGTCTTCCAGTTCGACGAGCAGAACGCCGCTCCCGGCCTGCCCAACTACTGGGGCTACCAGCCGATCTCCTACTTCGTGCCCCACGCCGGCTACAGCGCCGGACCCGGCCCCTTCGCCCCGCTCGACGATTTCCGCGACATGGTCAAGGCGCTGCACCGCGCCGGCATCGAGGTCATCCTCGACGTGGTCTACAACCACACTGCGGAAGGCAACGAGACTGGTCCCACACTCTGCTTCCGGGGCCTCGCCAACGACGTCTACTACATCGTCGAAGGCCCCCGGTACGCCGACCATGCGGGCTGTGGCAACACGTTGAACGCCAACCACCCGGTGGTGCGGCGCATGATCCTCGACAGCCTGCGCTACTGGGTGAAGGACATGCATGTCGACGGATTCCGTTTCGACCTGGCCTCCATCCTGGCGCGAGACCGCTCCGGCCAGTTGCTGCTGGACCCGCCCGCTCTCTGGGACATCGAGACCGACCCCTTCCTCGCCGGCGTCAAGCTCATCGCCGAACCATGGGATGCGGGCGGCCTGTACCAGGTGGGTTCCTTCATCGGCGATCGCTGGATGGAGTGGAACGGCAAGTTCCGCGACGATGTCCGGCGCTTTCTGAAGGGCGATGACGATTCCACCCGGGGCTTTGCGTCGCGCGTGCTGGGCAGTCCCGACCTGTACGGCCACGAAGACCGCGAAGCCGAACAGAGCATCAACTTCACCACCTGCCATGACGGCTTCACCCTCAACGACCTGGTCTCCTACAACGGCAAGCACAACCAGAGCAATGGCGAGCAGAGCCGCGACGGCATGGACGCGAACTTGAGCTGGAACTGCGGGGTGGAGGGTCCCAGCGACGACCCCGAGGTCGAGCGCTTGCGCAATCGTCAGGTCAAGAATTTCCTCACCGCTACTCTATTGTCCCTGGGCACGCCGATGATTCTGATGGGCGACGAAGTGCGCCGCACTCAGCTCGGCAACAACAACGCCTACTGCCAGGACAATGAGATCAGCTGGTTCGACTGGAACCTGTCGAGCCGTCACGCCGACATCTACCGCTTCGCGAAACTTCTGATCCAGACGCGGCTCAGCCGCTATTCCACCGAGGACCTGCCCGAGCTGACGCTGAAGGATGCGCTGGACCGCGTCCGCGCCCGCTGGCACGGGGTCAAGCTGGAGCAGCCGGACTGGGGCCGCGACTCCCATTCCATCGCTTTCACCGCCTTCTCCGTCGGGGGGCGCTTCGCCGTCCACGTGATCTTCAACGCCTATTGGGAGCCGCTGGGGTTCGAGATCCCGGTCCTCGACCCCGGGAAATGGTCGCCCTGGGAGCGCTGGATCGACACGGCCCTGGAATCGCCGGAAGACATCAAGGAGCCCGGCGCGCGGCAGCGACTCGAAGCTTCAGAGTACCGGGTCGAGTCCCGCGCCGCAGTGGTGCTCATGGCTGCTTCGCGCAGCCTGCTCGCAGGAAGCTAGCAGTTCTGACAGTGGGCCCGCTCGGCGCCCGAGGCTAGCATTTCGGGGCAGATCGACCAGGAGGACGCCATGGCAGCCCGATCCGCAGCGTCGCCCTCGTTCGCCGTGCTCACCATGTTCACCAGCTCCCCGGAGCATCGCGACCGATTCGTCACCCTGATCCACGACTTTGTGGCCGCTCAGGCAATCACACGTCCCGGACTCTTCTCTTTCGACATCTTCACCGACGAAGGCGACGAACACATCGTCACCCTGGCCCAGTGGCGGGACCGCGCCGCATTCGAAGACTTCAAGCGGACCGACAGCGGCAGGCACGCCTCGGAGCTGGCGCTCGTGTTGCGGCCCATCGTCCTGTTCCTCCACCCCAAGGCTACGCTGGGAGAAACGCCCATGCCGTTGGACCGCGCAGGTTGAGGCTCGTCCGGATTCATGAGGGGGTAGTGTCTTGACGCTCGTATCCCGAGAGACGCTGACCAAGCTTTTCCGTTCGGCCGTTCCGGCCGCCGAGTGGTTGCCCAACTACCAGCGCGCCTGGCTACGTCACGATGTCGTCGCCGGCATCACTCTGGCGGCGTACGCCATCCCCGTCTCCATCGCCTATGCGGCCCTGGCCGGGCTTCCCTCCCAGGCCGGACTCTACTGCTACCTGCTGGGCGGGCTGGTGTACTGCGTGTTCGGCACCTCACGGCACCTGGCCATCGGCCCGACCTCCGCCATCTCCATCCTCATCGCCGCCACCCTCGGAGGATTGTCGTTGGGCGACCCGGAACGCCTTGCCTCCTTTGCCATGGCGACCGCGATCCTGGCAGGGACCATCGGCATCCTCGCCTGGGCGCTCCGGCTGGGCAACGTGGTGAACTTCGTCTCCGAGACCATCCTCAGCGGATTCCGTGTCGGCGCGGGCCTGGTAATCGCTTCCACCCAACTGCCGAAGCTGTTCGGCATCAGCGCCAGCGGCGACGATTTCTTCACCCGCATGGTGCGCCTGGTTCGCGATCTGGGCGACACCGATCCGGTCTCTCTGGGGATCGGTCTGTCGGCGCTGGTGCTCCTGTTTGGCGGCGACCGTCTGCTCCCCCGGCGCCCGGTCGCCCTGTTTGTGGTCGTCCTGTCTCTCGTGTTCATGTCGCTGTTCCCTGCCATCGGCCACAGCGTGAAGACCGTGGGCGCGATATCCCCCGGCCTGCCCTCCTTCGGCTGGCCTATCGTGGCCTGGTCGGAAGTCGACCAATTGTTGACCGTGGCCCTGGCCTGCTTCCTGCTTTCCTACGTGGAGAGCATCTCGGTGGCGCGGACCTTTGCCCTGAAACACGGGTACGAGGTCGATGCCGACCGCGAGTTGCTGGCACTGGGGGCCGCCAACTTCGCCGCCGGACTGGGACAGGGATATCCGCTCGCCGGTGGCATGTCGCAATCGGCGGTGAATGAGAAGGCGGGGGCCCGCACCCCTCTGGCTTTGCTGTTCGCCTCCACCGCCATCGGGATGGTGCTGTTGTTCCTGACCGGGTTGCTGCGGAACCTGCCGCAACCGGTCCTGGCCGCCGTGGTCTTGTTCGCGGTCCGCGGCCTCATCAACGCGGAGGAGATGCGGCACCTGCGCCGGGTCAGCCGCCTCGAGTACCGGGTGGCGATGGTCGCCATGATCGGAGTCCTGCTCTTTGGCATCCTCAAGGGCGTGCTCCTGGCGGTCCTCTTCTCCATCCTCCTGCTGCTGAAACTCGCCTCCCGGCCACGGGTCGCGGTCCTGGGACGGCTGCCCGGCACCGATCGCTTTGTGGACGTCGCTCGCTACAGCGAACAGCAGCAGTTGCCCGAGACCCTCGTCCTCCGCCTGGAGGCCGGCATCTTCTACTTCAATGCCCAGAACGTGAAGAACGACGTCCTCGCCAACGCCCAGCGCCGGCCGGGAACAACCGCGATCGTTCTCGATCTCTCCACCTCGCCCAACATCGACCTCGCCGGCGTTCGCATGCTGCGCGACCTGCATCAACAGCTCGAGCTCGATGGCATCTCCTTCCGGCTTGCCGAGGTCCACGGATACCTGCGCGACCTGTTGCACGCCGAGCAGCTCCAGGGCCGCATCGACGGCATCGCCCGCAGGATGGGCGTCGCGCAGCTTGTCGATCAGCAGCAGGTAACAAAGCTCTCCGCCTGACCAGTTCCCAAGACTCTGCTGTCTACTGTCAAAACTGACAGTCAGCGACCAACAGCGACTGTCACAACAGACAGTTACCCAACCCTGTTCCCCGGCATTGAATAAAGACGCCCGAGAGGCCGTTCTCCCGGCCCGAACTGCCGCCTGCTGAGATCCGAATCAGTACTCTGACAAGATTCGCGACCTGGCACGCCGGCGGGTACAGAGACTGGAGGGCCTGGTCATGGGGAAGACTGAGCCGGCGGTAAAGAGGATCGCGATCAACACCGGGGGCGGCGACGCACCCGGCTTGAATGCCGTGATCTACGCGGCCACTCACACCGCCGAACGCATGGGGATCGAGCTGTTCGGCATCCGCGACGGCTACGACGGACTGCTGTTCCCCGATCAATATCCCGACGGCGGCATGGTCCGCCTGTGCCCCGGCAGCGTGCGCGGCATCGCCCAGCTCGGCGGCACCATCCTCGGCACCACCAACCGCGGCAATCCCTTCCGCCAGGTGGTCTGGAACCAAGACGGATCCACCACCGAGGTGGACCGCTCGCCCGAGCTCCTGGAAGCTCTTCGCAGGTTCGGCATCGACACGGTGATCGCCATCGGAGGCGACGGCAGCCTGGCTATCGCCCGCATGCTCCACGAGAAGGGGCTGCACGTCATCGGCGTGCCCAAGACCATCGACAACGACCTCGAAGCCACCGACCTGACCTTCGGGTTTCAGACTGCGGTCTCCTTCGCCACCGAGTGCATCGAGCGCCTGCACGCCACCGCCGAATCGCACCGCCGCATCCTCTGTGTCGAGGTGATGGGGCGCTATGCCGGCTGGATCGCCATGCACTCCGGGATCGCCTCCATGGCCGACGCCATCCTCGTCCCCGAGATCCCCTACGACATCCAGCAGGTCGCCCGCGACCTGACCGGCAAGTTGCGGGGCGGACAGCGCCACGCTATCGTGGTGGTCGCCGAGGGCGCGGTGCCTTTGGCCGGCGACGTCACCGTGAAGGCCCGCGAGGCCGGACGCGCCGAACGCCTGGGCGGGGTTGGAGAGAATGTCGCCACCCAGCTCCAGGAGCTGACCGGGTTCGAGACCCGCGCCGTCGTCCTCGGACACCTGCTGCGCGGCGGCTCTCCCATCGCCATCGATCGTTTGCTGGGACTCAGTTTCGGCGCTGCCGCCGTCAAGGCTGCCGCCGATGGTCTGGACGCAGTGATGGTCGCCCTGCAGGGCGCGCGCGTCGTCTATGTCCCCCTGGAGCAGGCCATCTCTCAAATGAAGAAAGTGCCGCCGGACGGTATGGCCGTAAACGTCGCCCGTGCACTTGGGATCAGCCTTGGAGCATGACGTGCGTCGGTGCATTCCACCACGCGGAAAAGGACACTTTATGAACCCTCGCCAGAAGTCTCCCATCGCCTATATCGAGACCAGAGAGCAAGAGCGCCTGAACGATGCCCGCGAGATGGGCGTCCCGTGGAAAAAGTGGGGACCTTATCTCAGTGAACGCCAATGGGGCACGGTCCGCGAGGACTACAGCCAGGACGGGGACGCGTGGGCCTATTTCAGTCATGACCAGGCGCGCTCTCGCGCCTATCGCTGGGGAGAAGACGGCCTGGCCGGCATCTCCGACGACAAGCAGCAGCTCTGCTTCGCCATCGCTCTGTGGAACGGCCGCGATCCCATCCTGAAGGAACGCCTGTTTGGCCTGACCAATAGCGAGGGCAACCACGGCGAAGACGTCAAGGAGTACTACTTCTATCTCGACAGCACTCCGACCCATTCCTACATGAAGTATCTCTACAAGTATCCCCAGGCGGAATTCCCCTACCGCGATCTGGTGGAGACCAACCGCGGCCGCACCCGCGAGCAGCTGGAGTACGAGCTGCTGGACACCGGGATCTTCGATGCCGACCGTTACTTCGACGTGTTCGTGGAATACGCCAAGGCGGACCCGGAGGACCTGCTGATCCGCATCTCGGTCCATAACCGCGGTCCCGAGGCAGCGGAGCTTCACCTGCTCCCGACACTCTGGTTCCGCAACACCTGGTCGTGGAAGCAGGACGCCGCGAAGCCCAGCTTGCGGCAGTCGCTCTCCGGAGCCGTGATCGCGTCACATCCGGAGCTTGGCCAGCAGACGCTGCAATGCGAGGGGGCTGACGAGGTCTTGTTCACCGAGAACGAAACCAATGCGGCGCGCCTGTGGGGCCAGGCCAACTCATCGCCCTACGTCAAGGATGCCTTCCACGAATACATCGTCTCCGGCAAGAAGGAGGCGGTGAGTCCTTCCAAGACCGGGACCAAGGCCGCCGCCCATTACCATCTCGAAGTGCCCGCGGGAGGATGCCAGGTGGTCCGCCTGCGACTCAGCGCCAAGCCACCTGCCGATCCCTTCGCCGGCTTTGAGCAGATGTTTGCATTGCGGCTGAAGGATGCGGATGAATTCTTCGATCGCATCACGCCCGATTCCCTTACCGAGGACGAGCGCCGCATCCATCGCCAGGCCATCGCCGGGATGCTGTGGGGCAAGCAGTTCTACTACTTCGATCTCGACCAATGGCTGGAGGAGCACGAAGCGCACCCCCTGCTGGGCAAGAACCATCGCAACACCCGCAATAGGGAATGGTTCCACATGCTCAACAACGAGATCATCTCCATGCCCGACAAGTGGGAGTATCCCTGGTACGCGGCCTGGGACCTGGCATTCCATACCATCGCGCTTTCCCTGGTGGATTTCGACTTTGCCAAGGACCAGCTCCTGCTGATGCTGCGGAACCTGTACGCCCATCCGAATGGGCAGATCCCGGCCTACGAATGGAACTTCAGCGACGTCAATCCACCGGTGCACGCCTGGGCTACCCTGTTCCTGTACAACGTCGAAAAAGAGCTGGGCCGAGCCGATCTGCGCTTCCTGGAACGCTCGTTCCAGGGCCTGATGCTGAACTTCAACTGGTGGGTCAACCGCAAGGATCCCCAGGGCAGGAATGTCTTTGCCGGCGGATTCCTGGGCCTGGACAACATCGGCATCTTCGATCGCAGCGCCGAGCTGCCCACCGGCGGCCATCTCGACCAGGCCGACGGCACCGCTTGGATGGCCTTCTACTGTCAGAACATGCTGGAGATCGCCGTCATCCTCGCCGACCACGATCCCATGTACGAGGAAGTCGCCTTCCGCTTCGTCGAGCAGTTCCTTTGGATCACCTACGCCATGGACCGCATGGGAGACCACCACGACGAGATGTGGGACGCCCAGGATGGGTTCTTCTACGACCTGCTTCACTTGCCCAATGGCGATGCCATGCGCTTGAAGGTGCGCTCCATGGTGGGGCTACTGCCGTTATGCGCCTCGACCGTCTTTGAAGGCAACGGCTTGCTGGCGCGCCATCCCCGCTTGAAGGAATTGGTCGAGTTGTTCAGGCGGCGCCATCCCGAGCTGCTGAAGCATATTGCTCCTGCGGATGAGAAGTTCGCCGGCTACGGCAACCGGCGGTTGCTCTCGGTGTGCAATAAGCAGAAGGTCGAGCGGATCTTGTCTTACATGCTCGACGAGAGCGAATTTCTCGGCCCTTACGGCATCCGCTCCCTGTCCAAGTACCACCTGGAGCATCCCTTCCGGTTCGACCTGAACGGGCAGGAGTACAAGGTCCAATATCTTCCGGCGGAGTCGGACACGGGCATGTTCGGCGGCAATTCCAACTGGCGCGGGCCGGTCTGGATGCCGGTGAACATCCTGCTGATCCGTTCATTGCTGAACCTCTACCAGTTCTACGGGGACGACTTCAAGGTCCAGTGCCCCACCGGCTCAGAAAACTACATGACCCTGTTCGAAGTGGCCAAGGAGGTCGCGCGCAGGCTGTCGAGCATCTTCCTGCGCGACGCCGATGGAAAGCGCCCGGTGTATGGGGGAGCGGCAAAGTTCCAGGACGACCCGCACTGGAGGGACCACATCCTCTTCTACGAATACTTCCACGGGGAAAACGGCGCCGGACTGGGCGCCAGCCACCAGACGGGGTGGACGGGGATCGTGGCCCGGATGCTGGATCTGTTCGCTCGCGCGGACGCAGCCGACTGGCTCCGACTCTCCAAGGCAGACATTGCAGCCCGCATGACGAGGGAGCAAGTCGCAGGGTAACGGGTGGTCGGAGTTCGTCCGTCACGGGAGGGCGTGGCATAGGTCACCGACGACTGGTCGAAAACGGGATGGAATGCCGATGCGCGTCAAGAGCGACGCGGCGCTTCGCTTGGCTGTCACGCACAAATGCCGATTCCTGTGGCCGGTGGCGCTTGTCCCGTTCCTGGTCCAGGCTCTGTGCGGCCAGAGCCTGGCTCCGCGCGCGTATCTCATCACGCCGGTCGGCTCGAACGCAGTCACCGTCACTTCCACTCTCTACACCGGCGACATCCTGTTCGACAGCACTTCTCCCCTCAGCGACGCCAGCGGCCGGGTCTCCCTCGTCGTTCCCACCTACTATCATGCCTTCGATTTCTTCGGGCACTCCGCCAATGTCACCATGGGCCTGCCCTACTCCGTGGGCTCATTCCGGGCCCTGGTCGTGAACCAGGAGCAGACCGCATACCGCTCGGGGATCGGCGATGCCGCCATCCGATTCTCCGTGAATCTGGCGGGCGGCCCGGGCATGAAGGTGCCGCAGTTCCTGAAGTGGAAGCAGAAGAGGCTGCTGGGCGCCAGCCTGCTTGTGAGCCTCCCCACCGGACAATACGATCCCACCCTGCTCATCAACATCGGCAGCAACCGCTGGGCGTTCAAGCCGGAGCTCGGCTATTCGCAGAGGTTGGGCAACTGGCTGGTCGACGTCTATGGCGGAGTATGGTTCTTCACCGCCAACCCCGAGTTCTTCTCCCGCAATAGCTACTTCGCCGGGACGCGGCCGCAGACCCAGGCGCCGGTCGGGGTCATGGAAGGTCATCTCAGCTACGACTTCAAGCCGGGAGTCTGGGTCTCGGCCGACGGCAACTTCTGGTACGGGGGAAGGACCACCCTGGACGGCGTCCAGAACCCCAGCAGCCTGCAGAGGAACTCGCGTGTCGGGGGCACTGCGGCGGTGCGCGTCAGCCTGCACCAGTCGATCAAATTCAGCTACGCCAGGGGCGCTTACATCCGCTTCGGCGGGGACTACCAGGCCTTCTCCGTCGCCTGGCAGTATGGCTGGATCAGCGGCCGTTCGCGCAGCTCGAAGTGAGTGGAAGATTCTGGCGGAGAGAGGGGGATTCGAACCCCCGGTACAGGTGTTAGCCCGTACAACGGTTTAGCAAACCGCCGCCTTCAGCCACTCGGCCATCTCTCCGTAACGAGGCGGGTGCCCTGCTCCCTCGATTATAGATCATGGCTGGCGCAGGATGGTCTGGTAGGGATCGAGCACCAATCTGCGAGCGCTGGCGGGGACGGGCAGGCGGAAGGCGGTCTCAACGCCGTCGGCGAAAACGCGGCCGACGTACACCAGCTTGCCGGGCTCGCGCTCGGCGTAGATGGGGACGGCGGTGACCAGCGAGTCGGACGCGTCGGACTGCATCAGCTTGCCGGCGGCCACGGTCTTCCCCGCCCGCGTGCTGATGCGCACCGATTCCAGCGAAAGCCTGGGGATGGCGGCGCCGTTCACCCACCCCTCGAAGAACCAATCCAGCGATTGCCGCCCGTCATGCCAGGAAGAGCGCGGCAGAGCTTCTTCGAAGGCGCGCTGGAGATCGTAGGTGGAGAAGGTCCCGCCGAGGTGTGCCTGGTACAGCTTCCGCATGACCTGGAAAAAGGCGTCATCGGGGTCCGCGCATCCCGAGGCGGGGGCGTCACAGGTGTCGCGCAGCAGCTCGTGCAGCATGCGGATCAGCCAGGTGCCGCGGCCGTAGAGGATGGTCTCGTAGGCGCCGGGCACGCGCGAGGAGAACAGGCGGGTGCCCATGGTGACCGGGCCGGCATCCTTCATGGGACGTCCGGTGACGGCCTTGCCCAGAAGGCGCTCGCGATAATTGTCCATCAGGAGGCGTACGTCGTCGGGGTAATCCGCCCGGATCATCAGCATGGCGTAGTAGTTGGCGATGCCCTCGACCAGCCAATCGTCGCGATAGCCGGCGCGCATGAGCGAGTCGCCCCACCACTGGTGCGCGGTCTCGTGGGAGGTCACCAGCCGGCCGTAGAGGGCGTCCTGGACCGGCCCGACCGACAGACCACGACGCTCGTCGGAGGACAGGTAGGCGTAGCTGGACAGGAAGATGAGCCCAGGCCAGCCGTAACTGTCATGTCCGGGCATTTGAGTCAGGGCGAGAGTGCTGTAGGGGAACGGACCGACGTGGGCGGAGAGGAAGTCGATGGCGCGGGCCGCGTCCTGCGCGACCAGGGGCGCGTGCGCCGCGATCACCGGCGACCGCTCCTCCACCACATAGTCGCTCCGCCCCTGCTCCTGTTGGCGGCGATTGCCACGACTCACCGGAGGGCTGCCCGCCATGGAGGTTGGCTTCCTCGGGAACTCGGCGCTCGGCGCCCTGGCCGCGAAGCTCTGGACGCTGGTGGGCCCTGCCTTGGCCGAGCTCTCGACGTACTCCCCGAGGTTGAATCCAGCCAGCGGGAGGGGACGCTCGGAGACCCAGCGCGTCTGTTTCTCGCCGCCCGATTCCTGCTCCGATACTTTCTTCCCGGTGGCCAGCAGGGTCCAGGCGCTGGGATAGGTGAAGGTGACGTCATAGTCGGCCATGGAGAGGCCGCGGTTGGGATACCAGATACCGCGCGCGCCGACGTACATGAGCCCGCCCCCGGCCTCCGACATCACCGGCCCCGCATAGCGGAAACGCAGTTTCAGCTTCTGCCCGGCCTGGAGCGGCTCGGGGAAAACAACGGTGACCAGGTCGTTGCCGCGGCGGGCCAGCTCGCCGCCCTGGAGCGCCTCGTTCTGGATGAAACCAAGCGCGGTATCGCCGTCCATGCTGACCGAGCTGACTTTCAAGGACCGGGAGAGCTGGAACATCAGCACGCGGTCGCCGCCTTCCAGCACGTCAATGTTGACGTTGGCGGTGCCTTCCAGTTGGTGCGGGGGCTCGATGCGCGCATCCACCTCGTAGCCGCGGATGGCGATGTCGCGGCGGCCCAGCCCGGTAGCAGGCTGTTCCGAGGTCTGGGAGGCGCTGCGCGCGAACCGCGCCGAGCGCATGGGGAACGCCGCCCACATGTCGTAGTAGAACGCCCCTTCCACCACGTTGGCCTGGGCCAGGAAGACCTGCTCCTCGTAATCGGTGTCGAGGAAGAGGTCGAAGGTGCCAAGGCGGCTGCTGGCAAGGCGGGCGTGGAAGAAGCGCTGCGGTCTCGATTCCGGAGGCGTCACCCGCGTGAGCATGCCCAGGACCTCGAGGGCGTCGACGTTGGCCAGGCTGCGCACCGCCGGGTCCCACTTGTCCACGAAGGCCGCGGGGTCCTCGGTGGGGCCGCGGGTGGAGAAGCCGAGCTGGGCGGAAAAGTCGTCACTGAAGCGGAAGAAGGCGGTGGTGAACCGCTCCTCCAGGACCGCGGAGCCGGTGTGCAGGGCCATCGACTCGCGCTCGGACTGCTTCGGCGGGAACACCAGGACCTCTCCGTCGCCGGCGAAAAACGCGCCGGTGGTGTGGCCGTCGATGGGCTGCATCAGGGCCATCACGCCGTCGTTGAGGGTGATGTGCAGGTCCTCGATGTCGAGGGTGGCGTCGCGGATGCGGAAGACGCGGGCGCGATCCAGGCCGTTGGCGGCCAGCGCGCGGTAGAGCTGGAGCACGTCTTCGGTCTGGGCAAGCGCCGAGGTCGAGAGCAGCAGGCAGAGGATGAGCCGGAGCATGGGAGCGATACCGGTATAGACACCGCGGAGAGGCATTTGGGTAGGGGTGGACAAAGAAATTTAAACACAGAAGGCACGGAGGAGAGGAAGAGGATCTCGGATTGCACCGAGGCCTGCGTCGCCATCCCGCTCTTTGCCGGTGAAGCGTTATGCGCCCGAATGACACGACTAACGAAACAGGATCAGAGGTGTCACTTACTGCCAATTGACGGTGGGCTAAGCCGCTTCCGGGACGAGTCTAGAATTCGCTGGTAGTGGGGATCGAGCGGCTCGTTCAACTTCTGTTCGAGTTGCGCAAGCAAGTTCCAGAGAACAATCCGTTCCGATTCGTGTTGGATCGTAACTTCTTTTCTCTCGTTGAACCGCGCCAGGAACTCGAACAAGACGATCGCCTCATCCTTCGTGACGTTCACTTGTATCTGATCTTCCATAGTTATCTAGTTTAACTTTCCCGTCGTAGTGACGTTTTGCATCTGCTGCACACTCAACTTCCATCCACTGACGAAGTTTCCTGCCTGGTCCGTGATCACGCGTTCCCGGTCGCTTGATTCACGTAAATATTGGGCGGGTGGCCCGCCCTTTCCTACGGCAGAGTCTAAGGCTGTTTTGGTTAGGAGTAACGAAGATGTGGGTGCCCCATCCTTTGCGGCGGGGTTTGCCGCAAAGGGTGGGCGGCAGGAAAGTCTCAAATCGAAACCGCTGCCCATGTTGGCCGATTGCAATGCAGGCCTAAAGGCCTGACCCGATCTCCTCGCAGAGCGCTTTACTGCGTCTTGGGCGGCACCACCGCGGCCAGGCGCGGATCGGTGCGCAGCGACTGGAACTCAGGGTCCTTGTAGACGTTCTCGATCCCGGGATAGTTCTCGTCCTTGGCCTTGCGCAGGCAGTCCAGGCAGCGATCGATGTCGTTGCGCTGGGCGTAGATCTTGGCCAGCAC
>Ga0335082_10001540_pt1 | contig 24578 bp, 11 predicted proteins | sample Lox_Sample_41_FD_206718 | JGI IMG/M metagenome (GOLD analysis project Ga0335082, IMG submission 206718) | Soil microbial communities from Loxahatchee National Wildlife Refuge, Florida, United States - Lox_Sample_4.1 | ecosystem: Environmental > Terrestrial > Soil > Wetlands | place: USA... | reverse complement strand
CCTTCGATTGTCGTACATCCCGATCCGGTGTTGACCGCAAGAGCCGGCCTGTCAATGGCCGATGTTCAGACACAACTTAGAACGGTAATGGAGGGTAGCGCGGAGACGTATGTCCTGAAGGGCGAGAAACTCATCGGAGTCCGAGTCCGTTATCCGGACAAGTTCCACAGCATCTTGCAGGACATTGAAGATGTACGGCTGAGGTCGGCAAATGGCTTCTATGTCCCGCTGAACATGATTGCCAAGATCGATATTTTGAAAGGGCAGAGCGAGGTCGACAGAGAGGATCTCAAGCTGATGGTGCCGGTCAGTGCAAGAATTTCGGGAAGGGATCTTGGAACGACTATCGCGGATATCAAGAAAGTGCTGATGGCCCGGTTGGTGTTGCCCCAGGGAGTAACGTATACATACGGTGGAGAGTATCAGAGTCAACAGGAATCATTCCTCAGCCTTTTGTACGTGCTCATCGCTGCTTCGCTGCTGGTCATTGCCCTGATGATTATTGAGTTTGAGAGCTTCTCAATTCCCGTCGCCGTCTATACCACAAACATTACATCTCTTTTCGGAGTCATCCTGGCGTTGGCGATCACGGGAATCACCTTCAATATCTCCAGCTTCGTGGGAATGATTATGATGGTGGGGATTGTTCACGAGAACGGCGTCTTCATTGTCCACATGATACAGGAGATCGGTGGGGAGAAAGGTTATTCGGTCGATTCCATCATTGAAGCATGTAGAGTGAGGGCCAGGCCGATTCTGATGACGACGTTTGCAGCAGTCTTTGCGTTGATGCCGCTGGCGCTCGGCATAGGAGCGGGAGCTCAGATGCAGCAGCCATTGGCCGTTGCCGTCATTGGAGGATTTCTCCTTTCGAGCTTCCTTCTCCTCTTCGAACTGCCGATGCTTTATGTATTCTTAAATAGAATCAAATGAGGTAAGTCTTCGTAATCATTCCCGCATCGATCTACCCGGAGAATGGCGTCCGGCTCGCTCCGTCCTGTCGTCGGTCCTGCCCATAAAGAAAGTTCCCGGTTATCTGCCGGCATCAACCCCATTACTTTTTCAAAGTCGCGAGCACCTGCGCAATCTTGTCGCGGATTGTTCGCACACGCTCGTCTGCCGGGTTCGCCGAGAGATAGACGTCGTAATACTGAAGAGCTTTCTGGTAGTGATGGAGAAAGAACTCCATGTCTGCGGTGTAACGATAGATGTTTGGGTCGCTCATGCCTACGGCGATCGCCGTCGAGAAGTACTTTTCAGCCGACACATAGTTCTTCTGAGTGGCGTAGAGGATTCCGAGATTTGCCAGCGCCTTCTGCATCGTCGGGTTGAGCCCGACTGCTTTCAGATTCAATTCGATGGCCTTCACGGTGTCTCCCCGCTGGGCATATTCCACCCCGAGATTGGAATAGACGCCCGGCTCACGAGTCCCCAGGGCTGCCGCCCGAAGGAGCATTCGGAAATAGTTGTCCCGTTCCCCCAGCATTCGGTACACATCCGCGATATTTCCGACGATGCGCGTGTTGGAAGAATCGATCGACATGAAATGCTGATAATAGCCCCGGGCTTCCTCATACTGGCCGTGATCGAAATAGAAATTTGCAAGCGCCTCATCGTACACCATCTGTGCGGTGAGACCAAGAAACTTTGGACTGTTGAGGAGTCTGATTCGCGTGAGATGCTTATCTGCACTCGCGTTGACGCCGATCCATGCCGCCCAATGTATTCCGCAAACGGCGGTGAGAAGAACGAGAGCATATTTCCGCGGTTGAAGGTTGAGCCGGTCCCTGCTGAGAAGGTAGACCGGAAGAACCAGCAGCGGGGAGAAGAATCCCGCATACAAGTCCCAATCCCGGGCAAGACCGAGCGCACTGTTCACGACCCAGGTGAAAAACATGCCGCAGCAGGTCGTTGTGATAAGGAAAAGAAATGCACCGTCCTTCCATCGGCCTTCTTTGGGGACTGCAAAGATTCCAATCACCGATGTGAACAATCCTACCGGAGCCAGCAGGAAGAGCGAATTTGACCAATCGAGAAGATGATTCCAGGAAAACATGGGATAGGGGAAATTCCCTCCGACTGCCGAGAAGGGCCGGAGAAAATCGACACTTCCTGTTTGCACGTGCCTTGTGAAGTCGCCAATATTGAAACCGGCAGCATACAATCCGATGATACCGACGACCGCGATTCCAGCCAGCACAATAAACGACCGGAGTCTTCTCTCTCTGCTGTGGAGAACGATGAGAAGTCCGAGTGAAGGGAGAAAGACGCTTGAGCCCAGGTGAAGCAGGATCATGGCGACCATGCAGGAGAGCGGGACGAGAAGGGAAACGCGCCGCTCGAGCGCATACCACCCCGTGACGGCATAGACGATCGTGAAGACGTACTGCAGGACATAATTCTCGACGTAACCGAAAAAGAACTGCGAACCGGCACCGAAAAAGAGAAGACAACCGAGCAAGAACTTTTCGAATCGCGGTCGTTCGATGAACTGGAAAGCCCAGAAGAGGAAGATCAGAAAAATCGCAGCAGCAACAGAGTCAATTATTACATAGACTGTGTAAGGATCTGGGGTGTCGGTAAACGAGTGCATTGAGAGCGCATTCCGGTAAATCCAGAACATCAACGGCTGATTCCGAAAACTCTGTGTGATCTCGGGACCGTTGATGCCAAGAATGACAGACCGGAGGAGTATTGCTCCGTCGCCCAGGAGATGAAGTCGGGAAGGAAGGAGCCAGATGCCGAGTGCAAGCAATCCGCCAACAAGAAGAAAATTTATCGTGAGTGGTATGCCCGAGGTTTTCTCAACAAGGGGTTCGATTCTTCCAAGAACAACACTCTGGATTGAAGGAATCGATACCATAAGTACGATGAGCAATGCCAATCCTCCAATTACGGGAGGATAGAATCCAAAAAAGTGAACTCCCCAGTTTTCGTGAATCGGATTGATTCCTCCCCATACGTGGAGAGCAACTATTATCCAGCAACAGAAGATTAATAATTTGGACGAATTCGACATAAGACACGTAAATATCAATAAACTATGAGGATTTTGCAATCTCCCGTAAAAGATTCAAATTTTGAGGATCTCCGACGGCTTTTCAATCCGATCTCAAAATACCTTGGAAATTCGGTTTATGTTTGACTCTTAGGACATTATTATGTAATTTTCACGCACTTTCTAAAGCAATCTCTTAATCTCTGGGCACAACCTGCTGAGATTTAAAGAGATCGTGCATTGAAAAGTTTGTATTAAGTTGCTGCTGGGAATGCAGATTCTCGAGTGGAATGAATTTTTCTGTCATCGTTCCAACATACAATCGGCTAGAGTTGCTGAAGAAGACGCTTGAGAGTCTCTTCTCCCAACAGTTAGAAGGGTATGAAATCATCGTCGTAAATGACGGAAGCACAGACGGCACACACGAATTCTTGTCGACCCTCTCCGCTGAATCCCGGATACGGTATTGTCATCATCCCAATTGCGGACTTGCAGCATCACGAAGGGCAGGAGTGAATGCTGCGCGCGGAACATATGTGGCCTTCACCGATGACGACTGCGTCGCTCCGTCCGACTGGTTACAGAAAATCGAGGGTCACTTTCGTGATGAAAGGGTGGCCGGGATCGGGGGGCGGGCGGTGACCGGTAACCCATCCAATCTCTTCGCCGCGGCAAATGACCTGATCAACGAGTATCTCAAATCTGCAGTGAACCGTCCGGGCGTAATCGTTCCGTTTCTTACCGGCAACAACATTGCCTATCGCCGTGACATCCTTAACCGGGTCGGCGGCCCCGATAGACGATTCCGGATGGGTGCCGAGGATCGTGATCTTCTCCTGCGTGTGGTTTCCGCCGGTGGTACAATAATGTTTGATCCGGAAATTACCGTGATACATTACAATGATTCGAACTTCCGGAGGTTTGTAAAGCACCAGTATGATCAGGGAAAGGGATCGCACCTCTATTATAAGCTTCATCGCCATGCAGCTGTGAGCCCGCGTCCATTATCACTCGGAGTATACTGGGGAATGCTGGTTCGTCCCTTCCGGTTGCATTCATTTCCGAGGGCAACTGCCCTTTCTTCCCTGATCATTGTGGCACAACTTTCTGTTGCCGCCGGATATATTGCCGGTATGCTGGCATACGCCGAGGGAAAATGATGAGCAATGATACAAGGATTCTGCCGAATTGAAGACGCTGAATCGGATCAAAGTGGCGTTCATACACCTGTACGGCGAGATGGGGGGAAATGAGATTGTGACGTTGCATCTTGTGCGCGAGCTCGACAAAAAACGGTTCGAACCTGTGGTCATTCTCAATTCCGACGGACCATTTGCCGGGGAACTGCGGAAGGTGGGTGTGCGGGTTGACATTCTCCAGTTCAGGACTCTGATATTGAAACAATTGGTTTATCCTTTCAACCTCTTTCGTGCTGCGGCAGATGCACGGAAGTTAGAGGCATATTTTGAGCACGATCCGCCGCACATCGTGCAGTGCAGCGATGTGCTGGCGCTTCTCCTGGTACTTCGTTCGATCCGGAGATGGAACATTCCGATTATCTATGGTCTGGTCTTTGTGTATGAGTGGCTTCGGCTGATGATGTTCAGTCTTCTCGCCATGAGCCATGTGAAGGCCATTGTGGTCAATGCGGGCTCTGTAGAGCGCGATCTCCGGCGGCGCGCTATCCTGACGGGACAGCGGGTTGTGCGGGTCTATCCGGGCCACGACAAACCGACCGCTGCTACTCTCGATGCTCACAATTCATTCCGATTGCACGCAGAGCTGGGTGTGCCGCGAGAGACAAAACTCATCGGCATCATAGGGCGGATTGATCCGATGAAGGGCCAATTGTTGTTTCTTCGTGCTGCCCGGCAAATCGCCCGCCGGCGCTCGGATGCGGTTTTTCTTGTCATCGGCAGCCCGATGAATGCCGGCGTCATTCCCGGTGTCTCCGCCTATTATGACCGGCTTCTGCATTATCAGCAAGAGTCGGGGCTTGACCGGTCGGTTCGGTTTCTCGGGCGGAGAGACGATATGGACCAGATTCTGCAATCGCTTGATGTGTTCGTCTCTGCTTCGGTAAACGAAGGTTTCGGTATGGCGCTCGTCGAAGCGTATCTTGCGGGGCTTCCGGTTGTTACGGGCCCGCATGCGGGGGCACTCGAGGTGCTGAATTCGGGTGAAGGCGTTTTTATCGCCGACCCGGGAGACACAGATTCCCTGGCGTCGGGTATCGAGAACGCCCTTGTTTATTCGTCAGATCCGGATCTCAAATCCCGCCTGCGCAAGCGACGTACTGTCAGGTCGGGAGACTGGAAGCAGTACGCAGGTAGTTTTGAATTACTTTATACGGAACTCGCAGCAGCTTGAAAGCGTATCCTTGAACCAATACAAGGAATCAACTATGGAACAGGTGGTGACAGAACGAGTACAACCAGAAACGATCACAAAGCATCCGGCGGTGCCCGTGATTCCGGAGTCGGACAATCCTATCCGGGCGATGGCGGATTATCATCAATATCTCTATGCCTCGCGGTTTGTGAAGAACAAGCGCGTTCTGGACATGTCTTGCGGGCTGGGATACGGCGCGGCCTTTCTCTCATTGAATGCCGGCGACGTTCTTGCCTGCACCGGTGATGTGTCGGCGATTGAGAGCGCCCGCAGTACCTTTTCGGAGTTCACCCGGCTGCGGTTTGAATCCCCGTCCGCCGAGGATCACCCGTTGCCGGCTGCTGACCGGGACGTCGTGATCTGTTTCGGCATGCTTCATGAGCTTTCCATGGAAGCTCGCCATCGTGCAATGCAGACAATCAAGAGTTCTCTGATTCACGGGGGCATAGCTATCCTTGCGACGCGTGTGCGCTCGGTCTCGAATGCCATGAACGGCAACGGTGTACAGCTCTTCACGCCGGTCGAATTCGCGGAATTCGTCAAGGAATACTTCAAAACTGTTCTTTTTATCGGCCAGAAACCTGTCACGGTATCGAGCATCTGGTCGCTCTACCGGTGGAAAGACGATTATTTTCGGTTTCACACACGAGAGGACCTCTTCACGCTTCCGCCGGAAGACGAGCAGTTCGCCGATCCGGAACAACTCATTGCAATTTGCTCGGATGAATCGCTTTCGCGCGATATTGTCAACGGGAGCAACTCTTTTTATTTCGATACAACACAACATCAGCGGAAAGAGGAGCGTGACCGGCAGGCCAGCAGACTCCCTGAAGAGATGGAAGGTCTTCGACAATGTTTGAATGCCGTGAATGAGGATCTCGCCGAGAATAACAAATTGCTTGAGGCCCTGAGACAGGAATTGGCGGAAATAACCCACCATGCCGAACAGCTCTCAGGCACGCTTGTCGATCGGGAGCGCACCATTTCTGTGTTGAAGAGTGACCTTCAAAATGCACATGCCTCGATTGACACGCTTCAACAGGCGTATGATCTGCGTACGGCGCGGGCAAATGTCCTGAAGGAGGAGCAGACGAATGCGGTGAGCCGGCTCCAGGAAGTCGAGCAGGCACTGGATGAGCGCACGCAGCAGCTTCAGAATCTCGGGATGGAGAATGTGCGTCTCCGGAGCGCAATGAGTGAACTCGAACATTCCGTTGCGGAACGCACCGATGAGGTGCTGCAGGCAAACGAGGCGCATCGTCAGGATGAGCTTCGTGTGAAAGAACTGCAGGATCAGATTGCAGAAAGCGCGGAAGTTTACCGTCTTCATGGTGAAGAAGTGACTGCCCTCCGTGCGCAGGTTGTGAGTCTCCAGTCTCTTCTCGATGAAAGAAATCAGCATGTCTCTTCGTCAACGGAAGATCTCATGGCGTACAAGGAGGAGATCGAGCTACTCCACGGCCAGATCCGTGAATTCGAACAACAGTCATCCCGGCTCGAAGAGGAAATTCAGAGCATCCGGCAGCGGAACGAAGAACTCGAGGCAGTGGGATCCTCATCAGTTGACCGGGAGGGACGCATCAGGGAACTTGAGCAGTGCGTGGCAGAACTCGAAAGATCCGCTGCAGAGCAGGATCGGCTTGTTGTTGCACAGAAGAATGAGCGTGAAGGTTTGCAGACTCGACTTGTGGAAGTTCAACGAACTCTCGACGAGAAAACCGGCGAGTGCTCGGCGGCGAGAAATGAGACAGAGGAAATTCGCTCGGCCTGTGACGCCGCTCGTAAGGAGGTCGAAGAGCGGAATCAGCGCATCATGCAGCTCGAACAACAAACAAAGGATCAGACGGACTTTCTCGTCAACCTCCAGCGGGAAGCCGATGAGAATGCACGTCTGGCGCGCCAGCTGCGCGCGGATCTGGACAAGCAGATCATTGCATTTGATACCTACCAGAAATCTCAGTCGGATCTCCAGCAGCGGTATACCAGGAGCCAGATCCGTGTTCAGGAGCTTCAGGCAACGCTTACGCTGTTTGAACAAAAGATCGAGCGTCTCAACGCCGCGCCGGGGTATAAGTTTCTCTCTTCCATCGGATTCATTCCGAAAGACAAGGTGTAGTACCGGAACGCTCACGATATCCGGGAGTGGAGGATGAAGCCGGGGTCATTGCGGCAAGCGCCGACTGTTTCCGTACGCGGCATTTCCGCGATGGCCTATATTTCATGTCACGACGGTGGCATCCCGCCAAAATCTTAGCAAATCACGTCATTTCCTGCACTTGCAAACTTCAGGAATCTTCATAATTTATAGTTCATTGTGACGTCCTTCGGACAAATGGGTACGCCCGAGACACCGGTTGAGGTACGAAATTCGACCGTTGCAATGGTCCAGCCCCGCGGCAATCTTTCCAAATATTTGAACATTGTTCGTGCTCTTGCCGTCGCCGATTTCCGGCTGAAGTACCATGATTCGGTTCTCGGCTATATCTGGACAATGCTGAACCCGATGCTGATGTTCGGTGTCTACTATTTTGTCTTCACCGTGGTGTTTCCAAGCCGGATACAGGATTATCCGATCTTTCTTCTGATCGGTATCTTCAATTTTGCATTCTTTCAGGATTGCACATTCAGCGCAATGAACTCGATCGGGAACAAATCGGGACTGATGAAGAAAATCTATTTCCCCCGGTCGATTATTGTCTTTGCGTCCAGCGGCACGTCGCTCCTCTCGTACCTTATCAATTTTGTAGTGCTTCTCGGAATCATCTTTTTCCTGAAGGGAATTCCGCCTCTGGTCTGGCTCATACCGGTACCGGTGATCTGTCTCATCATTTTCACGATTGGCGTTTCGTTTCTCCTTGCTTCACTCTATGCGTACTTCCGGGATATGGGACAGATCTGGGGTGTATTCCTGTTGGCGATTTTCTGGTTGAGCCCGATTGTGTTTGATGTCGACGCTCTTCCCCCCTCGATATCGCAATTTGTCTACTTCAATCCGTTGACAAGAATATTCGGTCTCTTCCGCCATTATCTGCTGTACAATTATTTTGAGTTCAGATTCATGGCGATGACGGTTGTCTATTCGTGCCTGACTTTCGTCATGGGTTTTGTCATCTTCACGAAAAACGAATCAAAACTTCCGGAACTCTTCTGATGATCGTTGTCGAGAACCTCAACAAGGTCTTCAGGATTCCCCACGAAAAGAAGAACACGCTCTTTCACACGTTCTTCAGTTTCTCAAAGGGCGCATATCAATATGAAGAATTCCACGCGCTCCGCGATGTTTCGTTTCGTGTCCAGAAGGGTGAGACCGTCGGGATTATCGGAAAAAATGGCTCCGGTAAATCGACGCTCCTGAAGATTATCGCGAATATTTACCGGCCGACATCCGGCAACGTGGTGGTGAACGATGAAGTGTTTCCACTGCTGGAACTGGGAGTCGGTTTCCAGCCGAATTTCACGGTGCGGGATAATATTTACCTCTATGGATCCTTTCTCGGATTTACGCGCAGGGAAATGAGCGAACGTATTACGAGAGTGCTGGAGTTTGCGGAACTCACGCGGTTTGCCGATGCGAAGCTCGATAACCTTTCGACCGGAATGAAATCGCGGCTCGGTTATGCGATCGCGATCCAGGGAGATGCTCCGATTCATTTACTCGATGAAATCCTCGCCGTGGGAGATGAAGTGTTCCGTCAAAAATGCCGCGAACGATTCCGTTCCACACGGAATGAGGGTCGAACGATATTGTATGTGAGTCATGACCTTGGCTCCGTAGAGGAATTCTGCGACTCGGCGATTCTTCTCCACCATGGACAAATTGTGAATATGGGATTTCCGGATCTGGTGATCCAGGAATACAGGAAAATGATTGCAATGGAAGAGACTGCATAAGGACGGGAGACCTATGGCTATCGTGACACGACCGGATATTTGGGGAAAGGTTTCGGATCAGTATGATGCCGAACCTCAGGAATTTGAGCGCGGTCTTGCACGTGAGATTATTTCGATTTTCTCGGAACTCCAAATACGGCCCGGATGCAGATTGCTGGAGGCCGGTTGCGGGTCCGGGCATCTTTCGCTCGAGCTGAATGCTGCCGGGTATAAGACGACGCTCTTTGATTTCGAGCCGAAAGCGATTGCGATTGCGAAGAAATCGTTTCAGTCCCGGCGAAGGAAGGGCCGGTTCATCCAGGGAGATTTGTTTGCGATCGAGGAGAGCGTTTCTTCGCATGCCGATGTTGTCTGGAATAGCGGCGTGCTCGAACATTTTGATTATGGGACACTGGTATCGGCACTGGGCAAAATGAAATCCGTGGCGAAGAAGGGAGTGTTTTTCATTGTTCCGAATCCCGCAAGTGTCGTCTATCTCCTCTACCGGATGAAAATGCTGCGCGAGGAACGCTGGAATGTGGGAGTCGAATTTCTCCGGACGGATTATGAGAAGGCGATTGCGGAGAGCGGGCTTTATCTGGTGAAGGCGGCTCCCTGCGGTCATGAGTACAGCAAACACTCCGTTCGTGCGATTACGAATGAGCCCGCCATCCAGTCCCTCTTTCATGAGCTGATCGACAGCGGACAGTTTTCCGGGAACGTGGATGTTTTGCAATACTTCTACTGCACAACTGTCGAGGGCCCGCGGTCGGTGAAGCCGGTGCAGAAGGATGAAGGTGAACAATTGACGTTTGACCGGACGTTTTATCTCGATGCTCTTGGTACGGTAAATAGTGTGCTTCTTACTCTCCGGCGCGAAAAGGACCGGTTGCAATCGGAACGGGATGCTGTCGTCGGTTCGCAGGAAGGCCTTCGTCAGACGATACGCGATGAGCAGGTACGGAGCAGGGAATCTTTTCTTGCACTTGAAAACCAATTGACATCGTTGAGAAAACAGTATGAACAGGTGCTCGCATCGGAAGCGATGCACCGCCAGGCTGCGGTTGAACAACGGGAGATGTCTGAACGCGCAGTGGCTGCGATGGAAGAAAAGTCGAAGGTGCTCGAGGCAAAATACGAGCAGGCCGTTGCCGCGGATGCGCGGCAGCGTCAGGCGGCCTCCGAGCAGCAGGTGCTGGCTCAGTCTGCACTCTCCCTCCTGGAGGGAAAGCTGAGTGCGGCAAGGGAGAATAACAACGAGCTTCGCACTTCGCTGGAAGCGCATCGCCAGGAAGCGAATGAGGAGCGTGCAAACCTCCGGACAAACATTGCGTTGCTCGAGGCTAAGCTTGCGGCCGTGAGTGCGAGGCACGACCAGGTGCTTGCGTCCGAGACTGCACAGCGCCAGGCAGTTCTTGAAGAGCAGGGCCGGCTTCGTGCAGAAATCACCTCCCTGGAAAAGAAGCTTCAGGCGATGACGGATAGATACGAACAGGCCGCCGCCGGGGAAGCTGCGCAACGGGAATCGGGCGGCACGCAACGGGCAATGTTCGAGTCGACGATTTCGTCCCTGGAAGAAAAGATCGATTCGATCAGCATGAAGCTTGAACGGTCGATTGCAGCGGAGGCGACGCAGCGCCAGGCGGCCGTCGATCAGCGCAAGCAGTTTGAAAAGGACATTGCTGCTCTACAGGATGAGATTGAGTCGCTCCTTCGCCAGCGGTCTGTCGATCGTGAGGAAAAACAATCGGCACGCGACCGCGTGCGTGAGCTGCAACGTGAGATCCGTGAGTTGCAGCAGGATGCTGCGCGTTTGTCGTCCACTATTGCGACTCAGCAACGGAGCGCGCAGGAAGAGCAGAAGCGGCTCGAAGAATACCGGACGGCCGTTTCCGCGCTAGTCGGTAACCTGCGAGAGACTGCAAGCCGCGGGCAAACACTTTTTGAAAAGCCCTCGTATCGCTTGTTCTGGTTTGTGACCGTTGTCTGGCATGTGCTCTTCGGCGGGGATTGGAAAACGAAGAAGACCTTCTTCCGTTTGCTTGCGGCGCGCCTCCGCGGGAAAGCCGGGGCGCTCGCGGAATTCCTCTACCTCGACCCCCTGTGGGAGGTTCTCCAGCGTATTCGCCACAATGTGGAGGAATATCAGCGGTATCTCACTCCTCAAGTGCCGCCATCGGTTGGGCAGGCAGCGCCCGAGGGGCAGCCGGAATTTTTCCCGGAGCTCCGGAGAGCGGTCAAGCCCGCTCCGGCATCCGGCAGAAAAAGGGTCGCGTATTTTACGAATCAGCTCCTTGACTGGTTCGACAAACGGCCCCGCCACGGGGGCGGTGAACGGTACTGCCTCATGCTTACCTCGTTGCTGAATGATCTTGGATTTGAAGTCGACCTCTTTCAGATCGCGGCAAGCTCATTTGAGGGCGAATACTACGGGCACAAGGTCCGTGCAATTCCCGGCGGGGAATGGTATTCCGAATTCAATCTCGGGGCTGCACGCCGATTCTATGAGCTCTCCCGGGAATACGATCACGTTATCTATAACATGCCGGAACTTTCTGCGGGCCCGATGCGCACCGATGCCCTCAGTATCTGCCACGGCATCTGGTTCGATCATAACAACTATGGCTCCGGGGTAAAGTTCCGCGAGGGACTCTGGTATCAGCATCTGCAGCGTGCATTTTCAAATCCCCGGGCAGTAATCAGCGTCGATACAAATTCCGTTAACGTGATACGAACTCTCTGGCCGGAAGCGGCGAAGAATATGCGCTGGATTCCGAATTTTGTCGACACTACGGTCTTCAAACCTCCGGCGTCGCCGAGGCCGGAGTCGCCGCTTCTCGTCCTTTTTCCCCGGCGCAGCCAGATCAACAGAGGGAGCAGATTGCTCGAAGATATACTCCATCGTGTTGATCATGACGTGAAATTTCATTGGGTCGGCGAAGGGGATGATCCCGACACGAAAATCATCAAAGATCTTAGTGTTCGCGACCCGCGTCTCGAATTCTCGGTCGCCGCATTCGAAGATATGCCGAAGTGGTTTAATCGCTCTCACATCTGTGTCATACCCACCATTGCCTGCGAAGGAACGAGCCTTGCCTGTCTCGAAGCCCTGGCTTCCGGTTGTGCCACCGTTTCCACAAATGTCGGCGGCCTGCCCGATCTGATCCAGGACAGATCCAACGGGCTTCTTGTTGATCCGACTGCCGAGGCGATCGCAGAGGGAATCAATGAGCTTATTGAGAACCGCGATTTGCGCGAACAGATGGCACGTCGTGGGGTCGAATCCGCAGAAAATTTCTCTGTGGAGAGATGGAGAGAACGATGGAAAAGCACGCTCCATGCACTCCGGTGGATTCAGACCCCGCCCTCACCCCTGTCAGCCGGAAAAGGAACACGCATTCATGCCGAGCAGAAGCCGAAACCACGCATGGTGATCGTTACACGCAACGGATACCACGGCGGTGTAGAAACGCTTGTGCATGTGGAATCGCTCGGTCTGAATGCTCCCATCATTGTCGCAGGGGGGCTTGACGATCCGCAGCGGACGTGCCCGTTCTTCTATACCTATGTCAGGACGTACGAGGAGTTGCGGGAAAAATTGAAGGATTTCGATGTTGTCCTCTATCACTGGCCGATCGACTGGGCGGTTGCTGCAATCAAGGACTCCGGGCTTCCGTCCGCGGAATATGTGCACCGCAAGGACACGGCGGAATGTGACAAGTCGGCCGCGAGTGTTGTCATCACTCATTCACAATACCTTGCCGATTTCCTGAAAGAGAAATTCAGGGTCGATGCCCGCGTGACGAACAATGTTGTTGATCTCAAGAGATTCTATCCGGCCGAAGTTCCGGGTACTGTTGTTGGAAGCGTCACGAGCTACTATGATACCAAGGGGATCGACATCCTCCTCCGAGCCCTTACGCGTCTCAGCCCGCCCTACCGCAATATGCCGGTTGAACTGTACGGAGCGGGAAGTGAACGTGATAAATTCGCCGCGCTGGCACGTTCACTTCATGTCGATGTGAAGTTCAATCCTCCCACGTCACGGCCCCTTGAAGCGTATCACGCCCTCGCTGTCTATGTCTCGGCCGCGAGAATCGAGGGATTGCCCCTTGCTGTTCTGGAAGCTCTTGCCTGCAATATTCCGGTCATCGCTTCGGATATTGAAGGACATGCCGTGATCAACCGTCTCGCGAAATCTCATGGTCTCCCCGAACCAATTCTTCTCTTCCGGTCGGAAGATGAAGAAGATCTTGCCGGAAAGATCGAGGATGTTATGGGAGGGTACCGTCTTCCGAAGGGAAGGGAGGTCGTCGAACGGCTCTTTTCTCCCGACGGTCATCTCCGCGACGTTCGATCGGCACTGAACGATGCGCTGTCAAAGAAGGCCCGAAGACCTGTCATCGAATGGCAACTCCTCGACGATTGTGAAAATACAGGAACCCTTCTTGTAGAAAACGGGGGTGAAGGGTTCTTTCAGCGAATCGGCGGGAGGGAGGACAGGTTTCTCCGGCGGTCGGCTATGGGCCGGCTTCCCGAATCCTCATTCGGCGAATTTATCTGTTACCGTTATCGGTTTCCACGGGACATCGAGCGACTTTCCTGTATCATGCAATGCACATCGTCATCGGAGGGGACAGTGCATGTTCAGTTTGACTGGCATGACCGTCACTGGTCTCTCGTGAAGATGCAGGGATTCGGGCGGGCCCTGGCCCCCGGGACGAGGGACCTCTATATGACTGCTGCAGTCCCCATGGAAGCCACGAACGGACAGGGATATGTCAACATCGTCTTTCGTCCGAATACCGGATTTACGCTCACTGTGCGGTCGGTCCGCATTCAGGCATGGAAGAAGATTCTCAAACGATGAACGAGAGGTTGCAATGATTTCCGAACAAATTTCTGCACTGCTTGATCGATCGAAATTTGTCTGTCTCCTGGGACTACCGGGTGCCGGAAAATCCAATCTTGCAAAAACCTTCCACGAATATTACACCTCCAAAGGATCTGATCCGCCCTCAAGAATTGTCGCACTGGTTGATGCGCTGACGATCTCGAGTTCCAACCAGGATCGACTGATGGAAACGTATAATTTTTTCATCAAAGAGAGCCACGCCCGCCTCATCTTCGACGGATGGCCGTATGAAGATGAGCCGGAAAATGCGACCAGATGGTGTGATGTCGTCTTTCTTCTCTGCGAGCCCCCGTGGAAACACACCGCCCGGGCACGCGCCCGCGGCATTGAAGTTGCAGATACGTCCGAATACTGGCATCACTACCGTGACATCTTTCCCGCCTGGCTGAAGAAATATGGGCATGGCAGAAATCCGTTGCAGCTGGTGGAGTATCGTGACGGCGTTCTGAGTCCGATCACAGACTATAAACAGTGGCTGAAAGAACATCGCGATCCTGAGAAAACGGATGAGGAGCGACTCCTCGCTCATCTGAGACCTCTCGAATATCAGGAGTTTGCACTTCCCTTCGGCGGGAAAATCGAGGGATCCCGCGCCACGGAAACCGTCGTTCGCCAGGCGATGCGCTATCTTCCACATCCGAACGAAATGAAAAGAGTGGTGGATGTCGGCTGCGAGTTTGGCGTTGCAAGCTTCATCCTCTCTGAGTGGGGATGCCGGGAAGTTGTGGGCATCGACCCGGACCCTCGCTGCATCGACGTTGCCCGACAACTCGGAAAGTTGTTCTATTCCTCCGCGAGCTTTTTCGAGATGAAGGGTGAGCGGTACAATTTTCAGGACGTGGATCTTGCCGTCTGTCTTTCCGTTGCACATCATTTGCCGAGCCCGCAATATCTCTATTCACGACTCTTCCAGGCGAAGAGGGTTCTTATCGAGCTTCCGATTCATAAGTTCTCGTTTGCCGAGGAAGCATCACAATATTATGATCGGCCGTGCATTGCCGCCTGGCCGTCTGCAAAACGTGACCGGGAAGTTCGGTTGTATGCTCACCCGGATGCTATTCGGTACCGGGACGACGAGCCCGGCGGCTCGCAGATTGTCCGGTATGCCTGGTCCGGAGAACTGCTGCCCGCAGGTGAGAGTGCCTTCATTAAGAAGTACGTGCCCGAAGATGAAACACGCGGAAAAGAAGGCGTATCCCGGGATGTCGTGATCAGGCATGAAGAATTTGCCCGGTTCGCCTACGATAGCACCTCTGAAATCGACGCCATTGATTGCGTAATAGAGTACTCTACGGAGGGCCTCAGTCCGCTGGTCTGGGTCCAGGTGAACTGGCACTATCGCAACGGTGAAGTCGATCAGCGGGGTGAAGGTGTCCGTCTTTCCAGAAACGGTGATTTTGCATTTACCAGGGAAAGACCCTGGAACTACCTTCGGAAGAAGACTTCGATGGTAGAGGTGATCGTACGGCCCGATCCGGGAGTAGAAAATGAACTCAGAATACGTCACGTGGCAATCGTCGCAAAATTGCTTCCCGTCCTTCTTGTCGGTCTTTACTCCGCTGTTGCCTTACTGCAACAGATTTGCTGAGTCCGTGATCGTGGCATGTGATTCACTTTCACCAGGTCATCCGGACTGGATCGGGAGGCGATACGCCGTGTGAAGATCCTCTTCATTTCCCATAGTACCTCCCGAACCGGTGCACCTCTCTTGCTGCGGGATATTGCATCGCTGATCCAAACACCTGATGATGAGATACATGTTGTCATCCCCGACCATGGTCCGCTGGAAAATGAATTTCTGGCTCTCGGATCGGTCGTTGTTGATCCCCTCTATCCCGACGAGCTCCCATACTGGCGGGAAGTGAAACGCCTCACTCGGCGGCTCAAATTGCTGGACAGAATCCGGCCCGACATCGTGTATTGCAATACCATCCATGCTGCAAAATGGCTTGCGTATGCACGAGTTCGACGCATTCCAGCCATTATGCACGTTCATGAACTTGCCGGCGGATTCGCCGAGCTCGGCTTTGCAGAGCGGATGATTGTGAGAAATCTATCGAATCGCATCATCGCTGTCTCCGATGCAGTCAGGACGTATCTTGTTGCAAAACAAGGAATTTCGCCGGAGAAGATTTCAGTTGTGCGGGCGGGAGTTCGGGTCGAACGATTCGGTCGTAACTCCACGAGTGAGGATCTCAGGCAAACACTTGGCCTCAGAAGGAACTTCGTGATTGGAACGGTCGGGAGAATTGCTTCCGTGAAGGGAAGCGACCTCTTAATCGAACTTGCATTGAGAGTGCGCAACATGATGACTGCGGGAGAAGGTGTAAAATTCCTGGTTGTCTGTACGACGGACGATCGCACGGCATCTTCTGCCTTCTTCAGACGCCTGAGCGAGTCCGGTCTGAAGAATGATTTCGTTATCGTGGAAGATGTCCCTGACGTTGTACCGTACTATGGTGTCATGGATCTATTTCTCTCAACTTCCCGCGAGGATCCCTTTCCTCTTGTTGTGCTTGAGGCGATGGCATCCCGCCTTCCGGTCGTAGCATTTAACGTTGGGGGTATTCCGGAGGCCGTTGATCGGAAATCGGGTGTCCTGATTCCGCCATTTGATCTCCAGTATATGACCGAAACGGTCGTCGATTTGATGCGTGATCCGGGGAGACGGTCGCTCCTCGGGGCCAACGGGCGCACACGTGTGGAGCGGGAGTTCGATCTCCGCCAAAACGCCGGCAACATCAGGCGCATTATTGAAACTCTTGTCCGGTAAATCGGTATGGAACGGCTTTCCATCATCATTGTAACGTACAATTCTGCCGATGTCATCCGTCCATGTATTCGGTCAATCCGAGAGCAGTTGACGGAGGGAATCGCGGCAGAGATCATCGCTGTTGATAATGCGTCGGTCGATGGAACACAGGAAATCCTCAGGGATGAGCTCCGCGGAGGAGTGATACTCCTCAATTCCGTGAATTGCGGGTTCGCTGCAGCAGTGAATCAGGCGCTCGGTAAAACTTCGGGCGACATTGTCCTTCTCATGAATCCGGATGTTGTCATTGAAGGTCTCTTCTTCACAAACCTCCTGAAATTCTTTGGCGATCACCCTGAAGGGTGCCTTGCCGGACCGTTGGTCATGGATATCACCGGGAACAGGCAACCATCGTGTTGGCGTGCACCGTCCCTGGGAACGGTGGCGCTCGAGTGCTTTCTTCCGCATTCGTGGTCGATGCCGATGGTGACTCTCAGGCCGGATGCAACGTGCGAAGTGGAAATGGTGTCCGGAGTCTGCTTGGCAATGCGGCGGCGTGTTTATGAGGCATTGGGGGGATTGGATGAGCGGTTCTTCATGTTTTATGAAGATGCCGATTATTGCCGAAGAGCACGATCGAGGGGATTCAAGGTGTTCTTTGTTGCAGAAGTGGGGCTTCGTCACCGCGTGAGCTCAAGCGCGGCCAGGAATTTCCCGGAATTCCTTCGCTGGATCTACAGGTCACGCCTCCAGTTTATCGCGAAATATCACGGTCCAAGATATGTGCTCTCTGCGCGCCTGGTCTGCTTTGTCGGAGTCTGTCTGAAGATTCCGGCGTACTTCGTATTCGGAGTGACCTCCGGCAGGAAGGATTTGTTCTCTCTTGCCCGAAGCCACGTTTCCGCGATTCCGGAGATTTTTGGATCACTGAAATGAGCGAGACGGTCTCCTCCGGTCGGGAATGAGCTCGTGCTATGGTCTCGCTGGCGGTACTGGAAGATCAAGTGGCGGAACAGTCGTGTTTTGATTCCTGGCAAGAAGTAACGCAATGATGCCACCGGTAACAGCTGCTCCACCGATGATGTAATAAATAAGATTTGATCCCTCCTTGATCATCTTGACATGAATCTCAAAGTAGTAACCGCTTCCCTGCAGGCCCTCCGGCAAATCACGCCGGTAATACCAGCGTATTTCCCTTCCCGGGCCGGCAAAGAGTCCGACACCGACATCGCCTTCGACTGCTACCGGAACCACTGAAAACGTGTCGTCACCTTCACGCTTCAGGATAATGGAAACGTCGTACTTGTTCTCCGTAGGACTATTGAGGTCATAGTTGAGCGTAATGACGTCTTCCTTTGTCGACCACTTGATGTTGCTCGTTTTCTCCTCTTCGGATGCTTTTTGCTGTCCGTACGAAAGGTCGGCCATGAGAAAAGTGCAGAGAGCCGGCAACAGGCCGAGAATGATCGGCTTTTGAATACGCGAGAGAATGCTGAAGATCATGGCGTCACCTATTTGAGAAGTATCATTTTCTTGGACAGCACGGTATTTGTTCCGTTGGTCAGGCGATAGAAATAGACGCCGCTCGCCACAATCTCTCCTGCGGCATCCCGTGCATCCCAAAGATACGTGTGGATGCCCGCAGAGAGCTGATCATCAACCAATGTCTTAACGTGCTGACCGAGGACTGAATAGATATCAAGCCGAACATGGTCGCTCTTCGGCAGTCGCACGCTGATCGATGTCGAAAGGTTGAACGGATTGGGGTAATTCTGGTCCAGTCCAAACGCCGACGGGAGGAGTGTGGCTATCTGTTTCCTGACAAACTCCTTGCTTCCCACGATCAGTTTGAACTGCATCTTCGGGCTCACCGTTTGGTAGGAGTACGTCGATGCCTTCCGGAGGTCCACCGGTGAAGAGTTGTTCATATTCACAAGGACGACCTCCGCGGAACCCGGGATGTTCTCGATGCCTTTGAATTCGAGTTTTGATTTTGACTTGCGCGGGTTCGAGACCTCGAAATTCCACACTTGCCCGTCGCCAAGCGAAGGACGGATATCCGTGGTAAATCGACTGAAGGTATTATCCCACTCCGGGTGATCGAAGTAGAGAAGCCCCAGATCCTGGAAGAACGGCGGTTTGTGCTGATTGAATGTGGCCTCCGTTCCTGCCTTCATGGTTGATCCGATCCCGATATAGTTCTCATCATCGGTGTTGATATCGGAAGAGAAGACGATCTGTGCCTGCCATTCCGTTTGCGGACGCACCCCCGGTGAAGTGGAGATGCCGAACGGATAGGGGACGCGTAACGACGCAGAGTTCGGTGCATTGAAGTAGTAATATCCCGCAAACGACTGAAGTATCTGTGATTGAGCGTATGACCCGTTGAATCCGAACACCGCCGTATTGGCTGTCAGGTTATTTGCGGCGATAACAGCCTGCCACGGAATCGTCTGGTCGAAAGGAACCCCGATGATATTCCATCCGCTATGGAGCGGGATGGAGTACATCGCAGTCGAATCGAGCTGCGGCATGGTCATCCGATAGGTGGGGATATTCAGATTTCCCTTGCGGATCAGCCAGTACCCGACCCCCGTATGGAGGAATGAACCCGCGGACATTTCCGAGAGATAATTCTCTGCCGCTCCATTGTCGCTAAACATGCGCCAGTCTGTGGTTTGGTGGCCTGAGAGAAATGCGCTCAACCGGATTGTGTCGACGATTCCCGGACCGCTGAACAACCGGTACTCCGTAGAGACGCTCGGAGCATCTGGGAACGGAATCGACGACGAAAGAATAACCGTTGCCGGCAGATGCCCGGACACGATGGAGAAGAGCGGGCTCTCGTTGAAGATACTCGGATTATAGGACGATTCAACCCGGAGCTTGCAGTCTGCTGAGATGAGTGTGGTCGAATCGGGAACACGCACCTTTGCGGATCCCGTGTTCGGGATATTCTGCATGAGCGTCCGGTAATGCGCTCCTCCGTCGAACGTCAGCTTCAAAGTTACCGGTCCACTCAGGGACGAGCTTCCCCAGTTAATCGGGAAGACGTAACCTGTGGCCCAGTTCACAAGCGGAGCATAGGCCGAGAGTGTGGCTCCGAGAGTGGTAAACTTCCAGATGTTCGAGAACGAGGTAATGTCATTTCCCACACGCGAATCGATATGCCAGTAATAGACGGTGGAATTCGCAAGCGGCGGAATGATTGCCTGCGTCAACGTGATTCCCGTGGTGTCGAAAAACACCGTCTTGAACGTTCCGTCGGCGTTTCGTGTGGTATCCGTTGAAACCTGAACACGGTAAGTCGTCGCCCCGGTATATGGGTTCCAGCTCAGTGTCGGTGTGGTGGAAACATTCACGGAATCATTCTGTACCCCGAGAAGAGATGGGGGGGGGAGGATGAGACCGAACTTCGCACTTTCGGCAACGGGAGCATACATCGACAGTGCAGCGGCAGAATTCTGGCCGCTGTACGATCCTGACCCGTTCCCGATCCATTCGACGAACGCATGACCGGAGTCCGGAACCGCCCGAATCTGGACCACGGAGTCCTTTGCAATCCATCCGCTGGGGGGAGTGATGGTTCCATTCCCGACCTGATTCATGGTGAGGTAGAACTGTGTCGAGAACATTGCTGTAAACGTGCTGTCTCCTCTTGCCGAGGCGTTATGGGTGATTGCGCCATTATCGTTCCACTGCTTCCAGGTATGTCTGACGCCGTTCGACGGACTCTGAACCGCAATCGTCCCGATCGTGTGCTGACTTCCTGCAATCCAGTAGGCGATCTTGGGTGTCGCGAACGTGGTATCATCTACCATCACCGAGTCGCCGGAAGTATTGGCAGTCACTGTAACTTGCACGGCTGGCAGGAAACTCGCAGAATCCGAAATCGGTTCGTTCATCGTGACAGTTGCTGGATTATTTGTGCCGGTGTAGGACCCGGACCCGGTACCGATCCATCGGGAAAATGCGAAGCGTGCATTCGCAACTCCTGTGACGCTCACAGTCGAACCGCTGTCTGCCCAGACATTTGCCGGTGAAACACTACCACCCGCTCCGGCACTCGTCGTAAGGAAGTACTGAATGCCAAAAACCGCGGTATAGGTGATGTTGGAATCAGGAAGAATGCTGTGCGTTAGTGCACCGCCGTCGCTCCAGCTCTTCCACGCATACTGGACCCCGGCTCCGATCCCCTGCGGTGTGGCAACACTCAGGAACAATTGTGTCCCGGGATTGACGGTAACCGTCTGTGCGTTTGTAAACGTCTGACCGTTAAAAATATACGGTCTGCCCGGCGGAGAAGTCTGAATGACAATCTGTACCGACTGTCGTACGAAATTCGCAGTCTCGGTGACGGGGCTTGTCATGGTCACGGTGGAGGGATTGCTTGATCCGCTCACCGATCCCAGTCCGCTGCCGGCCCACGAGCTGAAATTGTACCTGGCCGAGGCATTTGCAGTAATTTGAACGGACGCGCCGCTGTTGTACCACCAGCTTGACGGGCTGACCGTGCCGCCGGTGTTGGCGATCATCGTCAGGTAAAATTGGGTGATGTAGGACGATGTCAGGGTTGTGTCCCGTGTTACGATAAATGAATGAGTTCTGGTTCCGCCGTCGTTCCATGAACCCCAGGCGAAGCGAACCCCACTGCTCCCGACTGTTGTATCAATCGAGCTGACGGAATGTGAGGATCCCGTAATCCATGAGAATGTATGCGGACTCGTGTACGCGGAGTCGTCGACCGTAATCAAAAGTCCGGACGGATTGGTCTGGACGATGACGCGTGCAGTAAACCGACCGAAGCTGGCCACTTCCGATATCGGTCCATTCATCACAATGCTTGCCGGGTTGTTGGCCCCGCTGTAGGATCCCGGGCCTGTTCCGTTCCACGAAGAGAATTGGAATCCCGGATTTGGAATTCCCGTGATCGTGATGACCTTTCCGCTGTCCTGCCACCCGATTGAAGGCGTAGCCGATCCGCCGGTATCCGAGCTTGTCGTAAGATAATATTGTGGGATAAAGTTGGCTGTGAAGACCGTATCCCGAACCGGGATAACCGTATGTGCAAGAGCCCCGCTGTCGCTCCAGTTTTTCCACGCATATTGTATGCTCGGGGCGAACGGCTGCGGCGTTGTTGTTCGAATAGTATGATGCGATCCGTAATCCCACCGGAATGTTTGTGTGGTGGTATAGGTCACCGAATCTGCCACAAAACTTCTGCCGGGCGGATTCGTCTGGACGATGACCTGGATCGGGACAAGCGCGAAGCTCGCAGTCTCAGTGATGGGAGAATTCATCGTAATGATCGTGCTTGCCTGGATCCCGGAATACGAGCCGACACCGGTTCCATTCCATGAGCCGAAATTATACGTGGCATTCGGTATGGCAGAAATCGGAACGATCGCTCCCGCATTGTGCCAGTCGCTCGGCGGTGAGACTGTCCCTCCGGCTTCGGCGATCATCTTCAGATAATACTGCGTATTGTAATTCGCCACGAACGTCGAATCGCCAAACACCTGAACTGAGTGTATCTGTGCTCCGCCGTCTCCCCAGTTATTGAAGAGATAGCGTGTGGCGGTATCTCCTGCCTGCGATGCCGCGCTCACCGTGTGTGTCGAGCCGGAGATCCAGTTAAAGACCTGCGTCGTATCGTACGTCGATCCATCCACGGTGATCGGTTGTCCTGTCGGACTGGATTTTATGGTGATGTGCACGGCGAAGCGGGAGAAACTCGCCGAATCCGAAACAGGGCTGTTCATCGTGATGGTGGTGGGATTGTTGAATCCTGAATACGAACTTGCTCCTTTTCCCGTCCACTGCAGGAAGGAATATCCGATCGACGGGGTGGCAGTGAGGACAATGACGCTGCCGCTGTCGGTCCATCCGCTCGCAGGTGAGACGCTTCCTCCGCTTCCCGCAGCGGTGGTCAGCATGAACTGTGTTGAAAAGTTCGCGACGATGACAACATTGGTATCAGGGACGATGTACGTTGAATACTGCACACCGCCCGTGCTCCATGTTTTCCAGACATACTGCACATTGGTCGCACCATTCTGTGGCGAAGGTGCCCCTAAATAGATCTGGGTGCCCGGATTGTAGGAAACTGTCTGAGGTGTGTTATACGGTGAACCGTTCAGCTGGTACGCCAGTCCCGGAGGATTCGTCGTAATTGTCACCTGGACCGGGTTATGAATGAAGCTTGCCGTTTCGCTCAACGGTTGTGTCATCGTTACTGTCGCGCTGTCGAGCGGTCCGGAATAAGCAATACCGCTCCACGAAGTGAAGGAATGAACAGAGTCGGGAATGGCTACGATAGTTACGACCTGGTTCCGATTAAACCAGCTGCTCTTCGGCACCACGGACCCGCCGGGATTGGCAATCATCGTCAGGAAGAATTGCGTGCTGAGGTTTGCGGTGAACACGGTGTCTCTCGATGCGCTGACATTGTGCGACCGTGCGCCGTTGTCACTCCAATTGCTGAAGATATGTCGAATGCCGACGCCGCCGCTCTGCGTGTCTGCCACCGCAATAGTGTGGACCGAGCCGGTCGTCCAGCTGAATGTCTGCGGACTGGAATAATTCGTCCCGTCCACATTGATCTGCTGTCCTGCGGGACTTGTTTGTACTGTGACTTGTGCACCGAACCTGTTGAAATGTGCCGTTTCCGTGATCGGTCCGTTCATCGTCACCGTTTCCGGATTGATCGTGTCCGATACCGATCCTGTCCCCGTTCCCGTCCAGTTCACAAACCGGAATCCCGGATTCGGTATCCCTGTTATCGGTACCACACTCCCGGCATTCTGCCAGTTGCTCGCCGGTGCGACCGCACCGCCGCTGTCCACTGCTGTCGTCAGAAAATATTGTGTCGTGAACGTTGCCGTCAGCGTCGTGTCGTTCAGTGCCGTTACCGTATGTGTTATCGCTTTCCCGTTATTCCAGTTCGACCAGAGATACTGTATCCCCGCCCCTCCTGCCTGCGGACTGGTCGTTCCCACACTGTGGTTTGTCCCGTACGTCCAGGTGAATATCTGTGTCGTGGTGTAGGTAACACTGTCGACCGTAAACGATCGTCCCACGGGATTCGTCGATACCGTCACGTGTATCGGTTGTAAGGTGAACGAAGCCGTCTCTGTGATCGGTCCGTTCATCGTCACCGACGTCGAAGAACTCGCCCCGGTGTACGATCCCGATCCTGTTCCCGCCCATCCGACAAAACTGTAACCCGGGTTCAGTGTCACGCTGATATTGACCACCTGTCCTGCATTGTACCATCCCGTCGGCGGAGCAACCGAACCGCCTGTCCCCGCCGTCATGGTCAACTGGTACTGTGTCGTGTAGGTGGCGGTAAATGTCGAATCACTGGCAATGACCACCGAGTGTGATTTCGTTCCCGAATCACTCCAGACAGACCAGAGATACCGTGTTGTTCCTCCGCTGAGCTGCGAATCGACTGCCGCAATGGTGTGGATGGAATTATACGCCCAACTGAACGTCTTGGGACTGGCATAGGTGACGTTATCGACCAGGATGTTCAATCCGCTCACGTTCGTTTGCACTTTCACCGTCTGCAGGTTGGCAGCAAAGACCACCCGAATGGTGTGATTGGAGCTGACACTGGTGAAGGTATAAGGATTAACGATGGCAATGGG
>Ga0335082_10001536_pt1 | contig 24616 bp, 21 predicted proteins | sample Lox_Sample_41_FD_206718 | JGI IMG/M metagenome (GOLD analysis project Ga0335082, IMG submission 206718) | Soil microbial communities from Loxahatchee National Wildlife Refuge, Florida, United States - Lox_Sample_4.1 | ecosystem: Environmental > Terrestrial > Soil > Wetlands | place: USA... | reverse complement strand
AACAGCGCACGGGCGATCAGGATGCGCTGCCGCTCGCCGAGAGAACACGCCGCCAGCGGGCGAAGCGCGAGCTCGCCGCAGCCCATGTCCGTCAACGCGACCAGCGCCCGTTCCCGATCCGCGGAGCCGAGCTCCTGCGACCACGTCTCCAGGACGGACGCCTTGCCGGTGAGCACGACGTCGATCGCCCTGGCCTGCGGACGAAGACGGTCCGCGACGGCGTGCGACACGTGCCCGATGCGCCGCCGGAGCCGGCGAACGTCCGTCCGGCCGAGCTCGACGCCCAGCACCTGCACGGCGCCGGCCGACGGCTGGCGCCACGCGCCGGCGAGCGACAGCAGCGTCGTCTTCCCGCTGCCGTTCGGTCCGAGGAACACCCACTGCTGTCCCGTTCGCACGCACAGATCGACCGGGCCGAGGATCGTGCGCCCGTCGACGCGCACGGTCGCACCCTCGAAGGCGACGGCCTCGCTGTTCACCGGACGGCCACGCCGTACGGCGACTCGAGCAGTTCGGTGACCGTGCCGTCCTCGTCGAAGAACAGGAACCGGTCGAGCAGCCGCATGAACCACCGATCGTGCGTGACCGCCACCACCGTCCCTTCGTACCGACCCAGCGCCTCCTCCAGGGCGTCGGCGGACGCGACGTCGAGGTTGTCCGTCGGCTCGTCGAGCAGCAGCATCGTCGGCGAATCGATCTCCATCAGGAGGATCTGGAACCGCGCTTGTTGTCCGCCCGAGAGCAGGCTGTACGGGTTCTGAGCAACGTGATCGAGCTCGTACCGGCGGAGCGCGGACATCGCCCTCGTGCGGTCGAGGCCCTTCGACCGGAGGACATCGCCGATCGGTTTGTCGCCGACGTCGGCGCGCTCGTGCGATTGCGCGAAATGCCCGGGCGTCACGCGTGCACCGAGCGTCCACTCGCCGCCGTGGACGGTCTCCTCACCGGCGAGCAGCCGCAGGAAGTGCGTCTTCCCGGTTCCGTTCGGACCCACGACGCCGACGCGCTCGCCGAAACGCATCTCCGTATCGAACGGCTGCACGATGCCGGCGATCGACAGCCCGCGCGCCCGGAACGCGACCTTGCCGGTCCGTCCGCCCGCCAGGCGCATGCGCACCTCCTGGTCGGCGGCTCGCTCCGGCGGCGTCTCCCGATCCTCGAACCGCTCCAGCCGGTGCTCTGCGGAGCGGGCCTTCGAGGCCCAGCCGTCGTTGTACGCCGCCTTCCGCTTCATCTCCTTCACCATGTCGCTCAGTCGCCGGTGCTCCTCCTCGTAGCGACGATGCCGCTCGTCGAGCCGCTCCAGGCGAGCCTCCCGCGCGTCGGCGTACGTGGAGAAGCCGCCCACATGGGTCCACGCCGCTCGCCCTTCCAGCGTCACGATCCTCGTGGCGGCGCGATCGAGCACCGTCCGATCGTGCGAGACGAACAGGATCGCCCGAGGATCGTCGCGGATCGTGGTCTCGAGCCACTCCTTCCCCGCCATGTCCAGCGCGTTGTCGGGCTCGTCCAGCAGCAGCACGTCGAACGCCGAGGAGAACACGATCTCCAGCGCCAGCCGCTTGCGCTCGCCGCCGGACAGCGTGGTGATCGAGCGATCGGCGCTCTCGGGGAAGCCGCCGCCGAACGCCCGATGCGCGCAGCGGTCCCACAGGACCTCGGCGCGGTATCCGCCAGCCTGCTCCCACGCGGACAGCGCGGCCGCGTACGCCAGCTGGGCGTGCTCGTCGGGATCCGCGGCCAGCCGATCCTCCGCCGCACGCAGCCGCTCGGCCGCCTGACGGACCGGCTGCTCGCTGTAGGCGAGCAGGAACTCCCGCAGGGGGATCGGCCCGTCGGTCGATCCGATGAATTGCCGCATCAGCCCGACGCGGCCGTCGACATGGATCGAGCCGGCGGCGGGCCGCTCCTCGGCGGCGATCAACCGCAGCAACGTGGTCTTGCCGATGCCGTTCGCGCCGATCAGGCCGACGTGCTCGCCGTCGGGCACGCGGAAGGACACCTCCTGGAAGAGGGTCCATCCGCCCGGCAGCGCGACGGTCACGTCCGTCAGTTCGACGAAGCCCATCGCTGCAGCATACGAAGCCCGTTCGGAGCGGGTTGCAGCTTCGTTGGCCGACCGATAGCGTCGGGTACTAGGGAGGGACGCAGGCGTGGAGATACGGTTGCGGCGGTCCCCCGGGGTCGTTCTGGGAACTGCTGCGTTGGTCCCGTACGGTACGGTACGGGCACCCATGCGCTCTTCGCCGACCCGTTCACGTCCCTTGGCGCCCAGCACGAAGCGCGCGATCGCGGCGTCCGTCGCCAGCATGGCGTTCGTCGCGCTCGTCTCCGCGACGCCGAACTCGCCGTTCAATCCGATCCTGCCCGCGACCGAGCGCGCGTTCGGTCCGCTGCGGTGGATCTCGTCGCTACTCGGCCTCGGTCACCTCGACCCGGCCGGCCTCATGCTCGTCGGGCTGCTCGCGACCACGTCGGCCGCGATCGGCTTCCTGCTGATCCTCCGCGAAGCATGGAACCGGCGGATCTCGTTGAAGATGGTGGTACTGCTGGCGATCGGCTTCCACCTGCTGGTGCTGATGCTGCCGCTGCTGTTCTCCCGTGACGTCTACAGCTACGCCTACTACGGACGCATCGTCAGCACGTACGGCGGCAACCCCTACGTCCTGACGCCGCGCGACTTCCCGCTGAACTCGCTGTGGTCGCTCACGTGGCCCGGCTGGCGCGGCACGCCGTCGGTGTACGGCCCCCTGTTCACATGGATGTCCGCGGCGCTCACGGGGACCGCCAAGAGCCTCCGGAGCCTGATCACCGGCTTCCAGCTGCTCGCCGCGGTCGCGAGCCTCGGCACGATCGCGATCGTGGCCCACACGGTCCGCAAGGTGCGGCCCGATCGTGCGACCTTCGCGGTCGCGATCATCGGGCTGAACCCGATCGTGATCTTCCACGTGGTCGGCGGCGGCCACAACGACATGCTCGTCGCCTTCTTCGTGGCCGCGGCCGTCGCGTTCCTGTTCTCCGAGCACGAGCTCCTGTCCGCGATCTCGCTCGCGCTCGGCATGTCGGTGAAGGCGAGCGCGATCGTGCCGCTCGCGTTGCTCATGGTCGCGATCATCGCGAGCGCCTCGCCGGAGCGGCGGCGGCGCGTGCTGGTCACGTACGGCGCCGTCGTCGGCGGGGTGTGGCTCGCGTTGGCGCTCCCCTTCCTCCAGGCGACGAACCCGACCCTCGGCCTGATGGAGGTCTCCGGCCACGACTCGTGGATGGCGCCGGGCCAGCTCGTGGTTCGGGCCGCCTCCGGCCTCGGCGGCCTGCTGGGCGGCAACGCCTGGCGCGCCCCGGCCGCAACCGGCGCCCGGGTCGCGCTGTTCGGCATCTCGCTCGTCGCCGTGATCGCGATCGGCCGCCGCATCTGGCGGAGCCCCGAGGCGCGGACCCCGGTCGCGCTCACCGCCGCGTGGGGGTGGGCGTTCCTCGCGGTGATGCTGCCCTCGCCGGTCCTGTTCACCTGGTACCTCGTCTGGGCCCTCCCGCTCGCGTGGGCGCTGCCGAAGATCGCGCGCCGCGGGATGGTGATCCTCTCGGCGTTCTTCGTCGTGACGCAGCTCGTCACGGAGTCCTCGGAGCTGCCGGCGGTCCTGCGCTCGGTCAAGCTCCCGTTCGGGCACCCGATCGCGATCGCCGTGTGCCTGTGGATCGGCGCCGACCTCGTGCGCCGGTTGCGGCGCGGCACGCCGCTCGAGGCCGAGACCGGCGAGCCGCGGTTCGGCGACGACTTCGAAGCCGGGCCGACCAAGCCCGAGGAGACGGAACCCGCGCTGGAGAGCCCGACCCTCGTGCCGGTGCGGACGGGCGGCGTCGCCGCCGCGAGCCCGGCCTCGATGCTGCACTTCCGCTGATCCCGGGGTGGCCCGGGAGGCGGCGGGATGACGAGGACCGGGGCACGCACCGCACTGATCGCGTGCGGCGCCGTCGCGCAGGACACGGCGACGCTGGTGCGGATGCACGGGTGGGACGCCGACGTGCACGGGATCTCCTCGGAGCTGCACATGACGCCGCGGGACATCGGGCCCGCCGTCGAGGAGAAGCTGCAGGCGCTGCTGCCCGACTACGAGCGCGTGGTCGTCGTCTACGGCGACTGCGGCACGGGCGGCCGCCTCGACGAGGTGCTCGCTCGGTACCCGGCGGTGCGGCCGGCGGGCGCGCACTGCTTCGAGTGGTACGCAGGGGAGCTCTTCCGGCGGTTCGCCGAGGAGCCCGGGATCTACTTCCTGACGGACTGGCTCGTCCAGAACTGGGAGCGCGCCGTGATCAAGGGCCTCGGCATCGACCGCTACCCGTGGATGGCCGAGCGGTACTTCGGGAACCTCGAACGTGTGCTCTTCGTCCGCCAGCACCCGGACGCGGAGCGAGAGGAGAAGGCCCGCGCGATCGCCGCCTTCATGGGCAAGCCCCTCGAGATCCACGATCTGGGCATCCGCCCGCTCGAGGAGCTGCTCACGCCCCTGATGGAGGGAGCCGACTAGGTCGCGGCCGCCGCGAGGGCGAGCTGGCCACACGCGGCATCGATCTCCCGCCCGCGCGTGTCGCGCACCGTCACGTTCACGCCGTTCGCCTCGAGCGCCGCGACGAAGCGGCGGATCCGGGCCGGCGGAGAGCCCACCACCGGGTAGCCCGGGGTCGGGTTCAGCGGGATCAGGTTGACGTGCGCGTGGAGGCGGCGCGCGATCGGCGCCAGGAGCGCGGCCTGCTCCTCCATGTCGTTCACGCGGTCGATCAGGGCCCACTCGATCGAGGGACGGCGACGGGTGGCCGTCCGCCACTCCTCGATCGCTCGTTCGAGCTCGGCGAGCGGCCAGCGGTCGTTCGGCGGCACCAGCTCCGAGCGGAGCTCGTCGGATGCGGCGTGGAAGCTGACCGCGAGCCCGACCTGGGGATGTGCGCTCGCGAGCCGCCGGATGCCCGGCGCAAGCCCGACCGTTGAAAGGGTGACGTGGCGGGCGCCCAGCCCGAAGGCGCCGGGGGCGGTGAGCGTCCCGAGCGCGGTGAACACGTGCCGCTCGTTCGCGAGCGGCTCTCCCATCCCCATGAACACGATGTTCGTCAGCCGTCGCGGCGTGGTCTCGGGAAGGTTCGCGGCCTCGCGCCGCGCCCACACGGTCTGCGCCGCGATCTCGCCGGCGGTCAGGTTGTTCTTCAGGCCCATCTGGCCCGTCGCGCAGAAGGTGCACCCCATCGCACAGCCCGCCTGTGACGACACGCAGACGGTCACGCGATCCGGATAGCCCATCAGCACGGCCTCGACCACGTGCGCGCCGCCGAGACGGAGCAGCGCCTTCCGCGTCGCGCCGCGATCGGCCATGCGCTCGTCGAGGACCTCGACGCCGAGCGGCAGGTCGGCCGCGAGCCGTTCCCGCAACGCCGGCGACAGGTCGGACATCGCGTCGTACGTCGCCGCTCGCTTCCACAGCTGGTTCCAGAGCTGTTTCGCGCGGAAGGCCGGCTCGCCCCACGCGACGAGCCGGTCGGTGAGCTGCTCGAGGGTCAGGTCGTAGACGGTCGGCACGAGCTCGAGCGTACGCTGGGCGTGCGATGGCGACCGCCACGATCCGCCTCCAGCACCCGGTGGATCTGCGACGCACCGTGTTCCCGCTGGTCCGGGGCGACGGCGATCCCACAACCCGCATCGACGGCCCGGCGGTGTGGCGCGCGATCCGCACCCCCGACGGCGCCGCGACGCTCCGGCTCACGCAGACCGCGACGTCGGTGGTCGAAGCAGAAGCCTGGGGTCCGGGCGCGGATCACGCGATCGAGGTCGCGGCGCCCGGCTTGGCCGGCGCGCTCGATCATCCCGACGCGTTCATGGAGCCGGTGCACCCCGCCGTGGCCACGGCCTGGCGTGAGCATCGCAACGTCCTGCTCACGCGCGCCGAGCCCTTCCCGGTGCTGATCGCCGCCATCCTGGAGCAGAAGGTGACCGGCATCGAAGCACGCCGGGCCTGGAGGGAGATCGTGCCGCGAACGTCCGACGCGGCGCCCGGCGACGTGGGCCTGTTCCTCCCTCCGGACCCCGAGCGCCTGGCCGCGATCCCCGGCTGGGAGCTGACCCGGCTCGGCGTCACCGGCCGGCGCGCCGAGACCCTCCGCGAAACAGCGCGTCACCCGAAGAAGATCGCCGCACTGACGGACGCGTCGTGGCTCGCGAAGCTCCCCGGCGTCGGCCCGTGGACGCTCGGCGAGGTCGGGCGGATCGCGTTCGGCGACCCCGACGCGATCTCGGTCGGCGACGCGCACCTTCCGAACATCGTGTGCTGGGCGCTCGCCGGGGAGCCGCGGGGCACCGACGAACGGATGCTCGAGTTGGTGGAGCCGTACCGCGGTCAGCGCGGCCGCGTCGAGGTGCTGCTCGAGGTCTCCGGCATCACGCCGCCGGCGTTCGGCCCGAAGGTCGAGCCGCGCTCGTTCGTCTGATCGACGCTCAGCCGGCGCGTTCCAACACGTCGGCGACCGGCCGAGCGACGAGGTAGCCCGCCGCACGCTCCGGCGTAAGCGAGCCCGCGATCTCGTGGATCATGCCGACGGCCTCCTGGAGGGTGCGGTCCGATGCTGCCGCCCGATCCGGGACGCCCCGTTCGGCGTCGGCGAGCGCGGCGCGCGCCTGCCACCGGTACAGGGGCGAGCCGAGCGCGTCGGCCAGCACCACGGCTTCATCCAGCTGCGACACCGCGTCGGCGAACAACCCATTCGCCGTGAGCGTGCGGCCGAGCGTGATGATCGAGACCACCTCGTACTTCTTCCGCCCGACGGGGCGAGCGAGCTCGAGTGCGCGCCCCGACCACGTCACGGCGTCGTCGAGCCGGCCGCGCACGCGCTCCAGCTCCGCGCGAACGACCGCGAGCCGCCCGGTGATCAGCCAGTGCTCCCAGGCGGGACTCGCGATCGCGTCGTCCCATGCCGCCGGCCAGTCCCGCTCGACCGCGCCCACGTCGTCGGCCAACAGTTGGGTGCTGATCAGATCGGCTCGGGCGTTCATCCATGGCATGTTGAAGTCGCTCGGTCCGAGTCGCTCAACCATCCGCTCGCTGCGTCGTCGTGCCTCCTCCAGCGCGTAGACGTCCCGCAGCGGGGCCGTGGAGTCGTTCGTCACGCGGATGTCCCACGCGCCGAGCCGGTGGGCGGTCGCGATCGCCTCCTCGCCGCGAGCGATCGCCTCCTCGTAGCGCCCGAGCCCGGCCAGGTTGAGCCCGATCTGTCCGAAGCTCCCGATCACGTACTCCGCGCTGTTCGGACCGAGGCCGCGGATCTCCGATCCCTCCCGGGCGAGCTCGAGCCCCCGCTCGTAGCCGCCCATCCAATAGTTGACGGCGATGTGCAGGTGGTAGTGGTGGGACAGCTCGTAGGCGCGAGCGTCCGCCGGCCATCCGGCGAGGGCTCGATCGCCGATCTCGACCGCACGGGCCAGGTCCCCGGCGTCCCCGCGCATCGAGTGCGCCGCGCTCAGCACGGCGAGCGCGCGCCCCTCGAGCTCGGGCGCCTCCGCCGCCGCCAGCTTCACGGCTCGCCGCGCCCACATGAACATCTCCTGCGTGTTCTCGGTCCCGCTCATCGCGTGTCCGCATGCGATCAGCGCCTCGACCTCCTGGGCGCCGTGGAGCTCGGGCAGCAGCGCCGTGAGTTCATCAACCCCTCGACCCGTCTCCCACAGGTCCACGAGCGCGACCCCGCGCTCGAGGCGGATCGCGCGCCGTTGATCGTCGGAGCTGGCGAGCTCGAGCGCCTGGGTGTAGAGGTCCCATGTCTCCTCGGCCGCCATCGCGTCGCGAGCCCGCTCAGCGGCTACCAGGGAGTACCGAACCGCGCGCTCGGGCTCCCCCGCCTCTCGACAGTGGTACGCCAAGATCCAGGCGACCTCGTCTGGGTCGTCGGCGCTCCGCTCGATGGCGTCGGCCGTCGCGGCGTGCAGCACACGCCGGGTACTCCGAGGCAGCATCTCGTAGGCGGCGTCCCGCACGAGCACGTGCTTGAAGAGGTATTCGACGTCGCCGGAGACCCTGCTCCGGTCCTGACGGCGCACGAGCCCGGTAGCCGTGAGGACGTCCAGCGCCCCGTCGACGTCGGCGAGTCCGGCGGTGGAGGCGACCACGCCACGCCAGAACGCCTGGCCCATGACGGAAGCGTGCAGCAACGCCGTCCGAGCGTCCGCCGGCAGCGCGTCGATCCTCGCGGCGGTCGCTGCGCGGATCGTCGGGGGAAGCACGCCGTGATCGGGATCGGCTACGGCCGCGAGCTCCTCGAGGAACAGCGGGTTGCCCTCAGCGGTCCCGACGACCCGCTCGATCATCGTCCGACGATCCGGCGTTACCAGGCCGGCCGCCATCTCCGTGGCTTCCTCCACGGTCAGCGGCTCCAGCGACAGCGTGATCGGCGCCGTCGCGTCGACCCCCCACGTACTCCTTCGCTGGAGCAGTTCGGGACGAGCGAGCGCGAGGAACAGCACCGGACGGTCGTCCACGTGGCCGGCCAGATAGTCCACGAGATCGAGCAACGGCTCGTCGCCCCAATACACGTCCTCGAAGACGAGCACCAGAGGGGTCCGTGCGGCGAGCTCTTCGACGACGCGGCGCGCGGCGTACTGGAGATGGACGGGGTCTTCGGTCGGGTCGTCGAGCCCCAGCCCCATCAGCAACGAGAGATGCCTCGTCGTGTCGGTGGCCTCGTCGGCCAGGTGCAGGTCGGCGATCAGGCCCGCGAGCTTGCTCCGCGCCTGGGCGGGAGGATCGTCCTCGAAGATCCCAGCCGCCCGTCCCACCATCTCCGAGACGGCGCGGTACGGCGTCTGCTCCGCGTACGGGAGGCTGCGGCCCCACAGGACCCGCGCCCCGCTGCGCTCGAGCTCGTCGGTCACCACGCGGGCCAGACGCGACTTCCCGATGCCCGGCGGGCCGAGCAGCGTGATCAGGCGCGGCTCGTTCGTCGCGGCGACCTGGTCCCACAGCTCACGGATCGCCTGTAGCTCCGCCCGCCGCCCGACGAGCGGTGTCGCAGACGGCGGTCGGAACGCGGGCTCGAAGACGGCGCTCCCGACGAGCCACGCCGCGACCGGCTCGCGTTTCCCTTTCGCGTCGATGGGATCCAGCGGCTCGAACGTGAAGACGTCCTTCGTGAACCCATGGGTCTCCTTGCCCACGACGACACGGCCGGGCGGCGCGGCCGACTGGAGGCGGGCCGCGGTGTTCACGATGTCGCCGGTCGCGAGCGGCTCCACCGGCCCCGCGTCGAGCGTGACGAGCGCTTCGCCGGTGCAGACCGCCGCGCGGACCTGGAGTCCGAGCCCGGGGTGCGTCCGGTTCAGCTCCTCGACCCCCTCGAGCGAGTCCAACGCCGCTCGCACGGCCCGCTCCGCATCGTCGTCCCGCGCCAGCGGCGCGCCGAACACTGCCATCACGGCATCGCCGATGAACTTCTCCACGACACCGCCGAACCGCTCGATCCGTTCGCGGAGCTCGTGCAGGTACAGCCGGTTCAGCTCGCGGACGTCTTCGGGGTCGGCGCCGTCGGCCCGTGCGGTCGACCCGACCATGTCGATGAACAGGACCGACACGACCTTGCGCTCCTCACGGCTGCCGCGAGCGCCAAGGTCAACGCCGCACGACGGGCAGAACCGCGCGCCGGACGGAGCGTCCGATCCGCAGCGAGGACACGGCACGCGTTCATGGTAGGCACGGGCGGGCACGCGGCGCCACCCGCGAGGGTCACGCCCAACTATCATCCGCCGCATGCCGGGCCGGGTGATGGATCGTGACGAGGCCCACGCGTTCGCCCGCGAGCGGTGCCTGAAGGAGACGACGTTCCGGCACCTCGTCTCGGTCGAGGGGGTGATGCGCGCACTCGCGCGGCACTTCGACGAGGAGCAGGACCTGTGGGGCCTCACCGGCCTGTTCCACGACCTGGATCAGGACCACACCGGCGACGACGGGGCGCAGCACGCGAGGCTCGCCGCCGAGTGGCTCGCGGAGGCCGACGTCGACGACCGCGTGATCAACGGGGTGCTCGCGCACGCGTACGCGGAGTACCGGACCGATCGGATGTCGCGGGCGGTGGTGCACGCCGACGCCGTGGCCGGGCTGTTGGTCGCATCCGCGCTCGTTCGGCCCGAGAAGGCGACCGGCATGAAGGTCTCGAGCGTGAAGAAGAAGCTCAAGGAGAAGGCGTTCGCGCCCGGCGTCAACCGCGACGAGGTCACCGACGTCGAGGAGCGGATCGGCCTGCCGCTCGACGAGTTCCTCGCTGTGTCGATCGAGGGACTGCAGGACGTCGCCCCCGAGATCGACCTCTGAGAGCGACCGTGAACGGGTTCCGGACGATCATCGAGCCGTTCCGGATCCACTCGGTGGAGCCGCTCCGGTTCCTCACCGAGGACGAGCGCCGGTCGAAGATCCGCGAGGCCGGCTACAACCTGTTCAACGTGCACGCCGACGACGTGCTGATCGACCTGCTGACCGACTCGGGCACCGGCGCGATGAGCCGCGACCAGTGGGCCGCGATCCAGCACGGCGACGAGAGCTACGCGGGCTCGCCGTCGTGGTTCGTGTTCCTGAAGGCCGTGCAGGAGCTGTTCCCGTTCCCACACGTGATCCCGACGCATCAGGGACGCGCCGCGGAGAAGATACTGTTCTCGGCGATCGCCGGGGCCGGCACGGTGGTGCCGAACAACACCCACTTCGACACGACGCGGGCCAACGTCGAGTCGACCGGCGCCGAGGCCGTCGACCTCGTGATCCCCGAGGGACGCGACCCGGCCGCGCTGCACCCGTTCAAGGGCAACATGGATCTCGCCGCGCTCGAGCGACTGCTGGCCGAGCGCGGCGCCGACGTGCCGGTCGTGGTGGTCACGATCACGAACAACTCCGGCGGCGGCCAGCCCGTCTCACTGGAGAACCTCCGCGGGGTCCGCGCGCTGTGCGACCGCTCCGGCGTGCCGTTGTTCCTCGACGCGTGCCGCTTCGCCGAGAACGCGTGGTTCGTGAAGACGCGCGAGCCGGGCTATGCGGACGCCGCGGTGCCCGACATCGTGCGCGAGATGGCGTCGCTGGCCGACGGCATGACGATGTCCGCGAAGAAGGATCCGATGGCGAACATCGGCGGCTGGCTCGCGATGCGCGACGCCGCCTGGGCCGAGCGCTGCCGGAACCTGCTGATCCTGACCGAAGGGTTCCCGACGTATGGCGGGCTCGCCGGCCGCGACCTCGAGGCGATCGCGCAGGGACTGCGCGAATGCGTCGACGAGCAGTACCTCCGCTACCGGATCCGTTCGACCGAATACCTGGCCGATGCCCTCGTCGACGCCGGCGTGCCGATCGTGCGGCCGGCGGGCGGTCACGCGGTGTACGTGGACGCCCGCGCGCTGCTGCCGCACGTGCCGCCGCTCGCGTACCCGGGCCAGACGCTCGCGGTCGCGCTGTACGAGGCCGGCGGGATCCGCAGCTGCGAGATCGGCACGGTGATGTTCGGCATGAAGCCGGACGGTCGCGAGGAGCCTGCCGCGACCGACCTGGTCCGCCTGGCGATCCCGCGCCGGACGTACACGCAGAGCCACATCGACTACGTGATCGAGGTGGTCACCTCCGTGGCGGCGCGCGCCGCCGATCTCCCCGGGTACCGGATCGTGGAGCAGGCGCCGCAGCTCCGGCACTTCACCGCCCGGTTCGAGCCCCTGGCCTGACGCCTCGCGAGGCGTCCGGGTCGCCGGGTACCCTGAGCCCATGCGCATCGCGTTCGTCTCGACCTACCCGCCGCGCCGCTGCGGCATCGCGACGTTCACCTCGGACCTGATCCGAGCCGTCCGCGAGGCCGACCCTCGGACCCAGGCCCGCGTGGCCGCGATCGACGAGCGGAACGCCGTGCGGGCCTACGGCTCGGAGGTCCGCTGGCGGATCCGCCAGGGCAGCGCGATGCCCTACCGGGCGGCGGCGCACGAGATCGACCGGTCGAACGCCGACATCGTCTGCGTCCAGCACGAGTTCGGCCTCTACGGTCTATGGAAGGGCGGCGGGTTCGTCGGCGACCACTGGATCGAGGGCACGTACGAGGACCACCTCACGCCGTTCCTCGAGGAGCTGAAGCACAAGCCGGCGCTCGTGACGTTGCACACCGTGCTGCCCGATCCGTCCCCGGCGATCCGCGACGCGGTCCGGTCGATCGCCGATGCCGCACACGGGCTCGTGGTCATGGCCGAGACCGCGGTCACGATCCTCGACGAGGTCTACGGCGTCACCGCGAAGCCGACGGTGATCCCCCACGGGATGCCGCACATCGAGCCGCAGGGCCGCCGCCGGCTGAAGGCGAAGCTCGACCTCGACGGGCGACAGATCATCTCGACCTTCGGGTTGGTGGGCCCCGGGAAGGGCCTCGAGTACGTGATCGAGGCGATGCCCGAGATCGCGGGGCGCCACCCGGACGCGCTCTACCTGATCGCCGGCCAGACCCACCCGGAACTGCTCCGCCAGCGCGGCGAGGAATACCGCAACAAGCTGATCCAGCTGGTCGAGGAGCTCGAACTGACGGACAACGTCCTGTTCGTGAACCAGTACCTCGAACAGAAGGACATCATCGAGTACCTGCTGGCGACCGACGTCTACGTGACGCCGTACCTCGACCCCAACCAGATCACGAGCGGCACGTTGTCGTACGCGCTCGGGGCCGGCAAGGCGGTGGTCTCCACGCCGTACCTGCACGCGCTCGAGGCGCTGGACAACGACCGGGGGCTCCTCGTGGAGTTCCGCTCGCCGCAGAGCATCGCGGACGCCGTGATCCGGATCCTCGACGACCCGAAGCTGAAGGGGCGCCTGGAGAAGAACGCGTACCGCTACGCGAACCAGGCCACGTGGCCGAAGACCGGCGCTCGCTTCCTGTCCGCGATGGAAGAGCTGGTGGCCGAGCACGCGCCGGCGCCGAAGGCACGCCGTTCCGAGCGTGCGACGCTCAAGATCGCGCACCGGGTGCACGCGAACCCGCTCATCACGCCGGCGAGCGTGACGCCGTCGCAGCCGGGGTTCGAGGTGATCTCGACGATCAACCCCGGCGTGACGAAGCTCGGGGACGAGGTCGTGATGCTGGTGCGGGTGGCCGAGCGTCCACGACGTGATGCCCAGCCCGACCCGGACGCCCAGATGATCGACCTCTCCGGCTCGCGGCCGCGCCCCGTCCCGCTGCCGGGCGGCCTCCAGGCGGATCAGCTGATCGGGATGGCGTACCTGGACACCGAGCTGGAGCCGCCGAGCGTCGTGATCGGCTACGTCCCGAAGGACCTGCCGGGGCTCGACCTGTCGGATCCTCGGACGATCCGCTACCGGAACGCGGCCGGCGGGTTCACGCCGGGCCAGGACGAGTTCACCGACTACCTGTCGCACATCTCGCACCTGCGTCTGGCGCGGAGCACCGACGGGCTCACCTTCACCGTCGACCCGGATCCGACGGTCGTGCCCTCGACGGCGCTCGAGGAGTACGGGGTCGAGGACCCCCGGATCACGTTGCTCGACGGCGTGTATCAGATCACCTACGTGGCCGCGAGCCGCCTCGGCATCTCGACGGCCCGGCTCAGCACCACCGACTTCGTGGCCTTCGAACGGCACGGCACGATGCTGCAGCCCGACCAGAAGGACGTGGTGCTGTTCCCCGAACGCGTGGGCGGCCGCTACCTGGCCTTCACGCGTCCGATGCCGGGCTCGTTCGGTCGTGTCCTGGGGCTCTGGCTGGCGGAGAGCGACGACCTGGTCCACTGGGGGAATCCGCGCCCGATCGCGACCCCGCGGCACGGGATGTGGGACGAGATGCGGATCGGCGCCTCGCTGGTGCCGATCCGCGTGGACGAGGGCTGGCTCGAGCTCTACCACGGGGTCGACCGCCAGAACCGCTACGGGATGGGCGCGATCCTCCTGGACGCCGGGGATCCCACGAAGGTCCTCGCGCGGTCACCGAAGCCGCTGATGCTCCCCGAGGCCGACTACGAGCACGACGGGTTCCTCGAGGACGTCGTGTTCCCCTCCGGTCACATCGACCTCGGCGGCGGGACGATCCGGGTCTACTACGGCGCCGCCGACGCCACGCTCTGCGCGGCGGACCTCGATCTGGCCGACGTCCTCGGAGCCCTGGTGCGCGAGTAGTCCCGGGCTGACACGCCTCCGCGACCCTGGAAGACTCCGCAGCCATGCTCCGGCAGCTCGCCCGGTTGACGCGCCCGATCGCGGCGGCCGGCCCCGATGCGATGGCGGTCGCCGTCTACGCCGACCGGCGTGGTTCGTCGATCCCGGCGAACGAATCCGGCCGCGAGGGCGTGGCCTGCGTCGACGACGCCGCCCGGCTGCTGGAGGTCCTGTGCGACGTGTGGACGCAGACGCAGCTCCCCTGGGTCGAACGGTGGGCGCGCGCGACGCTGGCCTTCGTGTTGTGGATGCAGGAGCCGGACGGCCGGTGGATCAACTTCGTGTTCGATTGGGACGGCGCCCGCAACACCCACGGCATCACGTCCGTCACGGGCGAGAACTTCTGGCACGCGCGTGCACTCGTCGGCGTCAGCCACGCGTGGCTGACGTTCGGCGACGAACGCGCGCACGACGCGCTGCGCCTGGGCCTCGATCGGGCGATCTCCCGCCCGGCGCCACCGGACGTGCGGGCGCTGCACGTGCTGACGGCGCGGCGCCTCATCGCCGACGCGGGCATGGTGGAGCTGGAGGCGCCGATGCGGACCTGGGTCCGCGAGCTGGCGGCGTGCCGTGAGGGGGACGTGCTGAAGAACGCGGAGCTCGAGACCGGCGTGCCCCACCTGTGGGCGCACATCCAGGAGGGTGTGCTGGCGTCCTCGGCGACCCTGCTGGACGACCCCGGGCTGCTGGAGGTCGCGATCCGGAGCGCCGACGCGCTCCTCGCGCCGGCGGTCGAGCGGGCGTTCGCCGGGCCGACGTCGAGCCCCTACGACGTCGGCGCGTGCATCTACTCGCTCGACCGGCTGCACGAGGCGACCGACGACGAACGCTGGTCGCGCCTGGCGACGGACGCGCGCGCGTGGTTCGACGGGCGGAACGCCGCGGGCGCGCCCGTCTACGATCGCCGGCGCGGACTCGTCGCGGATGGCGTGGACGAGGATCGGGTCTCCGCGAACTCCGGCGCCGAGGCGAACATCCAGGCGGCCGAGGCGCTGTTCGCCGACGCCGTCGCGGTGGCGCTCCGGATGGACGACCCGTTCGACGAACCGGCCGAGGCCTAGAGCCGGCCGTCCGCAAGCTGCTCGGCCAGATCGACCAGCGCCTTGCGCGTCGAGATCGAGAACTTCGCGGTCCAGGCCTGCGGCCACGTGGAGAACTTCGCGACCACCACGCGAGCGGGCCCGTGGACCAGGACCGTCTGGCCGTTGATGCCGGAGCCCATGTACACGGGGCCGTCCGGGTCCACGACCCAGAACTGGTTGCGGTAGTAGGCGCCGCGCGGGAGCTCCCGCGCGTCGGCCGTCGAGGCGAACGCCGCGATCACGTCGGGCTCGGGGAACAACGTGTCGCGGATCCACGCGGCGGGCACGATGGTGCGCCGGCCTCGGCGTCCGCCCTGCAGCAGGAGCTGCCCGAACCGCGCGAGATCACGCAGCGTGCAGCAGACCCCACCGTCGGCCATCGCGTTGCCGTGCGCGTCCACCGTGACCTCGGCGTCGAACTCCGCGCCCATCGGCCGCCACAGTTCGGAGGAGATCAGGTCGGCCAGGCGCGCGCCGGCGGCCCGCTCCATCACCCACCCGAGCACGTCCGTCAGGACCGAGCGGTAGTCGAACGGGCCGCCGTGCGGTCCCTGGTTCTGCAACATCCGGTAGTACGCGGTGATATCGGCCGGCAGCGTCGGATCGCTGCGCGGGCGCCACAGGTAGATCTGCTCGTACACCCGGACGTCCGCATCGAGGTTCGCGTAGTCCTCATCGAACCGCGTGCCCGCGCGCATGTCCAGCAGGTGCCGGACCGTGCAGCCCTCGAACGAAGACCCGGCCAACTCGGGCACGTGCGCCGTCACGAGGTCCGTGGCCTGTAACAGCCCGCGCTCCACGAGCGAGCCGCACACCGCGGAGGTCACGGACTTCGACACCGACATCAGCAGGTGCGTCGTGTCGGGCGTCATGCCCGTGAAGTACCGCTCGGTCACGACGCGCCCGCGATGCAGGATCAGGAGGCCGTCCGTGTACGTGTTCTCCAGGAACCGAGCGAACGAGACCGGCCGTCCGCCCGCGTGTACGACCGCGGCCATCACGTCGCGCTCGGCGCGCGGAAGCCGCCAGACCGGCCCGTCGCCGCGCGGGATGCGCGCCGTCGGGATCAGGTCGCGGATGTGCTGGAACCCCCACCGGTTGAACGGCGGATCCTGCCAGTTCTCGAGGGTCACGAGCCGCTCCGGCGGGAACGGGGGCGCCCCCTCCATCAGGTGGAGGTCGCCGCTCACGGATCCGCCGGCGCCTCGGGCGAGGGGGTCCCCTCGGGCGGAGCGTCCGTCACCGGCTCCGCCTCGCTCGCGACGGTCGCCTGCCCGGCATCCTTCGAGAGGATCGGTCGGGCCCGACCCCGGCCGAACTGCGACACCACCAGCGCCACCGCGCTCACCAGGTAGAGCTGACCGAACAGCGCCTCCGTCACGGCCAGCATCTTCACGCCGTCCTGCGCGGCCGTGAAGTCACCGTATCCCACGGTGGTGAGCGTGACGTAGCTGAAGTACGTGATGTCGGTGGTCGACGCGGAGGTCGTCTGTACGAACAGGGGCTTGTCGTTGAGGACATCGATCGTCTTGTACACGAACGTGAAGAAGAGCCCGATCAGCAGGTACAGGCACATCGCGCCGGCCAGGACCTGGACGTTGACGACCTCTTCGCGCGAGAGACGCCGGACGATCGCGATCGGCGCGGCGATCGCCATCAAGGCGCCGACGGTGGTGGTCGCTAGGGTCGGTCCGGTCGAGGTGCCGAGCGCGATCGACACGAGCGCGGCGCCGACGGCGAGAACGACGGCGATCCGCGCCACACGCAACACGAGGCCGCGCTCGGACATCCGCAGGATGAACAACAGCGCGGCGCCCTCGGCGAGGAGCGAGAGGACCCTGATCCATCCGTGCAGGTCGGAGAAGGCGACGCCGAAGATCGACAGCGTGATGAGGATCAGCGCGACGCCGAACCGTGCCGGCTCCGTCCGCTGGCTGGCCTCGACCTCTTCATGGACACGTCCCATCCCGCGCAGGATAGGCCGACGGCGGCTGGGGATGGGTAGCCTCCCCGCATGGACGGCAACCGACGGCTGACCCTGACCGCGAACGACGACGGCACCGTGACGGCGACGAACCGACACGGGGTGACGCTCACGATCGACCACGAGGGGGAACATGGGCTCTCGCCCCTCGAGCTCCTGTTGGCCTCGCTCGGCAGCTGCAGCGCGGTGGACATCGCGTTGCTGATGCGGAAGCAGCGCGAGCCGATCACGCCGTTCGACATCGAGGTCGTCGGCGAGAAGGAAGATGCACGGATGCAGTGGCTCCGCGTGACGTACACCGTTCCCGCCAACACGGACGCGTCGAAGCTGGAGCGGTCCCGATCGAAGACCGCCGACGATCTCTGCACGGTCTCGCGGACGCTCGCGAGCGGCTGCCCGGTGGAGCACGTCACACGGGCCGAGGGGTGAGCGAACTACGATGCTCGCGCGGCCAAGGAAGGGGAACGCATGACGACGGTGCACGCGACGCTGAACCAAACCCCGACGGAAGCGGCTACGTCCATCCGACGCCAGGCGGCGGCGCTGGGCTACGCCCTCGCCGAGGGACAGAGCGGACCCGAGGTCTTCGTCTTCACGAAGGGCGTCACGCTCTTTTCCTGGGGCTCGAGCCTCACGGTCAAGGTGGAACATGACCCGAAGACCAGGACGCACCTCACGGTGACGACCCACGAGTCGTTCGCGATCTCGGACTGGGGGCGGGGCAAACGCGCCGCCGAACGGCTGCTCGACGCGGTCGGCGCCCAGTACGACTGATCGAGAAGGAGCGTCGAGCGCACGCAGCGACCGCTACCGCGGGGTGAGCGAGCGCCAAGCCCGAAGGGCGAGCCCGGTGACGATCGCCACGAACGCTCCGAGCCATACCGGGAATGCCCCGTCCCGGAGGATCTCGAAGGGCCTCATCGTCTCGATCGAATGGCCCATCCCGTGCGGGATCGCGAGGACGACGGACGCAGCGACCCAGACGGAGATCCCGATGCCGAACGACCATGTGAGGAATGGGCGTACATCGACATCACGATGCTCATCCGTTTGCATCGAGATCAACTGTACTCCGACGACCCATGCCGCGCGAGCGAGCGCTGCGCCGCTCGGCGTGACGCCATCGGTTCGGCTGCGCAGATGACCGCACGCGCCAAGACGGCCGGCCTCGGCGATCCGGTTCCACGCCGCCTCCTCTGTCGGTGCAGCGAACCATACGCGTCGCCGGACTCCCCCGATCGGGTGCAGGTCGAGACGCTACGCTGCCCGTCGTGACGCACAGCCTGCTCCTGGACGTGTCGATGTGTCGTTCGTATACCGAGCGACGGGTCGCTTGGCCCCACCGCATGCGCGCCTGAGCTTCTCCGACGCCGCCGGTAACGACTACGCTGCGACGATCGGTCGAAGAGGATCTATGGAGAGTCAGCTTCCGACGTTCGCTGAGGTCGTCGCATCGCTCAGATCACCCAAGCCACCGCTCACCTGCCGGGTCATCGAACTCGAAGACGGAAGTGAGAAACGATCAGCGAGGGTGATCTTCGATGGACTGTCCGGCTGGTTCATCGAGGAAGATGCACGGGTCGAGTTCCGCTCGCCGGACGATCGCGTTCTCTTGGATGAAGGCGGCGTCCTCCGTGCTCTCCCAGGAGGGCATTCCAACGGGTGGGTCAAGACGCCGATCCAGGGAGCGCGGATGTCCCTGGATGGATCGACCGGTCACGTCATCGACCGCGAGGAGGTCGATGGTCGGCCCGCGATCGTCGCCGAGTTCGAAGGGTTGCGTAGCGGCGAGGACACCGTCTTCGTCTTCCACGTCGATGCCGAGACCGGAGTCGTCCTTCAGATGTCGCGCGAGGACATGGGCTTGGTTCTCCGGGTCGAGGGACTCCGTGTGGGGCTCGTGGAGGGACCCCTTGGCCCATAGGCTCCTTCTAGACGTATCGAGCTGTACAGATGTACCGCACAGCCACCTGCTCACAGACCCGCTGCTCCCGACCGTGGGGCGCCAGCTCCTCAAGGCAGCGCCATGTACCGTCGGGCAGCTCGACCGGAGCCGCGGCGGTGACCGCATCGGTGCTCATGCTGACCATCAGCTCCGCGCCGACACCGGCTGTCCAGTCGAACACGTCGTCATATGACGAGGGCCGAACGCTCGCCAAGGACCGGCACCGTTGAAGAACGTAGGCAGGTAGCCGAATGGGCAGCGGCCTGTGCCGAGCGGATCCTGCCTGTCTTCGAGCGGCGAGATCGGACCGACGCACGGCCGAGGGAGGCGATCGAGGCGGCCCGCTCCTTCGCGCGCGGAGACATACGGGTCGGAGTCGCCCGGAAGGCGGCGGCCGCGGCACACGCGGCGGCAAGATCTGCGATCGATCCCGCCGCTGTCGCGGCGGCTCGCGCAGCCGGTCATACAGCCGCAACGGCTCACATGGCCTCACACGCGGCCGGAGTTCCCTACTACGTCTCGAAAGCGCTCCTCGCAGCGGCGCCAGACGACCGGGCGAAGGAGCTCCGGTGGGGGTTCGAGCACGCGAGCGCACTCGTGCGCGCGTGGGCTTTCCCGGATGGACCCCCTGGATGACCCTCCGCGTCGAGCGATCTTCTCGAGGCCGTTGGACCCCGACAGACCGGGGAATAGGAAGCCCGGCGGTACGCTGCGCCGGTGACCCACAGGCTGCTCCTGGACGTCTCCAGCATGATGTACCGGTCGTACTTCGCGTTGCGCGAGCCCGGCATGTTCGCGAAAGATGGGCGACCGGTGGCCGCGGTACACGGCTACCTCGACATGGTCACGAGGCTGCTGACGACCCGACATCCCGACGAGGTCGTCCACGTCTACGACCACGACTGGCGTCCGATCGCACGGACCGACATCTATCCCGCCTACAAGTCGAAGCGCCAGCCAGATCCCGAGGACCTGCCCGCGCAGTTCGTGCTGTTGCGATCGGTCCTTGACCACACCGGCATGCTCCAGGCGCAGACCGAGGGGTGGGAGGCCGAGGACGCGATCGGCGCGTTCGGGGTCGACGCGCGCGACGACGACCGGATCGAGATCGTCTCGGGCGATCGCGATCTGATCCAGCTGGTCCGCGACCCCGTGGTGAAGCTCCTGTTCACCGTCCGCGGGGTTTCGGACCTCCTCGAGCTCGACGAGGCCGGCGTCCTGAAGAAGTACGGTGTGCCCGCGGACCGCTACGGCGAGTTCGCGATCCTCCGCGGGGACCCCTCCGACGACCTCCCGGGGGTGCGCGGGATCGGCGAGAAGACGGCGCGGGCGCTGGTGATGGCGTTCCCGTCGATCGACGCGATGCTGGAGGCGGCCGGCCGCGGCGATCCGGCGATCACGCTCGCGAACCGCACGAAGCTCCTGTCCTCACGCGAGTACCTCGACGCGATGCGGAAGATCGTGCCGATCAACGCGGACGCGCCGTTGTCGCTCTGGGCCGGCGACCGGGACGACGCCGTGCTCGGCGAGCTCGCCGACGAGCTGGGACTGGGCGGGCCGGTGCAGCGGGTGCTCGCGGCGCTGGACGCGCCGGCGCGCGAGCGCTGATCAGCCGGTCGCGTCGTCGTGGACCTGCCAGGTCGTCGCCTCGGCGGCCTTCACGCCCTCGGTCATGTCCAGCACGATCCCCACGCTCCCGGACTCCCGCCAGATGCAGGCGGCGGCCGTCACGCCGTTGCCGGCCAGCGGCACGCACCGGTAGTCGGCGCCGTCGTGCGCTTCGGCCAGACCGCCGGTCTCGTCGACCGTGGCGCCGCTCTGCTTGAGGCCGCCGACGAACTCGTTGAACAACTCATCGGTGGACTCGATCGACTTGCCGTGGACGAGCAGCACGAGGAAGTCCGGCTTCGCGCCGTTGCCGTATCCGCCGGCGTCAACCTTGAGGTCATTGCGCGACCCCAGGTCCTGCATGTCCTTCTCGAACGTCTTGATGTCGGCGGTATTCATCCGTGGCCGGCCCGCGACCGAGGCCGGCAGGTGGACGCTTCCGCCGAAGAAGCTGTGGAACGCGAACGCGACGGCGGCGGCGACCACGACGCCGATGACGATCTTCGCGACGGACGACCCGCCGCTGCGCTGGGCCGGCTCGGGGACGGGCGAGGGCTGGAACGTCGGCTCCGGGCGAGGCATCCTGCCCCACGCGGCCTGCCCGGGACGCCCGGGCGGAGGCGGAGGCGGCACGAACCGCGCGTAACACTTCCAGCAGAAGTCCGCGTCCGGGCCGTTCTCGGCGCCGCACGACGGACACGCGCGCTTCTCATCGACCTGCATCGGAGCCCCTTGGTGCCGTTCGGTCTCCAGGATTCATCGGCACGATGGCCGGGAGCCTGAGCCCCAGGTCACAGGGCCGCGTACGTGGCGAAATCGGCCTGCACCTTGGGCACGACGCCGACGACGTACATGCCGTTCAGGCAGCCCGGGCACCAGGAGGACGCCGCGATCGCACCGGCCGTGTCGAGCGGGTCGGCGCAGCCCTTCAACCGGTCCACGATCGCGCCGTACCCGTAGACGTCCCACCCGTGCTGGATCGTCTCCTTCGTGGCCTGGAGCCCCTGCTGCAGCGACACGTAGTTCTGGACGCCGACGCTGTTGAAGTCGGTGGAGCCCGTCATCCCATGCGTCGTGGCCAGGGGGTTCCACGACGCCTGGGTGAACTCCTGCACCTGCCACGCGACGACCACGACCTCGTTGTCGTGGCACGTCGGCGCGCCGAGGATCCGGAGCAGCAGGTCCGCCCACGACCCGTACGAGACGTGATCGGCTCCCTGGAAGGCCGACGCGACCGAGGCGACGCTCTCTCCCTTCAGCTCCTGCTGGAGGCTCGCGATCAGGTGGACGAGGCGCGCGCGCGTCGCGTCCAGGCGCGTCCACGCGGCCTGCTCGGCCGCGAGCGCGTCGGTCCGCTCGCGCCGGGCCGCCGCCAGCTCGTCGAGCATCGTCCGGCGCGCCGCCAGCAGGCTGTCGACATCGTGAGCGTGGTCCCGCAACCGCGCCTGCGCCACCAGCAGCTCCCCGGCGATCTGCGCCTGCGCGTCGGCCACCGCGTCGCCGAACGCGAGCCGGTCCCCGATCTCGCCGATCGAGTTCGCCCCGAGGACCATATCGAGCGTCTGCGCCCCGGGCAGGCCGCCCGGGCTGTCCATGAACGTCTCGACCGCGGCGTCGTGCAGCCTCGCCTCGGCGTCGCGGTAGGCGAGCTGCACGGCGTCGATCCGGTCGCGAAGGCTGATGCGAGCCTGTAGCAGCAGGCCGAGCGCCCGGTCGGTCCGCTCGTACCGCGCCGAAGCCTCGGCCGCTTGCTCCCGCAGGCTCTCGAGGCTGGCCGCCTGCGAACGGATCCGCTCGGTGAGGGCTCTGAGCTGGCTCTGCGCCTGCTCGAGGCGGGATGAGGACGACCCGAACGCGCCCGGCGCGAGCGCGGCGGTCAGGAGCAGCGCGACGGCAGCGGCGCTCATCCGGCGCCGCACGCGGGCGCGGCGGAGCGCGCTGGACCCATCCCCGGTCATGCTCCGGATATCGTCGCCGGGCGGGGGAGGGTTGAATCCCATTGCGGCGCAGACATCTTGGTGTTCACCGCGCTCCGGGTGGCTGCCCTAGACTTGCTCCGATGCACGGACCCTGCCGGATCGGCGTCCAACTCCCCGAAGTCGAGCGCGTCGTGCGGTGGCCGGAGTACGCCTCGATCGCGCGCGCCGCGGAAGCGGCGGGGTTCGACTCGATCTGGGTCGGCGATCACCACCTCTATCGCGAGGACGGCCGGCCCGAACGTGCGCCGTGGGAGGCCTGGACGATGCTCGCCGCGCTGGCCGCCATCACCGAGCGGGTCCATCTGGGTCCGCTCGTTGCGTGCCTCAACTTCGCGGAACCGGGCGTGCTCGCCAGGGCGGCGGCCACCGTCGACGAACAGAGTGGCGGCCGCCTGGTCCTCGGCGTCGGCTCCGGCTGGAACCAACCGGAATTCGATGCGCTCGGCATCCCGTTCGATCATCGGGTCGCCCGGTTCGAGGAGTCCTTCGAGATCCTCCGGCGGCTCCTGGACGGCGAGCGGGTCACGGTCGCGGGCCGCTGGCACCGGGTGGACGACGCGGTGCTGCTCCCCCGGCCGCCTCGGCGGCCCCCGCTGATGATCGGCTCGAACGGCGAGCGGATGCTGGCGGCGACGCTCCCCCACGTCGAGGCGTGGAACACGTGGTTCGACGACTACGGGAACACGCCGGAGGGGTTCGCGGCGCTGGGCACCCGGATCGACGAGGCGTGCAGCGCGGCCGGCCGCGATCCGGCCACGCTCGAGCGGAGCGCCTGCGTGCTGGTCCGGCTCGCGGGCGGGGGCGCCGAACGGCCGGCCGAGCCCGACCTACCGCCGGTCGAGGCACGGTCGGCGGCCGACGTCGTCCGGGCGCTCGCGGACGCCGGTGCGGACGAGGTCATCTTCGTCTGTGATCCGATCACGGAGGCGTCCGTGCGCGAACTCGCGGCGGCGCTCGAGCCGCTCGCGACCTGACGGTCAGTCGCGCGCCAGCCCGCGCGCGAGCGCCGAGACCGCGAGGCCGAGCCCCGCCCCGCCGACGAGGTCCAGCGGGAGGTGTGCCCCGACGTACATCCGGCCGTAGGCCGTGGTGGCCACCCCGGCCACCAGGAGCGGATGCATCCACCGCGGCGTCGCGCTCCACGACGTGCACGCGATCGTGATCGCCACGGCGGTGTGCCCCGAGACCCAGCCCAGGTCGCCCGCGATCCCTTCTCGGAGCCGGACGTCCGTGAGGATCGCGGCCGGGCGCGGCCGGCCGCCGAGGGGCTTCGCCTGCTTCGCGAGCAGCCAGGCCGCCGTGCCGCCCAGGCCGATCGCCGCGCCGAGGCGTCGCCGGCCGGTCAGGAACGCGAGGGCCGCGACCGCCGGCACGGTGCCGTACGTCCCCATCTGCATCACGGTGCGGACCGGCGCCCGGAGCCCGTCGGGAGCGTCGTTCGCCAGACGGAACAGCCGCTCCTCGACCGGCGGGAGATCCTTGTTGCGGACGAGCCGCCGGCTCCCCTCGAACAGCGCGGCCCCCAGGACGAACAACGCGACGTCCGACCTGCGGGCTTGGGCCATGGCGGCGAGGATACGCGCGCCTACAAGACCGGCGTTCCCCGGCGGATCACGCTCCGCACGATCGGGGCGCCGGGCCTGTACGCCAGGTGGACGTGCGACGGCGCGTCGAGCACGACCAGATCGGCCAGCGCCCCGGGAGCGACCCGGCCGATGTCCGCGCGCCGAAGGGCGGCCGCGCCGCCGGCGGTCGCCGACCAGGTCGCCTCCTCGGGCGTCATCCGCATCGCCGTGACGGCGAGCGCCACGACGAGC
>Ga0335082_10001534_pt1 | contig 24622 bp, 18 predicted proteins | sample Lox_Sample_41_FD_206718 | JGI IMG/M metagenome (GOLD analysis project Ga0335082, IMG submission 206718) | Soil microbial communities from Loxahatchee National Wildlife Refuge, Florida, United States - Lox_Sample_4.1 | ecosystem: Environmental > Terrestrial > Soil > Wetlands | place: USA... | reverse complement strand
TCCTCCGCCTAGCATTACACTGAGCACTACATCCTGCCCAGGAACGACCCTTACCAACACTTGGTTCTTTAGCGCGATCCTGATTCTGTTTGATCAGGTAGGCAACGCGGTCTACTCTGCCCCGACCACATACATCACCATCCCGGGCAACAATAACGTCGCTTTCCCAATCAATTCCGCCTCTGGGGTTGGTGTCGTCGTCCCCCAGGCGGTTAGCACTTCGCACGTGGACTACACCGTTCAAACCGCCGATAACACCACTAACAACTATGACTTTGGGTTTATCAACAATCTCGGAATTGTGATTTGCGAAACCGGGACCAAGCAGGGATCAGTCCTCTTCTCAGGCACCGGAACCAAGTCGGCCTCCTGGATCAAGCCGTGCTATCTGGCCCCAGGAAAGTACTATCTGGCAATGACGACCAACTGTACTTCCGCTTGTGCCGTTATTCAAGGAGGGTTGAACACGCCCCTCATGCAAACCTTCTACAGTGGGGCCTTAACTGTGACAACGGCCGGAGCACTGAACAACTTGTCAATCATTCCAACTGATGCCTTAACAACAACGTCAATTCCGTCGCTGTGGGTACATTAAGGCTCATTGTGAATGACTACTCGAAACGGAGGTTTTATGCGAAGCTTGCGATCTTTCCCGCTCTGGGTGTGCTGTGTGACCCTCTCCATGCTGGAGATGTCTGTCGCGCAACCGGCACAGGCGAATGTGCTCTACCAATTCGCCAACGGAGTCGATGGAGGATTTCCCAATTCGCTCGCTATAGACGGTGTGGGGAATCTCTACGGCACCGCAAGTGACGGGGGGCAATCGGGCGTGGGAACTGTATTTCGCATGACGCGCAGCGGTGACAGCTGGAGCTATGAAGTCCTTTACTCGTTCCAAAGAGCAGACGGAGACGGGCAACACCCCGTCGGACCTGTCGTACTCGATGCAAGCGGGAATCTCTTTGGTACAACCGAGAAGGGAGGCACGTTTGATCAGGGCACGGTCTTCGAGCTGTCCCCGTCCCTCGGTGGCCAGTGGACCGAACAAGTTTTGTATAGCTTCGGCAACCAAACTGAGGATGGCGCGATGCCACAGTCGGGCGTGATCCCTGACCCCGCGGGCAATCTCTTCGGTACAACGGCGGGTGGAGGCATCACTTCTGGGTCGTGCCCCAGCGCAGGATGCGGTGCTGTTTTTCAGCTTACACCATCCCCCGAAGGGGGATGGGCGGAGACTGTACTTTATCGTTTCCAGGGGGGCGACGACGGCGAGAATCCTAGAGCCGGTTTAGTGCTCGATAGTAGGGGAGCGCTGTATGGCACCACCTTCGCAGGAGGTGGGTCTGGCTGCAAGGAAAAGCCGCTCGCAGGCTGCGGGACTGTTTTTCAGCTATCTTCGGCGCAAAGTGGTAGTTGGACGGAGAGTTTACTGTATGCTTTTCACGGAAAACGCGATGGAGCAGGTCCCTTCGGAAACTTAACCCTGGATACCGGCGGAAATCTGTACGGCATGACATACGGTGGGGGTGTCTACGGACTTGGTGGCTGTGACGGTAACTCCGGCGGCTGCGGCATCGTCTTCGAGCTCTCCCCCTCGGCATCAGGGAGTTGGACCGGCAACCTGCTCCACTCCTTCCGGGGCCACCAAGGTGGAAACAAGGATGGCGGACAACCGCGCGGCTGGCTCGTGTTCGATGCCAGCGCCCGGCTATACGGCACCACCACAATTGGCGGAGCCGCGGATTTCGGCACCGTTTTTCGACTCACACCGAGTCAGAGTGGGAAGTGGACCGAAGAGCGCTACGCCTTCCCGTCCTTAGCGAACGGATGCTTCCCCACCGCAGGGGTAGTTCTGGACGCCGCTGGCAATGTCTACGGCACCACTTCCGCCGGCGGGGCCGACTTCGGTGTCGTCTTCGAAATCATCCCGCCGAACTAACCGCCCACAAACACTTCGGGCCGCCTGGCGGCGGCCTTTTGCCTTCAAGGAACCCGCGGCTTCCTCTAGTGAAGAACTCCCTCAAACACCGTGCCGTCTCCCAATTGCGCGTTCCCTCCGTAGAAAGTTACGCCATAAAAATCTCCCGCAGAATTAAGGACGAGGCTCTTGGGAGAAGCTCCATCCTTCCCCCCGGTAAAGTTATAAAGAACGGTGGTGTGGAAGCCACTGTCTGTCCGCATGATCCGGTAAGCGGTGCCGCCACCGTGGATCCCACCGGAGTCGGTCGTCCCGTAGTAATTTCCCCGGGTTAGAATCAGACCGCTCGAAGGAGTAAAACCGGCCCCGTTCTTGCCATTGAACGTGTTAAGCACGTTGAAGATTAAACCCTGCGCCGTGAGCCCGTAGGCGACTCCGCAGCCTGCCATGCAACGGCTGCCTGCTCCACCCGCAATCGTGGTCCCGAAGAGGTTTCCAGCGGAGTCGAGCGTCACCCCGGTGATGGGCCACTGTCCGTCGCCCCCGTCGAAATTATGTAAAACCGCCTCGCTCCAGCCTCCAGCCGAAGGCGTGAGCTCAAAGACTGTGCCACAGCCATTGAATTGATTGAAAATGCATTGAACCGCCGATCCGGATCCGCCTCCGTTGGTCGTTCCCAGTATGTTCCCGCTGGCATCGAACGTAAGCGGCGAACTCGGCCAGGCTCCATCCGGTTTCCCCTGAAACTGATAGAGCAACTCTTCGCTCCATCCTCCCATTCCATCTGGTGCCAATTCGAAGACCGTGCCCTGTCCAGCAGACCCGCCTTTCATCGTCGTGCCATACAAGTCGCCGGATGCATCGAAGGTCAACCCTGCGGACGGATTGGCTCCATCCGTTGGATAGGCGCCAAAATCATATAACGTATTCAGCGTCCAGGCATCTCCTGTCCCGGGCGATAACTCAAAGACCCGCCCAAGGTTGTGAGCCCCTCCGGAGTACGTCACGCCGAAGAGGTTGCCGGCTTCATCGGGCAACAACGCGGCGCCATTCGCTCCGGAATCGCTGAACTCGTAAAGTATCTGGTAGCTCCAGTCACCGCCGGGCAAAGGCGAAAGCTCATAAACAACCTCCTGGTTGGAAGGCGTCAGAGTGGTTCCAAAGAGATTTCCGTTGGAATCAACGGCAAGTCCCAAGGGGTTTTGACCACTGCTCCCTTGAAACGTGTGGATCACCGAGCCCGAAGCCGCTGTCGCGGGATAATTGAGAGTGAGCAAAGTTGATATTGCAAAAAGAGAAACCCAGAGAACCTTCATGGAAACCTCCCAGCGGGGCCAAAGTATAGCGGAATTTTTAGGTTCTCGAAATAGGGAGATTACGCTAGGCCGCCGGTAGTTATATTTGTTTACTTTCTCGAATCGACTGGCATTCGTATGGTTTCCGGTACACCCAAACAAAAAAGGCCGCCTCGCGGCGGCCCTCGTTTTAACTGACTCCTGACTACTGACTCCTAGTCTCCCGGAACCGGCTCGCCCACTTCTACTGGTTTTACCGGCGTCTTGGACAACGCGCCCAGCGGAATGAAGCCGTTCTCCGACTGCACCGGCTTCTCTTTCAGCACTACCTCGCGATAGAGCTGCGCCATGCGCGCGTCGTACGCGGCGTCGTTCTTCTCCGGCCCACGGGTTTCGGGTGCCCCATCCTTTCGCGCACTTTGCGAAAGGGTGGGATCCTTCAGCTTCGCGTCCCGAGCCCGCATCTTTTCCTGCCGCGAGTTCTTAGCGATGCCCAGCTTATCGAGATCGTGCTGCACTTCTGTGGTCACAATGCCTTCGCGCAGCACCAGGTTGTGGTCGACCGATTCCATCTTTACGTTCTTGCCGCCGGCGAAGATCTCATGCCGCCCGTGCTCTTCGTACCACTTGGTGAGCGTGGCCGTCATGTGCATCTTCTCGATGATGTTCCGCCAGCCCACGCCGGTGTTGTAGGCGCAGAAGGAAATCTCCCCTTCTTGCGTGGCGTACGGAATGATGCACTGCTCGGTGCGCCGGAAGTCGTAGTTGAACAGGTCCTGGAACCACATGCCGGCGATGAACAGGAAGTTCCAGCGATCGTTGCGGCGCTTCATCACGTCGTCGATCGTGCGGTCTGGACCGACCTTGCCGTAGTTCTTTCCCGTCGCGTTGTAGTTCTTGTCGAACTTGCGCAGCAGGTCGATCAGCTTGAAGTGCGTCGGCGACTGGAACGGATCGTAGTTCTTCATCAGGCACAACGCCATGCCGACGATGCTCACGAACTTGCTGCGCGCCCCGTCGTTGACCTTGGCAATATCTTTCGCCAGCTGGTCGCCGTGCAGGAACGCCGTGACCGGCACGCACTCCTTAGTTTCCTTGTCGATCATGACCGCCATGCCCGTCCCACAATTCGGATGGCAGCCGCAGGAGAGTTGGCCCCAGTTGTTGTTGGCGTCGTCGGCGTGCATGATGTCGGCCCAGTCGCTGAAAGTTCCCATGAAGCTGATGGGGAACCAGTCGCGGGCAGGCTCGCCGAGGCCGGTCTGGTTCTTCACATCGTGCGCCAAGTGCGAGAGCGTATAACGCTGCGCCTGGCGGCGCTCGTCGGTAACGGCTTCGTCGCGGCCGGTGAAGCTGACCGGCTGGAACGACAGGAAGCCGATCTTCTTGGGATTGTCGAGAGCGAACTGGATGATGCGTCCGACCTGCTCGTTGTTAATGCCGTTGACAATGGTCACGACCGGAACGATTTCGCAGCCGGCACGGTGCAGGTTGTCGATGGCCTTGAGTTTCACGTCGAACAAATTGCCGACCATGCGGTGCGCATTCGCGGCGTTGCCGATGCCATCGAACTGCAGATAGGCGTAGCGCATGCCGGCTTCGACCGCTTGCTGCGCGAACTCAAAGCTCTTGGCAAACTCAATGCCGTTGGTCGCGGCCTGCACGCTGTTGTATCCGACTTTGCGGGCGTAACGGACTGCGTCCAGGAAGTACGGGGACAGCGTCGGCTCGCCGCCGGAGAACTGCACGCTCATCTGGCGGCGCGGCTTGATGGTGATGGCGTTGTCGAGCATCTGCTTGATTTCTTCCCACGTCAACTCGTGCACGAAGCCGACCTGGTTAGCGTCCATGAAGCAGGGATCGCACATCATGTTGCAGCGGTTGGTGAGATCGATGGTCAGCACTGCGCCGCGGCCATACTTCACGGTGGAGGAGCCGTGGTTGTGCAGCTTCTCGTCGTTGTGGGCGCGGATGTCGCGGCCGGGGAAGACATCTTCCAGATGCTTCGAGAACTCGGTGTCCATCGACATTACATCTTCGAAGGTGCCGTGCTTCGGGCACTGCTTGACCATCAGGATCTTGCCATCGCGCTCGATGATGGTGGCCTTGATCTCGCCGACCTTTTCGTTGAGCAGGACTTCGTGCGGAAGTTCGCCGTCGAGGATGCGCTGGCGGATTTCAGGTACACACTTGGGGCAGAGCGAGTCCGTGGCGCGCGGCCAGCCCAGCGGCGGCTTGGACTTTTCGTAGGACTTGAGCAGCGGCTTTTCGCTCCACTTCGGCGTCGGCGCCGGGTTGGGCTTGATGCGGTTGAGGCGCTCGAATACGGCAAAGGCGCCGGTGGCCGCGATGGTCGCTACTTTTTCTACGTACTTAATTGGCTTGTGCATCTCTTCTCGCTCTCTGGGAGTCGGGCGCAAAGCCCACCCCTGGGTTGACTCGTACTGTGAATCCCCACTCGAGCCAAAACCGGGCTCGAATGGGCCACCATTTCCTGTTTTTGACCTTCACCCGCGGCGAGCTGGATACAGCTCTGCCTAAGGTTCGTTGAGGCTATGTTATTGAAGATTCATAGGTAACCTATGCCCTTTCCAATGAAAGGGGGAAAATGGGGGTCGAGTGGCAAAAATCGGCATTATATGGACGTAACTTATTGAAAAGATTAGACGCGACTGGCAAGAGCAAGCCACGGATCAGCACGGATTTTCACGGATCAAAATCCCCGCCGCGGATTTACGCGGATGAACGCGGATCAAACCTTTTTTTCTCATCGTCTCCTCCTCGGTTAGATCGCAAAGTGCGCGGACCTTCCCACTTCTCGCGCAAAGAACGCGCGAGAAATGGGGCACCCCAGACCAGTTGTCAGAAGTCAGGAATTCCCCACCCTAATCGCACAGAACGCGATTAGGATGGGCCACCCGCCCAGGAGTCAGGAATTCCCCACCCTGTCGCACAAAACGCGACAAGGGTGGGCCATCCCCAATCTTTCTTCTTCACTTGCTCTTGTACACGTCCGTGCTCAGGTACTTCACGCCGGAGTCGACCATCAGGGTCACGACCTTTTTCCCTGGGCCGAGGCGCTGTGCGACCTGAATGGCCGCGAGCATGTTGGCGCCAGAAGATGTCCCGGCGAAGAGGGCTTCTTCTTTGGCCAGGCGGCGGGCCATCGCTTTGGCGTCTTCGGTCTTGATCGCAAGAATTTCGTCCACCAGGGTCGGTTCCCAGAGCGGTGGCGTGTAGCCGATTCCTACACCTTCGATTTTGTGCGGGCCGGGCTGGCCTCCGAGCAGTACGGACGACTCTGCCGGCTCGACCGCAATGATCTTCACTCCCGGCTTGTGCTTCTTGAGCACGTTGGCGACTCCGCGGATCGAGGCCGCAGTGCCCACGCCGTGCACAAAGGCGTCGACTTCGCCATTGGTCTGGGTCCAGATCTCTTCACCCATTGGAAAGTAGCCGGCGATGCTGTCGTGATTGTTGAGCTGGTCGGTCCAGAAGGTGTGCGGCTGCTGGCTCAGCTTGCGGGCAACTTCGATCATGTCGAGGATGAGCTTCTTGGTGGTGCGTCCGCCTTCGCTGGGGACGAGCGTGAGCTGGGCGCCGAGCGCGGCCATGTGGTCGCGCTTCTCCTGGCTGAAGGCGTCGGAGGTGACGATGTGAATGCGATAGCCTTTGGCGGCGGCGACCAGAGCGAGCGAGGTGCCGGTGCTGCCGCCGGTGTACTCGAGGACAGTGTCGCCGGGCTGGAGGCGGCCGTCCTGCTCGGCGCGCGAGATGACGGCCTGCGCCATGCGGTCCTTCATGCTGCCGGTAGGATTCTCCCATTCGAGCTTGACGAAGATGTCGGCGCAATGCGAGGGAACGATTTTGCGCAGGCGGACGAGCGAAGTGTCGCCGATGGCCTGGAGGATGTCCATGGACGGAATTGTCTCACCCGCTGTGGTCAGTGGGCAGTGGTTGGTGGTCTGAACACTGACCACTGATCACCGGGCGCTGCTGGTAGGATCATCAAATTATGTTCACCGCGAGAGCAATTGGATATGTCAGAAGTCCCTACAAAGACACCAAAGACATTCCCAAAGGATTGGGCGCGAAACATGAGGTGGAAGGTGTGCTGGAGGTCCTGCCGGAGTTTGAAGCCGGGCTCACGGATATTGAAGGCTTCTCGCACCTGATGGTGTTGTGGGAGTTTGATCGATCGCAGGGATTTGAACTAATCGGCACACCGCCGTGCGATACCCGTCCGCACGGCGTGTTTGCCACGCGCTCGCCGCGGCGGCCGAATCCGATCGGATTAACTGTCGTGGAATTGGTAAGGCGCGACGAAGCGCGCTTGCTCGTACGCGGTGTGGACATGCTCGACGGGACGCCGGTCCTGGATATCAAGCCGTATTTGTCCAGCATTCCTCAGGAGTCGTTGCGGCGGGGCTGGCTGGCGGAAGCGGAAGGGCGGAGTGGCAGTTAGGGCTGCCCCGGCTGGTGGAAATCCCAAACACCAAGCCCGCTCCTCGCGGAGCGGGCTTTTTCCTTGTTCGTGAACTCCGCTACCAGCGCAAGCCAAGAGTTACCGGCGCGAATGTAAGACTTGTCTCCACAGTTACATCTAAATGGTTTAGCTTGGATACCCCTTTCGCCACAGGGTTTGGATCAGGCCACGGAATCGCGCAGAGCGTCGGCTTTTCCCGTTAGGCCGACTAGAAATGCCGAGTGGGCGGGAGAGCAGCCTCACTCAGGGTTGGCGACGCTCTACCTACCGAAAATCAGGTAAGATACTTCGGCAAAATGAACCGCGAATATCACAAAGCCTACAGCCGCGAACTGAACCGGGATATGGAAGCATTGGTGTTCGGACATGCCGGAACTCCACTGCTGGTCTTCCCCTCCTCGATGGGCCGTTTCTTTGAATATGAAGATGCGGGCATGATCCGAGCCGTGACACCCAAAATCGAAGCCGGCAAGTTGCAGGTGTTTTGCCCGGACAGCGTAGACACTGAGAGCTGGTACAACAAGGGCGTGCACCCGCGGGTGCGGGTGCTGCGGCATCTGCAGTATGAGCGCTACATCCTGCATGAGTTCCTTCCTTTCCTGCGCTGGAAGAACCAGACTCCGCGACTGGCCATCACCGGAGCGAGTTTCGGAGGCTACCACGCGGTCAACTTTTCTCTGAAGCATCCGGACGTGGTAACGCATTGCGTCAGCATGAGCGGGGCGTACGATATTCACCAGTTCCTCGACGGGTATTACGATGACGACTGCTATTTCAACTGCCCGCAGGATTTCCTGCTCAACATGCACGATGACTGGCACTTGAGCCGTTACCGGCAGATGAAGATTGTCTTGGGCTCGTCGAATTGGGACATGTGCCTGGACCAGAACGTAAAGCTGTCGGAGAAGTTAAACGCTAAGGCAGTGCCCCATTGGCTGGACGTGTGGAACGACAATTCCAAGCACGACTGGCCACTATGGCAGAGAATGGCAGGAAAGTACTTCTAGCGCGCAGTGGGCAGTGGCGAGTGGTCAGTAAACACAAGTCAGGGGTCAGCAAGGGATGAACAATCAGATCGTGCGCTTCACTGTCAGCCTTACGATTCACGAGGGCAAGTTCGAAGCTTTCCAAGCTACTGCCAAAGAGTTGATGGCGGGCAGCCGCAAGGAGCCGGGCACGCTTGGCTATGAGTGGTATCTGAGCGCCGACCGCAAGCGATGCCGGGTTCTCGAAACCTATGCGGACGAAAGCGCCATGCTTGCTCACCTCTCCGGCCCGGTGGTGCAGAGTCTTGTGCCGAAGCTTCTCGAGCTGGTGAGTGTGGACGGGTTCGAGGTTTACGGGACACCGGGAGCGAAAGGCACAGAGATGCTCGGCGGTTGGGGCGCTCCGATGTTCGCATTCTGGGACGGCATCAAAAAATGAATTCGGAGTTCTTTATGAAAAAAATCGGAATTTTATTTGGCATGGAAAACACGTTTCCGCCGGCGCTGGTGGAAAAAATCAACAGCATGAAGGTGGACGGCGTCACCGCAGAGCTCGTGAAGCTCGGCGGAGTAAAGATGGCCGATCCCAGCGGATATGCGGTCATCATTGACCGTATTTCGCAGGACATTCCCTTCTATCGTGCGTTCCTGAAGAACGCGGCCTTGACCGGGACGATGGTGGTCAACAATCCCTTCTGGTGGACAGCCGACGACAAGTTCTTCAACTACGCGCTGGCGACCAAGCTGGGCGTGGCGATTCCGCCCACGGTTCTGCTGCCTCATCACTCCCATCCTGAGGGGACGACGGACCAGTCGATGCGGAACCTGATGTATCCGCTGAACTGGGAAGAACTGTTCGCGTACGTTGGGTTTCCAGCTTTCCTGAAGCCTTATGCCGGTGGGGGATGGAAACACGTTTACAAGGTCCACTCGCCGGAGGAGTTCTTCCATCACTACAACCAGACCGGCGACCTGTGCATGACCCTGCAACATGGGGTGGAGTTCGAAGAATACTACCGGTGTTATGTGGTGGGGCAGGAGAAGGTGCACGTGATGAAATACGACCCCAAGGCGCCACATCACGAGCGTTATGTAAAGGGCAATCCGCCGCCCTCGAGCAAGAAGCTGCAGGAGCGGATCGTGCGCGACGCGCTGGTCCTGTGCCGGGCACTCGGATATGACTTGAACACGGTCGAGTTCGCGGTGGAAGACGGTGTGCCGTATGCCATCGACTTTATGAATCCAGCGCCGGACGCGGATGTGAACTCGGTCGGAAAAGAAAACTTTGAATGGATCGTGAACGCCGTGGCCGAGATGGCGGTGCAGAAGGCGCTGAGCGACGAGAATCCGGCGCGGGAGCTGCGCTGGGCGGCGTTCTTGCGGGGACCGGTGGAGATGGCCGAGCCTAAGTTGGCAGTGAAAAAGAAAGCAAGAGCCTAGCGGCCCTGATGGAGCAGCAAGAGAAACAACGATTTCTCTGGGGCGTCGGTCTGGCATGGACATCCCCAGTTATTGTGATGTTGGGAATAGTGATTGCTTTCCGAGGCATCTCCGAACAAAGAGCCATTGGGATGGGTGCCGTGGCGGGAGGATTGGCCGAAGTTTTCACGATTTCGGCATCTTCTGTGCCCTGGCCTTTCACGTGAGCGCGACCATCTTGCTTTCTCGCACCTTTTCACGGCAACACCGGTTGCGCTCGTTCTTTTCCGGTGTCTCTATCTGCTTGAGCGCATTGGCGATTGTTCTTCTGGGTCTCTGCTTGTGGTTCTCCTTCGGCGTTGGCTTGCAGGCGTCTTAAGGGAAAGCTGTTCAGCCGAAGTTGAGTCGTTGTTATACTGGTGGCGCTGGGTTTGAGGAATCCAGCCTGAGTTTCCCCCGCCTTAGCTTCTATGCGACCAACCTTCACCCTAGGGATTGAAGAGGAATATCAGACGGTTGACCCCGTCACCCGCGACCTGCGCTCGCACATCCACACCGAGATGATGGAGCAGGGGCGGATGCGGCTGCAGGAGAAGGTGAAGGCGGAACTGCACCAGGCGGTGGTCGAGGTAGGAACCTCAGTCTGCAGCAATATTAAGGAGGCCAAGGCGGAAGTCAAGGCGCTCCGGCGCGACATGGTGAAACTGGCGAAGGAAAACGGTCTGCGGCTAGCATCGGCGGCGACCCATCCGTTCGGCGACTGGCGGGTGCAGGAGATCACGCCCGACGATCGTTATAAGAACATCGTCGAGGACATGCAACTGGTGGCGCGGGCCAACCTGATCTTTGGCCTGCACGTTCACGTCGGGGTGGAAGACCGGGAAACGGCGATCCACCTGATGAACCACGCGCGCTATTTCCTGCCGCACATCCTGGCGTTGTCGACGAACTCGCCCTTCTGGCTGGGCATGAACACCGGGTTGAAATCATACCGCTGCAAGGTGTTCGACAAGTTTCCCCGCACTAACATTCCCGACTACTTCCCCAGCTGGGGTGAGTACGAAAATTTCATCAAGCTGCTAATCAAGACCAACTGCATCGACAACGCTAAGAAGATCTGGTGGGACATCCGGCCGCACCCGTTCTTTAACACGCTGGAGTTCCGGGTGTGCGATATCCCGATGCGGGTAGAGGAAACCGTTGCGCTGGCGGCGCTCATCCAAGCGACGATTGCCAAGCTCTACAAACTGTATTCGGCAAACCAGGGATTCCGTTTGTACCGCCGCGCCTTGCTGATGGAGAATAAGTGGCGCGCCGCACGCTATGGTCTGGATGGCAAGCTCATCGACTTCGGCAAACAGAAAGAGGTTTCTGCGCGGGACCTGATCCGGGAGTACCTGGATTTTGTGGACGACGTTGCCGACGAACTGTGCTCCCGGGAGGAACTGAACTACATCCATGAGATCCTGGAAATGGGCACAGGCGCGGACCGGCAGCTGCGCGTGTTCCAGGAAACGGGTGACTTGAAAGCTGTCGTAGATTACATCATTGAAGAGACGGAAGTCGGCCTCGCGGAAGAGGAGACTGCCGCTAGAAAAGTAGGTTAATGAGCGTACCGGTCAGTCAAATTCATCGCCATCTTAATACGCTTCCTTTCGATCCTGAACTGACTCCTGGCGCCTATAACGCAGTGAATGTGTGCCTGCGGGTGCAGCCCAGCGAGAAGGTTACGTTGATTACCGACGAGGCGACCAAAGAGATCGCGGCGAGCATTGTCCGCGAACTGGAGAAGGTGGGCGCGCCTTATCATGCATGGGTGCTGGAGGAACTGGCCCCGCGTCCCCTGAGCGACTTCCCCAGGGAAATCGCCGAGGACATGGAGAGCAGCCAAGTCAGCATTTTCGCGGTGTGGGCCCAGACGCACGAACTACGGTCGCGCATGCAGATGACCGAGATCGTGAACCGGCGGAAGATCCGGCACGCGCACATGGTCAACATCAACCGGCAGATCATGTTGGAAGGCATGCGCGCGGACTTCCGGAAGGTCGACCGGATCAGCACCAAGGTGGTCGAGATGCTGCGCCGGGCAAAGCAGGTCCGGGCGAAGACGCCAGCCGGGACCGACCTGGTGGCCGATCTGAATCCCAACTATCGCTGGATCAAGACCAGCGGACTGATCAGTCCGGACAAGTGGGGGAACCTGCCGGGTGGCGAGGTTTTCACTACGCCGGGAGAGGTCAATGGGACGTTCGTGATTGACGGCGTGGTCGGCGACTGGCTGTGCGACAAGTTCGGTAGCCTGCGGGACAACCCCCTGACCGTCCGGGTAAAGGGCAATCGCGTAGTCGAGGCCCATTCCTCCAACCGCGAACTGGAAACCGATTTCTGGAACTACACGCACACGGACGAGAATAGCGACCGGGTGGGCGAGTTCGCGATCGGGACCAATATCGAATTGAAGGACGTGATCGGACAGATCCTGCAGGATGAAAAATATCCCGGGGTGCATATTGCGTTCGGCAACCCTTACGGTTTCCACACCGGCGCCGACTGGGATTCCTCGACCCACATTGATGTCGTGGGCCGGAAGTTCGACATCTGGCTGGACGATGAGCAGATCATGCGGGATGGGCAGTTCCTGATTGAGGCATAGACCCGCATCGTGTCCGTATTTTTCTTGCCATTCCGAGGGACCTAGCGACGAAGAGTCTGCAGTTGGGCAGTTGAGCACTGCAGATCTCGCTTCGCTCGGGATGACAAGGCGGTAGAATGTCATCCGAATCATGATCCCTTCCCTGCGAAAGCAGTTCAATGCGAACTACACCCCTGAGAAATACCAGACCTTCCTGCAATTGATGGACGAGCGCTGTGGGGCGCCGGTGCAGTTCCGCATGGCGGAAACGCCGTGCTTCTTTCCCAAGCCACTGCTGGACCAGATGTCAGAGTACGGGAAAGAGTTGATTCATCAGCTGGGAAGCCTCGAGTATCGCAAGACGTCGTTTGCTGCGATCCCTGCGGAGTTCAACGTGCCGCACGAGGCGCCGCATCCCATGTTCATCCAGGTGGACTTCGGCCTGGTGCGGGACGCCGGGGGAAATCTGCAGCCGAAGCTGGTCGAACTGCAGGGCTTCCCTTCTCTTTATGCGTATCAGGCGATGCTTTCGCAGGTTTATCAGGAGGTGTTTGAGCTCGACGAGTCACTGCAGTATCTGCACAGCGGGCTGGATTGGGAGGGTTACAAGCAATTGCTGCGGCAGGCGATCCTGGCGAACCACGATCCGCACAACGTGGTGCTGATGGAGATCGATCCCGAGCATCAGAAGACCCGGCCGGATTTTCTGCTGACTGAGAAGCTGCTCGGAATTCCCACGATTTCAATTACGGACATAGAGAAGCGCGGGAAAGAGTTGTTCTATGAGAAAGATGGTCACCGCATGCCGATCCGCCGCATTTACAACCGGGCGATCGTGGATGAACTGGTGCGGAAGAAACTGCGGCTGAATTTTAGATTTGATGAAGAGCTTGAGGTGGAATGGGCAGGGCATCCGAACTGGTACTTCCGTATGAGCAAGTTTTCGCTGCCCTACCTGAAGCACGAGTGCGTGCCCAGGACGCAATTCTTGGACCGAGTCGAGAGAATCCCCGACGATTTGGAAAATTACGTGATCAAGCCGCTGTTCTCGTTTGCGGGTCTGGGCGTATTGATTAATCCTCGTAAAGAAGACCTGGCGGCGATTCCCCGCGACAAGTGGTCGCAGTACATCCTGCAAGAGAAGATGAACTTCGAGCCGGTGATCGAGACGCCGCACGGCGGAACCAAGGCGGAGATCCGGATTATGTACATCTGGCTGGACGAGCTCTTATCGGTAATGACCATCGTGCGCATGGGCCGTGGCATGATGATGGGGGTGGACCAAAATAAGAACATGGAGTGGGTGGGGAGTTCGGCGGGGTTCTATCCAGGCGGCTAGGCATCGGTAGCCCTTGAATGCTTGTCAGAGATCGGTCCCGCAGTATCGTAGATGAGCTCGGGAGGAGGGTGAATGGGCCTACAAAGGCGTCAACTGCTTCGAATCCTGTCGTATGCCTTCGGGGCCAGCATCATTCGGCCCCAAAGTGAACTAGCCATGGCAGCGCAGAATCCCGCAAAACCGGCGGGCCCTGCTCCGCCCGCGAAGGCAGCTGCTAAACATGAATCGGGAGGAACGGAAATGGAAAAAGTAGCCGGAATCGGAGGGTTGTTCTTCCGAGCTCATGATCCCAAAGCATTGGGGAACTGGTACCAGCAACACCTGGGGATCGCACTCACCCCAACCAGCGAGGGCGGAACCGTTTGGCAGCAAGAGGCAGGACCGACCTCGTTCAGTCCCTTTCCCGAGACGACCAAATATTTCGGGGACCCCAACAAGGCCTGGATGGTGAACTTTCGGGTGCATGACATCGACAAAATGGTGGCCCAACTGCGAGCCGCAGGAATTGAGGTCAAGGACCCGGAATCCTATCCCAACATTGGGCGCTTCACTCGTCTGCATGATCCAGAGGGAAATCCCATCGAATTGTGGCAACCTGCGTAGTCCCGCGCTCCCCATCCAGTGCTCCAATTGGCGGACAACGAGGCAACGACCAGTTGATTACCTGGTTAGTTGTTCTGTGATGGCACGGATCCCATTGTCGAGCCATCCAGACTCGACGTAGTTCTCCGATCGGTCCTGCAGGTACTGGAGCGCTTTCAGGCGGGCACCCAACGCATCTTTATTCTTTGGGTCGGAGGCCAGAACGACATCGGTCAGATGTAGAGCTTCCACCGGCTTGCCGGCATTCAATTTGTCCACAGCCAGTTTCACTACCGGCTCCGGCCCTCCGGCAAGTTTCACCAGATCCGGGTACACAGAAGATGGCGGCAGGTCATACATGCTGGCGGGATTCAGATCAAACCAGCCGGCATATCCGTCGTAAATGCCGCGGACGGACCAGCTGACCTTGCCGAACGATTCGGTCAAAGCGAAGCTTGCCGGCAGTTTGACCTCCTGCATCAGGGTGTAAACGTCTTTGCCGGCGTTCATTCCCTTCACCACTTCGTCGTGTACGTACTGCATGGCGTCGCGAAAACGCGTCAGGCGGCGAGTAATCTCCTGGTTGCCGAAGATCGGTTGGCCGTGGCCGGGAAGCACAACCTCCGGCTTAAGGGCGAGCACGGTGTCAATGGAATGAATCCAGTCCAGGGCCCAGCGAGGCTTGGTGCCGCGAAGTGTGTAGAGCGCAGGAAACGAGATCGGCTCAGGCAGTCCGGCTCCGTCGTAGTTGTCGCCGATGAAGGCAGTTTTCGACGAGGGGATCCACACCGAGAGGTGATCGGGCGTCTCCCCGGGCGTGCTGAACAGCTGGAAGTCCACTCCGCCCAAGCTGAATTCGTACTTGTCATCGAAAAAAATGTTGGGATCAATCGTGGCGCCGAAGTTGCCGGCCCAGGGTGTGGCCTCATGCTGAGCGCGGCGAAACGCAGCGGCGTTGCGGGGCGCAAAGAATCCGTCCAGCCTGGTCGTGTAGTTGAGAAACTCGACGTAGTTGCGCTGGGCGATGATCTGCGTCCCGGGTTCCTTCCAGAGCGATATGCCACCAATATGATCGGCGTGGCCGTGTGTCAGGATGATGAACTTGACTGGGGCGTGGCTCTGCGCCAACAAGAGATTCCGGGCCTCTGCCGCGTTACGAGAGGAGGCGGTATCGATGATCACGTTTCCGGCCGGCGTCGTGGCCAGGTAGACATTGCCGCCCGCCGGAGCCATATAGACGGACTCCGAGATCTTCACCACTTTCATCTGGTCCTGGTCTGCGGCGAGCACAGGCAGGGCAATCGCCGCCCATAGCCACAGGAAGGCGCGGGTCGCTCGGAACATGGCGCATTTTCTCTTCATCACTGCTCGAAGTCCATCAGGCGGCAGATGAATCCCCATCCGCCGCCGAGTTCGCTGATGGCCAGCATGAGTTCGTTCTTCCCCTTCTTTAATGGGAGGTAGACGGCGTCGTTCTCCGGATTGACGATCCCGAGGAAGCCGGGATCGCGGAAACCCTGTGCGCTCCGTCCGCGGTAAAGGATCTTGCCATTCAGAAAGACGCTGACATCGTCGCTGTAGCCAATGTCCAGTTTCTTGACCTGGTCGCGGTCGGAATCAATGGTAGTCCGGGCGTAGATGACCTTGATACCCGGTTGGGGATCGAGGCGCTTGGAAAAATCGCCCTGGAAAGTAACCATCGGATGCGGGGCCTCGCGGTAACGATAGATAGCCACAAAGCCGGGCGGCTCTGCCTCGACATCCTGCCATTGGATGGCGGAAGCCTCCGCCGGCGTAAGCGCACGTTCGAGGTTCCGCGCCAGCCCATCATAGGAGGGCGACAGGCTCCACTTGGTCAAAACGTTGGGCCGCATGGGCGGCAGATGCCGCTCCCAGGGAGCGTCGGGCGTGGTGCGGACCTCAAAATTTGCGAAGTAGGTCTCGCCGATCAAATCCATAAGGGCGATCTGCCCTTTTTGCGTGCCACTTTTCAGATCGTCCATCACCAACGCAGGGCTATTCATGTCCTTGACGAAGAGCTTGGCCTGCGCGCCGGTGACTTCCAGGCGGAGGTGGAACCATTCATTCTTCGGAATATCGACCGCTGCGGTGAAGCCGGGTCCGTTGTAGAGCTGCCAGTTGCGGCCGGTGTTGAGGACCGGCGTGTACTGCATGGCGTCGGGATACCCCGATTTGTGCTGGCGAAGGTAGACCTCTTCGTAGTTCTTACCGTCATTGTCGAGGCGGAAATCGAAGCCGAAAAAGCCACGCTTGGCAGGCGTGGCGACGTCGACATCGAGCACGCCGTCGCGCATTTCGAAATCCTTCAGGATTGCCGCCCCGCCGTTCAACATGAGGGCCTTGCGGCCTTGATAGTCCATCACCTGGGCTTGGCCTTGCAGGTCCCAGCGCGAGGAATCGACCGGGACGGAGAGGGGTTGCACCTGGGAAACCGCTGCGGAAACGACAAGAAGAACGAGAACGATGTGGCGAGCAATCGTTGGCATTGTGACCCGCTGTTTTGTGTGGAATTCCGCTGCTACTGCAACTGGTGGACGATCCAAGAGGAAAAGCGTTAGCAGCAGGCTCCGCCCCAAACAAACCCGCTCACTCGGGACGCAAAGGGTTCCCCAGGTTCACCCCGAAACCAGAGCATCACCGACAATGCTCTGGATCCTGCTAGCGCAAGGTCGCTTCCTCGAACACCACCTTAACCAGGTTGGTTGCCATGTCATCGAAAGCAGCGTTCAGGTCTTTATCCGTTCCGGCAAAGCGCTGGCGAAACGGTTCCAGGTTCACAGAGCCCTTCACTTCGTCGAGCTTACGGAACATGGCGGGACCGGTCTGGATCAGCTTCCCGTTCATCTGGTCCACCGCGCTTTTCAGCAGGTCCCGAGTCTGGAAGATGTACGCCTTGTCATGCATGACCGGCCCGTGCCCGGGAACGATGGTTTCGGCATCAAGTTGCGCCAGGTTCTGCAGGGTTTGCACCCATTCGCTGGGATAGCCGTCGTAGATGTACGGGATCGGGTACACGACCAGGTCTCCGGCGATGACGATCTTTTCTTTGGGGAGATAGGCCACAGCGTCACCGGCAGTGTTGCCTCTTCCCAGAAACCTGATCTGGACTTCGCGATTGCCCAGATCGATGGTGAAGTCGTGATCGAAGGTCAGCGTGGCGCTTTGGAACTTGATCTTCCGGATGTCTTCCAATACAGGAGCACGATGAGCCAGCGCTTGTTTGACCTCAGTCATTTCATCTGCGGTCAACTGCCTGCCGCTGCGGGTCTTTCCCGTGTCCAGCATCTGCTGGAGAGATTTTGTACTGCGTTCCTCGCGGTCGGCCGAACCGGGCCCGAAGCGGTCCATGTCTTTCTTGGTTTCAACGTGCGCAATGATGGTGAGCGCGGGAAACGCATCCATGTAAATGCGGTTGCCCAGGTTGTGGTCGTTGTGAAAGTGGGTGTTCAGAACGAAGCTGACCGGCTTGTCCGTCCACTGGCGGATCTGGGCAATATCTTCGCGCGCGGCCGAAGGCAGGAAACAAGTGTCCACTACCAGCACTTGCCTCTCGCCGATGATGACGGTGGTGTTGCCGCTGGCGAAACCGTCCTGCGCGTCCTGGTGCTCAATTTCGTATATGCCGTCGGCCAGCTTCGTGACCTTTCTTTCCGTCTGGGCCGACAGCGGCAATGCCGCCAGCAAAATCCCAAGCCATAATGTGACGCTTGCTCGATTCATCATTTGTGTGCTGATTTGTAGCCTGGCTGTTGTTTTGGCACTCCACTGGTGGACGGGGACCGGGCGGAATTGTTAGCAGAAGACAAAGGCAGCGGCATCCCCAGCCACCCGACAGCCTGGGCTGCCAGCCCGAAAATTCAACTATTGACAGCCTGGGATTTCAGGGGTATTTTTCCCTGATCGTTCGAAGCGGCCCCCCAGGCTGCGAAATCTTTGACCCCGGTCGATTTCTAGTTCCAGGAACGCGCACGTCGGCAAGACCAAAAATCTGCGAGGGAAAATCTATGACCCACACCAAGACCGTCTTTGCCCTGGCGCTGTTGACGGCGACTTTAACCCTGGTTGCGGATCGGGCCGCCGCCCAGACCTTTCATTTTGTCAGCTACCCGGGATCCAGCAAGACTTCGATTAACGGGGTCAGCAACAACAAAGTTGCGGTTGGGTACTACGTCGACTCCGGCAACGTACAGCATGGGTTCGTGGTGAAGAATGGCGTGTTCAGCACCCTCGACAATCCCAATGGGATCGGCACCACGATTCTTTATGGCATAAATTCCAGCGGCGTGATCGTCGGCTCCTACGGTTCCTCCCAGAACGTGAAGGCCTTTTCTTATAGCGGCGCAACCTTCGCCGACATCGGCCCCGCCGGCGCCTCCGCGTCGCATGCGTACGGGATCAACGATCAAGGGCGGCACTTGGAAGGGCTGGGTATACGACGGCACGACCTATCAGACGCTGGTCGTTCCCGGCAGCATGGCGACCTACGCTTACGACATCAACGTTCACGGCGTTGTGGCCGTGGAGTGGGTCGATGCAGCCGGCATTGTGGAATCGTCGTTTTACAACGGAAGCTATCGGACGGCGGATGTCCCGAACGCCGTGAATTCACGGGTACACGCCTTGGACGCCGCGGGCGACGCGGTTTACTCCTGGGATGACGGCGCCCACATCCACGGGGCATTGCTGCGCGGACGGACGTTCAAGACGTTTGACGCGCCGGGTTGCAGCATTACGACGGCGAATGGGATCAACGATCATCGTGTGATCGTGGGGACTTGCTTCAATGGACCGAATTATTCGGGGTTTTATGTGATTTATTGAGCTGTCAGGGGGATTCCCACTCAAGCTGACACCGGGCTTGAGTAGGCCACCAGCCAACCCCAGGCTTGAGTGGGCCACCGACCCCCAGCCTGTCGCTCATAGAACGGAGCGACAAGGCTTGGGCCACCCGGACGTAGCTCCGATCCTCTGTCCCCGGTTGACCTGCCGCACCGGGCAGCCTAACATAGCGCCGTCGGTGCCACATGGTCGGCGGAACGGTCTCCCACTATCGCATCCTGGGCAAGATTGGCGGCGGGGGTATGGGGGTCGTTTATGAGGCGGAGGACCTGCGGCTGGGACGCCACGTCGCCCTGAAGTTCGTTCCCGACAACCTCATCAACGATAAGAAGTCCCTGGACCGGTTCGAACGCGAGGCGCGCGCCGCGTCCCGTCTGAACCACCCCAACATCTGCACCATCCACGACATCGAGGACAACAACGGTCACCCCTTCATCGTGATGGAAAAGCTTGAGGGTCAAAGCCTCAAGCAGCGCATGACGGGGAGCCCCATGGAACTGGACTCCCTGCTGGACGTCGCGGTGCAGGTGGCCGAGGCGCTGGAAGCGTCGCACGCCAAGGGCATCATCCATCGCGATATCAAGCCGGCCAATATCTTCATCACTCAGAGCGGGCAGGTAAAGCTGCTGGACTTTGGATTGGCCAAGCTTTCGCGCGACGGTGCGCCGGCAACCGAAGACACGCCCTACGAAGATTCTCTTACGGCGGTGGGCGTGGTGCCGGGCACGGCGGTCTACATGGCGCCGGAGCAGGCCCGGGGCGAGGACCTCGATGCCCGGAGCGATATCTTCTCTTTCGGCGTCGTGCTGTACGAGATGGCCACCGGCAAGAAGCCGTTCCGCGGTACCAACGTCGTGACCACGCTTGATGCGATGCTGCACCAGAAGCCGGCGTCGCCTCTGAGTCTCAATCCTCACCTTCCGGCGGAGTTGGAAGGTGTCATCGGCAAGGCGATGGAGAAAGACCGGGGCAAGCGCTATCCCAACGCCACCCCGATGAAGACGGACCTGCAGCATCTCAAGCGGGCCACGGAATCGGGATCGATCAAGACGGCTACACGGGAAGTCGCGTTGCGGCTGGTGACGAGTACATTTGCCGGTCCGGCAGCCTGGCAGAAGTACGTTCTGATCGGGATGGCAGCCATCCTGATTACAGTATTAGGCGCGGTGGGGGCGTGGTGGATTAAGCACCGGGGTGCAGCGGCGGGACTGAGCAAAAATGCGATCGCCGTGCTGCCGCTACAGAACATCAACGGGGATTTCAGCGTTGATTTCCTGCGCTTCGCGCTGGCGGACGAGATTGCCAATGCCCTGACCTATACCCGAACTTTGGATGTGCGGCCTTCCTCAGTCACTCGGAAATACGTGAGCGCAGACCTCGACCCGCAGCAAGTGGGGCGGCAACTGCACGTGGCCAATCTCATCACGGGACACTTCCTCAAGCAAGGGGACCATCTTCTGATCACGCTGGAGGCGGTGGAAGCAACCAATGACAAACTGGTCTGGCAAACCAGCTTCACCGCCCCCAGTGAAAATATGATCGCCTTGCAGGACCAGTTATCGGCCCAAATCCAACGCGGATTGTTGCCGGCGCTGGGCCAGGCAGGCGGGCTGATCGACACAGGGAGCAAGCCCAAGAACCAGGAGGCTTACGATCTCTACCTGCATAGCCTGGCCTTGCCGCACGATCCCAGCCCTAACAAAGACGCGATTGCCGTCCTGCAGGAGGTGGTGAGGCTGGACCCCAGCTACGCCCCGGCGTGGGAAGCTCTGGGCGAGCGATATTACTTCGACGCCACCTATTCGACCGGGGGGGAGAATTCGTTCCAGCGGTCCAATTCTTCGGCGGAGCGTGCGGTGAGCCTGGATCCGAACCGGATGATGGCCGCGGGGCGGTTGATCACCAACCGGGTGGAGCGGGGGGAAGTGACCAAGGCCTACGCCGACGCCACCGCCCTGGTCAAACGCCGTCCGGAAAGCGGACAGGCCCATTTCACGTTGAGTTATGTCCTGCGTTACGCCGGGATGTTGGAAGAGGCCACCCACGAATGTGATGTGGCGCTGGGACTCGATCCGGGCAACTACCTGTTCCGCTCGTGCGCCTGGGCCTTCATGGAATTGGGCAAGACCCAGCGTGCGCTGGACTACGTACAGCTCGACGCCGGCTCAGAGTGGGCCAACTATGTCATGCCTTCCCTGTTGCTTCGGGAGGATAAGGCGGCAGAGGCGCGGGAGGCAGTAAAACGCATGCCGACGGCTCCGCATTATCATCGCGACCTGCTGCAGGCGTGCCTGCTGGGGCCGGCGGCGGAATTAGACCGGATCGCCCACGGGGATGAGACAGTCGGACCCACGGACCCGGACCCCGAGTTAGCTTATAACCAAGGTGCGATCCTGGCCTACTGCGGACAGAAGAATGCTGCCCTGCACATGCTGCAGACGGCGGTCGAAACCAACTATTGCGCCTATTCCAACCTGCTTTCCGACCCTTTGCTGGTCAAACTGCGCAGCAGCGCCGAGTTCGACAAGATCCTTACCGCAGCCCACCGGTGCCAGCAGAGCGTGAACGGCACGTCGCCGCAGTAGGATTGCAAAGCGCTCTTCCACCGTTCTTTCTCGAATTCAGCTATTCTTTGTGTGAGGATGGGTGATTTCGCCCGTCCCTGCCAAAAAAAGGGCGTCGAACAAAATCTTGCCTCCTATCCATCCGCAAACCCATCCTTTAGATGTGAAATCCGGTCAAGACTTAGAGAACGGAGCGCCGAAGCGGAGGTCAACCTCGCTACGAATTGCGGCTCTCCTCACCGTGGTCTTCCTGCTGTGCGGCGGACTGGTCCCGCCTGAACCACCCGCGCCTGACGACCCGGTGCAACCCCTGCCGCAAGACACCGGCGCCGCCGGGTTGCAAGAGATGCTTTTGCGATTGCACACGACCGCGCGGTTGATGCAGGTGGTGGCGCACCCCGATGACGAGGACGGTGGCATGCTGACGCTGGAGTCCCGAGGGCGGGGCGCCACGGTGCTGCTGCAGACGCTGAACCGCGGCGAGGGAGGCCAGAACAAGATCGGCAGCAATCTCTTCGACGTACTCGGCGTCTTGCGAACCCTGGAACTGACCGCGGCTGACCGCTATTACGGAGTGCAACAGCGCTTCACTCGAGTGGCGGACTTCGGCTTTTCCAAGACCGCAGATGAGACGTTCCAAAAGTGGCAAGGACACGATATTGCTTTGGGCGACCTTGTGCGCGTGATCCGGACTTTCCGTCCGGACGTGTTGATAGCACGCTTCACTGGAACGCCAAGGGACGGACACGGCCACCACCAGGCGTCCAGCATCCTTGCGCAGGAGGCTTTTAAGGCGGCGGCGGATCCCAATCGTTTTCCGGAACAGATCAAAGAAGGATTGCAGCCCTGGCAGGTGAAGAAGGTATACACCGGCAACGCTTGCGGTTTCGGCGCAACCACGTGCGAGGACGCTACTGTGAGGCTGAATACGGGCGAAGACAACCCTGCGCTGGGCATGTCTTATTTGCAGTTTGCCATGAAGGGCCTGAAGCACCAGCTGTCGCAGGGAGCGGGAAGCTGGTCGGTGAGTCCCGGTCCGCATTACGCGTTCTACAAGCTGGTGGACTCGGTTCTGCCTGCGACCACGGAAAAGAATAGTCACGAGAAAGACCTGTTCGACGGCATCGACACCAGCCTGCCGGGAGTGGCTGGACGAGTTGAAGCCGGGAGCGCGCCATTTCTGGGGCCGGCGCTCGTGGAGATTGAAGGAAAGATCAAGGCGGCGAGCGCCGCAGCCGAGCAGGATCCGGCGAGTGCAGCCGTGCCCTTGCTAACGGCGCTGGAGCAGACGCACAAAGCCGCGGAACAGGTTCAAAGTTCACGGCTCAACCCCGCCGATAAAGCGGAGGTGGTCACCGTTCTCAATACCAAGGCGCAACAGTTGGAGCAGGCCGCAAACCTCGCTTTGGGCGTTGAGCTTACCGTCGCCACCGGTGAGCCTGCAGGATCAAATCCCGATACGGCATTCATGGCAGTACCAGGGACGAGTTTTGAACTTACGGCGAAGTTTTCGAGCAAAACACGAGTTGTGCCGGGAGAGGTCTTGCTGGACCTCCCGGCAGGATGGACATCTACCAGAGTTTCTTCCGATGCTTCGGGCGCAGCCTTCCGAATCAACGTTCCGAAAGATGCCGCCTACACCCGGCCCTATTGGCATCGCGATGACCCGGAAACGGAGGCAATCAACCAGATTGACGACCCTCGGTATGTGACACTTCCCTTCCGGCCCCCTCCGGTGCAAGCACACGCGGGTTACCGGGTGAATGGTGAAGAGGGAGTTGTACGAGCCGTGGCCATGGTCAGGTACAAAGACCCCGAGGGGCAGCAACGGGAGCGGACGCTGGCAGCGGCCCCTGCGTTTTCGGTGGCGCTGGAACCGGGCGCACAAGTCATTCCCATGACCGGCGACGGGGTGTGCAAGGTCAAGGTTGCCGTGTTCAGCAACCTGCCGCAAGGGAAGGGGCGACTGCAGCTCGAAGTGCCCTCGGGCTGGCGGGTTGAACCGGTCAGCCTCGCGGTGGATTTTCACGAGCGGGGTCAGAAACAGGAGTTTGAATTCAAACTCTTTCCCGCGAATTTGCAGGAAGGGCGCACGACGCTACGTGCGGTGTTCGAATCAGGTGGCGTGAAGTACAGCGAGGGTTATAGCGTCGTGACCCGTGAGGACCTCGACACTTCTTACTACTACCAGCCCGCGGTGCAGCGGATCAGCGTAGTCGATGTGAAAGTGCCCCGCGGGTTGAAAGTCGCCTACGTCATGGGAGCAGGCGATGACATTCCGCCCGTACTCAAACAAATTGGGATGAACGTAACGCTGGTCGCGGCAGAGCAGATCGCACAAGAAAATCTGGGGCAGTACCAAACTATCGTTCTGGGGATCCGCGCCTACGACACGCAGAAGCAACTCTTCGAGAATAAGCAGAAGTTGCTGGACTTCGTTTCTTCAGGCGGCACGCTGGTGGTGCAATACAACGCCAGCGCCGGCGATTTCAATGCGGGAAAGGTAACGCCATACCCTGCCGAACTCAGCCGGGCACGGGT